>SXGT01888716.1_pt1 | contig 31823 bp, 35 predicted proteins | sample 3176221 | NCBI WGS metagenome assembly SXGT01 (sample SAMN11356862, study PRJNA531348) | freshwater metagenome | isolation source: freshwater sample F1-120 | place: China: Fuxian Lake, Yuxi | collected 2017-12-25
AATTAGCCTCAAAATTTATTTACCGAGAACTGTTGAACAAACGGGGGCTTTTATCGCATCAATTGAAGATTGGCTATGGGGCAGGGTAGGACGAAAGAAAAAATAAAACCCCGGTCTCTTCTTAGCTAAAGAAATCGGGGTTTTAGAATATTTGAGGTCTTAGTATCGAATGTAAATATCGATAGGGCAAATTTTATTGAAAACACCCACTGGGTTTTTACTATTCATCATTACTACAATTGAAGAGATAAGCGCGCCAGCTCCCCCATTAATTGTGTGCTCGTAGCCAACTCCGGTATACCCGATTTTTTGGATTGCAATTAACTGAGTAGGTTGAATTGGAACATTATTGACCGTTTCAACCATAGCTCTATAAAAATCACAACGATTATCCATGACTATCATGAGTCTTTTGATAGAGGGGGTTCCGTTTAAAAGAACCAATCGCCCTGTCGATGATTCAGGAATTTGAATTCTTCCTGCAAATCGCCAATCTGATTGAAAAGGTGTGGAATCACCTTGATAACGGAAATACCCACCACTCGCACTATTATAGGCATCTCCTGCGCCAACCATTTTTCCCCAAAGTATTGAAGCCATCTGCATATCGTTAACTAAAACTACGAGCTGTCCTTGAATTCCAGCAGTTGTTCCTAAGACCCCGTGCTCAGTTCCATATTTAATTAAAAAAGCTTCATTCGCTAGCGCGATAGCCGTTTTAGCGGGGGGATTAAAAACAGCCACTGGAGGTGTTGCAGACTGGAAATACATAGGAATCTCGGCAGAGATCCCCAAAGTACTTAGTAGAAGTCCCCCAATACCAATCCATTTAATAAAATTAGCTCTCATGAATAGAACTCCTTATCGTATGTAGTTATTTAAAGATGGAGTTGTAACAAAATAGCAGCAACTAAAAAAGGAGCACTGCGTAGGTCGATTAATAGAATAAAACTTTGGCCAGCAAAAGAGAGACAACTACAACGAGGGCAGGGCGAATGACAGTTGTTGATTTTTGACTTGCTGTCAGAGATCCGGTGATAGCTCCGAGCGCTATTCCAGCTGAAAGCCAAAATCCTAAATCCCAATGAACATAATCGTGACGAGCGAAATTGATGAGTGAAACTCCAGCTGAAGTCATATTGGCTAGTTTCGAAATCGCAAGTGCAGTAAAAAGGGGAAGTTTCGCAATAAAAAATAGTGAGAGGAACATGAAGGTTCCTCCGCCCGGCCCCCAAATGCCATCATAAAATCCACAGGCAAATCCTAGAATTGAAATCTTAAGAATCTCTTTTGAGGGTTTTAAATGGGATCTCTCTCTTTGAATCCAGAGCTCTTTTTTCCAGATGATCCACAAAATAGGTGGGCAGGTTAGAAGTAGAAGGCAATGAAAAACAACGAGGGGTAGGTAGGGATTTAGAACACTTCCTAAAAAGGATCCTAATCCAATAAAAAAAGTAAATAACCAACCCTCTCTCCATTTCATGTGCCCTTTTGAAGTATAGACTCCTAGTGCTAAAAGCGCCGAGATAGTGCCAGCGATTTTATTGGTGCCAATGGTGTCGGGGCCCATAGTTAGAAAAAGGGAGAGAGTTGGGATCGTAATGAGCCCTCCTCCACCCGCTATCGAATCGATGAAACCGGCTATAGTTCCTGCAAAAAGTAATATCCAGTGTGCGTTCAATGCCATAAATAGAATCTCGGGCGTGACTTTAATTCTTTTGTTTTTAAATAGGAACCGGTAATTTTAAAGCAGAAACTAAATGGAACTCAAATGGCTTTCATAAACCATTGGATCATCTCTATAAGGTTATAAATGGCTCAGGACCTTCTAAAGGCTTATTATCAAGCACTCTATGGAGTGCGACTTTCTACAGGAGAGATAACTCTTAAGGTAGGAGAGAGAAATCAGAGGCTCATTGATTTGTTACAGCAATATCAATTCAGTGACTGGGCCTATCTCACGGCAGCTAATCCAAAATCAGAGCTTTTAAATGATGAAGAGAATAATTTAAGAAATCAAAATCTCACTTTGATTCTTAATAAGGAAAAGTATCTGTATTTTGAAGGCGAGGGGAGGTCATCTCAAGGGACTTGGCCTGCCGAAAAAAGCTTTCTCGTTCTTGGTATTTCTGCGAAGAAGGCTTGCCAGTTAGGAAAGTGTTTTCAGCAAAATGCGATTCTTATTGGGACCTCTTTGGGCATTCCTGTGCTTCGAATCTTAGTTTGAAAACTATTATTGACCCAGTGAACGGGTAAAGATTCCGTAGAGACCGGATTGAATTAAGAAATCCGAAACAATTTTTTGTTGAGAGTCTCGTCCTGCATTTAAACGAGAGAGGGCCTGAATCTGTTTTTCTCGTATCTGGTCGATGAGTTTCTTGTTTTGAAAGAGCAAAGGATCATTTGACCAGTCATGAAGCAACATTTTTAATTCTCTATTCTCCTCAAGATTGTAGAAATTTTTTCTTAAGAAGGGGTCAATTATCTCTTCAAAACGATGGGCAAAGCCATTGGTCTTTAGCTCTTCCCAAGGCTGATTATACCAAGTGGATCCGAATTTAAATTGAGGATTTTCATTGTTTTGTTTAATCCATTTTTCCATGGATTCCTTGGGGATACCATAATTTTCCTGGGCCATCGCCCACTGTAGAGTATTTAAATATTTTTTTGTAAACTCTTCATTTGCGAACCTAGAAATGCCTCTCACTTCGAACCCAAAAAGAGAGGGATCATCATAGGTGTCCGCTCCGCGAAAACCTACATAGGCCATTTTAGCAGCTGAACCGAGATGGGGTTGTTTTCCTGTTTTGCGAGTTTTTTCGAGATGCTTGTATACCCAATCGAGATTGTTAGATGAGAGAGTATCCCAGAAAATAATATCTCCAGATGTGTGAGCCCTTAGACCTCGATGCTTTTCCTCAACAATAACCATCATCTCAAGAATTAAATTTGCTCTACGATAGAGGTCTGCGATCATGACTGAACGGACCCGCCCCTCTTCTTGAAGCTGTTTAATATTGAGGGTGTTGACTATGTGAACATGCTGATGAATTTTCGGTTGGTTTAACCCCGACAGGAAGGTCCAGGCTCCAACGGAAACCTCTCCTGAGGGGTTCTTTGTTCTGAAATGGAGCTCTAACATTGAAGGGTTTTGGCTAGGATTTCCATATTCTACTTGTCGGAAAAGGTGAGAGATATCTATCTCGTGAGTTCCGGGTTCATAAGTTTTCCCCAAAAACTCGGTAGGTTTGCTGAAAGTTAATGTGGCTTTGTCCTTTATTTTAAAGCCTGGAACTTTTCGATCCTTAAAAAAGTCTGTTTTCTTTCTAGCGCTAACCCAAGTGAGAAAGTATTCCTTCTGGGATATTGTGAGGTTATCCCACGGCTCTTTAGCTACTTGCTCATAGGACCAGCCTTTAAAACTCTCATCGAGGGCAGGGGGAAGTCTGAAGCCCAAAATTGAGAAGCCGGGTTTAGGAGGAAGAAGTGGAGCGAGGGTTCCATCGGTCGTGGTAAGTAGTGATAGAACTCCATCTGAATTTTTAATTTCTAGTTCAACACTTGTATCGTGTTGGGGGGTAATCAGAGATCGAATTGTTTGAGCACATTTAGTAAATTGAGGGGCCGATTGGGCCGAATTTAAAAAAAGTAAAAATAACCCAATAGAAAAGAGCAACCGCATCTGAAGAACACCTCGGTTTAATTTAGATTGCAAAGGGGAAACCTTAGCTAAATTTTAGTCTCAGGCTAAAATAGGGGTGTGCTCTCTAGGGCTACGGGAATGGTGACCCATTGGGCCTTCAATTGGAAAGTGTTTATTTGTTTGCCTATAGTTTGTACAGTATTAAGGATCTCTAACATTCTTTGGGATGGCAAACTCAGTCCCATACCGCCAACATTACCCTTCGTACCGCCAACATTGCCCTTCGGTTTATACGAAAGAAATTGACTCTGCGAGTCATTTCTGCTAGGTTAAACCGAATTTGAATACGTGGAGGCTTTATGAATGCCATTGGACTCGCCAGGCTCTTAGTATTTTTCACTCTAGTATTGAATTTTTCGGCACTTGCCGTAAAAAGACACTCTGTCTTATTAGCCCCTCATTCTTTAAGTTGGTGGGTGGATACTTCGAATCCTGATTCCCCAACAGTGGTTGCCGATTATGTGTTTAGCTACCCGATCTACCGATCGGTTTGGAGTTTCCCACTTACCTATACGGATCAGTTCAGCCACAACATAGTGATTAGAAAACAGGCTCGCTTCACTCGGTCGCGAATTTGGTCAAGCAATTATCCTGCACGATGGAGAGTCCAAGAGAATCAACTCATTCTTGAAGTAGATCCTAGAGACGAGGCATATATAGAATCCTTATCGAGGCTCAATGTAGGAACCCTACGAGGGAATACTTTGGAATGGAACTTACCTACCACTTTTTTTGGGCGTACCGAACCGGATGCGGGATTTGTTCTCGGTACCAGACATGAATATGACAAGTACACAGGTGAAAATTTGGTAACTTACGTCGGTTTGGATGATGTCAACCGGCAGATGTTGAGACTCCCCTTGGACGAGGGTGAATGGACAGCATTGAGCTGGGCACATACGAGACGTGAAGCACTCGCTTCTCTTTCTCTTGAGGCTCGAATGGCTTTGTTTCGCACTCCTAGCTTACAGGTTGAGAATCCCACAGCTCTCACTGTAGTATGTACAACTCGAAATCTCCAACCCTCTAAACAAATTACGGTGCGTGTTCATCGCTTTGCAAGTTGGGAGCTCTCTGCCCGACGGGAATGGAAGTCGGAGGGACTCGTTGAGCGTCAAGATGCTGTGGAATTTCCAAGGATACGGCTTGAAGGTGGAATAGCCACCCTGAGACGTTCGCTCTCGCTTCACATTAATGAAGTGGAGGTACGGTGGAATAATGTACAGCTGCTCGCTAATATCGCTACACCGAATAACAGCTTCTTTGAAATTAACGGTGACCGTTTTGCGATGAGCTGTCGATTTACCCCTTAGTGTGTCTTTCCAGTTGATTGAGTAACCTAAAACTTGTGTCACTGTATAATCTCAAGCGACTTTTAGATTTAAATCTATTTCAGCGCCGCATTCCAAAGTGTTGTGATAGCGACTTTAGAAATATGGGTCGCGTAATCGAAATCCAAATTAGGAGAGAGATCGGTGGTCTGATGGTAATGCAGATTGTTCTGTCCCATAGTGTTCTGTCCCATAGTGTATCGGTTTAAATGTTCATTAAAAAAGACTACAGGGAAGCCCAGACTATCAGCGATGTATCCATCCGTATTGTAGAGGTACTTTGATCGCTAAAACGGTGTCTAAAGGCTGGAATAAAAGGGCTTGGGTTTGATTTAAGCTAACTCCATTCCGTAAGATCTGCAAAACAAACGCCAAAAGGTGAGGGGGTATTTAAGCTAATTGAATTGTTTAAAAGTTGTCATGATAATCTCACATCCGCGACGCAGATCCTCTTCGGAGATTACAAGAGGAGGAGCAAAACGAATAATATGGCCGTGAGTGGGCTTAGCTAGAACCCCTGCCTTAGCTAAGGCTAGACAAATTTCTAAGGCTGTATGTTTGTGTTTAGGATCCATTTCAACAGCATTTAATAAACCTTTGCCGCGAATTTCTTTAATCCAAGAGAATTTTAATTGGGAAAGTTCTTCTCTGAAAATCTGACCCAGCTTTTCAGCCTTATCCGCAAGGTTTTCCTCTTTTATAACCTCTAGTGCGGCCTTAGCTACAGCACAGGCGAGAGGATTGCCTCCAAAAGTAGAGCCATGTTCACCTGGTTTTAGACATAAAAGTATTTCATCACTTCCAAGAACGGCTGAAACCGGAAGAACTCCTCCTGAAAGTGCTTTGCCCAGAATTAAGAGGTCCGGTTTTACGGATTCGTAGTCACAGGCCAATAGTTTTCCAGTTCGACCTAGTCCTGTTTGAACTTCATCGGCCATAAATAGAACATTATATCGACTACAAATCTCTCTAACACCTTTTAAATAACCAGGGTTAGGGACAATAACCCCTGCCTCTCCCTGAATTGGCTCCACCATAAATCCAGCTGTGTTTGGATTTTGACAACTCTTTTCTAGAGATTCTAAATCGTTATAAGGGATGAGTTCAAAGCCAGGAGTGTAGGGGCCAAACTCTCGGTAGGTCACAGGATCTGTCGATGACGAAACTGCAGCTAGAGAGCGTCCCCAAAAGTTTCCCTGAGCAAAAATAATATTGGCTTTATTTTCTGCGATCTTCTTCTTTTGATATCCCCATTTGCGGCATAGTTTTAGAGCTGTCTCTCCAGCTTCAACCCCAGTATTCATGGGCAATACTCGGTCATACCCAAAATAATCGGTGATATATTTTTCATAGGGTCCAAGCTGGTCATTGTGGAAGGCTCTCGAGGTGAGAGTTAATTGACCTACTTGATCTGTGAGAGCCTTAATAATTTTAGGGTGGCAGTGTCCCTGATTGACGGCAGAATAAGCAGACAAAAAATCCAGATATCTTTTCCCTTCAACATCCCACAAAAAAGCCCCCTCTCCCCGGCTTAAAACAACGGGAAGGGGATGGTAATTATGGGCTCCGACCTGATTTTCGAGTTCTATATAATCTTGTGAGTGTCGCATGATTAGTCACTGCCTAAAAAATATTTAAAGAGTTTGGGCCCTTACAAAAGCCCTCTAAAAAAACTAATTATGAAATAAACAACATAATTGATTCAACTTTCAAGTCGTAAATGTGTGTTAATCTAAAAAAGCTAATGGATCATCGTTTAAATATAGAAATGGTGTTTTTAAAGGGAGATTTGCTTTGAGAAAAGTTCACAGGTTAATTTGGATGGCCCTCCTTTTGGCAGTGAGTTGCTCAGTCAAGATTAGCCCCTTAGGAAGTGAATTAAAGAGCTATCGAGGGGCCCTAAAGCCCAATCCCTCTTTTAAGATCTATGCTCTTAAATATCCCTCTTTATCTCCAGTAGATCAAATTGCGGTCTCTTATACCGATGTCACTGAGATGTGTCATTTTGCGAGCTTTGGGGAGGGGGATTCTCAAAAAGATTTAAGTTTTGTCTGCTCCGAAAATAGCGATAGTTACCCCGCACAAGTGACTAGTAAGCCGTTGTCAGGTCATAAAAGTTATTTGTGGTTAGGTCACAATAGAAGGCTAACCCATTTATGGGTTAATCGAGTTCTCTATACATGCAATATCGAAAAGAACAAAGACGCGATCTCTTGTGAAACCGCGTCTTCCGTTAGAAATTTAACTAGCCAAACCAATTAGGCTATCTGCGAAGCTGACCTTCAAGATCTCTTAAAATGGCTCTTGCTCTTTCAGGGTTTCTTTTAACTTGTCTGATAATTGAAATAGCTTTAGCTTGGAGCATTTGTCCCGATGACATGAGTTCACAAAGTAACGGCTCAATAGGATCGGTTTGTTGATAAATTGTTTTGTGCTGAGGCCAGAGGTTCTCAGTTTCATTGCTTCCCCCCATGCAGAGCGGAATATAATGATCGATCTTAAACTCGGTTCGATTCATCTCTCGAGTGTGAAAACCTAACTCCATATCATAGGTTATAAAGATTGCTGCCTTATGCTCTTTTGAGACCTCTCGATTGCAGTAACGGATTCTTTCGGGATATCGAAAGGCATCGGCGTCATCACAAACATCGCCTGGCGTAAGCTTTTCATGGGGAGTTTCTGGAAACCAACCCGTTTTAGAAAAGCTTGCTTGGGCAATATTAAATGAACTGATTATAGACAGAACTAAAATGGAGAGAGTGCGCATGCTTTATACCTCATAGTTAGACATTACGGTGTCTAGTAGAAACGCTGAACCCATTTTCAGCTTATACGAGAGCAACAAAGTTGTTTGCTACTTAGCCCCCTGAAATAGTCGACCCATGGTGGATAGGCAAGTGTTAAATTTAAGAATTTGATGAAGAGAGAGGGGTTAATTGACTAAGGCTTTGAGATCTTTAACGACCTGCATCGCTATGACGCTTTCGACCTCTTCGACGGTATCCATGAGCTGTTTTTGAATTAAAAGATCAATATTATTAGGTTTTTGAGTCTCCCAAACCTGTTGAGAGGGCCAGTTGATAATGGCCACATAACTTCCTTGCTGAGTTTTATGAAGTTTTCCAGAGAGGGCTGGAACTTGAGCTTGGAGTTGCTGAGTGAGAGTGGTCCAGGCCTCAATAAACCGATTCTCTTTTCCATCTTTTACTAGCCATTGGTAAAGGGTGACGTACACGTAAACTCCTCTTTTTAAGAATTATTTATTTAGCCCTTGGAGTGTTTTGAGGCAACTTCGAAAGAAGGAAACAGGTAGATTGTGTTTTGTAAGCCTTTTAGGATTTATATTAAATTCTTGTCTCTTAATTCCAAGATCCTCAGGGGTAATTAAAAAGTTTCCCACCAAATTGGTGTGGTTCATTTCAATAAAATCCATGGCCATAGCAAGCCCCTGGGGCCCCTTAGTTTCAATCCATCGCTTGAGTTCATTAACAAGCTTCGGTTTGTCCCCCTCTTTCCAGAGCGAATAGGCTGTTTTCCATTCTCTTCTCAGTTTATCTAGAAGAAAGCGATTGGCGGGATTTCTCATGAAATCTTGAAGGTCTTCCTCATACTGACGAGTTTTTATGGGATTAATCTCTCCATCATTGGCATCCCTAGAACCTAAGCTAGACTTGGGGATGATTTTTCCTTGGGGATCTATTACATAAGAATCGGATCTTAATTCCGATTTGGGGAGTAGGGCGTAACGGTAAACTATATTGAGATTACTTAAGAGAATATCTTGTTGGGGATAGTATTTTGAAAACTCGGTTCCAAAAACTCGCATTGAGGGAAAGGGGCTTCGATATTCTCGAGCGGCAGGAGCTGCCTCAACCATCTGAACTCTGAACTGCTCCTTGTGGTTTGGAAATAGACTCATTATGTGTCTTGGCAGACTTCCGATAAAGCCAGTATCAATAAAGAGGATCTTTTTCCCTTGTTCTAGCGATTTTTCTGAAATGCCTTCCTGCTTTAGGTATTCTTTAAGGAGTGGGTCCTTCACATTTTCTCGAGAAACATTAAGAAAGTGGATTCTATTTTTTAGAGTGGGATCGTTTTCAATCTCCCCGATAAGTAATCCTGTCTGCCCTAGGAATCTAGCATCGCGATCTAAGAAGTAAATCTCATGGTCAGGGTACATTTCAATAAGCATAGCTAGGGTTTTTAGTTGTGCATACTTACTTTGTTCCCATGTTTTCCCGAAAGAGTGGTGTCGTGGAGTTGCGGTGAGTATATCGGGTCCAGACGAATAAAGAATGGAGCAAAAAAGCATGCCTAGAGTAAATAAGATAAAAAGGAGAATTTTTTGTCCGAACGTAAAACGATGAATTGAGTTTAAGGAGGGTTTAGGGTTTAGGATCAAAACGAGTCTTGGGCGGTTTAGTTTCCCAGAGGCTTTGATTCTTTCTTTATTAAGCAATAGGTTTTTCATTTTAAAGACAGGGCAAATAATAGGGTCTATAACACGGTTCGGTATTTTTTGGAGGGATCTTGAGAATTAAAGTATGAGAGATTTTTCAAATTTTTCGTAGCTTTGATACAATTCAGGTATGCGAATATTTTATCAAGGGATTTACTTGGGATTGTGTGGTTTTCTTCTTAATTGTTCATCGACACATTCCCGTAAAGCCGAATTCTCTAATTCTAAAAGTTTAAGCTCTGCTGAGACCTCTAATAATCCCTTAGTTGTTGAAATTCCAAAATCTAAAACAAGAAAAAGGGTAGAGGTTCCAAATATAGAGAACCTTAAAAAGTTTATTTCCTATTATCGAAAGACTTTGGAATCTCTAGGCCAAAAGAAAGAGGACTCTTCTTATGTAGTAGAGACAGAAGAGGTTGAAGTCATGAGAAAACAATTGGCGAGAATTCTCCAGATTGAATTATCAGGCCTTACCTTTCTGGTTAATCCTAGAATTCAAGGCTCCTGGTTTGGCAATTGCACTCTTGTTCTCGACAAGCAACAGGAAAAATTGGTTATTATTTCAAAGTTAGGAGAAGAGCAGATTTTGAGTCTTAAGGATAAGGTTTTTGGAGGGCTTTATAAATCTGAACAAGGTGAATGGGTTTTTGTTTCAACTTTTTATGGAGATCTTCAAAAGAAAGTTCCCTATCGAGTTTTTTGGGGCGCTACAGAACTAAAGGTAATTTCATTATCTATGGACAGAACTAAAGAGGGCACTATTGAGGGACAAGCAAAAAGCCCAACTGGAACTTTGCTAACCATCTTTAGAAAAGGGCGAGATAATAAGGCCGTACAGATTAATGGGCAGGTGCTAAGTCCCGTTTTTGAATAGGACTTATTCTACTTCAACTAAGATTTCATTTTTTCTTAAGAACCAAGGAGTAAAAGGAGAGTTATATCTCGCCCAAAGAGGAACCCCTTTGGATTTTATTTTTGCTTTTTTCAACTCTTGAGTGAGAAGATCTAGGTGTTCTTGATAGTTGGACTCTGTCCATCTTCCAGAGTAGGTTACAGCAGCCATTTTTTTTACTGGAATCCATTTGAAATAAACTTTAGGATCTTTAGGTTTGGGTAATGTTTCTAAGGTATATTTTGAGGGCATCATGAATTGAACTGTCCATCTCTGTGGATCAGCTTTTATAGAGGGCTGACTTAGTGGATCATCTGTTATTTCAATTTGAGTGTTCTCTGTTTGCATGACCGGTGCGGTCATTGCGAGATTGTTGTCTCCTTGATTTTTCCCAAAGATATAGGCCGCTAAAATATTAAAACCGGTACTTCCCGCCTTATCGCGACTTCCAGTGATTTCGGCTTGGGCAACCAAATATTCTGAGTATTGACGAACTTCAATCTTCTCCAGTTGAGTGATGACAGAGTATTTGGGCTCTTCAAAGGCCATTAACTGGAGAGCTCCGAAAAAGGGGGCTAAGAAAAATAGGGATAAGAACAGGGATAAGTTTAAGTTAAATCTAATCATTTTATTATTCTAGCTAATCTTTACCGGTAAGTCAGCTGAGGGACAAAAATCTGTAGGGATTTAAGATTTCAGGTAACAGCTGTTAACAAACCTCTTATCTTGTTTTTGTCTGCGTTTGTCGTAATCTTAAACTATCCCAATAAAAAATAGGGCCTAAACCTTTAAGAGGAGATCAATATGAAATTTTCCAAGGCGGCGCTTTGCGTTGTCGTTCTTGTGAGTGCTATGAGTTTAACTGCTCAAGCCTCTATTTCGTTTGAGATCCTTAAAATGGTTCCAGTGGGAATTGATTTAGATAGCCCTCAATATGAATCTTCCAAAACAGAATTGGAACAGCTTGTTAAAGATTGTGGTCCTGGAGTGGTCAAAGGTGTGATGGACACAAGAGGTGTTGAAGCTGAAAATAGGTGTACCTTTCAGGTTGAACTCGACCCTTTGTTCTTCGAAGGGGCAGAAACCAAAATGGGGCTCATTCAGGATAAGAATTGGGCTTATCATGATGGGGTTGAGTGGTATCTACCCAGGGATCTGAACTCTCCCGAATCTTTCGATTTGAGAGATCTGATGGCCAACGGAATTCCAGAGATTAAAAAACAGCAATGTGGTGATTGTTGGGCATGGTCCACACATCATGGACTTGAAATCGCACGTGCAGTTCATGAGGGAAAAGTCACAGATCACTCTATTCAAACGGTTCTATCGTGTTCAAGAGCGGGTTCTTGTAATGGAGGCTATATGAAATCTGTCGATTTCTTATTACATGGCTTGCCCGAAGAGGCCGATTTTCCCTACGCCGCTTATGACAAAAAATGTAAGTACAGCTCTTCAGAAATCTCAAAGGGTTGGGAACCAAAAATGATAGCGACCCCCTATGTGGGAGATTCTAAAAGATATTCACTTGCTATGAGAACTAAGAACGGTGGGTATCGTGAAGGAACTAAAGTCAAAGAGATGATGGCTGCAATGCATGACTCTAAAGGGCCTCTCGTGGTCACCGTATCCGCCTATTCTGTTTCTGGTAATGGAATTTATAACTCCTGTAGCTCAATCAACTCTGGCGGAAATCACATGGTAGCTATTGTAGGATGGGATAATGAAAATGGAAAAAGAATTGCCCATGTTTGGAACTCTTGGGGAAAGAGCCATGGTGAGAATGGAGTCTCTAGAATTCAGTGGGAATGTGGGGATGGTCGACTTAATCGTGGCCTAGGTGTAAGTGCTAAAGTTGTACAGTATAAACCGACCTGTGTTTCTCCAACAGCAGTTCAGAAGTATCTTCATGAGATCAAAAAAGGGGGATCGGTGCCCATCGGAGTTGAGCCCAAAGCAGGTGTGACATGTCAATGGGCACCCACCGAAGGTTTAAGCGATCCGAATATTTGTAATCCGGTAGCTAAACCTAATCAGTCGACTGAATATCATTTAAGTGCGACCAATAATTGTGGCACTGCTTCTAGCATGACCTTGGTTAATATTTGGTCAGCCAATAAAATAGCCCCACATAAGATCCTAACTCCTCATGGTGAAATTATTGTAAAAGAATAGTTCAGGTCTATAAAAGCAAGAAAAAAATTCTCACTTTGACAGGGGTGTGAGAAAATATTTCTATGGTTTTAAAAACGGGTTCTCTGTTTTTTTTATGGTCTCTTTTTGCCCATTTTAGCTTAGGCACCGAAGTCTATTTCTCCCCCTCAAGTGATTGTGAAAACCGAATAGTTAAAGCCATTCAGGATTCAAAGAAAGAGATTGTAATTGCAGTTTATAGTTTCAATAATCATAAGATTGCCGACTCCCTTAGAGAGGCAAAAAGGCGTGGGGTTTCTATCCAGATACTTACTGATTCCACTCAAGCCTCTCAGAAATCCTCTCTCGCTTTGCCTCTATTAAATGAAGGCTTTAATTTAAAGCTTCATAGCAAATTCAAGATTGAGCATAATAAATTTGCGGTATTTGATAACGGTCTAGTCAGTACCGGAAGTTTTAATTGGACGGGACCTGCAGCACGTTCCAATTCGGAAAACTGCCTCTTTCTCAGTGAGGCCGATGTGATTATAAAATATCGAGAACGGTTCAGTTATCTTTGGAGGAAAAATTCTCCAGAGGCTTCGCAAGCAAGGGTTAAAAAGCTACTTAAAAAGGCTCGAGAGCTTTCAGGATATTAATTCCCACCTCATTTTATTTCAATCTGCCTAGGCATTCACATTGCACGAATACACGGGATGAAGCGGAGGCAAAGTTTTATGAAGGCTGTTCATTTAAGTCCTTGTCTTGAAGTTAAAATTCCAATCAATGGGAAAGTCGAACTGACAGGGGAGTTAACAATTCCAGAGCATGCTGTGGGACTTGTGATATTTGCCCACGGAAGTGGGAGTAGTCGCAAAAGCCCACGAAATCGCTGGGTGGCTGAAGTATTGAATCAGTATCGGTTAGCGACATTATTAACCGATCTTTTAACCGACGAGGAGGCCGCTAATAAGCAGAATATTTATGATGTTGAATTTTTAAGTGGGCGAGTTGAGCAGATAGTTTATTGGTCAAAGCAGAGAACCGATGTTAACTCCCTTCCATTAGGGCTATTTGGCGCTAGCACCGGAGCTGCCGCCGCTATAATTACAGCGGCTAAAAACCCAGATCTATTGAGTGGAGTTGTGAGTCGAGGAGGACGAATTGATCTAGCCCATGAGTTTCTTAATAAATTAAGAACACCGGTTTTAGCTATTGTGGGAGGAAAAGATGAGCTTGTGGTGAAGCTTAATCGTGAAGCCCTATTTAAGGTTCTAGCCCCTCATAGGTTGGTGATTATTCCAGGAGCTACCCATTTATTTGAAGAGGCTGGTTGTTTAGAACATGTTGCAGAATACTCTTGTGATTGGTTTATTGATCTCTTTACAGTTCCAAAGAGGACTCAAGGAGTAGGCTTTGGCCGCTAAATCCAAACCCGAACAAATAATATTTAATCCCCCTTTGATCTGTTTTAAGGATCGAGAAGCAGCAGCAAACTTACTCTTTGAAAAGATTAAAGGCGTTGAATGGGTTGAGCCTTTAGTACTAGCTATTCCACGAGGAGGAGTGGTCACGGGAGCTATTTTAGCTAAAAAATTAGGTGCCGAATTAGATGTTATTATCGCAAGAAAACTTAGGTGCCCTTGGAGTTCCGAGTTAGCGATTGGGGCGGTCGCTGAGGGAGGGAGGAGTTATTTAACTTCTCTCGGAGAGCAAATTTTAAAAGAGAACCCAGAATACCTTGAAGAAGAGATAACTCAACAATCTGAGGATATTCAGAATTGGATCTCTTGGCTCAGAAATATCAAACCTAAATCCCCATGGAGAGATCGCACGGTCATTCTAACCGACGATGGCATAGCTACGGGCGCAACCTTTTTTACTGCGCTAGAAGTTGTGAGAGCTGAGAATCCTTTAGAACTCATTGCGGTGGTGCCTGTATTACCCAAAGATTGCCTTAAGGAACTGAAAAGCCGTTGTGATAAATTATTTTATTTGAGTGTACCCGAGGGTTTTTATGCAGTAGGCCAGTTTTATCAAGATTTTAAGTCGATAGGTTTCGATAAGGTTTCTGCTCTTTTATCTGAGAATCAATTAAGTCTTCTAGAAAAGAAGAAGTTGCCGAATTGATCATAGAATTAAAATCGTTGCGTCTCTTAGGGAAAGTGAATTTGTCGAATAGATCATAGAGTTAGTACAGTAGATTTATAAGAAATTTAATTAAATAAAGAGCCTCTAATTTCCGAAAAGTTAGATTAGGGGGTAGTATGCTTTGTGACGCTATAGGTAATAATAATTTTTCTCTCGTTCAAGCGATAGATGTCTGTCGAAGCTTTTTTTTAGGAGAACACTCACATCAAGCTTTAACCAATGTAAGTTTAGAGATAAAAAAACATGATTTTTCAGCGATTGCGGGCCCCTCAGGGAGTGGCAAAAGCACACTTCTTAATATTCTGGGATGTCTTGAGCGACCTACCAGTGGAGATGTCATGATCGAAGGGGTTTCAACTAAAGAACTCTCTATTAGACAATTGTCGGATTTCAGAGCAAAAAAACTTGGATTTGTATTTCAAACCTTTAATTTAGTTCCTACCTTAAGTTCATTGGAGAATGTTGAGTATCCATTACTTCTTCTGAATATAAATGCCAAAGAGCGAAAACAAAGGTCAGAAGAGGCGCTAAAAAAGGTGGGCTTGGAAAAGTTTCTTAAAAATCATCCAAGTCAGTTAAGTGGTGGACAAAGACAGCGTGTCGCTATTGCTCGAGCCATTGTTAAAAAACCACTTCTAGTTTTAGCAGATGAGCCGACTGCTAATCTTGATAAAAAAACGGCTAACGAAATTTTAGATCTTATGCAGCAGTTAAACTTAGCGGAAAAGATTGCTTTTCTTTTTTCAAGTCACGATCCTTTGGTCTTGGCTCGAGCTAATTCGGTAGCCTATTTAACCGATGGGCAGAGAGATGAATCTCATAGGGAGCAGTATGTGGCTTAGAATCAAAATTGCTATTAGGAATGCCTTTAGAAATCGTCGCCGAAGCTTGCTAAATATTTTTATGATAGCAAGTGCTGTAGCTTCAATTGTGATTTTTGAGGGCTTTACCTATAACATGGTGGAGGGGTTACGGGAGACAACGATTGAAACTCAAACAGGACATATTCAACTGGCCCTTGATTCATTTTGGGAAAAAACTAATCTCAAACCGAAACAGAATTTAATTACTAAATATAAAAAATTATTGAAAGAGTTAGAGAAGGACAAACGGGTGAAATACGCCGCAGGCCGACTGGAGTTTTTTGGCCTTCTCAGTAAGGGGGATGCTTCTATTAGTGCCAGGGCAGTTACTGTAGATCCAGGTAAAGAGGTCTCTAGAAATCGTTATTTTAGATTTAAAGAGGGGAAGGCCCTGCAATCCAAACGTCTTTTTCAAATTGCAATCGGAAGTGGATTAGCTAAAAAACTAGGAATTAAAAGCAAAGACAGCGTGAGTGTTCTGACCCACACCTATGATGGAGTGGTAAACGCTATGGATTTTGAAGTGAGCGGTATTTTTCAGACCGATATTTCGGAGTTTGATGACAATACCTTTCTTATTCCGTTAAAAACCGCACAGAAACTTTTAGATACATTAGCCGTTGAGCAGATTGTCGTGGGGCTTAATTCCTCATGGGATACTACCGCATTTAAGGAATCGGTGCGACCCAAAGTAGCAGCCATTGCTCCTCAAGTCATAGTAAAAACCTGGTTTCAATTGGCCACTTTGTACAAGCAGGTGTCGATTTTTAATCAGCTTCAAAACACAATTGTTAAACTCATTTTATTCAGTTTAGTACTATTGAGCATTGCGAATACGGTGGGTATGTCCATCATGGAAAGAACTGGGGAAATTGGTACTATTCGTGCTTTAGGCGAGCAGAGAAGCTCAGTTGTTTTTCAGTTTCTAATTGAGGGATTCTTTCTTGGCCTTTGTGGTGCCTTATTAGGTGCCCTGGGGGGAGTTTTTTTGGCCAATCTGTTTAATTCGATGAGCATTCCTGTTGTTTTTCCTGGAGCGAGTTCACCGATTATTATTAAAATTGAAGTCCTTGTGGCTTCGATTGTTAAGGCAGGAAGTTTGGGGGTTCTTATAACTGTTTTAGCGGCCATTCTTCCGGCTTTTCGGGCCTCTAGAATGAATATAGTTCAAGCTTTGCGTCATAATATTTGAACTCGATTTAATTTTCGATAGAATATCGGTCAATGAACTCAAGTCGTCTTTGCGTTTTTCTTACTCATCCTAATCAACACTTTTCCCCTTTATTTAAGAAGCTTCATGAAGAGCCCAGACTTAAATTGAAGGTTATTTATATGTTTGATCATGGACTAAGTGAATCTTGGGATGTTGGATTTGGCAAAAAAATAAAGTTCAATATTCCTATGCAAGGTAATTACGAAACGGTGGTTCTTAAGCCCGAGGTCTCTGTTTCTGATTACTCCTTTTTTAAGGTGAATTCTTCTAAACTTATTAAAGAGGTTTTGAAAGCTAATCCTGATTATGTCTGGGTTTTTGGTTATAATTCTTTAGCCTCTTGGAAGTTGGTTTTTTATCCCTTTAGAAAATACAAGGTATGCTATCTCGGGGATTCATCGATAAAGATTAAACAACCGTGGTGGAAAACTATTTTAAAAGAATTTGTGCTGAGGATTTTTTTTAAGAAAATAGATCTTATATTTTCGATTGGGGAAAGTAATGAGCAGTTTTATCGAAAATACAGCGTCTCTGCGAAGAGAATCTGTAGAGCGGCTTATATATTCGATAACGAATATCTGCTAAGGGATCTAGATAGCCCTGCGTTGAGTAGAAGTGAGGTGAGAAAAGAGCTGAAATTTGATTCTAATCTCTTTCTAATAGGGTTTTCTGGGAAATTTATCGAGCGTAAACGGCCTCACGATGTGGTTGAGTTGGTCTATCGATTAAGAAAACAGGGAATGAATGCGGGGGCCGTTCTTATAGGTGACGGTAAGTTGAGAGAGTCGATTGAAAAGAGGATTAGAGATCTAGAGATGGATGAATGGATTAGGCTTCCTGGTTTTATAAACCAAAATCGTATTGGAGGTTATTACAACGCAATAGATACTCTGTGCATGCCCTCAAGTATTGAGAATTTTGGAATGTCGGTTATTGAAGCTATAGCCTTTGGAAAACCTGTTCTAGTCTCTGATAAGTTAGGTTGCGTTGGCCTCACTGATATAGCTAGGCCTGATATCAATGCTTTGGTTTTTGAATGCGGAAATATGAATATGCTAACTCAACAGGCTTTAAATCTAATTAAAGATAAACAGCTATACCAGCGAATGAGTGATGAGAGTCGTCGAATCGCTGAGAAAAATACAATGACTCATAATAGCCAGATCATCTCAGATGCACTTTGTAATACCTTTTCTTCTTTATGATAAAAAAGACTAAATCTGAAAGCCTTACTATCGAGCATCGAGGATTAGTAGACTGTCCCAGCATTCCTTGGAAAAATTTGAAAGGGGTAACTCGTGAGATAGGAAAAGATAATAATGAACCGTTTTTATGGCGCTTGAGTTCTGCGGTTCTAAGAGAGGATGCACCTTTTTCAGATTTTTCCCAATACGATAGAGTTTTATGCCTTATCGAAGGGGGGCCGATTGTTTTAAGCCATCTGGGAGGAAAACAAAGACAATTAGAAAAAATGGTTCCCTACAACTTTTCAGGAAAGTTAAAGACCGAAGCCTTGGTAAGTGTTCTATCGGTAGATCTTAATCTGTTTCTACTAAAGGGAAAATCCAAAGGGGCGATCTATCCTGTCTATTTTAATTCTAATGAGGAGTATCAGTTCCCCTTATCGGCCTATGAGCATTTTGTATTTTGTATTCAAGGTAAGCTCACCGTAGTTGAGAGATACAGTCAGCAAAAGTTTACTCTAAATTCTAATGAGTGGATTCGTATGACTCGTTTAGGAAAGAAAGAATATCCTAACCTTCAGATCTTTTCTTCCCAAGCCTCATCAAAAGCTCTCTGGATTCCTATTCATAGACTGTAGGAATAGTTGCCGTTATTAGAAGGTTGTAATAAAATCTTTTCTAATCTTTGAACCGCTATTGGAGATCTCTATGAAAATATTTTTAGCTAAAGTGGGTGGAATGATAGCTCTATTATTGATTTCGTTAACGGCGATAGCGCACCCTAACAACGAAACTAAAGATCTTAAAGCAAAGATTAATAGATTGATCCCAGTTGAGATCTCTGTCCGTATGCAAAAAGCGCTAGATTCACTTAAAGAGGTTCCAGTCGATATTGAGCCGATTTTTTCGATTGAGCAGACGGGGAAGTTGTGACAACTCTTCAGAATAAGAAGGCTCAGTGGATTGATGAGCTTAATTCCTATAGGAGCTATCACGGCTCTAAAGCCAATCAGTTGACTCATTTTATTGGTATTCCACTTATTTTTTTTTTCAATCTTTTGTGGCTTAGGGTGGTTTAGATTTTATCCTTTAGATATTCCGTTATCTGCGGGGAGTTTGTTTTTTTTAGGAATATTTATATTTTACTTTCGAGTTCATAGAGTCCTTGCCCTTGCCGTAATGGCATGGTGTTGCCCCTTATTTTTACTAGCTGAAAAGGTTTCGGTTCTATCGTTTACTTTCTCTTTAGCTGTGGCGGTAGGCTCTTTTGTCATTGGCTGGGTATTTCAATTTGCAGGACACGCAATAGAAAAGAATCGGCCTGCTTTTTTCACCAATGCGAATCATCTATGGCATGGCCCTTTGTTTATCACTTACGAGTGGGTTACCCGTTTAGGGATTAAAGTCTAGTCTCATTTCCTAAATAGGTTTTGACTTGAATGTATCCTCGACTGGAAGGGTGAAAGAGTCCAAATTGGCTTGATGAACTTCCGTTAAATAGATCAGCTGCAAAAAGAAGTTCCACTCTCTTACTTAATGGAATTGAATAGCTTAATTCAGTGAGGCTACTGCCATCGTGAGGCGCATAAGCTAAAAGAAGGTCTAAAATTTGAGCATTATAAAGAGTGAAACTTCCGTGCCCTGTGACGAGTTGAGTAGAATTTATATCTAGAGCTCCAGAGACTGTTCTATCTCGATAGTTTTCAGAAAATTGGAGTCCCACTCGCCAACGATCTCCCACTATGTAATCCAATCCAAGAACTCCAACGATTTGATGGGCTTTAAAAGAATCTAAATCTCCATCAAAAAAGTTAAAGCTTTTATTGCGGTGAAATAGAAGCTCGCTTCTAAGGACTAAAACATTAACCGGAAGAGAGAGGGTGAGACCGTAGGTTTCCATCCTTGGGTGCTTTCCAGTGATCTCAATATTTCCTGAACTATTTTCTGAAATATAAACGGGAGCCCGGTCAAAATAGTTGAAGTAGATAATCGAAAGATCTGCTCCATTTAAAGAGGGAGAGAGTCTCACTCCGTATTCAGAACTCTTGGTTCCTAGCGAAAGAGTTCTTTCATCGGTAAAGGTATGTGGTTGAATTGGAAAAAACTTTTTAAATGGAAACGCAAAATCACTTCCAATAGCTGGACTTTTATTGAAGTAGGGTTTGGGAACGTAGAGAAACTGAAATATATTCTCATTGAAGTTCCACTTCACATTCACCATAGGGGTGTGAAGTCGATTTTTTTCTAAAGGTCCAATGCCGAAATCTCGAAAATCTTTAGGGTTCACCAGGTCTGCATAATAAAACCCAAAGGCTTCTCCCCAGACGACCTGTTGATTTCCTATTTTTAAGCTGAGAGGGCCCTCTTTGTACTGGAGATAGAGATCTCTTAAGATGAGATCCTGAGAATCTCGAGTCCTAACGGGCTCGGAGTATCGAGAACTGTTTGAAGCATATGCGGCTTCTACTAAGGCTCTAAAACCGAAGCCTAAAGACCAGGGATTAGGAAACCGAATAATGTTATTGATCTCAAGTTCGTGGCGATGAGAACTCAGATCCGTGGGGGCTACTAAATGGTAACCTATTCGAGACTGAGTATCGATATGAGATTCTAAGATAGCTCCAAGCCCGATGGAAGAGGCGAGGCAAAGGCAAAGGCAAAGTATCAAGGCATTAGTCACTTAGGGACTCTTTGCTGAAGAAAGTATCATCGTAAGAGGCTTTTTTGAAATTGAAATAATTTAAGGTCGATTGCCGTTTTTCGTGAAGAGCATCTGTGATTGTAAGTTGAGTAACCCTATTTTTATTGAGTACAGATTTGATTCCTGAGTACTTACCAGTTTTTAAAAGCTTTCCAGAGATGGCATAGAACTTAACCTGAACCGGAAAATAGGTTTTCTTGTCTACCCAGTAAACAATACGTCGATAAGTAGCCTCTTTATGATTTGCTGTTAGGAGAAGTTTGTAACAGTCTCGAGTGTCCAGTTTCTCTTCATTCATTAGTTTTGAGCTGTAGTCAGTCGCAAAGTTAGTTCTCGCAAGATCGCCATTAGAAACCTCACCCGTAAGTCTTTGCTCGAAGCCAACGCGAGTAGGCTTTTTTAAAGTAGGGAGAAACATCCACAGATCCCGTTTTTTCATGAGCAATTTTCTTCCTCTCATTCGCTCTGGGGATTTTGTTTCTACTAAAGAGTTGGCTGAATTTTTAGTATGGACTAAGTAAACCGTTTCGTTAGAGGGACTTCCTTCGTCTAGATCTGTAACTTTTACGAAGAAAGAGAATTGTCCTGACGGATATCGTGCTTCGTCAGCTCTTCTTACTATCTCTTGCGGACTTAAGGTCCCAAAGATAGATGAGGGGATATTTAAAAGGGCAAAAGCACTGAATAAGAAGAGCCATTGTGAAGAGTTCATTGTTTCATGGTAAACGGCTTCTAAAGTTAAGCCTAGACGCGTTGCGAATTCTTGTTCTATTGAGGGTTTGAATCTGTCTCAGGGGTAGCCTATAATAGGTAAGTATCTTCTTCTTTATTTATCCAGAAAGCAAAGTGACTATTGAAACAGTTTATCTACAAATGCCGCTTCGGCTGGCTGTGGAGTTATCTGTGTCTTTTGACCTATGAGCTATTGCTCACAAACCCCTGGATAATTTTAGGAAAAGAAATGGCGGCTAATGCCCCCATAGATACCCATTCAGCCCCTGCCTCGGCAGTACTTCATCTATCGGCATTTTCAGTTTTGGGCGGCCTCGCTGGATTTGCCTTTAACGAAGAACCAGAGAAAAACCGAGTAAGATACAGTCTATGGCTTGTGGCCTATGCCGGCGTTAGTGAAGTATTGCAATCTTTTGTTCCCAATCGCTGGCCCAGTGGAGAAGACATTCTATTCAATGTCATGGGACTCATAGTAGGGGCGGTTGTCTATGCTCAATTAACCCGACTTCATAAAAGTTCACAGCCTCTCTCTCCTGTAGCTATTCCAGCCTAACTTTCATATCCAAATTCTTGAATGACTCCGCTTTTTACTATGCACTGTGGCTCACCGAGAACTACTGGTTTTAATGAGAGCGGATTGACAAGCTTTGTCTTGGACAGATAATCTATTGTTCTAAGAGGAACTCCATGACTTTAGAGACTCGAAAAAACGAAGAATTAGATAAAGTTGCATCCAAAAGGTCCTTAGGTTTTAGTGACGATGATTCGGTGGAGATCACTATTGCCCCTAATGGAGGGGCCTGTTTTGGGGTGGTTAGAGCTATCAAATTAGGGCAGCAGGCCGCTAGCAAAGGGAAATCAGCATCTGCGCCTGTGTTTTCTTTTGGCGCGATTGTACATAATCCCAAAACCATTCGAGAGTTAGAGGCCCAAGGGGTCAAAACGGTTGAAGATCAAACCCAGGTGACAGGTGGAACGGTCATTTTAAGATCCCATGGTGTTCGACAGGAGATTGAAAAAGATTTCAAAACTCGTGGTGTTCAAGTTGTGGATGCCACATGTCCGCTTGTTAAAAAACCGCAAAAAATTGCGGCCAGTTTGGGAAGTAAAGGGTACTTTTTGATTTTGGTGGGGGATGCGAATCATCCAGAAGTTAAAGGGGTGTTGAGCTATTTCGGTACTGATCAGTATCTTGTTACTTACAAGCTAGAAGAACTCGAAAATATCCCTTCCCACGTGACACGAGTGGGGATAGTTGCTCAAACAACGATTGAAGTGAAAGTTCTTAATACTATCGTCGAACATTGTCAGAAAAAATTTAAAGAGGTAGCTGTCTACAATACCATTTGTGATGCCACCAGCATTCGCCAAGAAGAGGCGGAGGTCTTAGCTAAACAAGCGGATGTGTTAGTAGTGGTCGGTGGCAAGAACAGCAGCAATACCAATAAGCTTGTTAAAATCTGTAAGCAATATCAACCTAACACCTATCTGATTGAAGAGATCAATGAGTTAGATCTCAAATGGTTCAAAGGAATGAAAAAAATTGGGGTTACAGGCGGAGCTTCAACGCCTCAGGATTATGTCGATAATGTGGGGGCGAGAATTGCCGAGATCCTTTCAGTAACCTGTTAAAAAGCCTCTTGTTTTATTTCTCCGTTTCAATCTCTAAAGTCTTAAGTCTTACTGTAAAGTTTGATTGAGTGTTGTCTCCATCGCATTGAATCCATAAAGCAATAGCAGGTATAGGAGTTGTGAATATATAGTTAATGTCAAAGGGGCCTGGATTTTTTTGTTTTAAAGCGACTGTCTCTTCTAAAAAATCACTTTTAGGATGGATTCTAAAGTCTCCTACCTCTTTATTAGTTGAGAGGGTAATAAATCTTACTTTCTTAATTCCCTGATTGGGAAATAGTTCGAAGAGTTCTTTTATCCATTGAGGCGATAAAAACTTTTGAATCCATGAAGGCTTTTCATTAGAGGATTCTACTAGGCCTAATCTTAAAGGGAGGTCATCATCTTCTCCCTCTGTTGCGGTAGGTTTACTTTTAGGGAGTCCTAGAAATTCTCCGCTGACTTTTAGTGTTTTTACTTTGACCACTTTAGGAAGTTCATAGAAAAGAGGGCTTGCGGAACTATTAACCTTAATAGTAAGTCCCTGCTTTGAAAAATAAACAACATTAGGTTTTAGGTTTGAATAAGTCATTGTATGCCATTGAGGTGAGGGGGAGTTCAAAGGAATGACTAAGGTTCCCCAAAATAGAAAATGTGAAGCTTTTTTAGAAGTGTTCACAGTTGTACTTTCTTAAGAGAAGGATTCCTCTTTTTTAAAACTATTGATTCTGAATAAATTATTTCCAGCTTCTGTCGGGTTATCACTGTAAACAGTGTCCATAAAAATATGCATAGCCTCTGGAAAGACTTTTGAAAGAGCCATAATATTGACTGGCTCATTTTCAAAAGAGGCGATGAGAGTTCCAGTTTTATTAATTAGGGATTTTACATTTTGTTTGTGAACTACATCCTGAATAGAAACACTGGGTTTCATGACTAAAATTGTTCTTTTTTCACACCAGGGGAAGTTATCTCTTTTTAAGTTTTTAACTGTGACTTTGTGCATTTTACTTTCTTCTCGTCCTGTTAAGTATACGAGGTGGGCCCCTAACTCAAAAAGACCTTGAGTATATTCGGCGGCTCCTGGATAAGGCTTGTCATGGGGAAGATAATCGTTAGTAAAAAAACGGTCCCCCCAAAAAGATTTAAGCTCTTTTAAAGCGTGATGAGTCTCTGGATGATCGGGTTTGAGTCCTAGTTTGTGAGCCATATCCGCTAAGGAGTATCCGATATGTTCTAAGGTGACTCTGTCGAGAGTAGGTTGAATGCTAAGTTGAGTTCTAGGTGCCTGATTCCATTCTTTCATGATGGCGAGAGTGCGATGCCCCACCTCATATAAAGTGGAGTCGAGATCTAGCAAAATTATGGGAGGTGTGTGTGGGAGGAGTCTTTTTAAATGGTCCTTTATTTTTTGTTCTACTTTTTCGAGAACCTCTCGGGTGGATAGAGGGTGAAAAAAACTATTTAAAATCCAATCATTTCGAGAGTATAAACCCATGGTGACTCCTAGGCTGCTTGAGCTCACCCTATTTTGCGTATTCTTTCTTTAAAAGTACAGTTCTCCTTTCTCAATTTCCACCCAAACGATGATTATTTTTAAGTAAAGTTTAGGAGGACGGTGTTATATATAGACCCCTTAAAGGAGTCCAATATGCCAAGGTTTTTTGTGAAAGGGTTAGTGACTGCAGCGGCCATTCTGGCAACACCCCACCTAGTTTCCGGAGTTTATATTGATGGGATAGGGACTGCATTGGCTATGGCCGCTATTTTAGCTCTGTTCAACCTTTTGGTTCGTCCCTTATTGATTCTAATCACTTTACCCCTGACTATTTTTAGTTTGGGCTTTTTTCTTTTAGTGATTAACGCCCTTCTTTTTAAATGGGCCGGCAGTATAGTTATGGGTTTTTCGGTCGATTCTTTCAGTGCAGCTTTTCTAGCTTCTCTCTGGGTAAGCTTTATCTCTTGGATTTGCCATTTTTCTTTCAGTAAAGAGGCAGGTAAATTTCGAGTTGTGGTAAATCAGCCCAATTCAAGAAGAGTTATTGATCTTAATTCAGACAGTAAAGGGAACTGGAAGTAGTGGTTTTTATAAATTAAAAATATTTCACTTGAAGCGACAAGGTAATTTCTTATGCGTCGATCATCGATCATTATCTCAATTATTTCTGTAATAACTCTCTTGGTCTTTTGGACTGGAGTCTATTGCCTAACTTTATTTTTTCCTAATTCCAAAGAGAGAATTCAGAGGAAAACATTTCATTCTCCAGTTAGCATTTTTCGGGATAGTTATGGAGTTCCCGTTATAGAAAGTGAAAAACTCTCTGAAGTTATTCGAGCTCAAGGCTTAGTGACGGCACGAGATCGTTTCTTTCAGATGGAACTTATTCGAAGAAAAATGTCAGGCCGTTTGAGTGAGCTTTTTGGAGAGAAGGCTTTGGCTTCCGACAGGTGGCATCGGCAATTGGGCTTTTTACAGGTGGCTCAAAAGGCAGTTGAGAAGATGGAGCCTTCGGTTAGAGAGGTTTGGGAGCTGTATGCTCAGGGGGTGAATGATTATTTAGCTAACGAAGTACTCCCATGGGAAGTGAAGTTGTTGGGCTATCAACCTGATTTGTGGAAAACTGAAGATGGGCTTCTCGTTGTTTTAAGCATGTTTGAAGCTTTGAACGATCCGAAAAATAGCGAGGAGTTGGCCTATAATGAGCTCTATCTTAAATTTCCTAAATCGGTCGTAAATTTTCTAACCTGGGATTATGGATTTTTAGATGCACCTATTAAAGCCCCTAAAGGATTTCCGTTTGCTGCGAGAATTCCAACCCCGAGTGAGCTCAATTTTAGTTCACAAGCGATAAATAGTGTCATTGCTAAACCTATTGAAAAAGAGGTGCATGGAAGTAATGCTTGGGTAGTCGCGGGTTCTAAAACGACAACGGGAAAGCCCCTTTTAGCTGGTGATCCTCATTTAAATTTAACGGTCCCTAACATCTGGTATCGAACCGAACTCAAAGCGAAAACTTTTGGTGTTCGAGGGGTTTCTGTTCCCGGGATTCCTGGAGTTATCATTGGACGCAACGAGAATCTCGCTTGGTCATTCACTAATTCCAGATCGGACGTTCACGATTTTATTGAGTTGGGAGCTGATTTTAAACCTGAGTCAGGATTAAAGTATCAAGGGAAGAACCTTTCTTTTACTTCAAGAAAAGAGAGCATTCAGATTAAAGGAAAACCCGCAGAAGAATACAATATCTGGGATAGTCCCTTTGGCCCAGTGATTGAAGATGAAAATGCAGAAGTTCCTAAGGCCCAAAGAATTTTACAATGGACGGCTTTAGATTCTAGTGCTTTATCAAGTCTCAATCCCTTAGAGCTGAATTCCTCTGAAAATTTAAGTCAGTTGTGGGAGGCTATGTCTCGTTGGGGAGGGCCGGTTCAAAATATTATCGTTGCAAGTCGAGATAACCACATTGCTTGGGCAATAGTGGGGAAAATTCCAGATCAAAGAAAAGAGTTTGGCAAAGTGAGTAGCTCTTTGACTGAGTTGAGCCCGTGGAAAGATTATATCCAATGGCAGGAGATGCCTAGAGTGATAGATCCGCCCGAAGGTTTTATTGGAAGTGGAAATCAGAACATGTGGGTGGAAATACCCGGAAGAGAGCGATGGGGGCATGACTGGCCTTCACCTGCTAGAGGATACCAAATTCGAAAACGTCTTTCTGAGACTGAGCCCATTGCTGTGGAGACCATGGAGGCCATTCAAAATGATATCTACTCCCCAGTTCATGTCTGGTATCGAGATCAGTTGGTAGAAACTTTTAAGAGATCAGAAGGTCAGGATTTTAGCAAGAATCCATGGATTGGAGAGATGATTGAAATTGTGAGTTCTTGGGATGGAAATATCACCGTGAGCTCATCGGCCTATCCTTTACTTAAAGAGTTTAGATTGCAGGTGCAAAAGAATTGTGCGGCCCCTTTTGTAAATAAAGTAGCACTTTATCGCCAAAAAGAGGTCTTAGAGCTTATTGCTAAGGACAGTTTGGTGTATCAGCTTCTGACTCATCGGCCGCAGCATCTTCTTAATCCTCAGTTCTTATCGTGGGACGAGTTGTTAGTGACTTCGGCTCTGGAGACGGCAAAGCAGCTAGCTAAAGAGCCTAATGAACTAAAAACTATAACCTGGGGCAGAAGAAATCTTTTGGAGGTACAGCACCCTTTTGCAAGTCAGTTTCCCAAATTTTTAGCTCGGATGATAAATTTTCCTGAGAAAGAGCTCTCCGGTGACGGATTAGTGGTTAGAGTGAATAGGCCTAAAAATGGCGCTTCAATGAGAATGGTTATCGATCTTTCGGATTATAAAAACTCGAAGTTTTCTCAACCTGGAGGACAATCTGGCTATTTTCTATCCCCTAATTATCAGGACCTTTTTGAGAGCTGGTATTTAGGGCGGGGTATTGCTTTTGAAACGATGACGATTGAGTCTAAACAGGTGATCTCACCGGAGTGAGCTTGAGGGGTTTAAGAGAAAAGAGTGAGGCAATGAAGTGACTTGGGAACAGGAATTATCGACAGCCTTTAGAAGTATTGAGGAACTTGTTAAAGAGGGTTTCTTAACTGAGGAAGGGGTTGAGCAGGCGAGTTTAGTATCGAAGAAATACCAGTTTCTGTTGCCACGTTATTATGCGTCTCTCATCGACAAGAAAGATCCCTTCTGTCCTATTAGGCTCCAAGCGATTCCTCAAGGTGTTGAGGTTATGACGGGGGAAGGGGGAGCTTCTGATCCGTTACAAGATCTAAAGTATCAACCGGTCGAACGGATTACCCATCGTTATAAAAATCGAGTCTTACTTCATCTGACTCCGAACTGTAGTATGTACTGTAGGTTTTGCTTTCGAAAATCTCTCCTTAACGAATTAAAGCCGGACCTGTTTTCTGGGGCTTTAGAGCAGGCCTTAAAGTACATTGAGAAGGAAAGTGAAGTTAAAGAGGTGATCTTCTCTGGTGGAGATCCTTTAATGGTTAGAGAAGAGACAATAAAAAAGGTGCTTAGGGGGATTGCGCAAATATCTCATGTTAAAAGAGTGAGATTTCATACTCGGGTACCTGTGACATTTCCCTCGCGGATTACGGCTTCGTTGGTTGAGAGTTTATCTGGCACCAGATTTAAACCGGTGGTGGTGACCCATTTTAATCATCCCAAGGAGATCACAACCGAATCGAGCAAGGCCATTTTAGAATTAAAAAAAGGGACGACTCTTCTTAATCAATCGGTTCTTTTAAAGAGAGTGAACGATAGCTCTGAAACTTTAGTGGAACTTTCAGAGAAATTATTTGAACTAGGGATATTGCCCTATTATTTACATCAATTAGATTCAGCTCAGGGGACACAGCATTTTTATGTGGAGGTAGAAGAGGGTAGGCGGATTTGGAGAGAGATGAGAAGTGAGCTACCTGGTTATTTAGTGCCCAGATATGTTATCGATATTGTTGGAGATCCATTTAAACAAGATGTGATAGCTTTAGATTAGATAAAGGTTGGTATTATTTTTAGTGAAAACTTTACAAGAGCCGTTACGAAGATCAACAATAGGGAACTTTTTGTGGAGGGATAGGCAAATTGGTATGCCACCGCATTCGAAATGCGGCGGGAGCAATCCCTTGAGAGTTCGAGTCTCTCTCCCTCCGCCATTCCTTAATCTGGGCTCTACGCCATTGACGGGGGAATCGCCCCTTGGTGAGGTTGATTTCTGATAGGAAAGAATTTGATTGCGAAGTTCTTGAATGGGTCGCACATATCCAAAACCACATTACGGACGTTTTCTCTTCCTTCAATATGCGCAAGCTGTTGTTCTAGTTCAGTACAAGTTTTACCCTGAGCTAATTCTTTTATACGTTTATTATTATAATCCGCAATGATTTCTGATTGCGGGATCACAGCAACCGGCACACCGGGTTGATTACTAGTTTCCTGAAGATAAGACTCTCACTCCTCCGGGCTGAGGACGAGGGGTCGGAATTGAAGCTACCATTTCAAGAAGACGAGCCTCTTTATTCTGAAGAACTAGAGTTCTTAAACGTAAATTAAGCAAAGTAAAGCTATTAGGATCTCCAGTCGCTAAAGGGCCATGAGTGATACATAAAGCAGAAGCAAGGGTAGAGCCGTCATCGGCTATATTACTATTGGCGCTATTTTCTTGGGCCCCAGAAAATCTTAAGACTGTGGAGTTATTACTAAAGCGTGTCCTCACAACAGGAACCATTCTCGGTTCGCATGGAGTGCAGCTATTCATGAGAGCTAAAGTATTTGGATCAATATTCACATTGGTAGGGGCCGGTACACACATGGTCGTGATCGTTTCAGTAAAAAACTCCGCAGGTTTTAAAGGATTGTTAAAACGCTTGAGTATTAAAGTTGTAAAAACCTTATTAGAATTTCCACAATCTGTAGCTGTAGGAGCAACACCCAAGATAGAGCAGTTGTTATTCAAAAGTTGGGAGGGTTCGAAGGGCAAGGAGGATACGATATGTTTTTTCTGTCTCTCTAAAAAGAGCCTCATTTTTTGTTCGGTTCGAGCTCTGAGATTACTGTTTTTATTCGCCTGTAGAGCACTACTGGAAAATTTAACGATAGCTAATGTAACCCCGCCAGTTATAAATATTCCTGCAACCAATTCCAGTAACGAGACCCCTTTAGCCATACCCAAACCTCCCAATGGTTACGGAGCCGAATAAAACTTACTCCCTGAACTCATAAAGATACCGTTATCATCTTTGAATTTCTTGTAATGGAGCTGATAACTAATTTTTAGCTCTCGGTTATTCATACTTTTAAATTCATTACAGCTCATGGCTGTAAAAACTCGATCATTAGATTTAGAATCTCTAGAGCCCAACTCCACTCTGAATTTAGCAAAGGCCCCTAGCATTCCTTGAAAGCTTTGGTCTTTACCGCTAACAATTGGCCCCTTAAGCCCCAAGCAAAAAAGATAGATCCCAGGGCTATTAGCATTACCTGGAAATTGATCTATACAACTCTCAAAAGCGGTCTTTAACGATATTTGGTTAGCTCCTGGGGTCCCAGTTTGAATATCCAGCTGACTAGAAAGTTTAGCTTTAATGATAGAGCTAAAAGAGACAGCACTTCCAATAGAGGCAAGTGGAATATCAAGGTTATTAAAAAAAGTGGAGGTGAAAGTGGGACTACAACTAGAAGAGATTAACCCAGCTAAAATTTTTTCGCCCACAGCGGAGACTAAAGCATCTTCATAATCGATAACACCAATTCTCGCTTGAGTATTTGCCTTTTGTCGTCCCATTCCCCAAAAAGCACGCCCCACTCCTACAGCTATAGTTCCTAAAATAGTTACAGAGATCAAACCTATGAGGATAGTATTTCCCCTTTGGTCTATGTTTTTTTTGGGGCTCTTCATTTCTGTTTTAGCTCTTAAAACCATACCTGTTTATTTTCCTTCTTGAATCTTTGCGCAAGCCACCACATCATATTTGGGTAGTTCAATAGTCAAAGTATCTCCATTAAATACAACCGGCAAAGAGACCAAAGTTTCTAATGCTGTTCTAGCCTTATCTATTCCATCCCCTGCTTTTTGGCCTTGAAACTTTCGAACTCCCGCATATTTTTTCAACTCGTTAAATTGTTGATCCCCTTTAGGATAGCCTTGAAAAACGGTAACCCCTCTATCATCCACTAACAAATATTGATAAAAAATAACTCTATCCTCCTCTCCAGCCTTGGGTTTAGCCGTCAAATGCTCTGTAAAAATCTCATTAATATCTCTCACCGTTTTATTTTGGCAGGTTTTATCTCCCCCCTTAACAGTGCAAAGATAAAAACCTAACTGAATGGGCTCTTTAGTCGCGGCAATTCTAAATTGTTTCTTGGCCGTTCCTCCAGTCAAAAAATCTTTAGGAATTTCCCAAGAAAAGGATTTTATTCCTTCACTCATTCCCTCTAAAGTCCCTAATAGTAATTTTCCATTAGCCGCTTTAAGATCCATGGCAATCGCATCAGCATCTCCAGGCATACAACCCAATTTTAATTTTAATTCCACATTAAGAAGAGAGTCAGCCCCCTCTTTAGGAAGAGCGAGACTTTTCATATCGAGTTGTCGTTCAGTGATATCATTCTTAACCCATTCTTTGATTTGGGCTTGTGAAATTGCTGGAGGGGTAAAAGAGGTCTTGGGATCAATAATAACGGGCTCTAAAATAGGCGCCGATTCACTATTTTTCGTAGCTGGCAATTGGGTTAAGGTGGCAACTCGAGAGCGCGTTCTTAGAATCAGAAATACCGCCCCTAAAATCAAAATCCCCAAAAAAATAAAGAGTTGTTTTTGCTTCAAGATTTAATCCTCAAGTAATAAAAAAACCGATATTTTAATTATACTATAGTGATTAGCTCAAGGGAGTTTTTTATCGTTTTGTTTAATCTCTATTTGAGTTGTTAAGTCCCCTGTAGGAATACCATTAGCTATCACTATGTGACCTTCAGGGATATCGGTCTCCAATTCAAAGTTATAAACATCTATCGGTTTTTTATAGCTCAGCTTTTTAATCGATAGGATCTCTTTTCCCAAGCCCTCTCCCATGATTAAATCTTGTCTACTTAACTGATCCGCTCTCACCCATCCTCTTTGGGTTAAAAAGGGATGGTCTTCTGTTACAGTTAATCTATTTTTAGCGACTCTTAATTGGTAGAGTGCCTTTTTCTCGGGCCCTTTGACAACTTTAATAACCTTTACCGGTGATTGATAGAGCGGATTCCAAATAAGATCATTTTCTGAAATTTTAGATACTAACTTCTCTTGTCCATCGGCCATTTTAATGCGGGTCTCTCCCGTG
>SXGT01652706.1_pt1 | contig 31799 bp, 30 predicted proteins | sample 3176221 | NCBI WGS metagenome assembly SXGT01 (sample SAMN11356862, study PRJNA531348) | freshwater metagenome | isolation source: freshwater sample F1-120 | place: China: Fuxian Lake, Yuxi | collected 2017-12-25
ACTTCCCAAAGATTTGCTGAACAAGGTCTCAAAAAGCTATTTACGCAAACTATTATGCTTGCCGATCTCATGCGACTCGAAGGGAGCCGTTATCATCATTGACAATCCCAATGATAGTCAGCGCATCCTTGAACTGCATAAAATCATGGGTATTGAAAACTTTGTAGTTCGTGTCTCACTACCCGTAGATATTTTAAAATTTATTGACGCTTCACTAGTACTGGGCCAATCGAATCTAAGCTCAATCGCGGGCGAATTGCGAGAGGAAGCTGAACTTATAAGTTATGAAAAATCAGAAAAACAAGTAGCCCATAACTCACATGAAGATGCACCGATTATCCGACTCGTGAATAATATTATTTGCGAGGCAGTTAGGCTAGGTGCTTCAGATATTCATATAGAACCGGGACCTGGAGATACACCGACCAAAGTAAGAATGCGCATAGATGGTATTTGTAGAGACATTGAAAATATACCCGCGCAGTACAGTGAACCCGTCTTATCACGCATAAAGGTGATTGCACGACTCGATATCGCTGAACACCGAAAACCCCAAGATGGTAAATGTAAACTGCGCTTGACTGATCAAAACATTGAGTTACGTGTTGCGACCATACCTACGATTAATGGCGAAAGTGCAGTATTAAGATTACTCTCTAATGCCGCAGCTTTGCCGTTAAGCAAACTTAAATTATCGCCCGAAATTACCCAAAAGATTATTCCACTTATCGAACACCCTTATGGATTAATCCTAGTTGTAGGTCCTACGGGATCCGGCAAAACCACTTCGTTACACGCATTACTCGCCCACCTCAATACCCCGGAACGTAAAATTTGGACCGTAGAAGACCCAGTTGAAATCACACAAGCCGGGTTACAACAAGTGCAAATCATTCCTAAAATTGGCTTTAATTTTGCCGAAGCCCTCCGTTCATTTTTACGCGCAGATCCTGACATAATTTTGATTGGCGAAATGCGTGACTCTGAAACTGCCAAAATTGGCATTGAAGCGTCGCTAACTGGACACTTGGTTTTTTCTACCCTGCATACTAATTCGGCACCCGAAACTGTGATTCGCTTACTTGATTTAGGCGTTGACCCACTTAATTTTGCGGATGCTTTACTCGGGGTACTTGCCCAACGTCTGCTCCGCACGCTCTGTGAACATTGTAAGCGTCCTTATTTTGCTACGGCAGAAGACAAACAAAAATTAATTCATCTATTTGGTGCGGACTTTATTGCTGAAATGGACTTAAAGCAACAAAAGCAAATTCTGATTCAGCACCATGGAGCCGAAATGTTTAATCGTCTGGATTTAAGCTCCACTGAGCTTATCCTATTTCAAGCCCAAGGCTGTGAAAAATGCGAGCACACTGGCTACAAAGGCAGAATTGGCATTCACGAATTATTGGTTGCGACGCCGCAAATTAAAACGCTAATCGCAAAAGGTCATAACGTCAAAGAAATTAGACAAATAGCTGAACATGAAGGCATGCGCTCGCTCATACAGGATGGCATCATCAAAATCTTAAATGGCTATAGTGATATCCAGCAATTACAACGCGTTGTCATGAACTAGACTGGGATCGATTTGCTCAAGCTCGCCTGAATTTTGGACGGCAGTTTGAACAAACAACTTATCAATGGCTGCATGTGCATCATCAATACCTAATTTTTTTAACGCAGAAAACATTTGCACAGTAATCTCGCTAGACAGGGGATGCACTTCCTGTTGGACACTGAGCAACGTATTCTTTGCTTGCCCATAATTCAACTTATCTGCCTTCGTTAATAAAATATGCACTGGCCGTTGACGAGACTGACACCATTCCAACATTTGCCAATCAAAATCCGTTAATGGATGACGAATATCCATCACCAAAACAATTCCACTCAAAGAGTGACGCTCACTTAGATATCTTTCCATCATGGCGTGCCAATCCTTTTTTACCGCTTCTGGCACTTTAGCAAAACCGTATCCTGGCAAATCTACCAAGCGCAACTCCTCAGTTAAAGAAAAAAAATTCAATAATTGAGTACGCCCTGGGGTTTTACTAATTCTCGCCAAAGCTTTTTGTTGCGTAAGCGTGTTAATAGCACTGGATTTGCCCGCATTGGACCGCCCTGCAAATGCAACTTCTTGGCCCACATCTTTGGGGGCAAGACGCACATTAGGTGCGCTCAGCATAAATTTAGCTTGGTGGTAAATTGGATTCATCGTTATCTCGCCTAGAGTGTTTAATTAAGGTAAAATTCAACTAGTCTAGCAGCCTAGGTTGTTAGTCGTCTGAAAAAGAACGCAACGGCTTGTATACAAAAAATGCTTGGCTACAATTTCAAACTTTCAGTGCTTCAAAATTGAATATTGTTACACAAGTTATAATAATCTTGCGTCTTGATGCCTTATTTGATTTCTTTAATCCCGAGGGGAATTTAATGAAAAACTCACTACTGCTTGCTTGCTCTCTGACACTCATCACTTCTTCCAGTCTCCTTATGGCTGCAGGTGGTCAAAGTGCAGGAAAAGAAAAAGCTGCGACATGTGTTGGTTGTCATGGTGAAGATGGCAATAGCTTGGTTAGTAGCTTTCCAAAACTTGCCGGACAACATTCATCCTATCTTGTAAAACAGTTGCAAGCCTTTAAATCTGGATCCCGCAAAGATCCTATGATGTCGTCTATCGCAGCGAGTTTGAGCGATCAGGACATGCATGACATAGCTGACTTCTATGCAGCAAACAAAATTCAGCCTAATAATCTGCCAGAAATTGACAAAGATGCTGATGTTAGCGAACAGACTCAAGCAAAAGAAGCGATGGAAAAATTGCTGGCAGAGGGTCGAAATCTTTATCGGAATGGAAATCTAAGTACGCAAGTATCTGCGTGTATTGCATGTCATGGCCCATTTGGCGATGGCAACAAACCTGCTTCATTCCCTGTACTCAAAGCACAACATGCAGATTATTTAGTAAAAACCCTGACTGACTTTAAAACCAGTCAACGTTCCAATAATCCAGATAATATGATGCACATGATCGCTCTAAAAATGAGTGATCAGGAAATAAAGGCCGTCGCCACCTACTTATCGCAACAAAAATAACTTTTTAAGGAACTATTACTATGTTATTTAACAGACTGCTACTGCCAGCATTAGGGCTAATTTGCTTAGCATTCACTTTGCCTGCTTTTGCGGATGAAGGTTATGAAACCCTTACCCCAGCACAACCCACTCAAAATCCGGATAAAATTGAGGTCATAGAGTTTTTCTGGTATGGCTGTCCACATTGCTATCACTTAGAACCCGAATTAGCCAAATGGCTAAAAACCAAGCCAAAAAATGTAGAATTTATTCGCCAGCCCGCAGCATTCAGTAAGCCTTGGGAAAATCATGCTAAAGCCTTTTTTACTGCCGAAGCCTTAGGCGTGACTGAAAAATTGCATGCAGATTTCTTCGATGCGATACAAAACAAACAACAACCATTGCAAACCGAAGAAGATTTAGAAAAATTTTTCGTGGCTCATGGCGTTGATAAAACTGCGTTTCATAATGCCTATTCCTCATTTTTAGTAGACACTAAAGTTCGTCAAGCGGTTTCTCTGCCTGCGCGTTATGGTATTACGGGTGTGCCTGCACTGATTATCAATGGCAAGTATAAAACCAATGCCACACTGGCAAAATCGCAATCGAATATGATTAATGTATTAGATCAACTCATTAAAAAAGAAAGTAAATAATAGTGTTCTTGTATTATCTTTTTTGGCGTTTAATACATTGAGTACTCTTGATAAAAATTGAGCCCCAGGCTTTAGGTTAAATTTACTTAAATTGCAGTAACATCGCTTAATTCTTATTTTATGGCACAGGTATAGTTCAATGACCTTTTTAAATAAATCCACCTCTGACACAAAATCAGACGATAAATGGAAAGTGAAGTACCTGGATTTATTGGATGAACATGATCAAATTAATCATGCTTATCAAAAAGAGCAAGATTTGTTGTGCAAAACTATTATTAGACTATCCCTTGCCGTAAAGGGTCTAGATTCTCAACTAGACCCTCATTTACACCATATCAGAAAGCAACTAAAAAGTGGTTTAAAAACAGAACAGTTAAGGGAAGCATTAACCGAATTTAGTAATGCACTCCTTAAGTTTGAGGATGCCCAAAAACAACCACACCATCAGAATGCACGCCTGCTGATTGAATTTTTAATTAAACAGTATCCAGAACACAGAACCGTACTGGATGAATTGGAAACTAAATACAATAATAATCAATTTCCTAGCACTGCGGATTTTTTTCATGAACTTGCAAATATTTTTACGCCTACCGATAGCGCCTCCGCGGGTAATTCAGCGGAAACCTTCCCGCCAGGATTAATAGAGCCAGAATTTTTACGTGCAGAATTGCTAGAATTGATTGATAGCATAGATATACCTGCGGAATTTACGGAGCAGGCCTCAACGTTAAGTCGACGCTTACAAAATTCAACAGATAATTTAAGCTTCAAATCCATTCTCGAAGATTCAATCAAGTTATTTCAAAATATTAAGAAGTTCCAGCAAGATGAACAGCTTGAAATGGCAAAATTTCTTTCAAGCCTCACGGAACAACTCACAGAATTAAGTATAAAAGCCTCAGGGGCAAGTGTTGCTAATCAGGCCGTGGCAAGAAAACGAAATTTGTTAGATGAATCAGTCTCCGCACAAATGACGGCTTTACAACAATCTTCAGCTGATGCCACTACGCTTGACGTACTTAAACACATTGTAACTACGCGGATCACCAGTATCACCGCCGAGATCCAAGAACATGCTAAAAATGAATATCTACAGCGAGTAGAAGCTGAAAAACAATTACACGAACTCACTCAAAAAATTGTTCATCTCGATGCCGAATCAAAGGAATTAAAAACTAAACTCATAGTAGCCCACAGCAAAGCGACTCGCGACCCCCTCACCAATTTGCCCAACCGACTGGCGTATGATGAAACCTTAAGTAACGAAATTGCAAGATGGAAGCGTTATAGCGCTGCATTTTCTTTACTGATTTGGGACATTGATTTATTTAAAAACATTAACGATACTTATGGTCATAAAGCAGGAGATAAAACGCTCATTATTATTGCCAATTTGCTTTCCAAGTACTGTAGAGAATCTGATTTTGTTGCGCGGATTGGCGGTGAAGAATTTGTTATGGTATTGCCCAGTACAGATGAGCAATCTGCCTTAGTTTTAGCGGATAAAATCCGTGAAATAATTGCACATACAGGTTTTAATTCTAATGGTGAAAAAATTAATATCACCATTTCATGTGGGTTAAGCCAGTTTCGTGAGACTGACACCCAAGAATCCCTGTTTGAACGTGCCGACCAAGCACTGTATAAAGCAAAAAAATCCGGTAGAAATAGATGTGTAATTGGCAATTAGACATCTCAATGTCACCAAAAACACTATGATAAATTCGTATGGAAATTAACAACCCCCATCAGATTCCTGAGTTAACTAAATTACTTTATAAAATTGTAATTCAATTCGGGTTTTACACGCAGAAATCTGATCAAGAGTTAGATGAGTATTTAACAATATTAACGGCCGCGCTAAAACAAGGTGTTGAATTAAACCTACTTACGCCTGATCTAAAAAGACTTTCAAAAACGTTAGCGCGTTTGATCCAAAATAAGAATAACTCTCTAATCACCACTTTATTGATTGATTATTTATTGCATAAATCTGACCTAACTGAAAATGATTCCTTAAAAATCATTACACAACAGTTAACTGATCACCAATTCAAATCCAAAGATATACTTTATTCGAGCATTGATCAGGCATTATCTATTGATCGTGGTTCAGATCATGATAATCAAAAAAATATGTTTCATAGCAGATTAATTCATTTACTAGATGCAATTAATGTCCCTGCTAAGTTTCATGCACAATGGTTAGTATTACGTCAATTATGCGATAACGAAAATATTAGTTTAACCGCGCTAAACGATATCATCGATAAAGCCGTTGCCCTATTTTCGAATATCAAAGCTAATGCCTTATTAGAGCAACATAATTTTGATAATTTTCTCTTCTCAATTATGCAAAGTATCGCTAACATTGAGGAAACTGCGCAACAAGTTACGGTAGAAAACCAGATTTCCATGGACAATAGGCACAACTTCAGCGCCGCCATGAATTCGCAAGTAGAAATGATCAAGAGCACGACGAATGAAGCCTCAGAATTAGCGATGCTCCAACAAAACATCAACCAATCCTTAGACAAGCTAAGATCGCAAATTCATGAACATCAAGAAGAGGAAGATATTCGTCAAGTGCAATTACAACTGCAATTAAATGAAATCACGGAAAAATTACAGAGCACCGAATCGGAGTCTGTGCTATTGCGCAGTAAATTGCAATTAACCCATAAATTGGCATTTCTTGATCATTTAACTGGGGTTGCTAACCGCTTGGCATATGACCAACGTATAGAACAAGAGATGCAACGCTTGCTGCGTTATAAAAACCCTTTATCTATTATTGTCTGGGACATTGATCACTTCAAACAAATCAATGATGCTTATGGTCATAAGTCTGGCGATAAAGCTTTAACCTTAATTGCCCAAATTATCCAAAAAAACTGCCGAGAATGTGATTTTGTAGCCCGATATGGCGGGGAAGAATTTGTTTCTATACTACCAAACACGACAGGCGAAAGCGCCATGGTGGTAGCGGAAAAAATACGTAAAATTATTGAACAAAGTCCGTTTAAAGCCAGAGGAGACACTATCAACATTCACATCTCTGCGGGTGTTCATCAATGTAGAGAAGAGGATAGCGTTGATAGTGCCTTCGATTATGCAGATCGAGCGTTATATCATGCGAAGAAAAATGGTCGTAACCAATGTATTAATTCTTTGCAAATTATTGAGGAATAAACAAATTTAATTGTTTGATATTAGTACAAACGCTAAAAAGTTAAGTTCAAAAATCAAATTCAGAATCTTCAAAATCATCAAATTGATCTTTTAACCTTTTCTTTTCCCAATAAATTTCAATTTTGCGACGTGCTACCATTTTTTTAATATCTTTTTCTGCATCCTCAGAAAGAGAAACATAATCAGGTGCTTCAAAATCGTCGTCAGTTTCTATCTCTTTATCAGGGCTGGTTTTTTCATTCGGTACATCAACCGATTTAGATGACGGTCTTGCCATATCATATCTCTCGTTAAAAAAGCTGCTTTTAAAAATTATCTAGGCAAATTGTAAAACAAAAAAAAAAAATCGTCACAATAAATAATTCGAAAATCTTTAAGACACGCTACCCAACTAGCATAGTTGAGTAGCGCTTAACATAACTACTTTTTAAAAATCCCAACACCTTTCAACAAAGTTAAAGCCTCATGCAACGGATAATCGTTTAAATCCGTTTGCTGCTGAGATTTTTTATCCGATTTTGGCGCAGTAGTCGCTGCTTCAGAGTCAGCTTCCTTAGCCTTAGTTTCCGGTTTAGCATTTTTATCAACATTGCCATTTTGTAAATGGTGCGATAAATCCGCTTCTTTGACAGGTTTGACCCCCTCATTTTCTAAAGATTCAAGTTTTACTCGACCCAAAACAATGTCTGGCTCTATGCCCTCTGCCTGAATTGAACGGCCAGAAGGTGTATAGTACCGAGCAGTAGTTAACTTAATTGCTCCACCATTGCTGGTAGGCAAAACAGTTTGAACCGAACCTTTACCAAAGGATTTTTCACCCATAATGATAGCTCTGTGGTGATCTTGCAAAGCACCTGCAACAATCTCAGAGGCTGAAGCCGATCCAGCGTTAATTAAAGCAACTATCGGTGCACCCGCCAACAAATCATCGGGAGAAGCATTAAAGCGCATTTCTGAATTTTTAATTCTGCCCTCGGTGTATACGATTAAACCATTTGTTAAAAAAGCGTCACTCACGCCCACTGCGGCATCCAAAACACCGCCCGGATTGTTACGCAAATCTAAGACAAGGCCTTTGAGGGGTTGCTTGCTATTTTGGGTTAATTCTTTGAGTGCGTCTCTTAAGTTTTGGTCAGTTTTAGACTGAAAACTGCTAATTCTGATATAGCCATAACCTGGCTCCAAAACTCGGCTTTTAACACTCTTAACGTTAATTACCGCACGGGCAATCACAATTTTGAGCGGCATTTGCGAGCCTTCGCGAACGACCGTCAAGGTGATTTCACTGCCGGGTTCACCTCGCATAAGTTTCACTGCTTCAGCCAAACTCATCCCTTTCACTGGGCGCTCATCCAATTTGATAATGAGATCTCCCGCTAAAATGCCTGCTTTACTGGCTGGGGTATCGTCTATAGGAGATACGACTTTAACATACCCATCTTCCATACTCACTTCGATGCCTAAACCACCAAATTGACCCGTAGTACCTTCTTTGAGTTCTTTATATTCTTCATCACCCAAATAGGTAGAGTGTGGATCTAATCCTGATAGCATTCCACGAACAGCATCCTCAAGCAATTTTTTGTCGGAAACGGGTTCTACATAATCACGTTTGATACGCCCGAAAATTTCCGTAAAGTTACGTAAATCATCGTAGGGTAAGGACTCAGTAATTGCAGGTTGGACATTTGCCTCATTGTCGTTGCCTAATTCTGCAAACACACTGCTACAGATGCCTATAAAGACACCGAGAACAATACCTAGGAGTAAAATTAAAATATTCTTCTTTTTAAGCATGTGGTGATAGTCTCCAAACCCTTCTTAATTTTTTGTTAAAAAAATCTTCCAATATTCTGCTGAATAACAGCTTTAGCCTTATTCTACATCCAAAACAAATAACATTTTCATTGTGATAATTATTTTTTACACCATGTATCTGGATTTAAGGGAGCGCCTTGCTTTCTAATCTCAAAATATAATCCTGCTTGCGGTTGTCCGACCCCTTGACCCACTCTAGCAATAATTTCTCCTGGCTTGACATTTTCACCCACCCGTTTGTGTAAGCTTTGATTAAAGGCATAAACTGACATATAGCCATTGCCATGGTTGATAATCGTGAGCATCCCATACCCTCGCAACCATCCCGAATATGCAATTTTTCCTTCGGCTACGGCTTTTACAGGTTGTCCGACTGAGGCGCCAATCAAAATCCCTTGTAAATGACTATCTAAACGGGAACTACCATAGGGCAAAATTACATTCCCCGTGACTGGCCATGGCAATCGACCCTTTAAGGAGGAAAATTGCAACATTTGATTGCCAGCAGAGGAAAAATCACTGTTTACTTTCTGCGCATTTGTGCTCACATGCACGTCATTAATTTCAGTATGCTGCGGAAGTTTTTCAGTGTGACTACTTGGTTCGGGTTGATTATTTAGACTTTGTTTTGATTTCGTTTTTTCTAAGGTACTGCTGGAATCACGATCTGCGCTCATTTGTAACTTAGCAATCAAGGATTGCAAAGCATGGGCATCTGCACGTAAGTCTTGCAGTTGCTTCTGATCAGCGAGTATATCGGTTTTAATTTGTGCGAGCAAAACAGTACGTTGCTGCTTTAACTTTGCCAAAGTCTCTTGTTCAACATGTTTACTGTGCTGCAATGCATGTAAATTTTGATTTTCTACCGCATGTTCCTGCTCAAGTTGTTGTAATAATTCAATATTACTTGCAAGCTGCGACATTTTATTCAGACGCATTTTATTTAATGCGTCAAAGTACCCAAGCATTCTACTTGATAACGCCGGATCTTGTTGATTTAAGAGTAACTTAAGCCGATCATGCTGTCCCATCGCATATGCAGCCTTAATTTGCTGACTTAAATTTTGCCGTTGCGTGTTTATGTGCTGCGTCTGCTGACGGATTGAAACTTCCGTATTGCGCATCAGTTTAAGATTTTCAGCAATTTGCAAGTCATAATCTTCAATACTTGTTGTTATTTTGACGAGCTTTTTATCAAGCTCGGCAATCTGCACTCGAAGTTGCTGTTGCTGATGCTGCAACTGCTCTAAATTTTCATCGACATTAACAATTTTGGATTGTACTTTTTGTAATGCCACTTGGTTATTGGAAAGGCTCTGTGTAGGCAATTCCGCAAACGCAAGTTTCACTACGAAGAAATAGAGAAAGATAGAAAATTTCGATCTTGATAGCCCAATATGCACGGGTTAAAGTCTTACAAATCAAACGAGCAGGTACGCTCTAAACTAAAAAACAGTAAAGTACCCGTTAAAGGTACGATAAAATCAATAGCCCTAACGCCCCAACTTTCGCTGCCACAATAGTATTGCTTAACCATTAACTTAAACCAGTGGATTGTGAGCAAGTAATTGCCATAAATTTAAAACCATTGTGTACATGAGGCCTAGAAGTAGTTAATAGAGCTATCTTAACATTTTTTGCGCTATTCTGATATTGCTTGAAAAACGCTAAAACACCCGCATTTTAAAATGCATAAACCTGACATTTCTTTATTACGCAACCACAATGCTAAACAAAATCAAAGTTCACAATAAAAAAACTAAAATCTTATTGTAAAATGCAGCTAATTTGCATATGCTGCTGTGTTTTTTCGATTTTTTATAAATCGAATTTTAGGTACTACTCTGAGCAGGCTAGTTTAGTAGGATGTAGACAAAATCAATAAGCTTAAAAATCACTAGGCTTGCATTAATTTTTGATTGAGTAACTTTCATGGAAAATTCTAACGGACGTATCTCTCACTCCGATGCTGATATTTCTCGAGCTGCCCGCTGCCTTAAGGCAATGTCTAATCCATTGCGCTTGAAAATTTTATGCGTGCTGGGCAGTCAGGCATTGAGCGTACAAGAAATTGTCGAGCAAGTCGGAACCAGCCAAAGTAATATTTCGCAACATCTTGCGATTTTGAGAGAGAAAAATATCTTAAATTATCAAAAAGAAGCCAATCGAGTTTTTTACTTTATTGATGACGCTCGCATGCTGCAACTCATTAAAATGATGCAGGAAGTATTCTGCAATCAACCTCGATAGTCATTGCCCACTTAAAACTATTTCACTTAAATTATAAGGTTAAAAATGGAACGCTATATTGAATTTGTGCTTAATCATTATCTGCTTTCGCTCGGCCTAGCAGTCGTCACTTTTCTATTGATACAAGAACTGATTGAAAGTGCACTCCGCAAATTTGAACTGATTTCACCCATTGCTGCTGTCACCAAAATGAATACTCAGGATACGGTCATCTTGGATGTGCGCGAAGAGCACGAGTTCATTAAAGGCCATATTGAAAATGCCGTCCATATTCCTCTCGGTAAATTAGAAGACCAACTTAAAACTTTAGGCTCGCATGACAAACCCATCATTGTTGTCTGTCAAACAGGGACTCGCTCAGCACCTGCTTGTAAAACCCTCATCAAAAATGAATTCACTCACGTCTATAGTCTGATTGGTGGTATGCAATCCTGGGAAGACAATAAACTTCCGATGAAAATCCCAAGTCGCTCCAAAGACTAAAAACCCTTTACTTAGGGCATGTTTACCTTCAAGGCTTAACTGTCGGTCCTGAGTATGAAGAAGATCAGACAGTTAAGCTGTTGGAACCCTTAGAATTTGTATTCCTTCATTGAAGAATGCATACACTAACCGTTGTACTTTTTAATTTCAAAACAATTGACAAATTAACATGGCTGAACAAAACACCGCAACCGAAAAACAATTCGCTATTCAGAAAATTTATACCAAAGATGTTTCGTTTGAAACCCCTAATTCACCACAAATTTTTACTCAAAAATGGGAGCCTTCAGTAGATTTTAATTTAGGCACCAACGTACAAGGCTTAGAAAATGGTATTTTTGAAGTTTCTCTCACAGTGACTGCTACCGTAAAATGTGAAGACACCGTCGCCTATTTAGCTGAAGTTTGTCAGGCGGGTATTTTTGCATTAGCAGGCTTTAATGATCAGGAACTCGGGCCGATGATGGGCAGTTTTTGCCCAAATATCTTGTTTCCTTACGCCAGAGAAGCCATTTCTGATTTAGTCACTAAAGGTGGCTTTCCGCAATTATTATTGGCTCCAGTTAACTTTGATGCGCTCTATGCGCAGCATATTCAGCAGTTGCAACAAACACCTGCCTCCGAAACTTTAAACTAATCCAGTATGCCGCCAAGCATTAGTATACTCGGCGCTGGTTCCTGGGGTACCGCTCTTGCAATATTGGCAGCCCGCAATGGCTGCCAAACTGTCCTTTGGGCTCATAATGCAACTCAAGTAAGTAAATTACGCGCAGATCAACAAAATACTCGCTATCTTCCAGGCTTACTCTTTCCTGAGAATTTAGCGGTTACTGACAATTTGGAACATGCGGTGCGTAGCAGCTCAGTATTGTTAATTTCAGTACCCAGCCACGCATTTCGCAATACCTTAGTTGCGATCAAGCCTTACTTAAACCTTGGCACACCCGTAGTTTGGGCGACTAAAGGCTTTGATCCAGATCAGGGTAATTTATTAAGCTATATTGTCAGCGAAGTTTTGGGAGCGGATTTCCCTATGGCGGTTATTTCTGGCCCTTCTTTTGCCCGTGAGGTGGCTAGCAATTTGCCTACAGCAATCACTATTGCAGCTACCGAACCCGGACTTGCTGAAAAAATTACCACCATACTTCATAATTCTAGGTTTCGCACTTATACCAATAATGATCTTATCGGTGTACAAGTCGGTGGTGCGGTCAAGAATGTACTCGCAATCGCAGCAGGTATTGCCGATGGTTTAGGCTTCGGGGCAAATACCCGTGCCGCACTGATCACCCGAGGCTTAACTGAAATCATGCGTCTAGGCCTAAAGTTAGGTGGCAAACAAGAGACTTTTATGGGGTTAGCGGGATTGGGAGATCTGATTCTGACCTGTACCGATAATCAATCACGTAACCGCCGATTTGGCTTAGCCCTGGGTTCCGGCCAAGATTTTACAAGCGCATTAAGTGCAATCGACCAAGAAGTTGAAGGCATTTTTGCGGCGAAAGAGACTTATATGTTGGCCCAAAAACTTAATTTGGATATGCCCATCACCGAACAGACCTATAAAGTGCTCTACGAAAATTTAGCACCGCAAGCCGCAGTAGAATTTTTATTAAGCCGAGACCAAAAACCAGAGGTGTATCAAGCTTATGATTCACTACCAACAGTTTGCAGGTAATTTAGTGCCCGCTTGATCTAACGTTAAAGTGCCACATGTAGGATCACTTTGGATTGGAGCGGCTGATAAGGTGTAGGTATTTGCAGCGACGGCAGAAATCGACAGATTATAGGTTGCGGTTCTAGCGTGATCCACCGGAACAGTTGCACTTATCAAACCCGCAGCAGTGGGGCTGTTGGCATTGTAACTACCACCATTTTGCATGCGCCACATCTCCAAGGCATTCGCCAATGAAATCAATGCTGCCTCAGCTTCTTTCCGTTTAGCTTGGCGGACATTTTCTAAATAACTTGGATAAGCAATTTTAGCAATTATGCCAACTATAGCCACCGCGATAAGTAATTCAATCAGACTAAAACCTTTTTCTTTTTTCATTATTTATAAAAACAATTAGTTGCACATTAAGGATTGGTAATGGTAATTCTACCCGAGGTCGCAATGGTCAACGTACGGGTATCGGTAGTCGCCGTACTGGAAAAGCGCATTACAATAGGGGTTGTCGAAGCAATTCTACCATCAGGATTGTAAGTGGGGGTAAAATCATAGGCACCCCCAGAAGTGACGGTCACCGTGACTCCTGAGGCGGCTTTATAGTTTTGCACCACCTTGGAAGCTTGCTCTATAAAGGTACCCCAAGTGATGTTATCCTCGTTAATAATTACCCCGCATTGACGGATGCGCTTAATGGATTCGCTCCGCGCGTATTGTAACGCCGACAACATGTCATTCGCAGAAGCGGTTAAGCGATTACTGGCAATCGTAGTTTGCAAACTCGGGAGACCTATCGTTAAGGTCACCCCCATGATTGCAATCACGACGAGTAACTCTATTAAAGTAAATCCTCTATGCGTAACAGCACTATTGTGTTTCATCAGCCTTTAAACCTGTAGGGTACATTCGCACTATCAATACCAATGTACCTAATAGCGTAATTGTTAATTTATTTATTTTTTCGCGATTGCGCTCTGGCATCTTTAACAGGATCCACTACAGCAGGAGGTGTGGTGACTTCGCGCCAACTCATTGGGCCACTCTTGCCTTCCGCACTAATTGGCGTGGGGGTGGGATTGGTAGGAGGGATAGTTTTACCCTCAATATCCTTTGAATGCGTTAAATCGACCGCACTAAATGGCGTCACTTTAATAGCAAAAATTACATCATTAAAATCATTATCGCTAGCATAGCCATTATCATTATTGGAACTTTTTTCGCGATTTAGATCTTCAAAACCTACCACAATAACTTCATTGACAGTATCGACTAACAATACATTATGAGCATTTAAATTATTAGTGCTGGGCTCAGGATTTAAACGTTTAATTGAACGGAAAATAGCATTACTGCGTTGTGAGCCATTGACAGTTTTAGCTGAAGATTTCCAACCGTTTGAGATACAGGTAAAACCAATAGCCGTGTTCGCTAAAACCTTATTCAAGCTTACCGTTCCCCCAAAATACATTTTGCCATCGGGCGCAGCAGAAAAATTGGGGAATATGACTTTGTCTTTAATAGTTGAATTATTCAAAGCGGTTACATTATCAAAGTCAGCAGTATTAAAATTAAAAAATGCTAACGAATTAAGATATCCTGCGCCCTCGGCGATATAGGAAATCGTGACGGTAGCATCAGCCTTTAAGAAAATATTGGCACCTTGATCATCATCAATTAACGCTTTAGACTTTGCATTATTATTAATATTCTGACCTTCGGGCAATAACGCTAGCAATTTATTCCTGAGATCGCTAGGTAATTTGGTCGAATTATCTGTGAGTTTACTAGGGACTCCAGATGAACTATAGGTATCCCAAAAAGTCCAACTGATGGCTAAGGCAGAATCTGCCCAAAACATCCCAATACAAGATGCGCCCACCATGGCTTTAAATATTGATTTTTTTGAAAACATAATTTTTTTACCGCTTAAAAGTTCTTGAGTAAAGTAAGTGTAGCTTAAGTTTATCGCTAATTAATCGATGTTTCTAAATTTTAATTTTGATCGAGTTGGCAAAACGATACTTAAAAAAATTGATTCATCTGGAAAATGTTAACCTGCACAAATACCATACAACGCTGTAAGTCTCTTCGTGTTGCCTAAACTGCAGAATAGTTCAGTTCTTTGAACTACCATAGTAATTGTAAAGCCTAAAACCAAGCTAATTAATGATTCAAATGACAAAATCATCTCATTAATCAATGCGATTTTAAATAAAGTCAATAATATCTTTAGAACAATTTACTTGATATTTTGACTCTAACGTACGACTAGTATTGCTAGTGTTATCAAAGAAATTGATAGTAATCGTATACGCTTCAGAACCACATAAATCATTTTTAGTACGATTTACCGTACTACCTGCATTATTTAATCGGGTACAGGCAAGGACACTCTCTGCCGTTGCTTGGGGCGTGCCCGTCCCAACATTAAGATTACGACTACCATTGTTGTATAAACACTGATTGAGATCACCAATTCGGTTAGCTGAATTGTAATCAGTTAAACAAAAAACTTGAGTGATTCTAGCAACGATATTAGGATCCCCTACATCCAACACCATATTTTCATGTATTTGATTAGTTGAATTGCATTTTGCATCTTCTGGGATGGTTTTATAACGGCGTTGATTAATAATACTTTGGGCATTGACCAAAGCTGATTGCACAGTTGAGAATGCGGAAGTTTGCTGAATGCTATTACTGGTCATGGCAATTTGTGATTTATTTTGTTGAATCATACTCACGCTGACTAACGTCAGTAATAACAACATAATCAAACTAAACGCCAAAACTGCGCCACGTTGCTTAAATAAATGGGGGTCGACAAATTGCTTCATATTCATTGGAGTATTTGATTGCGTAAAGCGATGGTGGTAGAAAAGACCCGATAAATTCTAAAATCCGTGGGGGTTGTGGCAACGCCATTAACATAGTAGGGCACTTTAATTTGGGTCAGGTTGTCCCGCTCACTTTTTAACACCAATGCTAAACGCAAGCTCAATATTCTTGGCCATAAATCCGTCGGCGCAACTGGCACATTGGGTGCGCTAACATAATAGTTAGCAGAGAAATCATTATCGGTATTCACGCCATAACTTGCAACAAAGCGCGCAACATTATCGATAAGAATGGCGGGGGAGTCAGTTAACTGACAATTTGAGCGGCAAAAAATGGTTGCTGGATTAGTCGGATTAAACACCACGCGCTGTGAGGTACAGGCCAACGACCCATTTTGTACAAAAAAATACACCGTCACCACATGCGCTTCAGTTGGATCGCCCGGATTAAGGTAAAGAGTATCTTTCAATGAATTTTGAGTACAAGGCGAGCTACTATTATTTTGAACATCTAAATTTAAATCTCCGTTATTTACCAACTGATAACGCACCATAAAACTATCATTGGCAGGGGCATTAGTTAAATCTGCATTGATATATTGGCTATTAGCAAAGTTAAACTGGACATTTTGGGGTAAGTTTAGCGGATGTACATCTCGGCCTAACAATAGTGACCCAGGTGGAGATACTGGTAGTGCAGGATTTGTCTCGGGATTAATATCTAAAAAAATAAAGGCGCTCGTGCCATTTCTTGAAGTTGCCGCACGCAGGCCTCCAGTATAACGAATCTCTTTTTGTAATATTTCCAGCGCATAGCGACTATCATCCATAATATCGTTAATCGCATGCTGCGCTCCATTACTTTTTTGCATTTGTTGGAATAAACTGCCAATCCCTGCAATTAACGATAAACTCAATACCAAGCTAATCATTAATTCAATCAGGGTTGTGCCAGTTTGCGATTTATTCATAGTAACACCTCTAAAATAAATTGCGATTCAGTTTGATGCCCACTGGCCCAACTTAACTTAATACATCGAGCCCTCGCTGACGTACTTGTGCAATTAGCCGAACCGGAGCCAACACTGGGCACCACAGTAGCACTCACCGTAATACTATCATTTCCGATTAACGTTTTTTTCGCTGTGTCATTCCAGATAAAATAGTCATATGCCGCCATTTGATCATCTGTGCAGGGATTAGCAGGGCTGTTGCAGCCATTTCCAACATTGGGGGCCGGAATAGCACCTATCCATCCATCCTGATTGGCACGGATGCGATCGCTCATATCATAGGCTAAGGCACTGGCCTGACTATATAAATAAGCATCTTGATTATCCTTTAAGGACAACGTTTGCAAGGAGGCTAAGCCAAGTAATCCAATCGCCAAAATAACCATGGATACCAAAATTTCGACTAGGGTAAAACCTTGAATGCGGCAGGTGTTTAATACAGGCAACATATAGCTTTTCCGGTATGATTTATGATCTCACCAAGCGCATAGCATGCGCGTAATGCAGGATTTTTGTCCAGTAAAGTTTCTACAAAATTCATTACAATGCAAAAAGTTCTTAAAATTCGATTTTTTTCAAAGCTTAGTCTAGAAAGCTGAATAACCGCTGATTTTGCGAAAAATCATGGTTAATCTGTAGACTCTATAACAAAAAAAATAGCGAATCAACTGATATTAGCGGCCATGTTTGCCAAGTAGTTAACAGTAAAATGACTTTGGCAATTTAGGTATTAAAGTCGACGCAGAGTAAAATTTTGGGATACCTTGGATATGAGGGTAAACCGATGCTTTATGTCCCTTTTCGAACGCTGTTTGCGTATAATAAATACTCAATCGAGATTTTTTTAGTGCTATGAACAAACAAAGAAAAGCAGTTGCCCTGGTTTCCGGTGGGCTTGATTCCATGCTAGCAGCAAAAGTGATTATGCAGCAAGGCATTCATGTTGAAGGTATAAATTTTTATACCGGTTTTTGTGTGGAAGGTCATACCCATGCCATCAAAAAACGCGACCAAAATAAACTCAAACGTAATAATGCTTTATGGGTTGCCGAGCAATTAGGCATTAAATTACACATTATCGATGTTATTGAAGAATACAAGAATGTGTTAATTAATCCGCGCTATGGCTATGGAGCCAATCTCAATCCTTGTTTAGATTGTAAAGTGTTTATGGTCAATAAAGCGCAACAATGGATGCAAGAAAATGACTTTGACTTCATCATTACCGGAGAAGTGATTGGTCAACGCCCCATGTCGCAACGGAAACAAACGATGCCTTTGGTTGCCAAAAAATCCGGGGCTGAAGATCGTTTATTAAGACCGTTATGCGCCAAAAAACTCCCAGAAACATTGCCTGAACGCGAAGGCTGGGTCGATCGTACTGGTCTTTACGATTTTAATGGGCGTTCACGCAAGCCGCAATTCGCCTTAGCAGAACAATTTGGGTTTACCGATTATGCCCAACCTGCAGGGGGTTGCTGTTTTTTAACGGATGCGAGCTACTCAAAGAAATTAGTAGATTTATGGCAAGCACGGGGAAATCGTGAATACGAATTAGATGACGTCATGCTACTCAAAGTTGGTCGCCATATTCGTCCTAAAAATAACTTTAAAATCATTGTTGCCCGCGAAGACGGCGAGGGGCGCTTTTTGGAAGGCTATAAAAATAGCTTTATTGCATTATTTGCGACCAGTCACAATGGTCCCTTAGCTTTAGTGGATGGCTCGCCTACGCCAGAAGATTTACTTTTGGCTGCCCAAATAGTCGCACGTTATGGTCAGGGACGTGATGCGGAGCTAGTACAAGTCACAGCGCAACTTCCCAGTGGCGAAGCGCAAATTCTGAGCGTGCAACCTCTGGCTACGGATGCGCTCCCTCCTACTTGGTTACTCTAATGCAACATCATGAATTAAAAGTGCATAGACTGCTCTGTCCCCTGCCTGTCATCCGCACACAAGATAAAATTAAGCAATTAGCCGTAGGCGACCAATTAACCGTTTATGCTACTGACCCCGGAGTCATGCAAGATATTCCTGCATGGTGTCGAATTAACGGACATAAAATTGTGGACACCCATGCAGCAGCGGCTGAATTTATTATTACCATTGAAGTCTGTTCAAGCTAGTAACCAAAAAAATTAACAACGTCCGTTTTTATGCATAAAAACAGAGTCTTGATAAATGACTAGCAGCAATTAAGTGTCGAAATTGCACCTATTTAACTTTTAAGACGCTACGAGACACAAAAAGCGTATTATTTTTCTCATATTCACAGAGGTTTTGCTTATATGGCAGTCGGGAATGTCACCTTTCCTACCATGCACACCGTTGCAGGCATAGAACTGGGTACCGCTTGTGCGGGCATTAAACAACATGTTAAAGATGATCTTTTATTGGTGCAAATGGCTGAAAATGCCACCTGTGCAGCGGTGTTTACCCGTAATGCGTTCTGCGCGGCTCCAGTGCATGTAGCACGTTCGCATCTGAGTCAGCAACCACGCTGGTTGATTATTAACTCAGGGAATGCGAATGCAGGTACTGGGCAACAAGGAATGCAAGATGCGCAGCAAACTTGTACGGAAGTCGCGCACGTCACTGGCGGACGACCCGAACAAGTTCTGCCTTTTTCAACGGGCGTTATCGGACAACCGTTACCTGTGGCCAAAATTAGCACTGCTTTGCCTATTGCGCACCGACAATTAAAAGCACAAAACTGGTTTAAAGCCGCGCAAGCTATTATGACTACTGATACCTTCCCCAAGGGTGTCTCTGTCGTGCTCGAAATAGAAGGGCATGCGATCACTATTTCTGGAATATCCAAAGGCGCGGGTATGATTCAGCCGGATATGGCTACCATGCTAGCATTTATTGCCACAGATGCCCGCATCTCGCAGGAGTTATTGCAGCACTGTTTATCGGAAGCGGCGGCGCAATCATTTAACCTCGTCACCGTCGATGGCGATACCTCAACAAACGATGCGTGTGTATTAATGGCTAGTGGCTGCAGCTCAGCTCCGCTAATCACAGAAGCTTCGCCTGCGTATCTGCAATTTGCGACGGCAGTGACAGAAGTGTGTAAAGGTTTAGCCGAACTTATTATTCGTGATGGCGAAGGCGCAACTAAGCTCATCAGAATTCAAGTGAGCTCTGCCCAATGCACCGAAGAAGCTATTCGCGTTGCCAAAACCATTGCACACTCTCCGTTAGTCAAAACCGCGTTTTTTGCCAGCGACCCTAACTGGGGGCGAATTTTAGCTGCCGTTGGGCGAGCCGGGGTGGAAAATATGGATTTAGATGCCATTGAGATTTATCTCGATGAGGTCTGCATAGTGCGACATGGAGGCTGTGCTTCAGATTACACTGAAGAGGCCGGGCAAGGAGTGATGGATAAGGAAGAAATCACCATTACGGTAAAATTAGGTCGCGGACAAGCGAGTGCAGAGGTATTAACCTGTGATTTTTCTTATGATTATGTGCGCATCAATGCAGAATACCGCAGTTAATGCGCTTAGAAACACACGCTAATCAACCTTTGCAAGTTGCAGTGGGTATTGTAAAAGACGCGCAACAGCGCGTCTTAGTAGCCTGTAGGCCAAAACATGTGCATCAAGGAGGATTATGGGAATTTCCCGGCGGAAAAATCCATGCACACGAGACAGTCGCGCAAGCGCTAAACCGCGAACTGCGTGAAGAACTGGGCATTGAAGTGCAATCAAGTACCCCGTTAATTACCATTCGCCATGCTTACCCAGATTTAGTAGTGCAATTACATGTCCACACTGTCAACACCTATGCTGGAGAAGCTACTGGCTGTGAAGGCCAAGCTATTCAATGGATAAGCGCCAGCGAACTTAGAAACTTGACTTTCCCGGCAGCGAATCTACCGATTATTAACGCTGTGCTGTTACCCGAATTTTATGCCATTTTAGATGATAGCCAAATAGCACAGACTCAGACAGATGTTACCGCAGCTTTACTCGACTATTTGCAGCGCTTATTAGATAAGCACATTAAATTAATCCAAATCCGCCTAAAAACCCTGCCAGAAAATCTAGTAAAAACCTTTCTGGAGTTGGCGCAGCCGCTTTGTGCGCAATACGCCGCGCATTTACTGGTTAATTCTGACACACTGGCGATGCATTCCCACGGACATGGGATTCATCTGACCAGCACAACTTTGTTAAACTTAAAATCACGTCCAAATTGTTCAGGCTGGCTTGCAGCCTCTTGTCATAATGCTGAGCAATTACAACATGCTGCCAAAGTAGGTGTAGATTTTGTAGTGCTAGCGCCTGTATTACCGACCCAGTCGCATCCAGAAACATCAACCTTAGGCTGGGAAAACTTTACGGCACTCACAGCCAACATTAATATCCCTGTTTACGCACTGGGTGGAATGGAAATAGAGCATTTAGCACGAGCTAAGCACGCAGGAGCTCAGGGGATCTGTGGAATTCGCTTGTTCCTAAATTAATCAACATCCTCTGGATCAGCCTCTAGCGGTGATCCAGGAATTTTGTGTGCTTCCGTTGCCCAGTCACCCAAGTCAATCATCTTGCAGCGCGCACTGCAAAACGGGCGGTATTCCTGACTTGGAACCCATTCCACTAAACTTGCACACACCGGGCACTTCACTTGCAAAGGTTGTTTAATTTCCATTAAAAAACGCAGATTGTTAATGCAAAAGGAACATTTTCCTTGGTTTGCGTTGGGCGATTACTATCAGTAGATGGCTGCATCAAACGAATGGTAAAGCGGTGTTTGCCGCCACTGGTTTCCGCAAAGAAGCGATGCTTTTGATCAACATTGATTCTTAATAATTGATACGGCAGAGTACTATCCAAACCCAACTGGAAAAAGCCTTCTTTGGCAACTTCCTGAGTAGTTTTACCACTATTGCGCACAAACATTAATAATAAATCAATTGCGCAACGAATATCACTAAAAGGTTCCGTCCAGTTTTTAAGATCAAGTGCTTGGACGGCACTCTCTTGCTCAAGCCAATAATGAAACGCAGGTAAATCAAAGGAACAGCTTCCACCTGGAATTGAACTGCGCTGGGCAATACTTTGAAATAAGTCATTACTCATCACATTCATCCCAATTTTACCGTTGGTGGCGTACAATTTTTTACCAATTGCTTGCAAATCCGCGACTGTTTTTTGTAAGTTTTGCGCTGAATCTGCGTCCTTAGCAATCATTTGGTTAAATGTTTTGGCATGACGGTCGATTTCTTTTAGGATTTCGGACTTCAAATCGTTGCGACTTAAAATTAACAAAATATCCTGTAAAGCTTTTATCGCAGCCCGCTTATCTATTACACTCGCCCCGCCTAGAAAATGTTGTAATTGAATAAACAGCTGTTCAATGCGTATAAACATCCTGATACGCTCATTGAGTGGAAATTCATAAGTAATCGCGGTGTTCACTATTTGCTTAAATCCTAAGTTTGAGGGCAGTAATACGGGGATTGACTAAGGGTTAGATATAAATTGTGCAATGTTTTAACATGTTGTGCAAGTTGAGATTTTTCCAACGCATTATTAATTAAATCATCAGCTTGCTCGCAGCGAATCTGTCTAGGTATTTGACTTTGGATAATTGCCCTGATTTTAACCTCACTATGTTGATCCCTGGCCTTTACCCGCTCGATTTGCAAAGCTTCGGGACAATCAACAACTAAAACACGATCAACAAACCCAGACATTTGAGATTCAAACAGCAAAGGGATTGCTAATATGCAGTAAGGGTAGTGCGACTTTAGCGTATCCACTTTCAACTGCATGCGCGTGAAAATCAAAGGATGTAAAATAGCTTCTAAGCGCTGTTTCTGCTTGGTATCAGAGAATATTATATCACTTAGTACTACTCTATTGAGGTTTCCCTGGGCATCGATCACCTGTTCTCCAAACTCTTGCTGTAGTGTAAGTAACGCAGGTTCACCGACCTCGACAACTTCTCGCGCAACTTGATCAGCATCGATCACGGGAACGCCCAAATTCAAAAATAATTCAGCAACTGTTGATTTTCCTGAACCAATTCCTCCGGTCAAACCAACTTTAAAAATCCCCATAACCTATTATTTTTTATTCGGAATTTAGAAGCCTATAAACCCTAAATACATGGCATTCAACTTCCCTCCCCACAACAATGCAATCCAGCCTGCAATTGCTAAATATGGGCCAAAGGGCATGGGTAAACCACGTTCACGTTTAGAAAATATAATCATTCCAATCCCCAAAATAGCCCCCGTCAATGAAGAGAGCAAGACGATTAATGGGAGATATTGCCAACCCAACCAGGCACCCAACATAGCTAAGAGTTTAAAATCTCCATACCCCATACCTTCTTTGCCCGTGGTCAGTTTAAAAATCTGATAAACCGACCATAAACTTAAATAACCTGCGATTGCGCCAATAATGCTGGAATCTGGTTGAGTAAAAAACCCAAATTCACTTAACAACAAACCGAGCCAGAGCATAGGTAACGTCATGCTATCCGGTAATAATTGCTGGTCAAAATCAATAAAACTCAGCGCAATTAATACCCACGTTAACACTAAACTCCAAAGCAGCGCGCCGCCAAAACCTATTTGCCATGCCACAATCACCGAACATAGACCCGTCAAAGCCTCAACCAAAGGATAACGTATAGCGATTTTAGTTTGACAGTTTGCGCAACGGCCTTTGAGGAAAACATAGCTCAACACAGGAATATTTTGATACGGTTTGATCGGAGCTTGGCAAACCGGACAACGTGATAATGGTAGAGTTAAATTAAAAGGCTCAGTCGGTGCCGCTTCAGGGTCGGACATTTCTAGATAGGCGAGACAATCTCTGCGCCAGTCTCGTTGCATCATGATCGGTAAGCGATAGATCACTACATTCAAAAAACTCCCTACCATCAAGCCCACCATACCCGATAAGCAGATCAAGAGCGCCGGGGACGCGTGTAAAATTTCCAAAAAAACGTTCATTAGTGGATAGCAGAGCCAAGTTTAAAGATTGGTAGATACATGGCCACAATTAAACCACCGACTAATACCCCTAAAATTGCCATAATTATGGGTTCCATGAGACTGCTTAAATTATCCACCAAGTTATTGACTTCTTCTTCAAAAAAATCGGCAACTTTATCCAGCATCTTATCGATAGATCCTGACTCTTCACCAATCGCCACCATTTGAATCACCATATGTGGAAAGATTTTAGATTGTAACATCGAAAATTCTAAGCGCTGTCCGGTCGATACATCTTCACGCATTTTCATAACGGCATCGGCATACACAATATTACCGCAGGCACCCGCGACTGATTCTAAGGCTTCTACTAACGGCACCCCTGCAGCAGACATCGTCGCTAAAGTTCTTGCAAAACGTGCGACCGCAGATTTGTTGAGAATCATACCGATGATTGGTAATTTTAATAACAGCCGATCAAGGGCATGGTTAAATTTACGCGAGCGCGCTTTAAAATATCCAAAGGTATACACAATACCCGTAATGACGGCGACCACGACCCACCACCATTTTTGCGCCCATTCTGACAATCCAATCACAAATACGGTAAATGAAGGTAAATCTGCCCCAAAGGATTTAAATAAATCTTCAAAAACAGGCACAACGAAAATTAACAAAATCGCCGTTACAATCACGGCCACCACTAAAACCGCAATCGGGTAGGTAAGTGCTTTCTTAACTTTCGCCCGAATAGATTCTGCTTTCTCTTTGTAGGTTGCAATTTTACCCAACAAAGTTTCTAAAACACCTGCTTGCTCACCTGAGCGCACCAGATTGCAAAATAATTCGTCAAAATATTGTGGACGCTTCGATAATGCTTCTGCCAAAGTATCACCACTTTCGATATCCGCTTTTATTTCCAATAGTAACTTGGACATACTGGGATTTTCATGGCCTTTCCCGACTATTTCGAAGGATTGTACTAATGGTACCCCTGCTCCGAGCATAGTTGCCAGCTGCCTGGCAAAGATAGCAATATCTTTGGTTTCAATCTTACGCACTTTTTCACTGAATAGGGATTTGGGCTTCTTCTTAATACTGATGACCCGAATCCCTGAACGTCGCAGCTCTGAGCGCGCGATAGCTTCGCTCTTGGTGCTAATTTCACCACTGGTTTTGGCGCCGTTTTTATCTTTTCCTTGCCAAATAAAATCAATTTGATCTGTCTTTTTTTCTGCCATAATTATTCCTTGGTGACTCGGTCAACTTCTTCCAGGCTGGTGATGCCTTGACTAACCTTTAATAAACCCGAAGCGCGTAAATCGTTTATGCCTTCCTCTTTGGCTAATCTAGCCAACTCCAGAGTATTACCGCCTTGTAAAATAAGTTCGCGCATTTTAGGACTAATTGCCATAACTTGATAAATGCCCACCCGTCCTTTATAGCCATTGGTACATTTATCACAGCCAGTTGGGCCATAAATCACCAAATTTTTTAATTGATCTTGCGTAAACCCTGCGGCTAATAAAATTGGTTCAGGAAAGACTTTTATCTGCTTACAATGTTCACATAATCGCCTAGCCAAGCGTTGCGCCATAATTAAATTCACCGCGGATACGATATTAAACGCAGGAATTCCCATTTGTAATAAGCGGTTTAAGGTTTGCGGCGCATCGTTGGTATGTAGCGTGGATAATACCATATGTCCAGTTTGTGCCGCTTTCACTGCGATTTCAGCGGTCTCTAAGTCACGTATCTCCCCCACCATAATAATGTCGGGGTCTTGTCGCAAAAACGCGCGTAGTGCCTCGGCAAAAGTCAACCCCGTCTTAGGATTGACATTGACTTGGTTAATCCCTGGCACAGTAATCTCTACTGGATCTTCGGCGGTAGAAATATTCACTTCCGAGCTATTAAGTAGATTTAGCCCCGTGTAAAGTGTTACTGTCTTACCACTTCCAGTTGGTCCGGTAACTAATACCATGCCATACGGCCGATGAATAGCTTCTAGAAACAGCTTTTGTTGCGCAGGTTCAAATCCTAATTTTTCTATCCCAATTTGGGCACTGGTCGCATCTAAAAGTCGCATGACCACTTTTTCGCCAAATTGCGTCGGACAGGTATTCACCCGAAAATCAATGGAGTTTTGCTTGGTGATATGGACTTTAATTCTGCCATCCTGAGGAACGCGGCGTTCAGCAATGTCCATTTTAGACATCACTTTAATTCTAGAAATAATGCGATTGGCAGAGACGGAAGGCAAACTGGCTATTTCAGTCAAAATACCATCAGTTCGAAACCGAATCCGCATGTTTTTCTCATACGGCTCCAAATGAATATCCGATGCTCCTTTCTTTTTAGCGTCGAGAAGTATTTGGTTTACATAGCGCACAATCGGTGCGTCATCAATATCAGCATCCCGTTCATTGACTTTATTTTCATCTTCGCCACTACTGATTTCCAAATTTTCAAGATCACTATCGAGTACCAGATTTTTCATACTGGTATCCGCAGCTTCTAAAGAGGCTTCAATACTTTTGCTAAGTTTGTCTTCCTCGACCAAGATGGCTTCAATATTTAAGCGTGTATGAAATTTTATTTCATCTTGTGCTTGGAAATTAGTCGGGTCGGAAATGGCAATAAAGAGTTTATTACCGCGTTTAAATAACGGTAAAACATGATGTTGCTTGATGAGTTTATCGCTCACAAGTTTTGCTGGCAGACTTTGAGTATCAACAGCCGCAAGATCCAGCAAGGGTAGACCAAATGCAGAAGAGGCTAAGCTTGCAAATTGAGAAGCGTCGATTAATTTATTTTCGACCAGATAAGAAATGATAGGGGCTTTCTTTTTCTGCGCTTCTTTGATGTGATGCTGCACATCGGCTTTAGCTATGAGTGCGTTATCCACTAAAAACTTAGGCAAACCGCTAAATTGAATATCTTTGGCTACTGGATCCATAAAAGTATGAGTATCAAGTGAGTAAAATAACTATAGATAAAAATAAATAGTTTTGCTACGCCCCCAGGTAAATGAGATGTTGCTACTCAGTTATAGCAGAGGTAAAACAAAATTACGCATGTGTTCTGTGTTTTTAATTGAGTAACCGTATGATTAAATTTTTAATTAAATTGGGCTCAAAAGGCTTATCCAAAATCGCAGAAACGCCTGCCTGCTTTACAGCGCTGAGCCGTGCTTGGTTTTGTTCGCTCGTCAACATTAAGATTGGGACACTGCGGAGTTCAATATCGGATTTAACATGATTGATAAGTTGCAAACCATCCACTTTTGGCATGTTAAAGTCGGTAATCACTAAATCAAAATACTTGGAATTCAGGATTTGCAGTGCTTCAGCACCATCTTTCGCTAAAGTGACATTCACAATCCCCATATCTTCTAAGATACGTTGGGTAAATTTCAAGGAAAAAGGACTGTCATCAACTAGCAATACCGATATATCTTCAATTTGATAGCCCTCAGCATCCAAAGAGACGGGATGTAAATAATCAAATGTTGCTTTGAGCGCAATATCTAACTCGGTTTGAGAAAAGGGCTTAGGTAAAATACCAATAGCCCCCGCTTGCCGAATGGGCTCTAAATATTCTAGATGAGTTTCGCTAGAAATCAGCATAAACACCATATCATAAGATCCTGGCTCATTGCGGATAGCATACACTAACTTATCACCATTCATATCCGGCAAATACATCGCGCTAATAATAAGATCAGGGGGTCTACGTTTAATTGCTTGTATAGCTTCCGCACCACTAGCAACGATTTGAATATTACATAAACCAGCATTTTGCAGATATTTGTTAATGATTAATTGTTGAGTATGTGAGGGCTCAACGAGCAAAACTTGTAATTGCTGAATCAGATTATCGGGCATGATTAGGATTTTTTACCACGAAATTTGGCCAATCCTTGTATGCCTTGTTGCACAAATTGACTTGCTGCATCAAAATCTTCTTGGGTAAAAGGCTGATCTTGCAGCGCTCTATCAGCATAAATCAAACCGATGGGTTTGTTTTCACTCATAACTGGAAATAAAAAACATTCTCGTTTTCCTACGACATTCACCACATGCAAGTTGAATAATCCTGCATGCGTTTGTGGCTTTGCCCATAAACCTTGAGCTTGTTGTAAACCTGCAAAAAATAAATTGGGGGGACTTTGGGTGACGTGTAGATGCACCTTAGTATGCGCATTTTCTTTAGTCCACCCCAAAGACATTTTCTCGTTGAGTACATTTTTATCTGTAGCGAGTAAAGCAAACAAGGTCCTGTCCATGCCTACACCATAGTGTATACCTTCAAGTACCTTATCAAATAATTGACTAATATTGAAACTACCGTCTAACAGGACTTTAATTTCCTGCGCGACTATGCCACGAATCTGTTGCTTAATCTGATTTTGTTCTTGTTGCTTTAATTGTAGACGTTGTTCTTTTACTCTAGTTGGAGATTGCTTAATACATTCAGCCGCTTCATACGCCCCAAACTGCCGAGCAACCATGATGGCATCTTCTGTATTATTCCGTAATTTACGGGAAATCATGGCGCTGGAACGCCCAGTTAACGCTTCGACATTTTTGACGCATTCTTTAAACTCTTCAGAATCCCAGTCATGGCAAATCGCTTCAACCACATCTTTGCCTAGTTTTATTAATTGCACTTCAGGATCGTTAGCATCTGGATTATTGATCGCCTGATCAATTAATCCCCCTAAACACCAAACTTGACTTAAACTGGCACTTAATTCATTGAGGGTAAACCCCAAAACCCGTTGCTCCGCTTCAGCACGGGTCATGTTAGGCAGTTTTAATAAATCATTAATAGCATTAATTTCTTCCCCAGCAAAACACCAAAAGGCGATTTCACCAATGCGGTTTAAGAGACCTGCAATAAAAATACTCTCAGGCGATTTTACTTTGAGGTAAATACTGATTTCTTTAGCTTGCACAGCCGCATGAATCGAATCGCCAATCAGTTGATTGGCATAATCTTTATTTTCAGGTGATAGTACTGCATCGAAAAACGAACAGGCGATAGTTAATTCGCGTATCGCACTCGCGCCCATGATTACAATCGCCCGAATTACAGTATTCATGGTTTGCCCAGAACGGTTGTAAAACGGGGAATCACTGATCTTCAGCAATTGCGCCATGAGCTTAGGGTCCTGCATAATCACTTCGGATAACTCGGCCGCACCTTTAAAGTTATTTCCCAAAGTTTGATAAATACTTTGAGCGGTACTGGAAAAAATAGGCATATCCTGGACACACATTATTTCTGTCCATTCTGCGAGAGTTTTCCGTGTAATGTTATCCTGGGTAGTGCTCATGAGGTTTTTAAAGTAAATTTATTTTATTGAATTGTTGCTCAAAATTATGGAGTTGTGCACGTAAGTCATTGAGTTTTTCCTGTTCTTTGGCAATGACCTCGGGCGGGGCTTTATCAATAAAACTGGGATTACTGAGCTTGCCTTCAATCCGTGGCAAATCTTTCTGAATTTTTTGCATTTCCTTTTCCAGACGCGCTAGCTCTGCCTGCTTATCGATCAAACCCGCCATGGGAATTAAAATTTGCAAGGTTCCAACTAAAGCAATGGCTGATTCTGGCGGTACCGCATCCTCTGCTAACCAAGTCATGCTTTCTAAACGTGCGATTTTTTGTAAATACACCCAGTTACGCGCAGCATAATCACGGTCTTCATTGCTGCCCTGTTGCAGTAAAACCGGTAATGCTTTACCTGGCGCAATATTCATTTCTGCTCGAATGCGACGAACGCCCAAGATAATAGCCATCAACCAGTCAACTTCTTGCGTTGCTGCAGTATTTATTTTGCTGGAATCACTTGCCGGATAAGGTTGCAACATAATCGTTGCTCCAGTAATGCCCGTTAATGGTGCAACGCGTTGCCAAATTTCTTCGGTAATAAACGGCATAATTGGGTGCGCCAAGCGCAAAATACTTTCTAAAACAGTTAACAACGTTCTACGAGTACCGCGTTGTAACGCGCTGTTTTCCGACTGTAACGAGACTTTTGCCAGTTCCAGATACCAGTCGCAATACTCGTTCCAGCTAAATTCATACAAACTTTGCGCTGCTAAATCAAAACGATAATTTTCGATCGCATGAATCATGGAGGCCGTTACCTGTTGCAAACGCGAACTAATCCATTGATCAACTTGGCTGTATTCTAACTGGGTATTGTCCACGCCATTATCTTGACCCTCAGTGTTCATTAGCACAAAACGTGCCGCATTCCATAATTTATTACAAAAATTACGGTAGCCCTCGGTGCGATCTAAATCAAAGCGAATGTCTCGGCCTGTGGAGGCCAAAGAAGCAAAGGTAAAGCGCAATGCGTCGGTACCATAAGATGCAATGCCCTCAGGAAATTGTTTACGCGTGGCTTGCTCAATTTTTTGCGCCAAATGCGGTTGCATCATGCCAGAAATGCGTTTAGCGACCAGACTTTCTAAATCAATACCGTCAATAATATCGATAGGGTCCAAAACATTGCCTTTAGATTTAGACATTTTCTGCCCTTCAGCATCGCGCACTAAACCATGAATATAGACTTCTTTAAACGGGACTTCTCCTTGGAATTTCAAACCCATCATAATCATGCGAGCTACCCAGAAGAAGATGATGTCAAATCCGGTCACTAACACACTGGTGGGATAAAATTCTGCTAATTCTGGAGTTTTTGCTGGCCAACCTAAAGTAGAAAACGGCCATAGTGCGGAAGAAAACCAGGTATCTAAGACATCTTCATCTTGGGTGAGTGGATAATCGTCCGCTAAACCATGTTGTTGGCGAATCGCCCGCTCTGACGCTCCCACATATACACTGCCTTGGGCGTCATACCACGCTGGAATGCGATGCCCCCACCAGATTTGGCGCGAAATACACCAGTCCTGGATATTGCGCATCCATTCAAAATAGGTATTTTTCCAGTTATCAGGCACAAATTTAATGTCGCCATTGGTCACCGCAGCGATCGCTGGTTCAGCTAAGGGGGCTGCTTTCACATACCATTGGTCGGTTAGAAATGGCTCGATTACCGTACCGGAACGATCCCCACGCGGTACCATCAGGGTATGATCCTGAATTTTTTCCAATAAACCTTGAGTGTCTAATTCGGCAACGATCTGTTTACGGGCGACAAATCTATCTAAGCCAACATAAGCTTGAGGAATTAATGTCTGTTCTTCCGCGGTATTCGCACGTATCTGAGCATCTACGGTAAAAATATTAATCAAACCACCATGCGGCAATTCCAACATGCACGACTCGTGTCTATGGCGCGTCCACACTTCGTAATCATTAAAATCATGGGCTGGCGTTATTTTGACGCAGCCTGTACCAAATTCTGGATCAACATATTCGTCAGCGATGATAGGGATTTTGCGACCACTGATCGGTAATATCACAAAAGCACCAATCAGATGTTTATAGCGATCATCCCCTGGATGCACCGCGACAGCAGCATCGCCCAACATGGTTTCAGGACGCGTGGTTGCTACCACCAGATGACCTGAGCCATTCGCCAAGGGATAGCGCATATACCACATGCTGCCTTTGGTTTCTTCGGACAACACTTCTAAATCTGACACCGCAGTGTGTAAAACCGGGTCCCAATTTACTAAGCGTTTGCCACGGTAAATCAGACCTTCTTCATAGAGTCGAATAAAGACTTCCTGTACTACATCCGACATGCCCTGATCCATGGTGAAGCGTTCACGCGACCAATCCAATGAGGATCCCATGCGACGTAATTGACGGGTAATGGTACCGCCTGACTCTTCTTTCCATTGCCAGACTTTTTCGACA
>SXGT01848315.1_pt1 | contig 31772 bp, 31 predicted proteins | sample 3176221 | NCBI WGS metagenome assembly SXGT01 (sample SAMN11356862, study PRJNA531348) | freshwater metagenome | isolation source: freshwater sample F1-120 | place: China: Fuxian Lake, Yuxi | collected 2017-12-25
AGTAATCAAGATCTGGAGCAGGCCCTGGAAAGCCTGGATGTATTTTTGGATGTTTCAACTGAGGATTTGGAGAAAGTATTCAAGGTCGCCCAATTACACACCTTTAAACGTCAGCAACACCCCCTAACATGCGCCGATATCATGCTAAAAGAGGTCGCCTACTTACGCTATGATACAGAAGTTGAAACTGCCTGGAAAACTATGCAGCAGCAACAGCTCAAAGCCATGCCAGTGTTGGATAACAATCGACGCGTCATAGGCATGATCACATGGGCGGATTTTTTAAAATTTGTAAATACCGCCCCGCATGAAAGTTTTGCAACAAAATTACGTGCTTTTATTCGGCGCACACCCGATATTTGTACGCAAAAGCCAGAAGCGATTGGTCATATTATGAGTCGCAATATCAACCACCTCAAACAAACCTCACATATTGCCGCGTTAATCCCTTTAATGACCACAGAGGGTTATCGCCAAATCCCCATCGTCGACCACGAAAATCGTTTCGTTGGCATGGTGTATCAGACGAATTTAATTGCCGCGCTCTATTTCGATTTAGTACAGGGTTTGAAAAAATAGCCAATTTTTCCAGCTTAGCCGCAATGTTCTGCTAATGGTGGGCAGAAAAGATCTGAATAACATCGATAACACCTTGAAAAAACTTCGCCTTTCTGCTGTCGTCCAAAGGATTGCAATGTGCCTATATCACTGAAAATTTTAGTCTGCTATAAACCCATTCCTATATCCGATAGCGCTATTACAATCGTTTCCACTCGATATTATCGGTTGCCGATCCTTTAGAGCTATGCTAACGTTATAGGTTTTTGGGCACGGCGACTTCTCTCGCCCAAAGCGTTTCAACAAACTGATTTAATTAATTTATTTAAGAGGCAATACTCATGGCAGGTCGAAATCATTTATACATTCCAGGCCCCACTAACGTTCCCGTTGAAATTATGAGCGCCATGAATGTTGTCATGGAAGATCATCGTTCACCTATTTTTCCAAATCTGCTGAAACCGATTTTGCAAGATTTGAAAAAAGTATTTCGCACCGAAACTGGACAAGCCTTTTATTTTCCAGCAACAGGCACCGCTGGCTGGGAAATTGCGTTGACTAATACTTTAAACCCAGGCGATAAAGTATTGATTTATCGCTTTGGTCAATTCAGCCATTTATGGGCGCAAATGTGTAAACGTTTAGGACTAAACGTCGAAGTGCATGAAGTGACTTGGGGCTTAGGGATTCCTGTCGATAAATTGGAAGCTCGCTTAAAAGAAGACACGCAACATGAAATTAAAGCCGTGTTGGCGACACACAATGAAACCGCGACTGGCGTAACCAGTAAAATTGGCGATGTACGTAAAGCCATGGATGCTGCTGGACACCCGGCCTTGTTGTTTGTGGACGGCGTCAGCTCTATCGCCAGCTTGGATTTTCGTATGGATGAATGGGGTGTAGACGGTGCCATCAGTGGTTCGCAAAAAGGCTTTATGCTGCCTGCGGGTGCTGCAATTCTGGCCTTTAGTCAAAAAGCCTTAAAAGCCACGGAAACTGCTACCTTCCCACGCTGCTTTTTAGATTTAACCGATCAAATGAATAATAATAAAGACGGCTATACTCCTTATACGCCGTCTATTCCGATGTTATATGGTTTGCGTAAATCTTTGGATATGTTGCTGGCAGAAGGCATGGATAATGTCTATGCACGGCATTTCCGTTTGGCCGAAGGCGTGCGTAAAGCTATTGCCGCTTGGGGTTTAACTTTATGTGCACAACCTGGTTTTGAATCCAATACCGTCTCTGCGGTGGTCGTACCTGCCGATAAAGATGCGCGTGACGTCATCAGCATTGCCTTTAAAAAATATAATCTGTCCTTAGGTGGCGGCTTGAGCGAACTTGCAGGTAAAGTATTCCGTATTGGGCATATGGGCGATATGAATGATGTCTCTTTGCTGGGTGCACTTGCTGGGGTAGAAATGGCAATGTTAGATGCAGGCATTGATATCAAACCGGGCAGTGGCGTGGCCGCTGCGATTGAATATTATCGCAGTACCGCCGCGTAATTCTCCTACTAAGGAACACGTTTTTTTCCAAAATTGAGGCATTTTGTCCTGTGACAAAATGCCTTCTTGCTTGTCGATCAAGCACACTAAACATCCACTGAACTAGTTGCTAATCTTGGATGCGGCTTTTAGAATAGCAGAACAACGTCGCTGAATGTCACCCCTATGTTTTAATTGCGCTTAAGTCTTAACGTTGACTAAGCAACTTTTGCTGCATTTAAACTGCGGAACGTGATTAAGCGCTACTCATTACCGTTTTTTCCCTAATTGAGAACTTGTATGCCTAAGCCTAAAGTGATTATCACCCGCCGCTGGCCCGCTGCTATAGAAGCCAAGCTAACCGATCGCTATGATGTCACCCTAAATCCCGAAGATAGACCCTTTACGGCTGACGAACTTAAAAGCGCATTACAAAATTACGATGCAGTCTGCCCCACTGTCTCCGATAGCTTACCTGCCGAGGTTTTGAGTGTCAGTGCTAAGCGCTGTAAAATTCTGGCAAATTTTGGTGTGGGTTTTAACCATATCGATATCGCCACAGCAATAACTGAAGGCCTTCGCGTATCGAATACCCCTGGCGTGTTGACGGAAAGTACTGCCGATATCGCCATGACATTATTATTAATGTCTGCGCGGCGCGGTGCTGAAGGGGATCGCTTAATTCGTGCCGGGCGTTGGATTGGCTGGAGCCCGACGCATATGCTGAGCACGGATGTCACGGGCGCCACGCTAGGTTTGATTGGCTTTGGCCGCATTGCACAAGCGATGGCACGAAAAGCCCATTTTGGTTTTGGTATGAAAATTCTGTATTTTAAACCGACCCCAGCCGATGCAAATGTAGTTAAGGAGTTGCAGGCGACAGCGTGCGATTCGATTGAAGAACTCCTGTGTTCAGCAGATTTTGTGTCGCTGCATTGCCCAGGAGGAGCAGAGACCAAACATTTAATCAATGCCAACACACTAGCATTGATGAAATCCACTGCCCATTTGATCAACACCGCCCGCGGCGATGTCGTGGATAGCCAAGCGTTAATTAATGCACTGACAGCGCGCCAAATTGCAGGGGCTGGTTTGGATGTCTATGAAAATGAACCGCATCTCCATCCTGATTTTCTAAGTTTAGACAATGTATCCTTACTTCCGCATCTTGGCAGTGCCACTTTAAATACCCGCACTGCGATGGGCGAAAAAGTACTGGCAAATCTAGCGGCTTTTTTTGCACAACGTGAATTAATCGATCCAGTGGTTTAGCATGAAATCTGGCATGTTTCGATTTTCACCACCATGAAAACTGTCTGCTTAGTGGCACTGGGCGGAGCTTTAGGCTCGGTCGCCCGCTATAAACTTTCTGGCTTGATCATGCGCCACGCATTAGATTGGCGCTTTCCGATTGGCACGTTTGTCGTCAATATCTTAGGGTGCTTAGTGATTGGTATCCTCGGCGGCTTAGTCGTCAAAGCCAATTTATTTTCCGCCAACACGCGCTTTTTCTTGTTTACTGGCATTTTAGGGGGCTTCACCACGTTTTCTTCTTTTGGCCTAGAAACCTTCCATCTGTTACGAAAAGGTGAACTTCTCGTGGCAGGTGCAAATATTGTCCTCAGCATCATCCTAGGTCTGTTAGTTTTATGGCTAGGATTCTACTTAGTCCAGCAACTTGACCTGGCAAAGCTCAACCGTAAGTTAGCTTGGCTAAGTTTGTTTATCGCTAATGTTGGCAAATTTTAGATTCTTGCTAGTTACCCAGGTATAACGCCTTGCACTACAAGCTTAGAGGGATAAACTCAGTAGCAGAACCTGCAATATTGAAAACAGTTTTTAGCAATCTTAGCTATAATCAAGTGCAATATTGCGATAATCGCAGTGTCAGCCCCCTTTTTGTGAGATGCCTAGATGGATAAGTCCCAGGAAATAGATAAAAAAATAAATTTATGTAATTTGGGCACGGCAATCAAATTATTATTTACCGGATATCTCAGCACAATTTTGATTGGTTATCTGATGGCCCTGGCGCAAATCCTGATGACCCATGGCATGGCAGATGGTAAGTTTGGCTTGTCATTAAACGATATTGTCTACAGTTATTACGGTAATCGTTCAGGTTCGACTTTGGAACAAAAACTGAATGGATCGATGAAAGATAACGCCTCGGACGCAGAACGTTTTAAACTAATTCAATGGGTCAGAGACGGCGCAAGCACCGAAACGTATGCCAAAGAAATTCAACCCATCATACAGTCACGTTGCGTGCTCTGCCATAATACCAATGGCAATGGTATACCCGATTTTTCGGACTATGCTAACCTGCAAAAACTTACGGAAGCCAATCAAGGCATCACCTACCAATCCTTAACTCGGGTTTCACATATTCATTTATTTGGGATCAGCTTTATCTTTATGTTTGTGGGCCTGATTTTTAGTTTGAGCACAGGCGTCCCCAAAACACTGAAATACAGCGCGATTATCATGCCTTATTTATTCTTGGTATTGGATATTGCCTCTTGGTGGCTGACCAAACTGAATCCAAATTTCGCTTTACTGATTATTTTGGGTGGCACAGGGTTAGCAATCGCTTTTGCCTATATGTGGACTATTTCGATGTACCAGATGTGGTTTATGGAAGCTATCTTAAAACATCCAGATCGCCGGAGCGCAGTATTTAGAGATTAGAAAAGCATCTCAGTCTCGATCATCACAAAATATCCAATCTAAAAAAGCTGCGTATCTGTTGTAAGAAGTTATCTTGTTGCTGCGCTAGCATTTGTTTTAAGGCTTCATTATCAAATTGCTGCTGCAAGTTTTCATGTTTAAAACGGCGTTGCACCAACAACTGACTAATTTCTTCGGCAATTTCTGGTCGACGTTCGAGAATTTGTTTGAAGGATGCTTTATCTAAACGGTAGGCCAATACCTCGGTTTTAGCAATCACGGTCGCACTTCGAGGATCACCAGTCATCAAGCCCATTTCCCCCAAAAAACACTCCCCTTGAATAGTGTCAATACAGCGACGCCCGCCATCGGTCAAATCCAAAAACACATCGGCTGCGCCACTGATAATAATATACAGCCAATGTGCAATCGCACCTTGACGCATAATGATGTCGCCTTGAGCAAACGGGGTATACACTAAACGTGCCGCAACTTCCGCCAATTCATCGGCATGTAAAGTTTTGAAAATTTCTAAGCGGCTGAGCGAATCGACTAAAGTTGCGATAACTTGGCGCTGTTTATTTTCTTCATATTTCTCATCAGTCTGCGTAAGCTTAATATGTTGCTGGGGGAATGGCATATGAATTCCCGCTCGCATGAGGGCGGCATAAATGCGCACCCGAACTTCTGAATCGGTTACATCATCGGCTTCAATATTCGTCAGCCAATAGCGCAAGGCATAACGCGAAGCACTGGGCATAAAATCCATTAACAAGCAATTAGCCGGAGGATTGGCCGCCACATTTTTAATTTGTCCCTGCCGGACCGCTGTTTGAGCAATATCAATTACCTTACCCGCAAAATGCTCATAGCCCACATCAAAATGAATCCAGCGCCGCAATTGTAAAGGCTGCCCACTGCGCCGCCCAAGCACAGAAAATTTACCTTTCATCAGCGCACTATTGGGAATAATAATGGTTTCCCAATTACGAGTTTCAATCGCCGTATAGCGCCAACGTACTTCTGATACCTTACCCGTCACGTCATCTACTTTCACCCAGTCCCCCACTTTGATGGAGTTATCTAGTTGTAGCGCTAAACCACCGAGTATATTCCCCAAGGTATCTTGCATCGCAAAGGCCAAAACGGCAGTCATGACGGCCGAAGTCGTAATAATCCCTGACAGATTAAAACCAACGCTATGCAAGTAAATGATGACCCAGGCGCCGTAACCTGCAAGCTCAGCGAGATCTTCTAAGATCCGCAGTAAACTGACACGAAAGATAGGTAAGATTAAGCGAAATAAAAATAAGCCGAATAGGCGTATGACCAGGACTCCACCAGCAAAATGACTGAACTCACTCAGAATTTGACTAAGCGCATTGACCTCTAGGGCGTCTAAAACCACGCTCAGCACATAGCAAGTAACAATCAGTATGCCAAGCAACACGGCTGTAGCAACAGGTTTACGTTCCTGCGGACGCCAACGCCAAAGTGAAGCCGCGATGATAAATGCAAAGCTAATTATCAGCAAAAACGTGCGATGCTGTGTCAGCAAGGTACTTAGCCCATTCCCAAAAGATCCGATCTGCGACATATTTTTTATCCTTGTTAAACGTCATAGAGAACATGATCAATCAAGCCCAGAGTGATGATCATTGATCCGCTATTTTAGCTTAAAAGAATTTTAAGCCGCTCAAAGAATACGTCCTAAATGCGCCACATTAAACTCAGCTCGTGTATTAGTCTGCGGTAGGGATTATCAGCCTACGTTTTGGACTGACAACTTTGCACAACGCTGTAAACAACACTTCAGGATTAATCGGTTTTTGGAGTATTGGATAACCTGCCATATTGGTTTTAACTAAAGCCGCTGAAGCCGTTTCTCCTGTAATCACTAATACCGGAAAATTACCGTATTGTTTTTGTAAGCGTTGCGCCAATTCTGCACCATTTTCTTTTTCGCGTAAGCGCAAATCCACGATGAGCAGATCAGGAACACCATATTGCTCAAATAAGGCTTCTACAGCAACCGCTGAAAGTGCCGTTTTGACAATAACATTCCAAATCTCGAGTAAGGATTTACTGCTTTCGAGGATATCTATCTCATCATCGACCACAAATATGGTGCTATTATGAATTGTTTTAAAGTTTAAATTGTTATCGCTTTCAGGCTCAATATACTCATTGACGAGACTGTTAAAGTTAACCGCAAACATAGAGCCTTTACCAGGGGTTGATTCGATAGCGATCTGTGCATTAATCAATTCACATAAACGCTGCACGATCGCTAAACCTAACCCCACGCCTTTACTATAATCCCTGCCTGGATTATCTAGTTGATAGAATTCTTCAAAAATGCGTCGTTGTTCCTCGGCAGGAATACCAGCACCACTGTCTTGGACAATTAATCTAACCGAATGGTGACTTGTTTCCAGACGCACCATAATGAGTCCAGACTCGGTATATTTAATAGCATTATCCAACAAATTGCGGGTAATTCTGGCGATAGCTAAGGCATCATCTCTTAGATAGACATTGGGTAGATCTTTAACCAAGGTTAGATTTTTTTCGGTAATAGCCCCTTCAAATTCATTACAAACATTTTCAATCACTAAATTTAAACAAAAGAATTGATTTTCCGGTCGATAGTAATCTGCAGATAATCTCGAAAGATCCAATAATCCATGCAAGAGACTGCCTAAGGATCGAACCAGACGATCGATATTTTGCGCAACTTCTGGCAAGGATTCAGGTTTAGGCGAAGTAGCAAGCACCGCGCTGTAGACGGATAAGGCATGTAATGGCTGGCGTAAATCATGACTTGCCGCAGCCAGGACCCGCGCACGAGCTTGCGATGCGTGTTCCGCTTTAGTGACCGCTGCATGCACTTCGGCAATACTATGTTGCAAATCAACCACCATTCGGTCGCGCTCTTGACGAATAACGACCGATCTATATAACAATTGTTCTCCGTCGTCCGCACTGGCCATAATAAAGCCCCAATACAATAAAGTACTGATTGAGGCGGTGAAGGTATGCTCAGGATGCAAGGTTATCCAACTATAAGTGGTTGGCATCAAAACCAAAATAGAATGGCCAAATAATATACTTCTAGAGGAGACCGCCACTGAAACCCCACAGGCGGGAATCGCAAATAGAATTATGCTCATCAGCGCCTGATCCGATAACGGCAATTTACCCATGAAGAGTAATGCCGCCAGCCCATGAAATGCCCCCGAAATTGCAGCCGCAATAATGCAGATCTTATAGGTACTTGCAAGATTTAAGTCACTACCTAAACGCAATATTTTTTTGGCATATTGCCCACGACTATACTCATGCATAAAGCTCAATCCCCCCCAAGTCCAAAAAATAACGGAATTGACATAGGGAATCACCAGACCCGCAATACATAAAACCAACAAGCTTTGCACCACGAACATACGTCGTAAAACTGTTGCATGGACTTGAATGATTTCTAGTAAAAGCTCTTGGTCAAATTCATCAGCGGGCTTAAAAAAATGAAACGCCCTAAACAGATTTAGGATGGGTCGGCTCTGCATAAATGTATTTTGGATTAAATAGAATAACGCGAGAATTAGGATGTGAAACTTTAGATTTCCCACACATCATAGACCAGTTTTTGATAAAAACCAAAGTTAACTCAAAAAAGCCAATTTTCAAAACCCCATAAGCAATTGAAAAACATATCTATAACAGCATTTTTCAAGCTTTAGATAGACTTGATCTACCTGACCGGATAAGTTTTGTCTAACTTTTGTCTATATTTGTGGTATGCTGAATCCATAGCATCTAATTATAGAGTACCTATGAAAAACTATTCTGACACTGCAACGCATTACTTGATTAGCACAGTTGCCAAACGCTCTGGTGTTAAAGCAGATTTAATACGTGCTTGGGAAAGACGTTATCAAGCCGTGACCCCAACTCGCACCGAGGGTGGACACAGGGTTTATTCCGACTTGGACATCGCCCGCTTAAAATTACTGCAGCAAGCTACTTCGTCGGGACACAGTATCAGTCAAATTGCAAAACTCCAGCTTGAAGAATTACAAAAGTTACTCAATACTGAAAATTCAAGCCCAAAAACACTAACTGCTTACCTTAGTCCGACGCCAGAAACTGATTATCGACTCGTCACCGAAGATTACATTGCCAAATGCTACACCGCAATGCTGCAATTTGATGTAAAGGCCATCGAAGCGCACTTTGAAAATGCCGTCGTAGAATTAGGCGCGCAGCAGTTCATCGAAAAATTACTCACCCCGCTGTTAAAAAAAATGGGGGATGATTGGGAAAACGGGCAATTGCGCCCTGCACATGAACATGTCACAACTGCCGTGATTCGCTCCATGGTTTATGTGTTGCGCAGTAATTATATTGCCGCCGAAGATGCACCCAAAATCGTGATCAGCACGCCCACGGGACAACATCATGAACTCGGCGCGCTCCTCGCTGCCTTAGTCGCTGAATTTAAAAACTGGCATATTATTTACCTAGGCCCTAATTTACCCGCGGAAGAAATCGCGTTTACCGCTAAATCTAGCAAAGCTAACGCTGTAGCACTAGGCATTACCGTGGCCTTAGATGGTCATTTGGTGGCGAGAGAATTACGACGCCTTAAAAAATTGCTTGGACCTGAAATTCCATTAGTCGTGGGCGGAAAAGCGGCAGAAGATTATCGGGGAGTTTTGGAGGAGATTGGCGCTATTCGCGTGGCTAGTTGTGATGAATTCAAAGTAATCTTAGATGATATCGCTACACAAGCGTTTAGTGTAAATATTGCGTAAATCTTAAATTTACGCGCATGCTTGCGAGCATTACCCTAAACGTAAAGCTAACGTTAAGTAAAAAATTTAAAGTTTTCTGCTTGCCAGACACAAAAGCAATAAACGTGGAAGGTATTTAACACAATACCTGACTAGCAAGCTACGCTAGCCAAGCAACACCTTAACGAGCCAATTAGCCAGTATCCTACTATTGGTGATGTAATGATTTTACCCATCCTGGGCAACTGACTACTCTTTGACCGATGAATTCGAATTTCTCGAAAAAACCTTATGTTGACTTTGCTATAACAACTGACTAATCAGGAAAACTTGTAATGCGGCTCGCAGGCTGACTTCATGTCAGCCTGCAAACCCAACAACTACTGCTGTACAGGAAATGTCCCTGAACGTAAAACAGGATAAGCGGTAGAGACTTGCTGAGCGATATCGATCACTTGAATACTAAACTCATCTTTACCTGTACCCCATACCACAGGAATTGTTGTTGTACCAAAGCTGCCTTGGGGGAAGGCATACTTGAATACCCAGATTTGGTCGCCATTGCTTAATTCTTTTTTCTTTTCCATTGCGACACTAAAAAGATTATTATCCCCTTGCTTCACGAACACGCTTTGCAAAGGGACGACACCAGGACGAATAACCGCCACGATATCAAAAGAGCTATCTAACAAATCAACCACTGCCGGTGAAGTCCCCGCCATGATGACTTGCGGCACTGCCCGTTTGGTACTGAGATACGATAATTTATCGTCGAAAACAGTATCTACTGCAGCAGTTTGAGCAGGTGAGTTAGCAAATTTCAGCTGTGGAAACTGATAATTATTCTCAGTTTGCTGATTAATATCCGTAACCTTTAGAAAAAATTGGTTCGCACCTGTACCCCATTTGATCGGGAAGACATTATTGCCAAACGTGCCTTTATCAAATTGAAAAATCACTTTCCAAACTTGATCACCATTTTTTAAGGTATTGATATGTTTTAAAGGCTGGTTAAAGAACGGATTACCGCCTTGTCCAGCAGTCACACTTTGCACTGCTACCTTACCTGGTCTAATCGTGGCAAGAATTTCAAAGGAGGTGTCATTCACATCGATCACCGAAGGTGAAACTCCCGCCATAATCACTTGAGGAAGCGCTCTTGCAGTCTCGTTATAGCCATAATTAACGCTAGGTGCAGGATTTGTGGTAGTGAAATTCACGACTTTAGGCCGATACCCAGTATTATCCTGTGCTACCGCTTGAGCGTTAACCAAATTCATGGCAAGGCAAAGGGTGCTAAGTGGAATTACAGCCTTAGAAATTAGTTTTGATAAACACATAGTTAACTCTCAAAGATTTAGGTTTAGGAAGATTATATTCAAATACGCTTGACCAACTTCCTGTGGTGTTACCATCGAAATACCGATATACTTTCAACAAAGCATAATGTATGCCAATAATAAAATAAAACATAAGCAACTGTATTTAAATGACTTACTTAATTTACACCGTTGTCAGCGTTGCTATGCAAGCGTGCAAAAATTTGTGTCTTACAGTGTGGGCAAACAATTTTTGCACGCTGCAATACAAAATTTGCAGCCATCAGGGTCCGCATAACCACTCGCAGAAAGTAAAAACCATCTTAAAGTCAAGCAGAATAAGGGTAACATGAATTGGCAGGTTTACATGATATTGTGCAGCGATACGAGCATTTACACGGGCATCAGTACCAATGTTGAGCAACGTTTCCAACAACACGCCCAACACAAAGGCGCTAAATACTTTAGAGCCAGGCACCCAGAACAGCTAATTTTTGTAGAATCAGGCCACACCCGCAGTAGTGCCAGCATACGTGAAGCACAGATTAAGAAATACTCGCACCAAGAAAAACTTAATTTAGCCACCGCTTTGAATCAAGACAATATTGAGTAAGCCCGATGGAAACCTTAGATATTTTATATCAGGACGCCGATCTGATTGCCGTGCATAAGCCTGCCGGGCTGTTAGTGCATCGCTCTGATATCGACAAATATGAAACCCGCTTTGCCCTGCAAATAGTGCGCGAGCAAGTTGGACGCGCTGTTTTCCCGCTGCATCGACTAGACAAACCTACAGAAGGCATTTTGATTTTTGCATTTAGCGCTGCGGTCGCGCGCCAAATGATGGACATTTTCATGCAAGGCCAAACTTTAAAAACCTACCATGCCATTGTGCGTGGCTATACCTTAGAGCAAGCTACCATCAACTATGCGTTGCGAGAAGAGCTAGATAAGATGACTGACGCTAAAGCCCAGCAAAACAAAGCTGCGCAACCCGCGATTACGGATTACCAACGCCTTGCGACCACGGAACTCCCCTTTGCGGTTGGACGTTATGCCACAAGCCGTTATTCCTTAATTAGGCTACACCCTCACACGGGTCGTAAACATCAGCTAAGGCGGCACTTAAAACATATTTTTCATCCGATTGTGGGTGATACCACGCACGGGGATGGGCGGCACAATGATTTTTTTCGCCAACAATTTAATTGCCATCAACTGTTATTAGCGGCAACGGCGTTGAGCTTCCCCCACCCGGTCAGCCAAGAAATCACGCACATTAAAGCCCCGTTTAGCCCTGAATTTACTAGAATTTTAAGACATGTAGGTTGGGAAGCATGGATATCCGCAGCTAATGCGGACTAGACTGGCAGGAAGTTAGGTTTACAAAGTTGCTCCAACTACGACGCTAAACAAACAATGCAAGCGTCGTGCGAAAGCTAAGGTTGATGGCTATCCAATAACACACATGCTACCGTCCCGATTGACCTCGGAACGGCAACGATAGGACACTAAAATTTAACCTCGTAGGTTTGTGCGTAACTTTTGCCTGCACTACACACCGCGCGACTAGTAGGCGACTCACAAGAGGTATCACTGATCTCAGCTTTTAATACCCCCGCCGTTTTAGGTACAAAATAAAAACGGAAATTTGGGTCGGCACTGATGGCTATATCCGTTTTGGCAGTCAAAATGGGCTGATCGTTAAATGAAACCGTCATTTTTTCCACAAAATGCGATTTTTTGATAAAACGCGTCACTTGATCCATTTGCATCCCGGTAATATTCGGGTGACTGATCAGCAATTGCGCCAAATTTGGCTCACCCGCTTTAAGCGCATCATCAATACGAAACTTCATTTTACCCAAACGTTGCATTGCGGCATCCAGATCGGCACCAATAGGCGCTGAGCAACCGCCACTCGCTTTCACAAATTGCTTATGCATATGCAATTCGCCATTATTTAATTCAGCCACTGCGCGCACATTGCTGTAGGTATTGACGCGTATGCGCATCGACAAGTCCGCTTTACCGCTAGCAGGTGTTAAATCAAACTCACCCACAAAAGGAAAAGGATTATTGTCCACAAATAACGAGATTTTTTTAATATACCGTTCTGGGGTTTGCGGTATCACACTCTTGACGGTGATAGGCACTAAGGCTGGATCTTCTGCACGATACGGGGTTTCTAACACCACAATATTGGCATCTTCACTGATACTTTTATTAGCAAAATATTGCGATTTGATCACGTCATTCCAGCTTGCATCGTCCGTAGCCGCGGCGAAGCTAACGAGTGGGCAACACAACAAAACGCTGCCGACCAGTCTAGAAATAGTATGCATAACGTACTCCTCAAGATAATTTATCGTTATTCCCACTCTAATTCAGCAAAGGTGCTGGTAATATTTTTTCGGTGGAATTCATTAACTAAGGCCCATTCGTGGGCAGCGGTATATTTTAAATTAGCCACGGCATCTTCTAAAAATTTACCTTGTTTTTGCAATTGGCGAATCTCAGTAATTAAACCTTGGATATAGTGCTTTTGGGGCTGCAAGCTTTTAGGCCAATCTTTGACTATCGCGCCATGACCCGGGATAACCGTAGTGAAATGTTGCCGTTCTAACTTTTCCATCTCCTGCAACCACCCTTTTGCACTGCCGTCGATCACAGGTAAATGCGTGGTAAACAGTAAATCCGACAGCCAAACCGTATCTGTTTTGGCATCGTAAACACTTAAGTCATTGTCAGTATGCGCCGTCGGATGAGCGGTTAACACTAATTCACGCTGCCCTAAATCCAACTTTAAAGTCTCGTTGACCGCAATGTCTGGCGGAATTAAATCCTGGGCAGTTAATTGCACCGCGAGTTGTTCCTGCGCTTTTTCGAGGTAATAACTCCCTCGACTAGACATGGCCCGCGCCAACTTTTGATGCCCAACGAATTTGACTTTTCCATCCTGAAAGGCCCGATTGCCGTAGATATGATCTGGATGCACATGAGTATTAATGACATAACAAATGGGTTTATTAGTCACCTCTGTGATGGCGGCTTTTAACGCTAGGCCTTCTTCTGGATTGCCACCGGTGTCCACAACAGCGACACAACGCTCCCCAACAATAAATCCGATATTCGCAATCGCCCCATGATTAATTTTGTCTGGCAACTCTGTGACACCGACATGTACATAAACACCTTCAGCCGCTTGGGTCATTGCCAAAGGGGCAACGGCTTCCGCCTGAAAACTCAGTAGTGCCAATACGATCAAACCCATGAATTGCATCCAAACCCCTGCTATGCTGCGCGTAATTTAAGAAATTCTTGTTCCGTGACAATATCCCGATTCGTTTCTACCCTATCTAAATACACCAACCCTTGTAAGTGATCAAATTCATGCTGGAACACACGCGCCACAAAACCCTGCAATTCTGTCTGTTGCAGACGACCGTGTACATCATAATAGCGGACACCAATGTCTACATATCTCGGGACCAACGCTCGAATGCCCGGAATACTTAAACATCCCTCCCAATCTTTATGTTGCACCTCGGATAAGGCGGTAAATTCTGGATTAAGCATCAGGGTAGGCGCCATTTCAGGCGCATAGGGATAGCGCGGCGTCGGACGTGAGGCCACAATAATCATGCGCTGCGGTGTAAAGACTTGCGGCGCCGCTAACCCGACCCCATTAGAGTTCTCAAGCGTTAGCTGCATATCCTGCATAAGTTCCTGTAACTCCGAATCCGTATAATCGGTAATCGGCGCTGCAATTTCCCTTAAAACAGGTTCGCCTAATTGTGCAATTTCTCTTAATTTAGCCATAGGATTTCACAACTCTTCGATGCCTTGATTTGCCAGTTGATCGGCAATTTCATTCCCACTATTCCCGGCGTGCCCTTTCACCCAAATCCATTCGATAGTATGCGACTGGGTAGCCGCATCGAGACGCCGCCATAAATCATCATTTTTAACTGGCGTATTACTGGCGGTTTTCCAACCACGACGTTTCCAATTGGATAACCATTCGGTAATGCCTTGCAATACATATTTAGAATCCGTATACAGTTGAACATGGCAGGTTTGCGTGAGGGCTTCCAAGGCCTGAATCGCAGCTAATAACTCCATACGGTTATTGGTAGTTACTTTTTCACCACCATAGAATTTTTTTTCATGTCCTGCATATTGCAAATACACGCCCCAGCCCCCTGGGCCTGGATTACCTCGGCAAGCACCATCGGTATAAATAACCACCGGACAAATCATCAATCCTCCCTAAGAATGTTCCAAACTGTTTGCCACCATGACCCTTACTGGCTCTGCGGTAGCAGGCGATAAAGGAATTTTGGTGTAGCGTCTTTTAATGGCTCTAACCGCATAAGCAGTGGCTAATAAAGGATTTTTACTCCTGAAGGTTCCGCGATGACTTAAAATTTCGTTCAAGGTAAATTCTGCACTTAATTTCACTTCAAAATTAAGCAGTTTTAGCCAATCTATAATACGCGATCGTCGCATAAAATGGGCGTGCCAAGAATCAGACCAACGAATATCCCACAAAAATTGATATCTAACCCACACATTCCACGGATTAAAATTTAAGACAATTAAGACACCTTCGGGTTTCAAAATTCGTTCGATTTCACGGACTGTTTGAAAACGGTGGGCGTCAAATTCCAGTAAATGTGGCACGATCACCAAATCAACGCTAGCGGTTTGGATTGGCAAACTAAAGGCCTTGGCGCGGATTTTTAAGGCGCCTGACGTGCCTAAGCCTTTGTCATCCAAAATGATAAACTTTTCATATAAGCTGCAATCAATAAACTCATCTTCCCAATTCAAACCACCAATCTGGACGATGGTTTGCTTGCACCCCACTTGTATCGCATGTCGCAGATATTGCGCCTCTAATTCCTGCAACAACCGCCCGCGCGGCGTTTGATACCAAGCAAATAAGAAATTTCGTTTCATGATTTAAGCTATCATTCAGTTATGATGATGATTTTGAATAAAAAGCGGTTATAATACCTTTCCCTCAACAACAAAAATGAATTCTAACCGATGATTAAGATTAATTTTAACAGGTCAGCGAAATTTTTATTTGTTTTGATTGCCGCATTAGCCTCCGGTTGTGCCGAACAAGCCACGCAATCTTTTGCCTTCGATGAACAATATCCACACTATCCCTATCATTCTTCTGGCGAGGCTGCCAAACAGCACAAGAATAATAGCTGGAACAAATCTGTTAAGAAAAAGGGATTTAACGAAAACAATCTTATCTGGGACCGTTTGATTTCGTTATATGCTTTACCAGAAGTAAATGATCCACGTGTAGACCGCGAACTCAACTGGTATCTGGATCATCCAGACTACATTGCGCGTGTACAGCAACGCGCTGAGCCCTATCTGTATCAAATTGTTAATGAGATCGAGGCTCAACATATTCCTGGCGAAATGGCATTATTACCTATCGTCGAAAGCGCCTTTAAACCAGAGGCCGTATCTACGGCTTCTGCAGCCGGACTCTGGCAATTTATGCCCGCCACTGGGCGATTATTCGGATTGGAACAAAACCATTGGTACGATGGTCGCCGCGACATTTACCGCTCCACTCAAGCTGCAGCAAGCTACTTAAAAGATTTAAGCGCGACCTTTGATGGTGATTGGCTATTAGCATTGGCGTCTTACAATTACGGCAAAGGGAATGTGCAAAAAGCCATTGATCGCAATAGCATGAACGGCGAGCCCACTGATTTTTGGTCATTACGGGACCTCCCGCAAGAAACCAAAACCTATGTGCCTAAATTATTGGCTATTGCCAAATTGTTTGCGCATGCAGAAGAGTACAACATACCACTCCATCCCATTCGCGATAAGCCGTTTTTTGAAGTCGTTGAAATTGGTGCGGCGATGAATCTAGATCAAGCTGCGGCCATGGCGAACACCAATAGCGAACAATTCCAAAAATTAAACCCTGGTTATAAAAATAATGTAACCGCCCCCGATGGGCCGCATCACCTTCTGATTCCTGTGGATCATGTACACAGCTTCAAAAAGAAATTAGAACAAATTCCTGCTGAAGAAAAGGAGTTATTAGGTCAACAGCTTAAAAACGAAGAACTTAGAATCGCTGCTGCAAAACGCGCAGAAGAACTCGCACGCAAAGCTCGAGAAGATGCCGCACGCAAAGCCGCAGAGCAGGAAATGCTAGCACGCAAAGCTGCGGAAGAACGACTTGCGAAGAAAAAAGCGCAAGAAGAAGCTACGCGTTTAGCATTCCTAAAAAAACACCCCGGTGCAAAATACAAAAAACCAGCAGAATCTTCACATGAGCCGCATGAAACTGTTATTGCCAGCAAAAAAGGCGGTGTGACTATGAAATTAGCACAAGCGCATACAACAAATTCCAAAGAGACGACTAAAGAAACCGCTAAACTGAACGCAGCAGTGAATAAACTTCAAGCTGCCGTCAATCAGAAAGCCACTCTGAAAGGTAAACCACAATTATTGGCAACTGCAACTATCCCAAACAGCAAAATCGCGGTTAATGCCAAAAAAAGTGAGTCGGCTAGCAATAGCAACCCTTTGAAAAAAGTAAACTTGAGTGATAAAGATAAGTTAGTGAAAAATACCCAAACTGGCATCAAAAAACTCAAATCCTAATGCTCATCTGAGTTTATCACCCATAAAAAAACCGCTCATCAGCGGTTTTTTTATGGGTTAAACAACTAGTGGCTATTTAAATACCACGACGGATTAACGCGTCATATCATATTTACGTAGTTTTTCTACCAGCGTTGTACGTCGCATATTTAAGCGTTTTGCGGCATGCGCAACCACGCCATTACATTCCGTCAAGGCTTGGCGAATTAAATCGGTCTCCATATCACTTAAATATTCTTTCAAATCGATCCCCTGCGCGGGCAATTGAGGTAACGCTCCATAAGTACTGGCAGCACTGTCCGAGGTAAAACGTTTTAAATCCACCAACTCTTCCCGCTCATCATCATCTTCATCCATCAGCTCGGCTTCTTTACTCAGAGGAGAAGATGAATTGCTGTATTGCTGAAATTTATCGGGTAAATCAATTCCATCAATCAAACCGTTGGGCTTAATAATCATTAATCGCTCGATCAGATTAGCCAATTCCCGCACATTCCCAGGCCAATGATGCTGCATTAGCATCTGCAGAGCAGCAGGCGTGAAGCGCACCGAACCGCGTTTAGCCGCTTCTAAACGCGCAACTAAATCTTTGACCAATTCAGGAATATCATCGACACGTTCTCTGAGCGCAGGAACTTCAATAGGAAAAACATTTAAACGATAAAACAAATCTTCGCGGAAACGATTCTCTTTAATTTCATTTTCCAAAGATCGGTGGGTAGCCGCAAGTATTCTCACATCGCATTCAATCGTTTTATTACTACCTACCCTTTCAAAAGTACGCTCCTGCAATACACGTAATAATTTGACTTGCATCGCCATCGGCATATCACCGATTTCATCTAAAAATAACGTACCCCCCTCTGCCATTTCAAAACGCCCTTGCCTAGCGTTCAAAGCACCCGTAAACGCACCTTTTTCATGTCCAAATAACTCACTTTCTAAGAGTTCCGCCGGGATTGCCCCGCAGTTGACAGGCACAAAAGGCTTATCTCGGCGTGAAGAAAGTCTATGCAAGGATTGCGCGACCACCTCTTTTCCAGTGCCGGATTCGCCCAAAATCAACACGGTCGCTTCAGAATCTGCCACTTGCTCTATCAATGCTCGGGTGCGACTAATCGCGGAACTGTGGCCTGCCATGCGGCGACTAGCGCTTTGTGAGGGAGGGCGTGGGAGGGACTGATCGTATTGTTGTTTAAATTTACTGAGCTGTTCGCTTAATACTGGATAGGTACAAGGCCACTCCAGCATCAGGGAGACCATTTTTTGAATAGGTGTTGCGATTTGCAAGGCGGTCCCTTTATCAAATAACAAAACCAAAGGAAGGTCAGGAGCGCGCTCTGTTAACAATTTTAGCACCGCAGCCAGCCGCTCCAAACCATTACCCACCACAATGGCAATAACACCTTCCAGCGAGTCAAAAGTAAATTCATTACCATTGGCTTCAGCTCTAAGTACATCATATTCCAGAAATTGGACGATGGTTTCAAATTTTTGAGCTCTGGTCTTATTATCATCAACCAACAAAATACGCAGCAAAGCCATGTTTAATTTACTCGTTTTTCAGTCAATCTGTACCTGACATTATTTTCTGAGTAAGGACAACCAACTGCCATACTCAACCTTATCCACTAAATAGTGTAGCTACTCAAAGCGCATGTAATTTCTGCATCCATTGCCCTCGATTTCAGCAAAATACAGCTATTCAAACACTGTACATTGACAGCACTCTGTCCAATTCTTTGCGGCATCAAAAAATCAAACAGACATCATTAGGCGCTATTTGCTCTACCCTTAAATTCTAGCCTATTTTTTCAACTTCAACAGTATAGATTGCAGTTTAATATTTTATCAATAGGATTCAATTCGTTTCTTGTGGTATTTAAAGTAAACTCGTGACTTAATGAATGGCGGATGAATTTTTATTACTTTGAGATGCTTGACAAATTTTTCTCATTAGCGAAACTAAGCATTCCTAAAGTCTTTTCAGGATAAACCTACTTGAACGATATTCCCCTTAGTATTCTCTTTAGTTTACTTGCATTACTCATTCTACTGTCAGCCTTTTTCTCCAGTTCAGAAACTGGCTTAATGACCCTTAATCGCTATCGACTGCAATACTTGGTAAAAAAAAGGCATCAAGGCGCCATAAAAGCCAATCGATTACTTCAGCGACCTGATCGTCTTTTAGGCTTAATTTTACTCGGAAACAATGTCGTTATTATTTTTGCCTCCTCACTGGCTACACTGATTGGAATGCGTTTGTGGGGCGAAACTGGCATAGCGCTCGCCGCTACGATTTTGACATTAGTGTTGCTTATTTTTGGCGAAGTTGCGCCTAAAACTTTAGCGGCAATTAAACCTGAACCCATTGCTTTTGCTTCGGCCTACCTTTACATACCCCTGTTAAAACTATTCTATCCGATCGTTTGGACCGTGAATCTAATCGCCAACCTGTCGTTAAAAATATTTGGCGTCAATGTCAATAACCCGCAAGAGAACACCATAGGCAAAGAAGAATTACGCACTATTGTAGCGGAGGCCGATTGTTTAATGCCAGCACGTTATCACAACATGCTGTTAAGTATTATTGATCTTGAGTCCGCCACGGTTGAAGATATTATGACGCCACGTAGCGAAATTATCGGCATTGATATTGATGGCGCTTTAGAAGATATCGTGCACCAAATTCAAAATAGTCCGCATACCCGCTTACCCGTTTTTAAAAAGAACATAGATAGAGTCATTGGTTTTTTGCATATGCGCACCGTGCTCACATTGCTTAACCAACCCGAATTTGACAAGCAAACTATTATCGACAGCTTATATAAACCAGTTTTTATCCCTGAAAGCACCCCATTACATAAACAAATGCAGGATTTTAAAAATGAAAAAATCCGTATGGGCTTAGTGGTTGATGAATATGGTGATGTTCAGGGCTTAATAACCTTAGATGACTTGCTACAAGAAATTGTGGGTGAATTAATCACGGAGGAGTCGAATATCAAACAACATACTGACGGCAGCGTGACGGTTGATGGTGGAGTGACAGTGCGTGAATTTAATCGACTGACGCGTAGCGCATTGCCGACAGAAGGTCCTAAAACACTCAATGGTTTAATCATCGAGTATATGGAAACTATTCCAGATGCAGGTACCAGCATCAATTTACACGGATATCGTCTTGAAATTATTGAACGAGATGAAAATACTGTCAAATTGATTCGTTTTCAGCCGAAACCCTAAACATAGGTTAAGCTCAATTATCCAGAAGATGATCTATCAAGATTACTTTTTATCACTATACTTAAGATAAGTCTTCCTTGCAGGGATGTTTTTTCTCAGTTTTTTTCAGGCAACTTTTATGACTCACGAAATTAATAATGATAAACGCCAATTTCATCGTATTTTTTATCATAGCCTCGCCACAGTAACGACAGAAACGTCGGTGTTTCCTTGTGAAATTTTGGATTTATCTTTAAAAGGCTGCCTACTTAGATTTGATCAACCTTGGAGCTTAGACCCTGAAAAAACCTGCGAACTGAAACTTCAACTTTCAGAGGACGTCGCTATTACCATGGAATTACTGTTAACGCATAACGGCGGACTTGAAATCGGTTTTCGCTGTAATCATATCGACATTAACAGCATTACAGAGTTAAAGCGTCTAGTGGAACTGAATTTAGGTAACAGTGAATTTCTTGAAAGAGATATGCAAGCTTTGGTCGCCGGTAAATTTTAAACTGCTCGCCCAATAACTACCTCTGTTTGCATTAGCTCGCCTAACACCTATTCTTGAGACATTGCAGCCGAAGTCAGCTATTATGTCTTTTTCAACATGCTACCCATTATGACAACTCCAATTCCGTTGCGAATTGCCCTGACGTCCGGCGAACCTGCAGGTATCGGTCCCGACCTGTGCGCACAACTTGCACAAACCGCTCATCCTTGTGAAATTGTGTGTTTCGGTGACCCCGAGCTGATAGCACAACGTGCTGAACAGTTAAAACTTAATTTGGTAATTCGACTATTTGATCCGGAATATCCCGCAGTTGCACAAACGGCAGGAACATTGTGTGTCTCACCTTTAAATTTAGCTCATCCTGCCGAATGTGGTCGCTTAAACCCTGCAAACAGCGAATATGTGGTAAATACAATTGCCGCCGCAACGCAAGCCTGTATCTCAGGCACAGTTGCAGGAATGGTCACCGCCCCCGTGCATAAAGCGGTGATTAATGATGCAGGCATCGCATTTACCGGGCATACCGAATTTATTGCAGAACTGACGGGCGGCTATCCGGTGATGCTACTTGCAACCCCTGGACTTAGAGTCGCGCTGGTCACCACCCACCTCCCCTTGCAAGCCGTCAGCGGAGCCATTACAGAGCAAACGCTCACAGCAGTGATCAGCGCCTTAAACCAAGATTTAAAGCGGTATTTTGGCCTCACAGCGCCACGAATTTTAGTTTGCGGCTTAAATCCGCATGCGGGCGAAAATGGTCATTTGGGACGTGAAGAACTAGACATTATAATTCCTACGCTCGATGCCCTAAGACTGACTGGAATAGATTTAATTGGCCCTTTGCCAGCTGATACCCTATTTACCGCCAAATATTTAAGTCATGCCGATGCCGTCTTGGCGATGTATCATGATCAGGGACTTCCTGTATTAAAATATGCTGGCTTTGGACAGGCGGTGAATATTACCTTAGGATTACCCATTATTCGCACTTCGGTAGATCATGGCACCGCACTTGAGCTTGCGGGAACCGGTTTAGCAAATTTAGGTAGCTTGGCGTATGCCCTAGAAACTGCCATGCATATGGCAACTCATCGCACCCAGACACTATGACCCATAAAGCCCGTAAACGTTTTGGACAGAACTTTTTACATGATCGCAGCATTATTCAGCAGATTATCGCGAGCTTAATGCTAACAACTCAACAGCACTGGGTAGAAATTGGACCGGGACAAGGCGCATTAACCAAGCCCTTGTTAGACGCTGGCGTAAAACTGGATATTATTGAACTTGACCGTGATCTGGTAAATTTACTGCAACAACAATTTCCAAATTACCCCCAACTCAGTATTTACAGCGCGGATGCGCTCAAATTTGAGTTTAGTCAGCTGGCAGCCGCCGGAGAGAAATTACATATTGTAGGCAATCTACCCTATAACATCTCTACTCCGTTACTCTTCCACTTACTTAATCACAGCCAGCACATTGACAGCATGACCTTCATGCTACAAAAAGAAGTCGTCGATAGAATTTGCGCTGCGCCCGGCTCAAAAACCTATGGTCGCTTGAGCATTATGCTGCGCTATTATTGTCAAGCGGAATGCCTATTTGAAGTCCCGCCCGAATGTTTCGACCCTATGCCGAAAGTCACCTCTGCAATTATTCGTTTAACGCCACATGCTACCCCACCAGTACGGGTAAACGATCTCAATTTACTCAATAAACTAATTACTCAAGCGTTCTCTCAACGGCGTAAAACTTTAAGAAATGCCTTAAGCACTTACCTGGATGAATCCACAATTCGTGCCCAAAATATTGACCCTAGCCGACGCCCTGAAACTTTAAGTCTAGAAGAATTTAGCAGATTAAGTAATTGTATTGCTTTGGGATAAGCAGAGAAATCATTAACAGAGTAATATTTGCAGCTCAAGCATAACCAAGCAAGAGATCCCATGGTGCGACAATATGCCACATTCCCTACTTGACAATTACGCGATAGAATAGTTCCAATCTCAAATGTTGCTTCTGCCAAAGAATATCATTGGAGCTTTCCTAAAAAACAATCCTCAGTGCGGTCTTAACAACCGCATTTTTTTTGCCTGTCATTTAACTAACGAGCAATAACTAAACGCTAAAGCACCACAATAATCATCGCAAATACAAACGCTAAAATCACATACACCACAAAACCACTTCCACGGGGTAACGTAGCACAATATGCTTCCCATTCAGCACGCAATGCTTGTTTTCTGTCGACAGCTGACCAGGCGCGTTTAAAGCGTGTTTTAAACCAATCCTTTTGCTCTCGTTCTTCCTCTTCCGCCAAAAATTCATCAATACTGGAATAAAAAACCTGACAATGCGGACATTTTTTTTCTTCACCTTGACGTTGGTGACCACATGCGGGACAGTTATTCATATTTGATTACAAAGACAAGTAAGCATTAATCGACTAAAAAATACTGGAAAGCAGCATTTAACCAAAATTATGGTAACAAATCAGCAACAGTATGTATAAAAATAAATTGTACTTTCTGATTAGCTAAAACAATCTCTAGCAGCAGGATACCAAACACCACCGTCCCAAGATTCATTAGCGCCAGACCACCAGACTACACCATCAGCATTTTTTCTAACAAATTTGCATTGCAGTTCAGTTATTTCAGCAGGTAATAGCGTATTTACCAGAGCAGAACCCGACCATCTATGCCACATAAGCGGGTAAACTGGTTTTGAAAAACTTTTAGCAATAAACAAAGAATCTGCCATATTTTTTAGTAATTTATCGTTGTCATTGAAAGCTACATCAAAAGTTAAATAAACTGAATCCGATGCCGCTAAAACCGGAAATAAAATTGACAGACCACCATTCAGCAAATCAGTCGTTGAAAAAACAATACCTAAGTTGCTATTAGGTAATATTTCACGCGACCAAGTCAACAATTGTTTATACCATTCGGCATGTTTAGCTGCCATTGGGTCTAACTTACCATCAACGGTAATTCCCCAGTTTTGCATTAAAAATACAACACGCTCACTGCCCGTATAATTGCGTAGATTTTGCTTAACCGTTTTTTCATCAGGCGCAGTATCAGTTTTATCAGAGTTATTTATGAGCTGACTTTGATAAATAATACCTAACTTATCACCGAGCCAGGCATGTGTTCCAGAAAATTGCGTGGCATCAAATCTTTTAAACTCTGGCTTAAGTCCAGCCGCACTGGGTTGCTCAGTCAGCATTTGATTGATCATATCAATATCTGTTTGCTCTGACTGATAATGTAAACCTAAACCTATGAGAGCAATAACACTGAATACGCCAAAGATTTTATACAATATTCGTTTCTTCATTGAGTTTTTCCTTGAAAGCTTCAGTAAAATCTAGCGATTTCAAAATAATACAATAAATATAGCTAAACTACTGGAAATAACAATATCAAAATTAAAGATGGTTAACTCACACTCAGCTTGCGTAAATTTTAGAGAACCAATTTTGACTTTGGATCAAAACCTATTCCAAATAAATAGTAAGGATTATAAAAAACAGTTATTAATTAAAACAACAAAACTCAAAATATATATTTTCAATAGACTTTATGAAGTATCAATGGATAAAAACTGAAGCTGCAAATCTAGTTAAAAATCATCAAAATTTTATTGGCTGCCGAATGTACAGAAAAATATTTTAGTAATAACTGCTTAGCGTTACTCCCAGTCTGTATTCTAAAGTCACTATCATTTAGTAGTCTTAATGCGTTTGACAAAAAAACATCATCCTCTCCATTAATACTCACCAAGCCAGCTGCAGAATTTTCCACAATTTCTTTTAAATCATTACCAAGATTAACGCTGCCTAAAATAGGCTTACTCTCGGCCATATAACCCAACAGTTTTCCGGGGAAATTATGCGTAGTATGCCCGGGATGCAACGTAAATAAACCAATATCAAACTCTGACAACATATTTTTATATTCTAGTTGAGAAACAGAAGGTAACAGCGTTATGTTTTTTAAATCTGCATTTACGATTGCATTACTCACGAGCTCAACCTCATCACCAGCACCCACCAATACAAAGTGCGCCTTGGGCTCCTTTGCTAAGGATTTAGCCAAGCGCACAATATTCATCATATCTTGAGCAACACCAATGTTGCCACCATAGAAAAAAACCACGTTATCCATTAATCCCAGTTTTTTTCTATAAAAATCATTTTTCACTTTTACCGAATCGTCAGCGGCCCAATTGTATAAAAGTTCGATATTGGAATGACTCAATACTTGCAGCCTAAACCATTCAATATTCTTTTGTGATTGAATACCAATCTTATCTGCAGCTATATAATTTAACCATTCAAAAAATCTAAAATACAAAGTTATCGGTGAATACCGACTTAACATACCATTATCAATAACCCATTGAGGAAAAAAATCACGCAAAATTAAATAACTTTTCGCCCGCCATAATTTCTTTAGTTTAAAAACTAATATTCCCCAAAAAATACTAGGAGAATAGTAAATGATAATGTCTTGAGGTTGCTGTTTAAGATATTGATTTAAACTACGCCATGCTCTAAACGAAAGTAATGTTTCATTAACGGCACGCGTAATTTTAGAAACATTTTTTATCGTCCCAGAACGAAAACGACAAACGGTTACACCATCTAATATTGAAACTTCAAATTTTTCTTTTAAGCCAGGTGCAGGGGTAATAACGGTGACTGAATGGCCAAGGGTAATGAACTCAACAGCTAATTCATGCATCATTTTAGCGCCGATTTTATTGCTTTCAGGCAAATAATCATCAATAATAATACAGATATTCATTTAGAGTACTATAAAGTTATGGAATAGCGGTTAGAATGTTTAGTCATCCAACATTGCAATTCAGTCAACATCGTAAAATAATCGACAATTGGATAATTAAAATCCTGTCGAGTACAAACTAAACTTTTATCGACCACATAATCAGCCTTTGGGTTGATAATAGTATTTTTACCCCATACTTGGTTAAAGAGCTTTAGTAAATCATATTTTGATATTTTAACGGGGGGACAGAAATGGAATAATCCTGTAATTTCCTGAAGCATAAACTCATGCGTTGCCTTAGCTAATTCTAAAGTAGTCACACCAGACCAAAATGCCTGAGTAAAACCATTAATTTCACCTGTCTGTTTTAAATACCAATTTAACAAGCCTGTGCCTGCCGTATTTAATTCAGGTCCTATTATTGAAGTACGAATCGTTAAATCACATTAAATAATTACTTCGCCTAATGCTTTACTGCGCGCATAATTATCATCTCCATCGCGCACTGCATTCTCAATATACCCACCCACTTTTCCAGAAAATACACAATCGGTACTAATATGAATTAACTTATATCCTAGTTTACGACCGACTGCTGCTAAAAAATGTGGTAAATAGCTATTTAATAGAATAGCTGACGCAATATTATCTTTGGAATCTTGGAATAATACACCAATACAATTAATTACCAGATCTGGTTTAATTAAACCAAGATAAGCTTTTACAGATTCAAAATCGGTAACATCCATTTTTTGGGTCACATATTTCCCATCATTACGTGCGACCCCATATATTTCATAGCTTCCGATAACCGTCAAATATTCCGCCATGATATGACCCGCCATGCCTAAAACACCTAAAATAACTATTTTTTTCATGTTAGACAGTTTTCCAAACAGTTCTATTTATATAGTCAATATAACTTAAAATTATTCGCAATACTTTCTTCGAGACATTATCAACATCGTAATCATTTACAATTCGGGTACAATTTATATTCTCAGACTTCTGTTGAGTGACAATATTAATTGCATTAATAATATCCTGACTTTTCAAGCCCGTCATAATTAGTGTTCCTTCGTCCATTCCTTCTGGACGTTCATGGGCTTGACGAATGGTGATCGCTGGAAATCCAAGAATTGAAGACTCTTCAGTAATGGTCCCACTGTCTGAAATGGTACAAAATGCATGCATCTGCAGAGCAATATAGTCAAAAAAACCTAAAGGCTTCATAAACTGTATTAACGGATTAAACTCTTTGTCCGAAAGTTGTTCTAGTTTTTTTCGTGTGCGAGGATGCGTAGAAACAATAATTTTCTTTGCAAATATATTTGCTATGGCATTTAGTGAATCTAAGAAGTCAAAAAAATTCTGTTCCGAATCTACATTCTCTTCGCGATGTGCACTGACAACAAAAAAATCATTTGCCTTTAATGCTAAACGCTCCAAGACATTCGAGCGCTGAATATCCGCCTGATGATAGTGCAAAACTTCTTGCATAGACGAGCCAGTTTTAATCACTGTTTCCGCTGCAATTCCCTCTGCAATCAAATATCTACGTGCATGTTCAGTCAGTGTCATATTGATATCACTTAAATGATCCACAATTTTACGGTTTATTTCTTCCGGCACTCGCTGATCAAAACAGCGATTCCCCGCCTCCATATGAAAAATAGGAATTTTTCTACGCTTTGCCGATATTACGGCTAAACAACTATTCGTATCGCCATACAACAAAATTGCATCTGGCTGGACTTGCGCCAACAGCTCATCAGATTTAGCTATGACATTTCCAATAGTTTGAGCTGGAGTATCTGCTGCTGCATTCAGAAAAAAATCTGGTTTTTTAATGCCCATTTCATTAAAAAATACTTCATTCAATTCATAATCGTATTTCTGTCCGGTATGCACTAAAAAATGCTCGGTATATTTTTCCAATTCCGCAATTACCCGGCTTAATTTAATTATTTCGGGCCGAGTACCTACAATCGTCATTATCTTTTTCATGTAAATAGACTAAGTATTTTTTAAATCGTTCTGAATAAAATCTAATTTTAGAAGCAGTTCAATCATGCTATCCACATCCAATCTGGTGGTATTTTCGGAGGTATAATCTTGTTCTTGCGATAAAATTTGCTCTCCTTCTTCAAAATATTTAGCGTAATTTAGATCGCGATTATCTGCTGATACGCGGAAATATCCACCTAAGTCATCGGCTTTTAGAAATTCTTCCCGACTTAATAAAGCCTCATGCTTTTTTTCTCCATGCCGAGTTCCGAGTATTTTTATTTCATTATCAGCACCGTAAATTAATTTTAGCGCTTCAGCTAAGGTTAAAATGGTAGCCGCAGGGGCCTTTTGCACAAATGTGTCCCCTTGATTGCCATGCTTAAATGCAAATAACACGAGTTCCACGGCATCTGGCAAAGACATCATAAAACGCGTCATATTCGGATCAGTGATCGTTATAGGCTTTCCTGCCTTAATTTGTTCCACAAATAATGGGATCACGGAGCCTCTGGAAGCCATCACATTACCATACCGGGTATTACACATAATGGGCCCACCTGGCAAAACATTACGTGAAGTAGCGACGGTGACTTTCTCCATCAACGCTTTGCTCATACCCATTGCGTTTATCGGGTATACCGCCTTATCAGTACTTAACACAATGATATTTTTGACATTATTTTTAATGGCTGCTTTTAATGAATTTTCCGTACCTAAGATATTAGTTTTCACAGCTTCAATTGGGTAAAACTCACAGGATGGAACTTGCTTTAGTGCAGCCGCACTAAAAACATAATCCACACCACGCATAGCGACATCTAAACTATCGAAAGACCTTACATCGCCAAGATAAAATTTAATTTTGTCGTTGTTATATTGAAGACGCATATCATGTTGTTTCTTTTCATCACGACTAAAAATTCTTACCTCGCCAATATCAGACGTGATAAAACTTTCAAGTACCGCATTACCAAATGATCCTGTACCACCAGTAATCAATAAAACTTTATCTTTAAACATAACTCTCCCTTTAATTTAACCTATAAAAAAATTATTTAACTTATCGTATCAATACAGTACTTAATATATGCTTGAGCTCTTTGCAAAGCAGTGGGAAACTTATTTAATCGCTTAACCCCATTTTCAACTAATTCCTGGTAGAGCTGTTTATCGGTTGAAACTGAAACTATCCTATCCGCAATCTCATATGGATCATACGGATCAAAATACAAAGCCGCATCCTGACAAATTGTTTTAGCAAATGAATAATTGGATGTTAAGATAGGTTTATACATCCTCATCGCCTCAGGGTAACTTGCGGTAAAACTTTCAACTAATGTTGGAAGAAACAAGGCATCAGCTTTGGAATAAAAATAAGGGCATTCTGCAATTGTAATAGGCCCAACATTCATCACCTGATCTTCATAACCCTGAAAAATATTACTAAACACTTCATTAGGTAAAGTAACGATAAATTTGTAACGTTTATTATTTAATAGCGGAATAACTTTTTTAATGACTTCAATATTTTTATGCGGATAATATGCCGATACAGTAATAAACCAAAATTCATCGATATCCCTTTTAGGTGGCAAAATATTTAAATCGTTCACCAGATGACAAAAAATTGTATGATGGGTATTAGCCACAACCTTAATGTTGTCTTCATCAACATGTATAAATTTCGCTAACCTACATTTCATATCCTCAGTTTCTACTATAAAGATATCAGTTTTACGTGTTAATAGCCAAGCATGATAGTAGCCCAAGACGAACCATTTTAACTTTTGCAGTTTGTTTAAATTTTTTAAGTAAGGTAAGTCTTTATATAAATGAATTCCATTTGCAAAACCCATTACATGTTTGGACTTGGGAATCCAATAAGTCGGACCAAACACCGTAAATACACAATCTGGGTTAATTTCAGCTTCTAAGTTATTTAAACTACTTATTACCTTATCTAATAAAATAAAACGGCTTGGAAAATCAAACCTATAAATTTGTATATTTTTTGGTAAGCCTACCGTAGATACCAAGTCGTCAAATGCAGGTGATAAAAATACAAAATATTCATTATCATCGATATTTTTAAGTTCCTCAATCAGTGATAATGCAACTTGTAATGCACCACCTTTACGTAAATTCGTGGTATTAATAATTATTTTCATGCACCAGTTAATTATACATATGCTAAAATTGAATTTGATTGCATTACATCGTAATTAGTAACTGGATAAAAATCCATTGATTTTCATAGTTAGCTTTGGATATTAATACCAGAATACATCAGATCATATTGCTGCTGTCTACTATCCCACGAATAATATTTAATTGCCATTTCATGCGCAGCGACTTGTATTTGTTTACGTAAATCAGTATCCAAATATAACTTAACTATACCATCAGCCATCGTTTCATAAGCATCGACTGAAATAAAGTGTTTATTATTTTCAGCTTGTGAAATTCCAGCAAAGGTTTTATGAAACCCGATAACAGCCAAACCAGCGGCCATTGCTTCAATCGCTTTATTTATAATTCCACAATTCTTATTGACCGGAACGACAGCAATTCCACATCCACGATAAGCTTCAGCCAAGCAATCAACATACCCAGTAAAAAGAACGCCTGGTAAATTGGAAAACTGAGATTTGATTGCTAAAGCGTCCTCTCCGAGTTTACCGACAATACGTAATTTAGCATCAGGACAGGTTTTAAGCACCTTAGGCCAAGTCGTTATCAGCAGATCGCGCAAATAAATTAGGTTCTCTGCAACTAAATTGGCGACAAAAACAACCTCATTTTCACCATACGTTTCGTGAGTTATATTTTCCAAAGTAGGATCCACTCCATTAGGTATTGCAAACACATTAATATCAGGATTTAGCCTGTGCAAAAAATCTGCATCAATATTAGTCATAGTATGCACAAAATTAAAATCTGGATAGTGTTTCGCCTCATAGCGACATACTTGATAAAATTGAAGTTGACGATATAGTTTATGCCAACCTCTATATCTACCTGCCATCAACTCATTTTGCAGTGTTAAGGCATAACTATCGTTTATCGAGGCAATTACTCTAATATCCTTGGGCACAATTTCTCGATATTGAACCATAGGAATTAAATCGAAATGAATTACATCAGGCTTAAACTGCGCTATAGTTAAGCGTAATTTTTCGCGAAAAACTTTTGTTCTATAACGTTCTACAAAAAATAAGCTATTCTTAAATAAGCCAGAGCATAAAACTTCCCACGCGTTTCTTTTAATCAGTGGCATAAACCACGAAAACTCTTTAGCACATATTTTTTTAAGCTGATTGAATCTAGCTTGCAAATCATCCACTTCTTCAGTCAAGACATTAATTGCAAGCTGGTGTCCAGAGTCTGACATAAGCCGCATAGCATGGTAGGTTGGAATTCTAACCCCATTATCTGGTGGAAAGGGTATTTGATTTGTTACATAGAGAATTTTCATTATAGTCAACGCTATGGAATAGCAATATTTAAATTTTTGTGTCTAAAAATATGACGCATCATTACCAAAAAATATATCAACATACTTATCGAATTTGAAATACATAATGCTAACGCTGCACCTACATCAGCATAAATAGGTATAAGCTCATAACATAAAACTATATTAATAAATCCACCTAAAATCACACTGGTAAAATAACTTTTTTGTAATTTAGATGAAATAATATACTGCGAAGCCACCGCACCAAGAGAATAAA
>SXGT01322930.1_pt1 | contig 31768 bp, 20 predicted proteins | sample 3176221 | NCBI WGS metagenome assembly SXGT01 (sample SAMN11356862, study PRJNA531348) | freshwater metagenome | isolation source: freshwater sample F1-120 | place: China: Fuxian Lake, Yuxi | collected 2017-12-25
CCAGCTCGCCGCAAACCCCCTCCTCGGCGCCTGATGGGCGCCGGGCGCCTCTGGCGCGAGCAGCCGCAACCTTTCGCAGGCTGCAAAAGGTCTCATCACTGCCCGCGTGCGGTATAACACACTTGTAGCCGCTTGGGGTGGGACGGAACCAACCGCGGCACCGAGGCCGACTGCATCGACCCTCCGTCTCCGTATGAGGGCTACGGGGAGGATTTGAGCGGGGAGGACTGATCGCCCGGACGCCTCACGCTGCCAGGTAACGTTGCCAAGTGTGACGGCCCCGAAGCCCCCTCCACGTCCAGAGCCAGAGGAATCCACTTGTCACTTGGCGCCAAAGCAGCTCGGCAGGCCCTCGAGGGCCTGCCGAGCTGTTGAAACTCACTCCCCGCCGAGACAAAACTGCCATTCCACGCCCGCGCCAGCCCAAATATTCCCTTGCTTCCGCGGGAGCCTGGGTAAGACGTCCTGTCGACGACTTCGTCCGGAGCTGACAGGACGGCACATTCGCCACGTGGTTCGCAACTTAGAACATCTCATTGATCGCCGAGCTGCTGCGCTCGAGGCTGTTGTTGGCGCTCTGGCAATCGTCGTTGTCAGCGTTGCCGTCGCTGAGAATGTCGGGGTCGTAGGCGATGATCAGCAGGTAGTTGGGAGGGAACTCACCTTCCGCCGGGGACGATGCATCCCAGGCGCGTTCGAAAGTGACCCGGACCTCGCCGCCGGCTGGCAGATCGGCGAACGGTTGCGTGGCGACAAGGCGAGCACGGCCTCCCAGCGGCTCCTCGAAGAGCTGTACAACCTGCTGACCGGGGCTGGAGTCAAAGGCGCCACCGAGGTTCCTTACCGTGCCCGTAATACGAACCTGACCGCGGAAGGCGCTGGTTCTGGAGACGATTCCAAAGGTGATGGACTGCGCAGCGGGGTCCTCGCAACGGGAAGCCGGAGCACAGGAGGCGTAAACCTTGCAGGCGAGACCATCCTTGGTGGGATCGAGGCCACACTTGGGGAAGGGAGCCGCGGGTGGAGACGAGCCCAGAAAGAGGTAATTCAACGTTTGGACGGGGTCCGAGATATCGATGCGGCCGTCATCGTTGGAGTCCGCAGCATCATGGCACGTGAGCATGACGCTGCCGCGAAAAAGGAAATCCATGGTGAACACTGCATCCGCCATGTCGACCCTGCCGGTAGAGTTGACGTCGCCACGGATAAACTCGGGATCGGCGGCGTGGGCGGCAGCATTGCCGGCAACAAGGACAGCGAGGGTGAAGAACGAGGAGAGCGAAAATCGAACGAGCATGGGGTTCCTTTCCGGAGGCGGGGTTGGCGCGGCATCCGGCCGCATTGTGCCTCCGACATCCAGGGAAGTGCTCTTTCCGGCCGGGCTTGCCCCAAGAAAAGTCAATCTCGTGCTGGCCAGGTCCTTTTCAGCTCGCGATGGCCTCCTTTTCGCACCGTGAAGCCTTTCCGGTCCAGGAACTCCAGGAGTGGGACCACGTACTTTCGCGTCGACTTGAGAATGCCACGCGGTCTTGAACCTGACCTGTGGGCCGCCAGGGCATCGGCCCTGCGTTTCGGTTGCGCCTCGAGCCCCGGCGTCGCTGGAGGCAGCCGCGAAAGCCCTCGAAAAGCCATTGTTACCGTCGCCTTGACGCCGATACTGGTGACGGAGTTTTCTGCGCAGATTCCAATGTCCGATAAACTTCGTACCATTGTCGAGGCCGCCAAGACCGGCGATCGGCAAGCACTCAATGTGCTGGCCGGCTGCGTCGATCGCTTTGCCCGTATTTTTCACGGCAAGCTCAGTCGCACTCTTCGGCAAGGGTACGGCTCCACCATCGACTTCGTCCTCGAAGGGCTGGCCGAGGCCTTCGCCGACCTCGAAAGCTTCGAGTATCGCAGCGACGAGGAGTTCTACGGCTGGGCGTCGCAGTACATCCGCCATCGCATCGCCTCGGCGGGTCGCGACGCGTCTCGTCAAAAACGCGGCAAGGAGAGCACTCAGCCGCTGGAGGGCGAAGCCGTCGACGTTGAGGCCGACGATCCCACCGCTTCTGGACTGCTTGCCAATTTCGAGGTCCGCGAGGCCACCGCCAGTGCGTTGCTGGAACTCCAGGTCGATCACGCCGAGGAAATGGAGGCGGTGCTGCTGCGTGTGTTTGAAGACCAGAGCTGGAGCGAGATGCGCCACACGCTGGGATTGACCTCGGACAAGCGCGCTCGAACGCTCTTCGCCAAGGGGATCGATCGCCTGCGCCCTCGTGTCGAGAAGGCATTCGGTAAACCAGCGCTGGCGGACTTGCTTGGCCTGTGAACGACGATGCCCTCTACGATGAATTCGTTGAACGCTACTTCGAGACCGGAGTGGCGCAGATTCCAGACTCCTGGACCGAGGACTTGCGCCTTCGTTGCCGGTATTTTCTGAGGATGGTCGAAAGTCGGGTCGGGGAGGCGCTGCCCGCAGCGGCGCCGGCGCCCCGGGAAACGGAGCTCGTCTTTGAGCCACAGGTCCGTGGCTCGCAGGCGCCGCGTTACGTTGTCGACCGTGAGATCGGGCGTGGCGGCATGGGTCGCATTCTGCTTGCGTACGATCAGGACTTTCGTCGCCAGGTGGCCGTCAAGGTGGCGATGCACCCGCCCGAGGATACGCAACGCACGGCGCGGTTTCTCGAGGAGGCGCAGGCGACGGCGCAACTGGAGCATCCGAATATTGCGCCGGTCTACGATCTCGGAGTGGAGAACTCGGGACGGCCCTATTTCACGATGAAATGGATTCGCGGGCGCGACTTGCAGCAGATCATTGCCGGCGGCAGTGAGCTGTCGCTGACGCGACTTGTGCAAGTGCTGCAGCAGGCGGCGATGGGCGTGCACTTCGCACACACCCGTGGTGTGATCCACCGGGATTTGAAGCCGCAGAACATCATGGTCGGCGATTTCGGCGAGGTGCTGGTGGTGGACTGGGGACTTGCCAAGGTCTTGACCAGTCTTCCGGCAGCCACGGATGCAACAAGCCCCATCTCCACCGAACGCAGCGACGGCGGCCAATCGACGCTTGACGGCATCGTGCAGGGAAGCCTCGCCTACATGGCGCCCGAGCAAGCTCGGGGTGACGCAGCCTTCATCGACTCTCGAACCGACGTCTGGGGACTTGGCACCATTCTCTACGAGATTCTTACCGGTGCGCCGCTGCGGCCCGTGGCGTCGTTTCAAGCTCTCTTGCAAACTGCCAAGCGCGGCGAGGTAATCCGACCGCGCGATCGCGCCAGCGAGCGGACGATCCCGCCTGCCCTTGAGGCTGCTTGCCTCAGGGCCCTGGCTCCCCGGCAGGAGGATCGCTTTCCCAGCGCCAAGGATTTCCACGACACCCTGCAAGCTTACATCGAGGGCATTCACGATGCGCAGCGGCGGGCGCAGGAAGCGGCACGCTTGCGTCAATTGGCCGACGCCGCCCGAGAGGAGCTCAAGGTCGCAGAACGAGCCGCGCAGGAAGCCTCCAGCAGCGCGAAATCTCAACGTTCAAGCCTTCCAGATCACGCCAGTGAAGCCGACAAAGCCGAGCTCTGGCGGCTCACTTCTCGATTCCGGGAGCTACGCAGCGAAGCGGGGGAGGCCTTCAACCGCACCACGGCAGCGTACCGTGCCGTCCTGGGCATCGACGCCACCGACCGCGCCGCACGGCGGTCGCTGGCGGAGATTTACCTGGCACGCCTTGAGCAGGCGGAGGATCGCGGTGACTGCGAGGCAACCGCTCTCTACAAGGGACTGGTCGCCCAGTACGACGATGGTCGGCTCACCATCGAGCTCGAGGGCAAGGGAAGGCTGCTGGTCCACAGTGACCCCCCCGGAGCGCGCGTACTCCTGTCGCGCCACGAAGAGCACGGGCCGTTCCTCGAGGCCGGCGCCGCCACGGAGGTGGGCCAAACACCGCTTGAGATCCCGCTTGCGTGCGGTTCGTACCTGGTGCGACTCGTGCGCGAGGGCTTCGAGGACGTGCGCTTGCCGTTGGTGATCGATCGCAGCGGCTCGGCGAAGCTCGAGGTACGACTCTGTGTGGCGGGAACAATCGCCAGGGGATTCGTCCAGGTACCGGGCGGCTTGACGATAGTCGGCGGCGACACGGAAGCCTATCCGGCTCGGCCTCGCGCCCAGCTACTTGTGGGCGAGGTATTCGTGGGCACGCTGCCAGTCACACTGGGGGAGTACTGCGAGTTTTTGTCCGGCAGTTTCGAGCCCTCCCTGGCGGTCGCCCCCGAACACCTGCCGAGCTTCGGTCGCCAGGATTACGTAGAAAGAAAGGCCGATGGCACCTTCGCGCCCATTGCTCGTCTCGAGCCGACTCTGCCGGTTTTCGGTGTGACGTTCGACTCGATCCAACTTTATTGCCAGTGGCTTGCGAGGCGTCTGGCTCGACCCATCCGGCTGCTCACCGAGGTCGAATGGGAACGCGCCGCTCGCGGCGCCGATGGCCGCGTTTTCCCGTGGGGCAACGGCTTCGACTGGGTGCTGATGAAGGGTGGGCTGTCGCGGCCGGGCGAGCCCACGCCTGAGCCGGTCGGCGCCTTTGCGCGCGACGTGTCGCCGTTCGGTGTTCGCGATCTGGCCGGTGGCATTCGGGAGAACGTCGACGGCTGGTACGGCAAAGGCTATCGCCTTTGCAAGGGCGGCTCGTGGTTCAATCCGGTTCCGTTCATTTTTCGTGCCGACTGCCGCACCTCCCTTCGCGACTTGAATCGCGCCACGGACGTGGGGTTTCGAGTCTGTTACGGAGAAAGATAGCCGGAAAGTCTGCACCGGGGACTGATCCGTACCTGCTATGATCGCCTCCGGATCGTACCTGGCCGCTGGCGAGGATTTCTGGGCAAGCCTCGCTGGTTTTGGCGCTCACCGTGATGGGAACAACTCCCGTGGAATCGATCATGCTAATGGACGCCATCAACTCCCGTATTCCTGTTCTGGTTCTTGCCTTGACGGTCGCAGTAACCGGCGACGTCGAGGCTCAGTTGTTTGTCCGGGGCGATATCAACTTCGATGGCCAGGTGAGCCTCACCGACGTCGTACAAGTTTTCGAGACGATCGCCTTCGGAGATCCGATGTTCCCCTGTTTCGATGCCCTGGACGTCGATGATGACGGCAGTTTCCCCGCCAACGGGCTCGAGGACGCCTTCAAGCTGTGGAACTGGCTCTTTCAACTCGGCCCATCGCCCAGTGCGCCGTTTCCGAAGTCCGGTGCGGATCCCACCACGAACGACAATTACGGCTGCGCTGCCGGCGCAATAGAGCCTCCCCTGCCAGCGAATCCAGGCTATGCCTTCGCCTGGGAAGCGCCCAGGTATGTGCGCCGCGGCAGCCAGGGTGTCGAGGTCTACCTGCGAGCGACGACGCAAGATGCGGTGGGGGCCTTCTCGCTCGCCTACAAGCTGCGCAAGAACCTGGTGGCGAATGTGGAGGCCGATTTCGCCGGCACCGTGCTGCCCAAGATCGAGCGCCAGCACATCGAGGGCACGGGGACCTTCCGCCTCGAGCGCATCGTGCTGCCCAACGACCCCGAATTCGATTTGTTGCTTGTCGCCGCGATATTCATCAAGGCAGCGCCGCCTGGCAACGGTGTTGGCAGCCCCTTCCTCCGCATCCCGTTCGCGGCCACGCAAGGTGCCCTCGATAACCAGCGCCTCCTGCGGCTGGTCATTTCCATCCGCGCGGATGCGCCCCTGGGCACGACGCAGACGGCTCTCGAGCCCGCGGGTGCGACGTTTCTTCTGCCCGGCAACGGCAGCGCCCTGCACGGTCTTCGCAACGAGTTTTCCCAGATCGACCCCAATCTCATCACCCCCGCCATCGTGCCCCAGGCCATCGGGGTGTGGCGTCCGATAGCGTGGGACGCAGGCGAGTTCTTCCGCGGAGATGCGAACGGCGATCACTGTCGCGATCTCTCCGATCCGGTTCACACGCTCAGCTTTCTCTTTCTGGGTCAATCGCGCTCCTTGTGCCCCGATGCCGCCGATGCCAACGACGACGGGCGACTGGACATCTCCGACAGCATCTTGATGCTCGCGTATCTCTTCAGCGGCGGTTCTCCGCCGCCGTATCCGCCGTTCCTGGGTCCTGACGCCTGCTGGTTCGATGAAACCGAAGACGCTCTCGGCGACTGCAACTATGAGTGCGCGGAGTGCGCACGGTGAGGCGCTTCCCGTCGGCGTTGACCACGGCTGCGTTCGCAGTAACCGCGGCAAGCCTGGCCATCGCTCCCCTTTGGGCCGAGGATGATTGGCCTCTCCACGGCCACGACGGTGCGCTGACGTGACGGAGTTCGCTGGTGGGAGATCTTCTCGAGCCACGGCTCGCCTGGAGCTTCCCAGTCGCGGGGATGACGATCACCGTGGTGTTGCTGGCCGACCGAGCCTCAGGTAGAGGGCCGGCACCACAAGCATGTTGAGGAACATGGACGTCAGGAGGCCGAAGAGGATGACCATGGCCATGGGTGTCTGGATCTCGTTCCCGGGTTTATCCCCGCCAAGGGCGAGGGGGACAAGGGCGAGCCCTGCTGCCAGGCCCGTCATGAGGATCGGCGCCAGGCGCTCGAGGGCGCCGCGGAAGACCGCTTCCCTGAAGTCGGTCACGCCTTCGCGCTCTTGCAGATGGCGAATGTGGGACACGAGCATGATGCCGTTGCGGGTGGCGATGCCAAGCACTGTGATGAAGCCAATGAGTGAAGCCACCGAGAGCACTCCACCCGAGACGAAGACGCCGGCCACGCCGCCGATGAGCGCCAGGGGCAGGTTGACCATGACGAGGAGCGCGTCCCGTGCCGAGCGGAACGCGAGGTGGAGGAGGAAACCGACGGCGATGACGACGGCGGCTCCCAGGATTGCGAGGAGTCGACTCGCATCGGCCGCGGCCTCGAACTGGCCGCCGTACTCGACGCGGTAACCTGACTCCCTGGCCACGATGGGTTCGATGAGCTGGCGCGAGTCCTCGACGACCGAGGCAACGTCGCGTCCCGCGACGTTGCACATGACCACGATCTTCCGCTCCACGTTTTCACGGCTGACGGTGTTGGGCCCTGCCTCCTTGGCAATGCGGGCGAGGACTCTGAGCGGTACCTTGGGGCCGGCAGGGGTGTCCACGAGGACGTCGCCAATTGTGCGTGGGCTCCAGGCCTCGCCTTCAGCGATGCGCACGACCAGGTCGAAGGAGTTTCGACCCTCCAGCACCCGGGAAACCGTGACGCCCTGGAGCGCGGCCTCGAGCGTCCGGGCGACATCCTGGATCCTCAGGGCGTGGCGGGCGAGAGCCGGACGATCGAAGGCAACCTTGAGGATGGGGACCTCCATCTGCTGCTCGACGGAGAGATCGACGACTCCCGGCACGGTGGCCATGGCACGGCGGGCTTGCTCCGCCAAAGAGCGCAACTGGTAAAGGTCTTCACCGAAGATCTTGACCGCGATGTTGGCGCGCGTCCCCGAAAGCATGTGGTCGATGCGGTGCGAAATGGGCTGCCCAATGGTGATGTTCATGCCGGGGATGAGCGAGAAGTCGCTGCGGAGCGCCTCGAGGAACTGGCTGCGCGCTCGGTCCTTGATGACGAAGGACACATCCAGCTCGGCCGCTTCCACGCCCTGGGCGTGCTCGTCGAGCTCGGCCCGTCCCGTGCGCCGGGCCACGGACACCACCTCCGGGTGCGAGAGGAGCGTTTCCTCGACTATCCGTCCCAGGGCATCGGACTCCGGGAGCGAGGTCCCCGGGAGGGTGACGGCGCTGATGGTGAGGGCGCCCTCGTTGAACTCCGGCAGGAAAGCCCGACCGAGGAGCCCGGAGACCGCAATTGCGGCCACGAAGAGCAGCACGGCCGGCACCGTGACCAGCCACGGATGCCGGAGCACGGGCCCGAGGATCCTGGCGTAGCCCGCCTTGAGGGCGTGGGCGATCCGGGGCTCTCTCCCGGCGAGCACGGCCCTTGAGCGCGGCAGCAGGTAATAGCAGAGGACGGGGGTCACCGTCATGGCCACCACCAGGGACGCGAAGAGCGCGACCACGTAGGCAAGGCCCAGAGGCTCGAGCAGCCGCCCCTCCACGCCCGGCAGAAAGAAGAGGGGGACAAAGACGAGGAGGATGATGAGGGTGGCAAAGACGATGGAGCTCCGGATCTCCACGCTCGCGTCATAGACAATCTCGAGGGCCGGTCGCTGCCTTTCTGATGGCAAGGCGGCATTTGCGCGTAGGCGCCGGAAGACGTTCTCGACGTCGATGATGGCGTCGTCGACGAGCGCTCCGATCGCGATGGCCATGCCGCCCAGGGTCATGGTGTTGATCGTGGCGCCGAAGGCATATAGCGCCAGCACCGCAGCCACGAGCGAGAGCGGGATCGCCGTGAGCGTGATGATGGTCGCCCGGAAGTTCGCGAGGAAGAGGAGCACGACCGCGACCACGAGCAGGCCGCCATCGCGAAGCGCATGTTGGACGTTCCGGACTGCGACTGCGATGAAGTCCGCCTGGCGGAAGATCCGCTTGTCGATCTTCATTCCCTCGGGGAGCTCCGCCTGGATCTCGTCGAGGACGGTGTCCAGCGCTCGCGTCAGCGTGAGCGTGTTGGCGCGGGGCTGCTTCTGGATGCCAAGAATGACGGCAGGGCGAGCATTGGCCGAGCCCTCGCCGCGCCTGGGTGCGTGACCGACGCGGACGGTTCCCAGGTCAGCGATGCGCACCGGCACTCCGTCGGGCGCTGCGACAACGATGTCGCCGATGTCCTCGATGGTGCGCACCCGGCCGATGCCGGTGACGAGGTGCTCGGAGCCTCCATCGAGCATGAAGCCCGCCGAGACGTTCTGGTTGGAGGCCGCGAGGGCCTCCATGGCCTGGTGGGCCGCGAGGCCGTGGGCGTTTAACTTCGAGGGCGAGAGCACCACCTGGTATTGCTTCGTCTCGCCGCCGATGGGCGTCACCTGTGAGACCCCCGGCACGGAGAGGAGCCGCCGCCGCAGGACCGTGTCGGCGGTCGTGCGCACCTCGATGGGGCTGTGTCGAGCGGAGGCGAGCGAAATGAAGAGGATCTCGCCCATGATCGAGGAGATGGGCGCCAGGATGGGACGTTCGACCTCGGGCGGAAGGTTGCCGGCAACCAGCGCGAGCTTCTCGCTCACGACCTGGCGGGCGGCGGAGATGTCGGTGCCCCAGTCAAACTCGACCCAGACCACGGAGATGCCGACGGCGGTGGAGGATCGCACTCGGCGCACGCCGGGCGCGCCGTTGAGTGAGGCCTCGACGGGGAAGGAGACCTGGCTCTCGACCTCCGTGGGAGCCATGCCGTGAGCCTCGGTGATGACGGTGACCGTGGGGGCGGTGAGGTCGGGGAAGACGTCCACCGGCATGCGCAGCGCAAGGTAGCTGCCAAAACCGAGGAGGAGCGCCGCCGCAGCGAGGACGAGGCTGCGGTTCTGGAGGGACCAGCGAATGAGTGAGTTCATCATGGCGCTGGCTCCTAGTGGGCGTGCCCGTGGGCGGGGATGGACGTGGAGACAGAGGCGAGCCGGATGGCATAGGCTTCCTTGGTCGCCACGCGCTCGCCCTCGGCGAGGCCAGACTTGACCGCGACGAAACCGCTCTCGCGCATCCCGAGGGTGAGGTACCGCTTGTCGAAGGTCTGACCGGAGACTTGCACGAACGCGATCGGGCGACCTTCTTCATCCACCACCGCGGACTCGGGGATGGCAAGAGCCTCTTCTGCCCGGGCGGTCTCCAGGTACACGTTGAGCGTCAGCCCCACCCGCAGACGCCCCGAAGTGTTCCGGACCTCGTAGACGAGGGGGATCGTGAGCGTGGCAAGGTCGACCTCCTGTCCAACGTAGACCACTCGTCCCGCGCCGTCTGGGAGGAGCTCGTGGAGCTGGCCCGGGACATGGGGCAGCTCATACGCCGCACCGCCGGGCGAGGCGATGCGTTCGAGATCGCTCTCGGGCACCCTCGCCTCGACGTGGACCCATTCGGGGTCGAGGATGGTGAAGATGGCCCGGTCCGGCGGGATGTGCTCGCCGACCGTCGCGGCCACCCGCGTCACGGTGCCGGCGATGGGCGCCTTGATCTCCAGTGTCGGCAGGCTGTGCGTACTCCCCGGCTCTGGCCCGGGCGTGACGAAGAGCGCTCCGGCTCTGTGATAGGCTGCCTGGAGAGCGCGGGCCGACTCGTGGCTTGCCTTCGCAGTGCGCAGCGAGAACTCCGCCTCCTCGCGCTCGCGGGCGGACTTGAACTGCTGGTCAGAGAGCTTCTGAACCCGGGCGTAAGCAATCTCTGCCAGCTCGACTCCGAGCTTGGCCCGGACTACCTCGGCCTCCGCTTCGACGATCCTCACCAGAAAGTCCGAGAACGGCGGCTGGATGAGGGCCAGGGTCTGCCCCTTTTCCACTCGTCCGCCCAGGGTCGGCAGGGCTCCCCCGGGCGGACGGAGGAGGCGCCCGGCAAGCGGCGCGGTCACTTGAGCGCGGGATCCCGGACGATCGGTGACACGCCCGGGGACTCGCAGCCGCTCGACCAGCCGGCGCTTGAGCGCCGGCTCGGTCTTCGTCCGCAGCTTCCATTGTTGCTCCTTCAGGAGGGCGATTCCCTCGGGAGGGTCGGGGACCGAAGCCTTGTGCGTGTCCTCGTGGGTTGCGTAGACAGTGAATTCCCCCAGTGCCAACACGCTCTCTCCGTCCTCGATGGGGATGTGAAGCGTCACGGTCCACTTGCCTGCCTTGGGGAAGGTGAGCCTCGGAGTGTAGAGCCCCGGACGTGCAGGTGCAGGATCGACATGCTCGAGGGCGGGCTCGGTGCCGAGCTGCCATACGAACCTCAAGGGGCCCACACGCCGCGGCTCGAGCGTCTTGAGGTCGCTGACGTGCGTGACGAACTGGATCCCTTGCCCGGCGGTGATGAGCTCGTGCTCGAGGAAGATCTCGAAACGGTCGGACCAGACCGTCACCTGGGCAGTCCTGTCCTCGTGGTCGTCTGGCTCATGCGGGTGCGGGTGGTCCTTGTGGCGGCAGCCCGATGCGAGGATCAACGAGAGAAAGCTCCACCAGCAGATCTGTCCGGTGGAAGCGGGTACAAGTGCAACCATGGAATCTCCTTCGGCCTTGGATTGTCGGCGTGCCTCCCCCGCGCGGAGGATGGTCCGTGGAAGAGACGGCAGTGCCGAGCTGTGAACGCGCCTGCCTCGGGCAGGAGACGATCGGAGCGAGTTATACCGCATGCCGGGCAGTGATGAGACCTTTTGCAGCCTGCGAAAGGTTGCGGCTGCTCGCGCCAGAGGCGCCCGGCGCCCATCAGGTGCCGAGGAGGGGGAGGGTCCGCCTCCCCCTCCAGCAGAAACGAGCAGCAGACTTGAGCTGGTCCTCCTCTGCTCATTCGGAATGTCTCACGTGTGGGCGCGCGAGGTATACGGGCGAAAAGTTGTGAACATGGAGGAGAGTCGGAAGCATGGGTGAGCGAGGGCACCGGGGCCAGGCGAGGAAACCCCCGGTCGGGAGAATTTTCCGGTCGCCGGGGCAGATTCCCCGCCGGGCCGAAACAAGACGCTAACGAGCGATGGGCTCGCGAGCCGACGGACGGGCAGGTGAGGAGCGATGCATTGGCTGGCCTGGAAAGGAGCCGTCCCGTGCGCAAGCAATGGATCTCGGTCATCGGTTGGGTCAAGTACCAGGTGCTCGACGTCAGCCCGGACGGCATGACACTTCATCGCTCGTTCGACATCACAGCCCACGTCAGGGGAGGTTTGCCGGGGCTCTCCCACGATCCGGAGCTGGGTCGGGTGCTTGTGACCAGCTACGCGGCGGGAGCGGTCCGCGAACTCGATACCAACGGCTCTCCGCTCAGGGCAGTTGTGGGCTTTTGGGGCAGCCTCGGCTCACGGCTGAAATCGTACCGCATCGGCGCAGGTCGAGAAACCGCCCCCGGCGGAGACGATGGTCACTCTCGCCTGCCCCGCAAAGCTGAATTCCCCAAGCAGATTCCATTGGCCGCCATTGCGTGTTTGGTCGACGGACAGAGTAGTCCTGCCGCCAGCATGCTCAATGACAACCGGCACGGAGGCAGACCGGCTGGGCCACTCGGTCCACCAGACGTAGACGTTCACCGCGCCGACGATAGGTGCCGAGAATGAGTAAGCACCCGCCGCCTTCGCGTACAGCGAATCCCCTTGATATGGATTGGGCGCCGCCGACGTGAGCCAGGTTCCCGTCGCCGAGGTCCCGGCCGTGCCGTTGTCGACGACCACATGACCAGTTGGCGGCGGCACGCCCACGCCAACGAGGCGGACAGCGTCGGCGCACGTGGAGGCAGTCCCAACTGAGGTGATTTGGACAACAGCAAAGGTTGAAAAGTGGAATTGGCCGATGAGGTTCCACTGGCCTCCCCCACGACGTTGATCCACGAAGGTCTTGGTGCGCCCGTCGGCATGTCGAACCTCGATCGGAACCTCGGCCGAGCGGCTCGGCCAAGCCGTCCACCAGGCATAGACTTCGTAGGCACCGGACTGATCGATTTCACAGGAGAAGGTGTACGTGGCTTCAGCTTGTTTGCTGTACACCGACTGCGAGCCATAGGGGAGTGGGGCGCCAGACACGGTCCAAGCGCCGATAGCCAGAGTCCCAGGCACGCCGTCGTCCAAGATGATCTCGGGGGGCGCCACGGGAGGCGGTGGCACATCCCTGGGGATGAATGCCACGGCGTCGGCGCAGGTGCTGGCCGAGCCCAGAGCGACGATGCGGACAGCGGCCACGCTGTTGAACGCAAAGGTCCCCACGACGTTCCACATTCCACCGTTGCGCGTTTGATCGACGTAGACCGCGCTGTTTCCGTCGGCGTGCTCGATCACGATCGGCACGGCGGTGGAGCGCGAAGCAAACGAAGTCCACCACAGCGCCACGTCGTACCTTCCAGCCGCCGCCAGCGGCAGGCGAAAGCTGTAGCTGGCCCCGCTGCGTGCGTACAGGGATTGGCCGCCGTACGGATTCACCCCGGCGGAGACTTGCCAGTTGCCGACTGCCGTAGTTCCCGGCTCGCCATTGTCCAAAATCTGTGTTGCTGGCTGAACATCGAGACGAAAGTCATCGATGCGATGCCAGTTGGTGTAACTCCCAGTCCCTGCCGAAAAGCCGAGCCCCCCGTGGGTGGTGTCAATCATTCCGTTCCACGAAAGCACCGTCTGGCCGTCCAGCTCGACGACGACGGAGTTGAGGTTCACGTGGACAACCACCTGATGCCAAAGATCATCGGCCACTCTCAGGTCGTCCACCGAGGAAAGATGATTGCCTGCGTGATCTTGGATGAGCGCAATGTGATGGGGAGATGGGTCGTTGTAGATGGCCAGATTGTGAACGCTGTCAAACTCGATGCCGTAGCCAGGCACTGGGGATAGGCTGGCGTGAGGAGCTCGCGAGAAACCCAAGCTGCCGCCGTAATCCGGCTGGGTTGGAGCAAAATCGCGGCTCTTGTGAAAGAGAAAAACCAAGCCATCGCCGCCCACGATGCCGCCGCCAGCTCGATACCGAAAGCTGACGACGAAGGGGGCGCGTTGGGGCTCCTGCAACCAAATCTGCCCCCAAGCGCCGAAACCAGCATTGGTGAGCACGACGTGCCCATCCGCTTGATCGCGATAGGCAGCGCCGCCATGGGCCCACAGACCCGAATCACGGCCAAAATCATCGGTCACTGCTGCGGCCGCATTGGCCGCACCGATCGCAAGAACCTCGAGCACAACGAATCGAGCATGCATAGAATCTGTTTCCTTTCACAGTGTGCGAGGGCTTTGGGTTCAGACGTCGACGACGAATCCAGAGGGCAAGGTGAAAACTATGCCGCGAATCGAAAACACGAGATCGTAAGTACCGGGAAGGCATTTTCGCGCCAGGGTGAATCCCACCGTCGTGTCGCCATTGACGTCGTGCATGGCCCACTGCGTGATCTTGCAGGCGTACTTCCCTGTCTTTCAACGCCACGTCGCGCTTGACCACGTCCGCGCTCGAAAAAACCCCAATGCACTTGCCTTGGCAATCGACGACGGGAGCTCCGGAGATACCGTAGTCCTCAAGCGTCGAAAGCGCTTCATCCACCGGCGTGTCTTCGTTCAAGGTCATCACGTCGGCATTCATCAATTGCTTGGCTGTGAGTCGCTGAAGTTCCACGGTAGCTCGCCTCCTTGAACTGAAATTGACTCATCTCACCTTCTATTGTGGGAGCAAACCATATGCCAACTTCGCGCTCAAAAGCCTCGCTCGCGGCGGGGACCGAACGTGCCCGGAGGACCTGTGCCGCAGCGAGGAAATGGGCTGGGCAGCGGTCGCCCGTGCAAGAAGAGGAAACGAAGCAAGTAGGTGGGATCGGTGAAATCAAGCTGCCCCCAAGCACCGACATCCTCGGTCGCAGCGCCGTTTGGCACTGCGCCCGTCGTTCTGATCACCGATGGAATCAGGGAATCACGGCAATTCCATGGGAGGTGCTTCTTCGCCCATCGCCGTCAGGGCTGCTGATGCGGACGGTTGGCAACGCGGGAGGGGAGTCAGCAGGCATGGCGAATTCGCTGCCGCTGGCTGAGACTTGGCGGAACATGTCAGCGGGCACACCGTCCGCTTGCACCGCGCTCGCGGGGCGAAAGCGAACGCCGTTTAGCTTGACCGTGGTGGCAGCCCCTGGACCTCCGGCCAAGCCGCTTCGCTGGCAGCCTCAACCCCGCCCCCCTTGACCCGGTTCCAATCGGCTACTCCCGTGCGGAGCTCGAGACAGTCTTCATCCTTGCCACACTGCCGCGGGATTCTCCGGGGCGATCGCGGATTTTTTCTCGACGCTCCAGATGATCCCGCGGAATTCCCCTCCCCTCGGCACACCACCGTTGCACATACAGCACTGGGGGACCATTGCGGCAGTACGAGTGCCCGGGGAGTCTGCTGACGACGTTCAGATACCTAGCCGTGGCAACAGCTTTGCATTGACATGTTCATCGAGGTGTTTCCATGACAGCTTCAGCAAGTTTTCCCGGCGTCTGCTTTCTGTCGATCGTGGTTTCTCCGTGGCTCTTCGCCGCCACCATCACGGTGGATCCATCGGGGGGCGGAGGCTTTACTGCCATCCAGCCAGCGCTCGACGCCGCCGCGGACGGCGACACGGTGCTCGTCAAGGCGGGGGAGTACGTCATCACGGAGCCGCTTCGCTTCAACCGGCTCCACGATCCGTCGAATCCTGCCTCGCCGCTGCTGAAGGATCTGGTCTTGCGTGCGGAGGGCGGGGCGGAGCGGACCGTGCTGCGGGGAGCCGAGGGCATCGACAGCGTCGTTTCTTTCGACGGCGAGTCGTGGCGATCGGCGCTCGATGGCTTCACCGTGACGGGAGGCGGATACGGGATTCGCGGGAGTCAGAGCCTCGAGGGGATGCCCTTCGGCAGCGCCACCATCCTGCGCTGCATCGTGCGTGAGTGTCGATCATCCGGCATCTTTTCCCACGGCGGTCTGATCTTCGCGTCCGCGATCACCGGCAACGGCGGGCAGGGAGTGGAATGCAGCGCAGCGGGATCCCTCGTCGTGTCTTGCAGGATCTCCGGAAACAACCGGGGTCTTGGTGTGAGTGACGCCGGCGCAAATCCCATCGTCCTTCACTCCAGCATCTCCGGCAACTTGGGACACGGCATTTACGGCGACGAGACGAGCTCCGTCCGTCTGGTAGGCTCGAGGCTCGAGGACAACACCGGCGTCGCGATGGTGTGCGACCACTCCGGCGGGAGCTTCACCAACTGCGTGATCTCCTCGAACGGAGGAGGAGTGTCCGTTTCACCAGAGAGTGGTGTCAGCCTGATGAACTGCACGCTCACGGGCAACCAGGGCGACGCGATCGGCATCGAGTGGGACGGTTCTGAAGGAGGGTGTCGCTTGACCAACTGCATCGTCTGGAACGACACGCTCTCGGGGCCCGACGATCCGGACGAATTCCTCAGGGCCTTCGAGGTCAGCCACTCGATTACCGCGGGCCCCGTGCTGTTCCCGGGCGAAGGCAACAGCAACGCGGACCCGCTCTTCGTCGGGGCTGAGGACTATCACCTCCAGGCCGGCTCCCCGGCGATCGACGCCGGGAAGGCTACTGGCGCGCCGACGTCCGACATCGAGGGGCGGCGGCGTCCCTGCGGCGGGGGCATCGACATGGGCGCCTACGAGTACGGCGACTGTGACGGCCAAGTCATCGTCGACAACGCGTCGCCCGAGACGGTGGCGACCGGAAACTGGGCCCCCTCCGGCGGTTCCCAACCTTTTGGTGACGGCTCCGTCTACGCCCACGAGACGGGCTCGGCCTTCACGTTCGCGCCGCGGGTGCCGCGGCCAGGCGACTACGACGTGTTTCTCTGGTGGACCGGGTGGCCCAGCCGCATTCGGAGCGTGCCGGTCGAGGTTTTCAGCGCCCGCGGCAGGACTCTCATCCACGTGGATCAGAGCGTGGGTGGCGGACGCTGGAACCGGATTGCAACCTTGCCCTTCGAGGAGGCCGGCGTGATTCGGGTCTTCGCGACGACCGGCGGCTCCACGTGCGCCGACGCGGTGCGGCTCACGCCTCACCTGGCGGCGGATATCGTCCTCGACAACGGGCAGCCTGGCACGTCGTCGAAGGGGAGCTGGGTGGCCTCCGGCGGCACGAGCCCGTATGGCGGCGGGTCGCTGTACTCGAAGCAGTCCGGGGCGAGCTATCGTTTTGCCTTGAACGTTACCACGCCAGGGTCCTATCGTGCGTGGATGTGGTGGTCGGGTTTCCCGAGTCGCCCGCAGAGCGTCCGTGTGGACATTGAGCACGGCGCGGGGACGAGCAGCCTGCACGTGAACCAGCAATCGGGAGCGGGGCGGTGGAATGAGCTAGGCACGTGGGATTTCGAGGCGGCGGCGGTGCTCACAATTTTTGCGGCGGGCGTGGGCTCGACTTGCGCCGACGCGGTGCGCTTGACGGGAGGCAGTGTGGGGCCACCGTCGCCGCCCTACGAAAAGGTGATCGACAACGGCGAGTCGGGGACAGCGGCGGTGGGGTCCTGGCCGATCTCCGGCGCCCCGAACCCGTACGGGACGAGCTCGCTTTACTCGAAGCAGGCGGGTGCGACGTATCGTTACAGCTTCGAGGTGCCTGTGTTGGGGGAGTATGAGGTGTTTTTGTGGTGGACGACGTTTGCGTCGCGGCTCTCGAGCGTGAGGGTGGATTTGTCGCCGGGGACCGGTGAGGTGAAGACTGTGTACGTGAACCAGACGACCGATGGCTCCCGCTGGAATTCGCTGGGGACGTATCTGCTGACGGGCACCGCGACGGTGACGCTCCGCTCGGGAGGCGTGGGGAGCACGTGCGCAGATGCTGCAAGGATCGTGCGGCGGGACGGGGTGCCGCCGCCTCTGCTCGAGCCCTTCGCGTACTGGCGCTTCGACGAGAGCTCGGGGCGAACAGCCGCCGACATGGCCGGCGGACACTTCGGCGAAATCCTTGGCGCGACCCGGGAGGCCGGGCGCTCGGGATCCGCCTTGCGGCTCGATGGCGTGAACGATTACGTCGCCGTGTCGGGCACTTTCCGGTTCGAAGCCCTGACGTTCGCAGCATGGGTCAACGCCAACACGGGAGTGATCAATAACCGCAGGATCATTACGCTACACGACGACGTCGACCCGAGCTACTATCACTTCGATTTGGAGGCCAACTCCGCCCGGGGCACGCAAGTTTACGCCGGCACGGCGACGGTCAATGACTACGACTGGACCTTGACAGCCGGCGTGTGGACCCACCTTGCGGTGACCTACGACGGCGCCGTGGGGCGGATCTACTGGAACGGACGGCTCATCGAGGAAGGCCCGCTCGCCGTGGGGCCGCGCGAGGGAAAGATTTTCATCGGCGGCGTCCCAGTGCCCAACCATAACGCCCAGGCCTGGTCCGGGCTCATTGACGACGTTGTCGTGTTCGACCGCGCCCTCACCGCGGACGAGGTGGCGCTCCTCCACGTGGACGGAGTCCACTGAGGTTTTCTCCGGCAGTCATGCGCGACATCGTGCACTCCTGTGCGCGGAAGTTCGCCATCGTACAAAGTTGTCTTGGGCTGGGAGCCCGTCGGCGAATATTTGGCTTCCGACGAGATCCGGACGGACGCGATGTCCACGGTTCCGTCCGTTGATTCCATGCTCATGGGATCGCGAGGCTTTCCTGCGTTCCGTTGCTCTTCGTCCGCTCCTCAAGTCGCCTCTCGGGTGGGACTTGGGCGCCGGTTGCAAAGTGCAACTCGTCAGAGGAATCGTTGCCATACCCCGCGATGCGGCGCCCCCGCTCCTTGCAAGGCAGCACGGAACGAGCAGAAGGGGGTGAACAGCACGACGCCTCCCGGGCTGCGAAGGACGGCCGCTGACTCCTCGGGCGGCCCTTCGAGCAGCATCGCCGCTGGTGGGTTTACATGGCGGGAAAGTGCTTCAGGAAGACTCTTCGCGCCTCGTGCAAACACGAGTTTCCGCACGGCGCTTCAGTTTCACACCGAGCCTCGCTACCTTCGGCTCGTGCCATCAGCTCCCGCAGGAGATCCTTGCGCCCTGCCTCGGCCTCCTGGCGGATGGCAACCGCCGTGATTCCAAAGCAAGAGCACAGCGGTGCCGCCGGATTCTTGGGATACGACGGGCGCCGGAGTATGTTCGCGGGCGCCTGTGAGCCCCAGGTGTCGAAATAGCCCACGGGACAGCTCGGGTTCGGGCAGTAGTAGGCGGACTCCGCGAATTCTCGAGCGATGTTCTCCGGCAGCTGGGCGAGGAGCGTCTTTCGGCTGACCGGTATACCCATTCCACCGCATCCCGCCGGCAAGGGGCAGCGCGGGTCTTCAGGCTCGGGCTCCCTGACAAATGCCCTGCTCATGGGACTTGAGTCTCCATCGGATCGGACGTCGGCGCGTTGACGCTGTGCAGCATGTTACCTGGCTCCCGAGCATTTTCCCACGTGCCAGCGCCCAAAAAGACCGGTCAGCCGACTCTCAGAATCGTGCCGAGCCAGATAGAACTCACCCGCCTCGATTGGCTTCTCGGACTCGATGCTTCTCGGGCTCGATGGCGCGCAATCGCGGCTCCCAGTTCCTGGGCCAAGTGTACCGCTCTTCATCCGAAACGCGGGCGGGTGCATGGGCAATGTTCGGCGCGAGCACGTCCCAATCCGCCTCAACGTCCGCCGCGGAGGGTGTTCTGCGCGGTTTGAAACAATGCCCCTTTGAAGATCTTCGGCTCGGCGTGCGCGCAAACGATGAAGACTTTTATCTGCGTGAAGTTGATGGATGAAACGGGAAGTCCGTGTAGCCTGCGGCGGTCGGCGCGGACCAGACTTTCATGTCCGCCGGCGGATTCAATTCCCAGCCGTGGGCGAAGCGTTCCACCAGGTCCGGATTGCTCAGGTAGGGCCGGCCAAAGGCGATGAGGTCGGCCTGGCCGGAAGCGATGGCCGCCTCCGCAGTTGCCTGCGTGTAACCGCAACAGCCCATCAGCGGGCCGTTGAAGACGGCGCGAAACTCCGGAAGCGTCATCGGCAGGCCCGATTCGTGGAAACCAAACGCCAAGCCGTCCACGACGTGCAGGTAGGCCAGGCCGTGGGTGTTCAACCGGCTGGCGGCGTAAGTGAACGTCTCGCGGTAATCCGGCGAGCCCATGTCGTTGAAACTACCGTTGGGTGAAAGCCGCACGCCCACCCGGTTGGCGGGCAGGACGGTGCTGATGGCCTCGACGATTTCCTTCAGAAACCGGAAGCGGTTTTCGAGGCTGCCGCCGTAACGGTCCGTCCGATGGTTTGTCCGCGACTGGAGGAACTGGTCAATCAGGTAACCGTTGGCCGCGTGGATTTCCACGCCGTCGAAGCCGGCTGCCTTGGCCCGTTCCGCCGCGCCCCGGTAATCCTGGACGACGGCAGCGACTTCCGCAGTCTCGAGCGCGCGGGGTGTTTCGTGAGGTTGCTTGCCGATGGGCGTGTGGAGGTAGTCGCCGTTGAGCTTGATGGCCGAGGCGGACACCGCGGGTTTGCCGCCGTGGAAGCTGCTGTGCGAGGCTCGCCCGCAATGCCAGAGTTGGAGAAACACCGGTGTGCCCTTGGCTTGCAGCGCGGCGGTGATTTTTCGCCAACCCGCCACTTGCTCGTCGTTGTAGATGCCCGGCGAATCCACCCAGCCGATACCCTGCTCGGAAACGACCGTGGCCTCGGTGATGATCAACCCGGCCGAGGCGCGTTGGGCATAATACTCGGCCATCAAGTCGTTGGGCAGACGCTCGCGACCGGCGCGGGCGCGAGTGAGCGGCGCCATCACCACGCGGTTGCGCAAGGTCAACCCACGCAGGTCAAAGGAGGAAAGCAGGTGAGGGGAAAGGGATTCGTTCATCGCGGTCTTCATGGTTGATCCTTGTCTCGGTGCGCGCACTCTAACTGGACAGGCCCCCGCCGCCAAGTCCCGTGCCCGCGCGGCTTGCGTTTACTCGGCGGCGGTCGTCAGTGGCCTCTGCCGTGAAGCGGGGATCGAGGCCCCCTCCCGGGTGGTTGCCGTCCACATGCCGGAGCCCTTCTTCGCATTTCCTTCAAGGTCCTTCGCTCTTCGGGTCAGACTCGGGATCGAGTTGCTCACGCCGTTCCGCGTCCGAAACGCCTTCGGGCCGGAGAGTTGCTTGAGCCGGGCGGGAAGCCAGGTTCAGGCCAGAAACCGCGACAGGATCTCCGGCGTCGGGACCATGCAGGCGTCCTTGCGGCCGAACCAGCGATAGCGGTGCCGGGCGATCCAATCGTAGACGGCGTCGCGCAGCGGGCGCGGCACGAGGCTGAGCACGTGGAAGATCGACCAGGGGAAGCCAAGGCCGCGCAGCACTCGCAGCCCCGCGGTCGAGCGAACATGTGCGCGCTTCCCTTCGATCATGACGAAGGTGTCGAGCGCATCGCCCGGCAGACCGTGATCGCGAAGGATTTCCTGGCCGCGTTCGGACTGGAGCGTCACAAAACGGAACTTCCCGGGCGGCGGGTCATGCCGGATGACGAATCGCGTGACGCCGCTACAGAGATTGCAGACGCCGTCGAAGAGGAGGATCGGCTGCTCGGCGGGGGTGGGTCCCTGGGCTGGTTGGGTCACTCGCGCCGCTCCTCCCTGAGCGGCTTCACGTGCGCCGGCACCTGCTCCGGCGTGCAAGGCCGCCACTCGACGTCGAAGCCGCCGCGGTAGCCGAAGAGGGGGCCCCACGTCCGGTTGTGCACGTTGACGTCGATGCGGAACTTGCCGCTTGCGTCGTCGAACCACTCGCAGACGTCCGCGACCCCGGAGAAGAGCAACGGGAAGCGGAAGCCAAGCAACCCCTCGTAGAAGCGCTGCGCCCCCGATCGCAGCTTGAGCCCGCCGCGAGCGTCCACGGCGAGGTCGATGTCCACGGCCAGGTGCTGATGCGAGCCGAGATAGTCGACGATGCGGCCGCGCTCATCGCTGTAGATCATCGTGGCATCGAAGCGGCGCCGGCGGTGGACGTTGAAGGTGCGCACCCAGGTGACGGTCTCGCGGCCGAAGGAGTCCCGGTACGCGTAGTTCTCGATGGTGAACGGAACGTCGCGGCCCTGCTCCGGGAACATGATGCGGCGCCAGGTGCCAAGGTAGAGGAACGGCAACGTGTAGAAGCGCCCGTGCCACAGCTCTTCCATGACCCCATGGCCGACCGCTGCCACTCCGTCGGCGCTCGAGAAGCCGAAGCGGCGCTGAATCTGCGGGTGGAGCCGCGAGAAGTCGGAGCCGAGCGCGCGTTCGTAGATGGACTTCATGCGCCGCTCCGCGGTTCACGCCGCAGACAGCGGCGGGCGCTCGGCAGGTGGCGCTGAGAGAGCAGTCCCACGACCGAGAGCGCTGCCATCCCGATCGTCAGCGTGGTTGGGTTGAACGGCTGAAGGAAGACCGACGGCTGACTGACGGCGGCGCCGGACGCAAGCAGGAGGAGGAGCACGATATTGCCGGCGAAGAGCCCGCGCCACCGCCAGAGAAGCAGATGCAAGAGGCCGAAAGCGATCTCCCCGAACCCGATGGCCACGAGCACTTCGGCCTCACGCCCGGGGAAGGCGCCGCTGCCGCGCAGGATGTCGAGCTCGCCTGAGTCCTGGTAGATCACCTTGGGCACGATGCCTTGATAGAGCCAGATGATCGCCAGCGCGAGCCGCGCGCTGGCGTGGATCACAGAGCGTTCGAGCGCCACAGCCGGATCGATGCCCCGCTCGATCCAGAGTCGCAGCCGGTCGAAGCTCCAGGCCGTCGCCCAGCCGAGGAGCGGTCGGAAGAGCCAGCGATCGACCACCGCGCCGGTGATGCCGAAGCGCGTGCGATAGTCGTAGCGGGTCAGGAAACGCTGGCCGTCGTCCGTCGGCACGTATTTCCAGTATCCCGAGCCCTCACGGATCAGCGACTTGGGGTCATCGGACCAGAACTTGAGCGCAGAGACGCGCCCGGCCGGGCCATGGTTCTCGCCGACCGACTCGCCCGCGCCGGCGATGCGCAGGCCGAAGCCGATACGGGTGGCGTAGAGGAACTGCTGCGGCGCCGCCGGATCCGGGCGCGGCAGGTACTCGATGTCGGTGAAGCGCAGGTCCCAGCGCTGGTGCTCCTCCGGCGTCTGGGTCCGCCGCCAGATCTCGGAAAGATCGCCGCGGATGCGGATCTCGACGTAAATCGGTGGGGACTCCATCGGGGGGGGAGTATACCTCGCACGCCCACACGTGAGACGTTCCGAATGGGCAGAGGTGGACCATTTCAAGTCTTCTGCTCGTTTCTGCTGGTGGGCGGACACTCCCCCACGTCGGCTTGCCGTCCGAGCGCAGCGAGGGTGTAGCGAGGGTGTAGCGAGGGCGGAGGCAACAACGCCACGCGGCCCCTCCGGTCGCACGCTGCGCGTGCGCCTCCTGGCCAGGCTCTCGGGAGCCGCCAGCTCTCGCTGGCGCCGGCTCTCTCCGAGCCGTTTGCGGCTCCGCCAGCTCGCCGCAAACCCCCTCCTCGGCGCCTGATGGGTGCCGGGCGCCCCTGGCGCGAGCAGCCGCAACCTTTCGCAGGCTGCAAAACGTCTCATCACTGGCAGCGTGCGATAGGTGTCATGGGGGCCGCGGCCTCGGCGTGCAGCGATGCGTAGTTGGGAGGGCAGGGGGGCACGTCTCTCGAGCCGCCGCACCTCTCCAAGCCTCGTTGGCTCGGCGGCCGGGCACGCTTACGTGGGGAGCTGAACCGGGTTTCCGGGGTGGTTCCCGGGCCGACCTGGGTGACGGGCATCCCCTGGCCGGGCCGCCATCTGTCCAAAAATGAGATGCCACGTGACCGCCACGGGCTCTCAACCTTTCCCCGAATCCTCGTCCGTGGATTCCGACCGAGATTCTTCTGCGCTCGCAACAACCAGGCGATACTATCGAGTCAACGAAAGGGTACTTATGGACACCAAACCGTTTGCTCCAGGCGAGCATTCGAACGCGGTTTCATCACGTATTGTTTCCAGCTTTGCCATGTTGTCGTTGGTGGTTGTGTTGTGCGCCGGCGCCTCGCCCCTCAGGGCGCAGCCCTCCGCTGTTGGACAGTGGTCGGCGGTCGAAAATTGGCCCACCGTTTCCGTGCACACGGCGGCATTGCCCTCGGGGGAAGTGCTGTTCTATACCTACAGCGACGATATTCGCCTGTGGGATCCGGCCACCAGCCAGGTCATCAGCTTGCCCGGCATCGGCAACAATCCGTTTTGTAGCGGGCTCACGGTGATGGCCGACGGGCGCCTGTTGGTCGTGGGCGGCCACATCGCCAACAACAATGGGCTCCCTGATGCTCGCTACTACGACCGCTCGACCAACGCCTGGACCGCTCTCCAAAACATGAACGACGGCCGCTGGTATCCCACCTGCACGCAGCTTCCCAATGGCGACGTACTCGTCGTTTCTGGCGACCGCTCGGCTGGCGGCAACAACGACTTGCCGCAGGTTTGGCAGCCCGCCTCGGGGACCTTTCGCAACCTGACCGGCGCCGTCCTGTCGCAGCCCCTCTTTCCCAAGATGTTCCTTGCCCCCAACGGCAAGGTGTTTTTCGCCGGCAGTACCTCGCGCTACATCGACACCAGCGGCACGGGATCGTGGAGCGTCGTCGCCAACCGCATCGCCAGCGGGCGCGACAATTACGGCGCCGCCGCCATGTACGACAACGGCAAAGTGATCTTCGTGGGCGGCTCCGATCCACCGGTGGCCTCGGCGGAGGTCATCGACCTCAACGCGGCCACTCCCGCCTGGCGTGCGGTGGGCTCGATGGCGCAGCCCCGGCGGCAGCTCAACGTCACCCTGCTGCCGGACGGCAAGGTGCTGGTCACCGGCGGCTCCAGCGGCGCCGGCTTCAACGACTCCACCAATCCAGTGTTCAGCGCCGAGCTGTGGAATCCTGCCACCGAGCAATTCACCACCCTGGCGAGCGAGACTCGCTACCGGGGGTATCACTCCTGCGCTGTGCTCCTGATGGACGGCCGGGTGCTGTCTTCCGGCGGCGACGGTGAGCCCAATGCCCAGGTTTTCTCGCCGCCATATCTCTTCCTGGGGGTACGGCCGACAATCTCAAGCGCACCGGCCAGCGTCAACTACAACCAGACGTTTTTCGTCGGTACCCCGGACGCCGGAAGCGTCACCCAGGCGACCTGGATCCGCTTCTCGACAGTCACGCACACGCACAACATGGACCAGCGGTTTTATCGCTCCACGCCGGTGCAAGTGGCGGGCGGCTTGAACATCACGGCGCCCGCCGATCCCAAGCTGGTGCCGCCGGGCTACTACATGCTCTTCCTGCTCAACGCCAGCGGCGTTCCGTCGGTGGCGCGTGGGATCCGGATCTCCGATTTCTCTGCTCCGCCGCCGGCACCCACCGGGCTTGCGGCTCTGCCGGGACCCCGTCAAGTGTCGCTGAGCTGGAACGCAGCGCCGACGGCCACCAGCTATGCGGTGAAGAGGGCCACGATCAGCGGCGGGCCGTACACCACGTTGGCGACGGGGCTCACCTCGAGCTCCTATCTCGATACTGGCCTGACGCCCGGCACGACGTACCACTACGTGGTGACGGGCTCCAATCCCACCGGCGAAAGCCCGCCCTCGAGCCAGGTGTCGGCGATCCCTTTCGCCGGTGGCGGCGGCGCTGGTTTGGTTGGCACCTACTACAACAACATGGACTTCACTGCCATGGTCTTGTCGCGCACCGATGCCACCGTGAATTTCAACTGGGGCACCGGCTCCCCAGATCCCAGCATCGGCGCAGACACCTTTTCGGTGCGCTGGAGGGGGCAAGTGGAGGCGTCGTTTTCTGAGGTCTACACCTTTTACACGGAATCCGACGACGGCATCCGCTTGTGGATCAACGGCCAGTTGATCATCAACAACTGGACCGACCACGCGCCCACCGAAAACAGCGGTGTGATTACGCTCGCGGCGGGGGGCAAGTATGACGTGCAGATGGACTTCTACGAAAACGGCGGCGGCGCCGTCGCTCGATTGTCGTACTCGAGCGCCTCCACGCCCAAGCAGATCGTTCCGCAAGGGCAGCTCTTCTTGCCGCAGCCGGCGCCGGGGGCGCCCACCGACTTGACGGCCATCGGCGGCAACGGCCAGGTGACCTTGACCTGGAATCCGCCCGCATCCGGCGCCAATCGCTACAGCCTCAAGCGCTCGACGACAAGCGGCGGGCCCTACACCGCTCTGGCGACCGGTATCACCGTGACGAATTACGTCGACATCGCCGTCAGCAACGGCACGACTTACTACTACGTGGTGTCCGGCTCCAACAGCGGCGGGGAGGGGCCCAATTCACCGCCGGCATCCGCCACGCCGGTGCCGCCGCCGGCGGCGCCCACCGGCTTGACGGCCGCTCCCGGCGACGGGCAGGTGACTTTGGCCTGGAATGTCGTCCCCGGTGCCGTCGACTACCGCGTGCGGCGGTCGACGACCAGCGGGGGGCCTTATTCGATCATCGCATTCAACGTCGTGCCGACTTCGTTCGTGGACATCGGCGTCGCGAACGGCACGACTTACTACTATGTTGTCGCTGCCTTGAACACCGCGGGCGAAGGTCCGGATTCAAGCCAGGCGTCGGCCACGCCCGCGGCGCAGAACGCGGCTCCGGTGATCCAGTCGCTGGTCTCCTCAAGTGCTCCTGCCGAGGTTGGCGTCTCCGTGGCGCTCACCTTGAGCGCCACCGACGACGATGGCGATGCGCTCAGCTACTCCTTCGACTTCGGCGACGGCTCGCCGCCAACGCCGTTTTCCCCGTCGAGCTCGGTGGCTCACACGTACACGAGCCCGAACCGCTACACGGTCACCGGATACGTGACCGATGGCAGCGAGACGGCATCGACCATCATCACTCAAATTGTGCACTTGCCCGTGACCACCGCACGTCCGGCGGCGTCGGCGCAGATCCTTTATGACGCCTCTCGGGGCAAGGTCTGGAACGTCAACCCGGACAGCAATACGGTGGCACGTGTGGATGGCACCGCGTTGACCAAGGATTTCGAGGTCGCCGTCGGCGCCGAGCCGCGCAGCTTGGCCCTGCGGCCGGGCCAGGCGGAGGTTTGGGTGGTGAGCGAAGGCTCGGACCAGCTTCACGTCTTGAGCGCCGCCACCGGCACGGTGCTGCAGGCCCTGGCGTTGCCGCGGGGAACTCGCCCCATGGGCATCGCCTTTGCACCCGACGGCAGCGCGGCCTACGTCACCTACATGGGGCTGGGCCTTCTGGCTCGTTGGGACCCTGCCTTGCGCAGCGTGACGGGCACGCTGGACGTGGGCCCGCACCCGCGAGCGCTGGCCATCTCGGCCGATTCGGCGAGGGTTTTCGTCGGCCGCTTTATTTCTCAGGTGGCGCCCTTCAACCCAGGCTCCGAAGTGGGCGAGGTGCGCGAGGTCAGCGCTGCAACGCTCACCTTGACGCGCACGCTCACGCTCGCCCACGACACGACTCCGGACACCGAATCATCGGGTCGGGGCACGCCCAACTACCTGGTGCAAATGGCCATCAGCCCCGATGGGCAGCGCCTCTGGGTGCCCTCCAAGAAGGACAACGTCGATCGCGGTCTCTTCCGCGATGGGTTGACCCCGGGCCAGGACTCGACGGTGCGGTCGATTGTCTCCAAGATCAACCTCGTCTCTGGGGCGGAGGACCTCGCCGGACGCAAGGACGTCGACGACCACGAGCTGCCGCACGGCGTTGACTTTTCGCCCGCCGGCGATTTGGCCTTCATTGCCTATCAAGGCAACAACGAGGTGCGTGTGTTCAATGCCTATACCAACGCGACCGTTGCCTCCATCGTGCCGGGGACCGAGCTGGCGCCGCAGGACCTGGTGGTGACCCCCAACGGCACCCGGCTTTTCGTGATGAATTTCATGTCGCGCAGCGTGTCGGCGTTTGATATCGCGGGCCTGGTGCAAGGCACAAGCACGACGGCCGTGTCGCTGGGGGCCGTCGATACGGTCGCCACCGAGCTGTTGTCGGCGCAAGTGTTACAGGGCAAACGGATTTTTTACAATGCCGCCGACACCCGCATGACGGCTCAAGGCTACATCAGTTGCGCCGCCTGCCACCTCGACGGCGGCCAGGACGGGCGCGTCTACGACTTCACGAACCGCGGCGAAGGGCTGCGCAACAACATTCAGCTCCAGGGCAAGGGTGGCGTGGGTCAAGGCAACGTCCACTGGACGGGCAACTTCGACGAGATCCAGGATTTCGAGCTCGACATTCGCAACGCCTTCGGCGGCACCGGCTTCATCGCCGGCACGCCCAATGCGTCGTTGGGTGCCCCCAACGCCGGCCGCAGCACGGATCTGGATGCGCTGGCGGCTTACGTCAGCTCATTGTCCGGCGTCGGCAAGAGCCCGCATCGCAACGCCGATGGGACGCTCACGGCCGCCGGGGCCGCCGGCAAGGCGCTTTTCCAGGCGCTTCAGTGTGCCGCGTGCCACTCGGGAGCGCAGTTTGCCGACAGCAAGGCAGGCACGACAGGCCTCTTGCTCCACAACGTCGGCACCATCAAGGTCTCATCCGGTCAACGCCTCGGCCAACCGCTCACCGGGTTCGATACGCCGAGCTTGCGAGGGCTCTGGGGCACTGGCCCTTACCTGCACGACGGATCGGCGGCAACCTTGCTCGAAGTGCTGACCACGCAAAACCCGGCCGGCTTGCACGGCGCCACGGGCTTGTTGACCGCGCTCGAGCGGGATCAGCTCGTCGCCTATCTGAGGCAAATCGACGACGACGAGCCGGCGGCGATTCCGGTGCCGCCCGGCGGCCTGGCAGCGGCCGGCGGCGCGGGGCAGATTGTCTTGACCTGGAATGCGGCTCCGGGCGCCTCCAGCTATCGCGTCAAGCGGTCCACCGTCTCCGGTGGCCCCCACGCGCAAGTGGCAAGCGGCGTCACCGCCACCAGCTACACCGACACGAGCGTGGTGAGCGGCACGAACTACTACTACGTGGTCAGCGCCCTCAACGCCGGCGGCGAGAGCTTCGATTCCGCTCAAGCAGGCGCGGTGCCGGCGGCTGGCTGGACGGTGCTTGCCTTCGACAACTTCGAAGCGGGCTGGGGCAGCTACACCGACGGCGGGACGGATTGCAGCCGCTACACCGCCACCACGCATGCCCATCAGGGCTTCGCCTCGGGTGACATTCAAGACAACAGCGGCGCTGCTTCGTCCTTTTACCTCACCACCAACCTCAACGTCACCGCTTACAACCAGCTGCGGGTGACCTTCTGGTACAAGGCCGTGAGCATGGAAACCAACGAGGACTTCTTCCTGGAGTACAGCGCCAACGGCGGCTCGATCTGGCAGGCGGTTCAAAGTTGGCGAGCCGGCACCGACTTCGCCAACAACCAGTGGAAGCAAGTCGTGGTGTCGATTCCGCGCACCACGTTCAGCTTCACGACCACGGCCAGGATCCGCTTCCGATGCGACGCCAGCGGCGGCAATGATGATGTTTACATCGACGAAATCGAGCTTGCAGCCCAGTGAGGAGGCCCCCGACATGACCCGGTGGAGATCTGCGATCGCGCCTCGAGCTTGGCTCTGCGGGCCCCGCTGCGTATCGGTGTTGCTCTTGCTGGCCGTGGGCTGCAAACAAGGCAGCTCGACGGCGAGCCCCGATCCAGCAGCGCTTCTGGCCCATTTGAAGCTGACCGGCGTGGTGGAAGCGGATGCCCAGCGCTGGGCGCTCCTCCTGGTGGCCGAGCCAGGCAAGCCGACGGAGCACTTGAAGCTCACCGTCGGTCAACGGCAGGGGGCGCTCGAGGTCTTGGCCATCGATGCGAGGGCTCAGACGGTCAGCGTCCGGGTGGGGGACCAAGAGGCGACCTTGTCGCCCGCCACCCACGCCCTCAAGCCGGAGGACGGCTACGCTTGGTTGCAGCGCTTGACGCCGGATGAGCATGCCCGCCTCCATCGCGCCACCGAGAGGGGGCGTTTCGTCGATGCGCACACGGAGGCCCACGAGGAGCGGCAACGCCGCGAGCAGGTCCGTCAAGTCACGGAGAGCGACAATGACCCATGACCACCCACCGCGAATCGCAATGAAGTCGAGTCGGCTGCGGCTCTGGCTGCTCGCAAGCCTCGCGCTTCAGGCGACGCATGCGATCGCCCAGGTTCGATCCTACACGCTCGGCATTGACACCAATTGCCCGAGCGGCCTCTCGGAGTGATGGGTCCTGGTCCGCGAGGGCCTGGCACGCCTGGAAGGCGTCGAATCGATCTCCAAGGAGCCGAGCTCTGACACCGCCACCTGCGACATTCGCACGCATCGCGGCATCCTGTTCGACCCGACCCGGCTTGCCGAACGGATCTCCGCCGCACGCGTCGGCGCCCGCTTGCGGGGTGTGGAGATCACCGCCGACGGTCAGCTCGCGCTCCATGACGGGGAGCTCTGGCTCGGCGTGGACGGCTCCGGCGCAAGGCTGCGCTTGGCCCGCTTGACGACGAAGGTGCAGCTATACGGGCGCAAGGCTCAGCCTCGGGCGCCAAGCCCGGAGGAGCTCGGGGCCTGGATGCGGTTGCGAGAGCTGTCGCTTGCCTCGGGGACGCCCGTGCGCGTCATCGGCCCTCTCGTTCGGCCGGCCAGTGCCGGGGCACTCAGCCTGGAGGTCCGCGGTTTCTGGGTCTTCTCGCCAGCTCGGCCGGGCGTCAGTGCTCTGTGGGTGGGGCTTGACGTCACCAGCCCCTACGGGCTGGGGGAGCCCTGGGTCGTGATCCGTGAAGGCCTCAAGGGAACCGGCGATTGGCAGTGGATCGCCGAAGCTGCGGACGTGGAGACGGCAACCTTCAAGGCCCGCACGGTCCACGGGAGCTGGCCGATCCACGCGACCCTCCTTCGTCAAGTCCAGGAGCTTGGTGCAGGAGCTGCCTTGCGTGGCATGGAAGCCGTACTGGAGGGAACAGTGTTGCTTGAGTCTCACCGAGTGCTCCTGCGCGTCGATGGCTGCGAAGCGCCCGTGGCGCTGGCGCCCCTGACGCGCAAGGTACAGTGGGACGCACGGCAGCGAACGGCAGCGCACCTTGCGACGGCGGAACGGTCGGCTCACGAGGAGCTTCGCAGCCAGGTCGTCCGCAGTCCTCGGCGAGCGCGAATCCTCGGTCCCGTCGTCGAGAGCCAGCAGGGCAAGCATTGGCTGATGGAGGTGCGCGGCTTCGAGCTTGACATCGCGCCGGGCGACGAGAGCTCCCGGCTACTTGCGGGCCGAATTGAGGCCGCTCCTGCGGCGGCGCGGTCGAGCCCGGACAAGATGCCTCCGCATCCTCCGCAGTCCCTGGAGGCGAGCTTTCAGGATGGCCACGTGCACCTGCGGTGGGCTCCAGGCCCCGAGCCGGACCTGGACGCCTACAGCCTGTTTCGCAGCACGAAATCAGGTCGAGATTACATTCAAGTGGCTGCCGGCGTGGTCCCCAACCACCACGCCTTTCGCGTCGATGAGCGCGGAGTCACGTACTACTTTGTGGTCACGGCCCGCGACAGGTCGGGCAATGAGTCCGCGTACTCGGGCGAGATCAATGTCTCCATTCCACAATGACGGCGTCGCCCTGCGCTGTAGCTCGTGGACTTCAGGGTCGCCCTCTCTGACCAGCTCTTCCACAACACGCAGATTCCCGTTTGCCCCGGGTTCTGCGGAAAAAATACACGGTTGATTCCGCAAACGAGGCTCCCCTGTTCGATGGCGAAACGGAGCTCAGCTTGGTAGCCTGACCACATGAAAATAGCGACCACAGCGAACCACAGCGCGAGGCAGGAGGAGTTCGGACACTTCCCTACCGCCTCGTCTGTGGCTGATTTCATGGCTTCAATCTCCGGGCCTCTTCCGAGAGCAGTGCGCCTGGTGGACGCTGGCGCTGGCTCACTCACCGCGGCTTTCGTCTCTCGGTGTTCTGAGAAGCCCGACGGCGTTCGAGCCATTGAAGCCACACTCCATGAGCTCCCGCACTGTGGGGCAGCGCCACCGGCGCGGGGCACCGTGTCACGCCGCGGCAGTGGCTCGGCCGAGGGGCTCGCGCTTGGGGGCCTGCTGCCGGGGGTTGGGCGCAAGCTCGGCATCGGCGAGGTGACGCCGATGGACTTCATGCTCGCGCCGGGGGCGTTGTCGGCCATCAAGATCGGCACGCTGTATCAGAAGAAAAACGTGCAGCCGTGCGACGTGCGCACCGCCAACACCGTGCAGCTGGCCGCGAACCTCCCTCGGCCTGCGGCAGATCGCCCCCAGCCTTTCAGCAAGGAGACACCATGAGTTCGAAGAGGCACCGCGTCGCC
>SXGT01769814.1_pt1 | contig 31759 bp, 37 predicted proteins | sample 3176221 | NCBI WGS metagenome assembly SXGT01 (sample SAMN11356862, study PRJNA531348) | freshwater metagenome | isolation source: freshwater sample F1-120 | place: China: Fuxian Lake, Yuxi | collected 2017-12-25
CTGCGTCTTCGGGCTCGCGCGGTTGATCTCGTCGCCGATGACGAGGTGGGCGAATACCGGCCCTGGCGTGAACTCAAAGGTGCCGGTCTGCTGGCGGAAGACGCTCACGCCCGTAATGTCGGTCGGCAGCAGGTCGGGCGTGAACTGGATGCGGCTCACAGTGCCCGCCACGCAGCGCGCGAGGGCACGCGCGAGCACGGTCTTGCCGACGCCCGGAACGTCTTCGATGAGCAAGTGGCCTTCGGCGAGCAGCACCGTGAGTGCCACGTCGACAGCCTCGGGCTTGCCGTCGATGACACCGTTCATCGCTCGACGGATGCTCGCGCCCAGCTCGGCGAACTGTTCGGCGCTGAGCGGGGCTGCAGTCGGAGAAGTCTCTCGTCGAGGAGTGCTCGTCATATCAGTCACCCGACTGACTCTGCCATGCGCACCCGGGGAACGGGCCGAGACTTGCAGCGAGGCGCTCAGGCCCGCTCGAGCACCCGGCGCACTTCGCTCCCGACTCCTCGCTCGAGCGCGAGGGCGAGGTCGTCGGCGGTGTCGATGTCATGCCGCACTCGAGCGGTGCGGTCGATCGCGAGTTCGCGGTAACCCCAGGCCCGGTGCGAAATGCGGGAGGGCCCGCCGAAACACGGTTGGTGCGGCAGCCCTCGACGCGCGGTCAGCATGACCGTTCCGACTCCCTCTCGATCGGCGATGAACGCGAGCGAGTACTCATCGGCGATCGCGAGCGCCTCATCGAGATCGCTGGGGGTGATCGTAGCGACGTCGCCCACGAGCACGGCCACGTCAGACCTCGGGTCGAGAGCTCGCACCCGATCCACCGCGCGCAGCACGACATCGTTGAGGTGGCCGGGAGCGTCGTCGACGATCGTCACCGCACCCTTGGCCGCGGCCGCCGCCGCCAGATAGGGCGAGGCCGTCGTGACCACGACGCGACGCACGTGGCTCGCGTGCACCGCTGCATCGACGACATCGAGACCAAAGGCGGCCGCGAGCGCTGACGAGTCGACACCTGCGAGGCTCAACCGCGTCTTTGACGTCGCGGTGCCGCGCACGGGCACCACGACTGTCCAACTCGCCGCCGCATCAGCAGACATAGTCGGGGTACCCGTGAGGGCGCACCGCCTCGCGGTAGCGCTCGTTGAGCTGCGGCCACGGCACCTCATGCACCCAGACCGCCTCGATGAAGTGCCACAGCAGGTAGTGATGGGCACCGAGTCGATAGAGCTCGGCCTCATCGCGGGCGATGAACGCCGCGCGCTCGTCGGGAGTGAGAAACCGATCGTCGGTGACGGCATCGGGGCCCGCTCCCCCAGCGAGCCAGGCATCGACGAAGCCCTCGGTGTTGTCGATGTAGGCGGCGACCGCAGAATCGCTCATCTCGATGGCTCGCATGAGTTTGTTGATCATGTATTTGCTCACGCGTTCCTCCACAGAAAGAAGGGGCTCGAGGCGTATCGCGACTCGGTGGCCTCGGCGAGGTCGGCAGGCCGACCATCCATGGCGGCGAGCGCCGCGATGATGTTGACGTGCTGGTAGGTGACGTTGCCCGCCGCCATGATGCGTTCGTAGGTGCAACCAGCGATTGCGGCATCGAGGTCACCGTCGCGGAACCACCGCACGGCATCGCGATCGAAGTCAGGATCGGGTGAACCCGCCCCCATGAACTGCCGCGGACCTCCGATCTCGGTTGCCATGTGGCCAGAGGTCAACAGCGCCACGCGCGCGTCCGAGTCCCAGGTGCGCACACTTTCAGCGATGTGGCGACCGAGCACCGCGAATCGCTCTGGGCGAGGGAGAGGAGGCAAGGTGGCGTTGACATGGATCGGCACGACCGGAATGTCGAAATCGGGGGTCGTATACGCCAACGGAATGATGAAGCCGTGGTCGAGCCGCCACTCGTGGCTGACGGCGAAGTCGATCGCGTCAGTGAGCACGGTTCGACCGGCGATGTGGTCGGCGAGCTCACGATGGCCGCGTACTTCGCAGTACTCCATGCCGAACGTGCGCACTTCGTTCTCGAAGGTGCCGTGGTAGCTGTCGGCCTTGCCGATGATGAAGGCCGGGCAGTTGTCAGAGTAGAACTGGCGCACGTGATCGGTGCCGACCTCGACGATGACATCGACGTCGAGCTCGCGCATCGTGCGCCCGATGAGGGCAAAGTTGTCGGCGACACCTCGCAGGTCCTCCGGCATCGGCTCGTGCATGGTGCGCCACAGGAGCGGGTTGTGCGGGGTTGCCGCGGCCATCACCAGCTGTGCCATCGCGTGTCCTTTCGTGACAAGGTCGAGTGAGTTAGATCCCGAACAGCGTGCGGGCGTTGTCGAGCAGAATCTTGCGCCGCGACTCTGGCTTGAAGGGCAGCGCCTCGAACTCGTCCATCCATCGGTCGGCGGTCATGACCGGCCAATCGGAGCCAAAGAGCACGCGGTCGCTGATGAGCGAATCGGCATATCGCACGACCTCTGGCGGAAGGTATTTCGGCGCCCACCCCGAGAGATCGAGGTAGACGTTTGACTTGTGCCACACCATGGCGAGGTTGTCGAGGTGCCAGGGCCACGCGGGGTGGGCGCTGATGATCTTGAGCTCGGGAAACTCGGCGGCGACGTCATCGATGTACGGCACCGGTTTCGCATTCTCGAGCCGGTACCCGCCTCCGCCAGGAGTCCCGGCGCCCGCGCCCGGAAAGCCACTGTGGAACATGACGACGAGCCCGAGATCGCTGCAGGTCTGCCACAGCGGGAAGAAGCGAGGATCGTTGGCGAGAAACTTCTGTCGCGAAGGGTTGAGCTCACCGACACCCTTGATGCCGTACTCGCCGTGCATCCGCTTGATCTCCTCGATCGCCGCGACACCCTTCCACGGGTCGATACCGGCGAAGGCGAGAAAGACGTCGGGATGCTCGGCCTGCGCTCGGCCCAGCAGGTCGTTCGGCGCACCCTTGATGCCGCTCGTCGTCTCGGAGTCGGAGTTCACGATGACGGCCATCATCTTGCGCTCGCGATAGGCATCGGCTTGCTCGGCGAAGCTGACCACGGGCCGCTCGCGACCGAAGTGCTTCGACATCTGTGCGTGGCGCTGCCCCATCGCGGCGATGAACTCTGCCGTTTGCGGGTGCGTGTGCACGTCGATGGCGACGAGATCGTCGGGGATGCTCACGAGAGGGCTCCTTCGGTGGCGAGGTCGGCGAGCACCGCGTCGGTGTCGGCCCCGAGCAACGGCGCAGCGCGATAGACAGGTCGCTTCGATCGCGAGAAGTCGACGGAGTGCCGGGGAATGTCGGTCGTCGTGCCATCGGGCAGTTCGAGGCTCTCGACGAGTCCCATCGACGCGATCTGGGGGTCATCGAAGAGGTCGGCGACCGTGTTGAGAGGTCCGTGAGGGATATCAGCCGCCTCCAGCTTCGTGAACCACTCTGCGCGCGTGCGTGTGCTCATGACGGCCTTGAGTTCGGCATCGAGCTCGTCGTAGCTGCGCACCCGGCCCTCGCGCGACGAGAAGCGCTCGTCGGTCGCGAGGTCGGGGCGTTCGACGACCTCGAGCAGTCCGGTCCAGAACTTCTCGGGAACCGATAGGTGCACGATGAACGCGCGACCTTCCACGTCGGTGAAGCCGTAGGCCTGCGCACGGCGCGGTCGCGAGTCGGGGTGCGATACGGCACCCGTCTGCAGATACGTCGAGGCCGACTCCGTGAGGAAGTCGATGAGGGCCCCCACCATCGGCACCGAGATGCTCTCGCCGCGACCACTTGACGCGCGGCCGACGAGCGCGGCGAGCACGGCCTGCGCCGCGGCTTGGCCTGCGAGAAGGTCGGAGAAAGCCGGGCCGAGCGGGCGCACCGACTCGGCGGGAACGATCTGGCTGTACATGCCGCCCACGGCAGAGATCACGGTGTCGTAGCTGGGCCGGGCGGCGAGCGGGCCCGTCGGTCCGAACCCCGTGATGGCGCACGAGATGAGGCGAGGGTTGCGGGCGGCGAGCACGGCGGGGCCAAAGCCGAGTCGATCGGCCACGCCCGGGCGGAAGTTCTCGAGCAGAATGTCGGCGTCGTCCGCGAGCGCGAGCAGGGCATCCAGCCCCTCGGCGCTCTTGAGATCGAGCACGACGGAGCGCTTGTTGCGGTTATAGGCGGCGAATTGTGGACTGTAGCCCGACTTTCCCTCCCACCGCCGCATCGGGTCGCCTTCGGGCGCTTCGACCTTGATGACGTCAGCCCCCATGTCACCGAGCAGTTTCGCCGCGTAGGGACCAGCGATGTACTGGCCAAGCTCGATGACGCGAATGCCCGCGAGGGGGCCAGCGGGCGTGGAGTCAGGAGACATCGATGACGACCTTTCCGAGTCGGTCAGGGTGGGAGAAACGCTCGTAGGCGCTCGTGATCGTGGCGAGCGAGTAGCGACTATCGATGCGAGGGGTGACCGCGCCCTCCGCGGTCAACGCAATCGCGTCCCGCACGTCGACGTAGTCGGCGCTCGCCGAGCCGACGAGGCGATGCCGGCCGAGATAGAACTGGCGCAGGTCGACCCGCAGCTCGGTAGACACACTCGCCGAGCACACCGACAACGTCGCACCCCACGCGAGCGTGCCGAGCAAAGCGCTCGCGACCTCGGCGCTGCCGGTGGTGTCGAGCGCGAGATCGACGCCGGCGGGTGCGACATCGCGCACGCGAGCAGCGAGCTGCCGCGTCTCGGCGACGATGTTCTGCACGTCGTCGAGCTGCGGCGCAGGGCGGCGGGAGACGGTGATGACTCGAGCACCGCGGTGGCGAGCGTAGTGCGCCGCAACCTCCCCGAGCACTCCCGTCGCGCCCGAAATGGCGACCGTCTGTCCCTCGTGCACATCGCCAGCCGCACGTAGCGCCTGCAGCACGATCGGGAGGCTGTGCAGCATGCCCACGGCGAGCCCTGCATCCAGCTCGCCGCGCGCAATGGCACTCGAGGCCGGCACGGCGACGAACTCGGCAGCGCCGCCATCGCGGTGCACGCCGATGACGGTCTGGCGCGGACAACGGGCTTCACTGCCCTGGGCGCAGAAGGTGCACGACCCGCACGGAATGTTCGGCTTGACGACGACCGGCTCGCCTATGCGTTCAGCGTCGACCGAGTCGCCGACGGCGCGAATGATGCCCACCGGATCGATGCCGGGGATGCGCGGCAACGCGGCGGCCGCGCCGGGCCCGATACCTGCGATGACATTGAGGTCGAGCTGATTGACGCCGAGCGCTTGCACCTCAACGAGCACCTCCTGCGCGCCGAGCACAGGAATCGGCACCGGCGACACCGCCAATCGCTCGAGACCGTGCGCGGTCAGCAGTGCGGCGAGCATGAGCCTCCGATGGCGAGGGGGCGAGCGTGAGCCGCATCGCCCTTTCTGGATACAGTATCCATTACTCGGTGGTCTGTCCAGCCGAGGCGGATGACTCGCCACCCCTGCTGGCGACTGCCCAGCCTGCACGGTCGAGCACGCCGAGCAGCGCTTCGTGCGCGGTTGCTCGCGCAGCGTCGAGACCGGTGAGGTCTGCTCCCCCTCGTCGCAACCAACGGCCGTCCACGAGGACATGATGCACGTCTTCCACCCCGCAAGCCATGACGAGCGACAGCACGGGATCAAGAGCGACGGCGAATCCGAGTCGTCGAGCATCCACCACCACGATGTCGGCTCGCAGACCCGGGCGCACTCGACCCACCTGGTGGTCCCACCCCAGATCGCGTGCGCCCTCGCGCGTCGCGAGGGCGAGAGCCGTGCGCGGCGTCACCGGGGCTCCACCCCGCGCATTGCCGAGACGCACGACCGTGCGCATCTGCTCGAACATGTCGGCGCGAGCGGGCAGCGCGAGAGAGTCGGTCGAGAGGCTCAGTTGCACTCCTGCGTCGAGGGCCTGGGCGATCGGTGGAGGCCCCATCGAACCCAGCTCAGTGGCGGGGCTCAGCGAGATCGAGACACCCCGATCGGCCAGCAGCGTCAGCTCTTCCACGTCGGCGTCGACAGCGTGGACGACCTGCAGTGCTGGCACCAAGAGCCCGGCGGCCTCCATGGCCCGGAGGTCTGCGTAGCGATCAGTGTCGGTTCGGCGACCCCCGAGGTGCATGGTCATCGGCAGCCCCAGCCGCGCGGCGGCCTGCCACTCGGCAGCGAGCACGGCGGGCTGCGAGCGGGTGGGGCCACGCACGGCGAGGCCTAGATCGCTCAGTGGCCCGACCCCCGCGTTCGCCCATCGTTCGATGTCGTCGAGATCAGCGGTGCGGGTCGCGTCCCAGGCATCGGGGTTTCCGTAGGCGAGCCGCGTACGAAGACCGCTCACGCGATGCGCCGTCACGGCGGCTTCGGCAAAGTCGGGGGAACGAAGGTTGTGATGCCAGTCGACGACCGAAGTCACACCACTCGCGGCGGACTCCCACAGAGCAGCGAGGGTCGCAGCCGCACTGTCGTTCGCGGTGACGAGCGCAGACAGGCGTCGCTTCACGGGAAAGTACGCACGTTCGCCGATGCCCGTGATGAGCCCTCGGAAGAACGAATTCCACAAGTGCTGGTGGGTGTCGATGAATCCGGGCAGCACGATCATGCCTCGGCAATCGACGTCGTCGGCGCCATCCGGCACCGGCAGGCCAACGCCCACGTCGGCAATGCGGCCGTCGATGACCAGCACATCGGAGTCAGGCATCTCGCCGAACTCGTCGTCGAGGGTCAGCACATGCCCGCCGCGTAGCAGCGTCGCGTCACTCATCGCGAGAGTTCACGCTCGTCGTCGCTGCGCATGCTGTCGTCTCGTTCATCGAGCAGGATGCGGCGCTCACGTCGCACGAGCAGTCGCAGCGGCACGGCCGCGGCCAGCAACGAGGCGACGGGGCACCTCGCGACCCCGGCTCGCACGGCGTCGATCAGTGCATGGTCGGCGACACCGTCGGACGCACACTCGATCTCGAGCACGAACCACGGCGGGTGAGGCACCGAGGCACCGATGCCGAGCTCGCCGGCCATGTCGAGCATGGTGCGAGCATCCACGGTGTTCGTGCGGGCATTGAGTGAGCGCTCGGCGAGCTCTTTTGCAATCCAGCCCTGCGAGCAGAAGGCCAAGGCCGCGAGCAAGTACCGCAAAGGGCTGGGCGCTGCGCCGGAGCCTCCACGCTCGACTGCCTCATCGCTCTCGAAGCGGTGCAACCGGCCGTACTGCTCGAAGTCGGCAGCACCGTGCACTCCGTCAATGACAGTGGCTCGCAGCCAGGGCCGCATGATGCCCACTTCCGGGTCGGCGGCAATGCGGGCTCGGAGCTCGTCCATGCCTCGATCAGCGGGGTTCGGGTGCATCGGTGCCTCCTGGCTGCGGCGCGGCTGGCCCGAGGGTGAGCCGCGGCATATCACGATTTGGTGACCGTACGTAGACAGGAAACCACATTCTGGATACCGTATCCAGCATTCGGGCAATGACGCTCCTCCACCCCGGTCGCGCGTCACGCCCCCCGTACAGGAATGGGAGACACATGAGCACACTGTCCCGCAAGTTGGGAGTCGCCGTCGTCGCCGGCGTCTCCGCCGCAGCGCTGCTGGCCGGCTGCACCGCCCCGGCCGACCCCGGAACCGAAGAACCAGCCGGTGGCGTCACCTTCCCCGAAGGCGAGATTGGTCCTGCCGAGGACGCCGACATCACCGTTGCCATCCCTTTCCCCGACATCACGATGTACTCGATGTACGAGGTCGCCACCGCGAAGGGCTGGTACGAAGAGGAAGGTCTCACCGTCGAGGTGATCACGGCCGACAACGTCGCCGCCGCTGTCTCCAGCGGTAGCGCCGACATCGGCGTCGACAGCGCCGGCACCGTGATCGAGGCGATTCGCGGTGGTGTTGAGGCCGAGCTGCTCAGCGGCCACTACTGCCGCCAGAACTTCGACTTCGCGGTGCAGCCTGACATCACCTCGGTCGAGCAGCTCGATGGCACCGCCGTCGTGCTCGCTGGCCAGGCCGGTGACCCCGCCGAGTTCCAGCGCGCGCTTGCCCTGGAGCAGGCAGGGTGGGACCTCTCGACCGTCAACGTTGAGATCGTCTACCCCGGACCCGACTCGGCAACGTGGCGGGAGTTCTTCGTCAATGACCGCGTCAGCCTGATTCCGTTCTACGGCGATGACCGCCCGGCACTCGAAGAGTACGGCGCCAACATCGTGGTCGAGTCGCTGCAGAACTGGGCGAACGACTTCCACATGGCCGGCTCGGCCTGGCTGCAGGAGAACCCCAACAGCGCCGTGCGCTTCTTGCGCGCGACGATGAAGGCGGTCGACTTCATGGTGGCTCCGGGCGCCGGTGAGATCCCGACGAACAAGGACGAGGTTCTCGACATCTTCGAGGCCGCTGACTTCGACGTCTCCGACCTGCGCGTGCAGGACAACCCGTGGGTTCTTGACGGCCACCTGGCCTGCCCGAACCTGTACGTGGATGAAGAAGCCTGGCAGATCACCATCGACACCCAAAGCCTGCAGCCGCTCGACTTCGACGAGAACGTCGACCTTGGCTACTTGCTGAAGGCGCAGGAACTGCTGGGCATCGGTAACGAAGGACCCAGCGAGATCGCCTACCCGTAAAGGCTGTAGAGAGCACCTGGGAGAGTCACCCGCTGGGTCCCTCCGCATCATAAGGGGGCCGGACGTCGAAACAGACGTCCGGCCCCTTCTTCGTGCCCTGTTCGCGCGATGCAGTGGATGCTCGAGACGCCGTGCACGTGGAAGTCACACCTCAGCGACACGACCCTGCCCGCACGAGCGCGCTCCATGAACCAGACATGATGAAGGCCCCTCTTCAGGGCTGACACCCTCTACAGACACGACAAAGGCGGGCACCCCACTCTCGATGGAGATGCCCGCCTCTGGGTCGCGATCAGTCGAGCGCCGCTACTGCCTCGACTTCGATGAGGTACTCAGGGTTCGCAAAACCTGCGACTTGCACGAGCGTGCTGGCCGGGAAGGGCTCAGCGAAGTACTGCGAGCGCACGGCCCGCAGCTCGGCGCGGTGGTCGAGGTAGTCCTCCCCGACATAGACGGTCACCTTGATGATGTCGGCGAGAGATCCCCCCGCGGCCGCCATGACTGCCGCGAGGTTCTGCCACAGCTGCTCCGACTGGGCGACGATTCCCTCGGGCATGGTGCCGTCGGGTCGATAGCCCATGATGCCGCTGAGGTAGACGAGCGACCCGGGGTTGACGACCTTCACCGCCTGGCTGAAGTCCCACGTCGGCGCGTAGATGCCCTCGGGCACCACCGTCTCACGTCTCATCGATCAACCCGCCTTGACCGTGGCTCGGTCGTCGTGCCACGGCGCAAAGCGCTTGCGCAGCAGCCCGATCACCGTCAACGTGAGGTTCGCGATGATGACCATCACGATGACCATCGCGATGGCGTCGTCCATCTGGAAATCGAAGGCGGCGCGCTCGAGCAAGTGCCCGAGGCCGCCGGCGCCGCCGAGGAACTCGCCAAGCACCTGGCCGGTGAAGCCCAGTGCCGCTCCACGCTGAATACCGACCAAACTGAACGGCAGCGTGCCGGGAAGCAGCACCTTGACGCCGAGAGCGATGCCATTCGCGCCGAAGACGCGGCCGGCATTGACGAGCGACTTGTTGACGGTGAGGGCGCCCTCCATCGTGTTGAGCATGATGGGGAAGACGGCGAGCAGCAGTACGAGAGCGATCTGTGATGCGGCGCCCAGCCCGAGGATGAGAATGATGAGCGGGGCGAGGGCGACCTTCGGCGTGGAGTAGAGCAGCCAGAGGAAGGGCGCCACCGTGAAGCGCAACACCGGAAACCAACCCACTGCAAGGCCGACGACGACCCCGATGACGACAGCGAGCACGACACCGATGGCGAGGTTGCCGAGGCTGTAGCCGAAGGCTGACCAGAAGTCTGGTCGTACGACGAGCTCGACAAAGGACGCGGCCACGGCCGTCGGCGGCGGCAGGAAGACGGCCGGAACGAGCTGGAGCCAGCTCACCGCCGCCTCCCACACGAGCAGGATCGCGAGGACGACAGCCGCGAGGAGCAGCCGCCAGCGACCCTCCCCCGAACCTCGCGCCGCGGAACGACTGGGGCGGACGATCTTGAGCGGCATCGTGGCGGTCACGAGGCGGCCCCCTTCCTGCGGTTCCAGGGCGCGAGCCATCGCTCGACGAGTCCGACAAGCTGCGTCATCGAGACGCTCCAGATGACGATGAGCATGATCGCTGCGAACGACTGGTCGGTGTTGTAGGTGTTCGCCGATCGGATGATGACGGCTCCCATTCCGACGGAACTGCCCGTGAGCTCGGCAACGACCATGCCGATCGTCGCGAGCACGGCGCCCTGCCGAAGTCCCGCAAACAGGAACGGCACCGCGGCGGGCAGGAGGATTTTGCGATAGACATCCATCCGCGAGCCGCCGTAGACGCGCGCGGCGCGAATAAGGGAAGGGCTCGTGGTGCGGATGCCCGCAGCAAGGTTGAGCATGATCGGAAAGATCGCGCTGATGACGATGAGGAAGATCACCGGGCCGGTACCGAAGCCGAACCATGCCTTCGTGAGCGGCTGATAGGCGACCGCGGGCGCCGCATACAGCGTCCAGGCAATGGGGCCGAAGACCCGGTCGACCGGCACTGAGCTTCCCATGAGCAACCCGAGCGGCACGCCGATCGCGACGGCGATCGCGAAGCCAGTGAGCCAGGACTGCACCGAGACGGCCGCGTTTTGGGCGAGAGTGCCTTGCTGCACGAGCTCGACAAACCCTTGCGCTACATCAAGAGGCGGCGGAAAGAACACCGCGTTGACCAGACCGAGGGTTCCCACCAAGAACTGCCACAGCAGGAGCAGCAGCACGACCTCGGTGACGATGAGCAGCGCACGCCCGCGAGGGCTGAGGCCGGCAATGAATCCAGCGACACCGCGTTGAGCGCGCAGCCCAGACGGAGCAGCGAAGAGTGAACTCACGATCCCTTGCCTCCCCGCGACGCTGCGGTGGCCTCGTTCTGCAAGACATCCCAGAGGTGGTCACGCAACTCGAGGTAGCGAGGGTCGGACTGGGCGCCGCGCTCCGACCGCGGGCGAGGAAGATCGACAGTGATCTCTTCGAGAATCGCGCCGGGGTGGCTCTTGAACACGACGATGCGATCGCCGAGCAGAATGGCCTCTTCGATCGAGTGGGTGATGAAGATCACCGTCTTGCCGGTCGCCGTGATGAGCTTCTCAATCTCGTCGCGCATGACTTCGCGAGTGAGCGCGTCCACCGCGCCAAGGGGTTCGTCCATGAGCAGGATGCGCGGCTCGGCAACGATCGCGCGCGCGAGGCCGACGCGCTGCTGCATACCGCCGGAGAGCTCGCGGGGGTACGACTGTTCGAACCCCGCGAGTCCGACGAGCTCGATGGCGTTCTGCACTCGCTCGCGCCAGTCGCCCGAGTTCAGGCTCTGCTGCATCTCAAGGCCGAACCGCACGTTGTCAAAGACCGAGCGCCATGGAAGGAGCGCGTAGTCCTGGAACACGACAGCGCGGTCGGGGCCGGGCCCCGTGACGGTGCGGCCGTCCACGGTCACAGAGCCCTCTGTGGGCTTCACGAGACCGGCGATGACGTTCATCACGGTCGTTTTGCCGCAACCGCTCGGGCCCAGCACGGTCACGAACTCGCCTTCGGCGATATCGAGGTCTACGCCTTCAACGGCGGTCAGGCTCGTCCCGGTGCGGGCGATGTCGTATCGCACCGTCACGCCGCGCACCTCGATCAGGGGCGCTGCGGCGGTCTCTGCGGAGTCTGGCATGGGATCACGTCTCTCTGTGGTCAGTACCGGAACTCGACTCCGGTGGTCAGGTGGAGGGGTGGACATCGGGGCGGTCCGAGCTCGAACCGCCCCGACGAAAGGTCACCGCATCTTCGGGAGGACCTCGGTGCCCAGCAGTTCGATCTGCTCGAAGTATCGGTCGAACTTGAACCGGAAGTCGAATACGAGGTGCTCGACCCCCAGTGCTTCGAACTTCTTCAGCTCGTGCACGGCCTCGTCAGGGTTGCCGACGATGAGCTGCCCCTCGAGGTCGTCGACCGTCTCGAACGTGCCCGACGGCGGCTTCACCGCGAACTTCGCCTTGTTCGCCCAGGCCAGCAGACCGGGAATGTTGACGTGCTTGAGCGCCTCGTCACGAGTCGACTCGATGCTCGTCGGCGGAATCACCGCGATGGTCGGCAGCGTGCGACCCGCCTCGGCCGAGAGCTCTTTCATGTTCGCGATGCGCTTCTCCATCGTGGCCAAAGAGATGCGCCCGGGCATCCACCCGTCGGCGTACTCGACCGCGAGGCGAGCCGACCGGGGCGTGGCCCCGCAGTACCAGAACGGAATGCGCCCGCCCACCGGCTTCGGCTCGATGGTGACGTTCTCGAACGAGAAGATGCCGTCGTCGTAGGTCACGTCGTTCTCGGTGAACACGCGCTTGAGAATCTCGGCGTTCGAGCGCACGGCCTCGACACGATCGAGGTCGCCCCAGCCAATGGCGTCGAACTCGTGGTCGAACGTGCCTGCACCGAACCCGAGGATGAGACGGTCGCCCACAAGCTGGGTCATCGTGCCGGCCATGAGCGCCGTCACGAGCGGGTGGCGGAACGGGATGAGCGACCCCGTGCCGAGCTCGATCTTCTCGGTCACGGCGCCGATCGCCGTAAGGGTGATCATCGCGTCGTAGAACGTGCGGTTCGGCTTTTCCATCTCGCCGTGGGGCTCGAAGACCAGGTGATCGCGCACCCAGACCGAATCGAAACCCATCTTCTCAGCGAGGATGGAACCTTCGAGCAGCTTGTCCTTGCTCGCGTGCTCGCCGAAGTGCGGCAGCAGGAGTCCGAATTTCATCGTGCGTTTCCTTCTCTGTCAGTGCTCGACAGCGCGAGCTTTCCGGTGCCGGGAGCGCCAGTGACGGCGCCGTCGGCGAAGACTTCGTGACCGCGCACGTAGGTGCGCTCGATGCGGGCGGTGATCTCGCGGCCGTCGTAGCAGGTCCATTCGATACGCGAGAGCACACCGTCGTTCGTGATGGTCCACGGGGCATTGAGGTCGGCCACGACGATGTCGGCGTCGGCCCCGACCTCGAGCGCGCCCTTGACTCCCTCGAGGCCGAACGCCGCCGCCGGCTTCGTCGCGACCATGTCGACAACGCGGTCGAGGGTCAATTGACCCTTGTTCACGGCATCGAGCATGAGCGGGTAGTAGTACTGGATGCCCGGGGTGCCCGTATGGGCGCTCCACATCTCCGTCCAGCCGACCTCTTTCTCTTCGCGCGTGTGCGGCGCGTGGTCGCTCGAGGCGATGTCGATCGTGCCGTCGCGCATGCCCTCCCAGACCGCAGCCCGGTTCTCATCGGGCAACCAATACGAGAGCGCGTAGGGTCCGAGTCGTTCGACGTCGTCCCACGTCGACAGGAAGGGAGCCCAGTGGTTGACCTCGCACGTGACGTCGATGCCGTTGGCCTTCGCGCGACGCACGGCCTCGATCGAGCGCGGGGTCTGAATGTGCGCGATGTGGATGGGGCATCCTGAGGCTTCGGCGAGCCGCAGCACGACGTCGATCGCAGTGTCCCAGATCACGCCTTCACGAGCGGCGTACGCCGTGGCGTACCCCTGCGGAGTGTTCTCGCCGCGCGCCAGAATCTCGCCCTCGATGTAGTCCATGAGCGCCTGGTCGTGCGGGTGGATGATGAATCGCTTGCCCGTCTTGGCGATGATGTCCATGAGCTGCAGCAAGTGACCGTGGTCGTGCATGCCGGTGCCGGCGGGGTGCGGGTAGGTGCGCCCCGTGTCGACCACCATGTAGATCTTGTAGGCGCGAATGCCCATCTCGCTCATGCCCACGACCTCGTCGAGCTTCGTCGGCGCGGGGTTGTGGTTGTAGTCGACGATCGAGCTGCGCTCGTACATGCCGAAGACATCACGCAGGGTTTCGGTGTCGGTCGTCGGCGGGTTGAGGTTTGGCATGCCGAAGATCGTCGTGACGCCGCCGGCCGCGGCCTGCTCGGTCGTCGTTCGGATGTCTTCTTTGTGGGTGTAGCCGGGCTCGCGCGTGTGCACGTGCACGTCGACCATGCCCGGCAGCACGAGCTTGCCGGTCACGTCGATCGTGCGCACCGCATCCACGGCGGTCTCGCGCGAGACGATGCCCGCGATGCGCTCACCGCTCACGAGCAGGTCGGCGTCGACGACGCCGTGGGGCGTCGCGATGCGCCCGCCGCTCAGTCGAAGGTCGATGGTCACTGCGGTGCCTCCAGGTTCTCGATGGTCTCGCCGGACTCCGCCGGCAGGGTGGTGCGAATCTCGACGTCGCTCGGTCGCACGTAGCGGTCGAACCACTCGACGATGCGCGGGGTGGTCTGCTCCCAGTAGCGGTCGTAGGCCGCGTAGTGGGTGGTGTGGTGCTGCATGATGAGCTGCTTCGGTCCTCGTGCGGCCTCGTAGAGCGCTTCGGCGTGGTCCGTGGGTGTCGTCGCGTCACCCGCGACGCCGATGACGAGCAGCGGGGTCTTGAGGTCACGCGCCGCCACGATGGGCTTGTACGCGATGATCTCTTCGGCGGCCGAGAGCGAGATCGAGCTGGGGATGCGGTCGTCGACGTCGGCCTTGATCGTCGTGGCACGCCGCTCAGGCGTCGGCACCATGATGTCTTCGCGCGGGTGCACGCGCCGCCCTTCCCCCGTCAGCACCCGCTGCTTGCGGTCGTCGTCGAGTGCCGCGAGGTAGGCGAGCCACTCGTGCTCCTGGCGCATGCGGTGCAGCCAGTCTTCGCCGTCCGAGACGGGCACCTGACTGACGGCAGCCTTGATACGAGCATCGGCACCGGCGAGCAGAATCGCGTTGCCACCGCCGGTGCCGCCGGTGCCGAAGGTTCCGATCGCGTCGACGATGACGTCGTCGCGCGTCGTGAGGTAGGTGACCGCGTTGACGAGGTCTTGCAACTGACGCGACGGCGACAGCACGCCGCGGTCACCGCCTGAATCGCCGAAACCGCGGTAGTCGATGATGAGCACCCCAAAGCCTGCGGCGATGAGCGCCTCGTGATAGCGCACGTAGAGCTTGGCGTCTTTCAGGCCGAGCCACCCCGGCCCTTGCACGATGGCCCGGTACGGGCCGTCGGCGTCGGGAGTGCGCCAGAGCGCAGCGATGCGATCTCCTTCGCTGTAGAACTCGACTGCTGTCTCTCTCACGTGGGCTCCTTGTGGTCAGGGGTGGGGGTCAGTGCTGAGATTTCGGGGGTGGATGCTCGGCTCACGCCGCCAAGCGAGGCACGATCTCTCGGCCGGCTGTTTCGATCCAGTCGCGCTGGTGCTGGCCGACGTTGTGCAGGTACAGACGGTCGATGCCGAGATCGAGATAGCGCTGCAACTGCGCGCGAATGACGTCGGGATCGCTCGTGATGAGCAATCGCCCATGCAACTCGTCGGCGCGCACTCGACGCGTGAGTTGCTCGACGTCATAGGGGCTGCGAAGGTCGCTCTTGACTCCCCCGAACGCGGCCATGGGCCACTGCTCGACCGCTGCTCGTTCGGCCTCTTCGTGCGTCGGAGCCCACGAAAGTTGCACCCTGAGCACTTTCAGCAGGCTCGACGGCGAACGCCCGGCGTCGCGGGCACCCTCGTCGAAGCGAGCCATGAGCGCCGCCACCTTCTCGACCGACGATGCGGTCGTGATGATGCCGTCGGCTTCGCGACCGGCCCGGCGTGCGGTCACGGGCCCATCGGTGGCGATGAGCACGGGAGGCTTATCGTCGAGCGTCCAGAGTCGGCTCTTCTCGAGCGCGACGTATTCACCGCGGTGCCGCACTTCCTTGCCGCTGAAGAGTTTGCGGATGACGTCAACGGCCTCCCACATCATCTCGAGTCGCTCGGGAGCCTCGGGCCAGTAGCGACCAGCAATGTGTGCGCTGAGTGCTTCCCCAGCACCGATGCCGAGCCAGTGCCGGCCGGGGTGCAGTGCCGCAAGCGTCGCGCTCGCCTGGGCGATGACGAAAGGGTGCACGGTATGGATAGGCGCGACGGCTCCAGGACCGAGGTCACCGGTCGTGTGCTCGGCAATCGCGGCGAGCAACGTCCAGACGTGGGGTGCTTCGTCGTGCACGGGCAGCCACGGCTGCAACTGATCTGCCGCCATGACGCCGGTGAATCCCGCGAGCTCGGCGAGTCGACACAGTTCGACGAGTTCGCGAGGCGGTGTTCCACCGCTCATCGCGGCGTAGCCGACGTGCACTGGGCTCATCGTCACTCCTCGCCGTCGGGGTTCTCGCACCGCATGCGCGGCGTCGAGCACCATCATGGCGCATTCTGTATCCAGAATCCAGTAGCCAGAGTAAAAGACGGTCCACGAGCCCCCGAGCCGACACTCTCCCGCGGCAGTTCGACGACCCACGAGGGCGCGATGACGGACTATCGCGCAGAATCACTCTCGCCTGGAGGCTGTTGAGGCGGGTTGGCAGCACGCACCGCGCGGGGCACGACGGCGAGCGCAGCGAGGCCGATGACCCCGAGCCCTGCAACCGAGAACGCAAGCGGGAATGCCAACACGAGCACCGCGACGAGGGCGGGGGCCATGACCTTGCCGGTATTGCGCACGGCAGAGGTGATGCCGATGAACGCTCCCCTCGCTCCGGCTGGCGCGGCAGCGGCAGCGACCACGTTCGTCGCCACCCCCAGCACGGCGTCGCCGACACTGGAGATCACCACAATGACGACGACGAGCACCACAGCGAGCGTCGATGCATTGCTCGCGAGGGGCGCTGCCGTGAAGGGTGCAGCGGCGAGCAACACCGATCCGACGAGCACGCTGGGAAGGCCCGTTCGGCGCAACAGCGCCGGCGCGAGCGCCGCCATGCCGATACCGAGCACAGCACCTGCACTGAAGGCAAGCCCGATCGCCGCGGCGCCAAGTCCAGCGCGATCGGCCAGGATCGGCAAGAAGCTCAGCGCGGCGAACTTCAGCAGGAAGCGCACGAAACCGAGCCCTTGCACCCCCAGGCCATCCCGACTGGTCGCCGCCCGCAACGCGAGATCGAAGCTCGCGCGCCCAGAGAGAGTGCGCGCGGGCGTGCCGCGGGGAAGCCCCCACCAACACAGTGCGGCTGCTGGCAGAGCGAGCGCGCCGAGCAGCAGCGCGCTCTGCCATCCCGCGGCGACGACGAGAAGCCCGGCGACCAGAGGCAAGGCCGCCTCGGTCGACGACATGACCACGACACGTCGACTCTGCGCCTCGGCCTGTCGGTCTCGGTCGACACTGTCGGCGAGCACCGAGACGCTCAGAGACAATACGACGCCGAAGCTCGCGCCTTGAACGGTGCGCGCGAGCACGAGCATCCACGTTTCAGGCACCACCACCGGAGCGATCGAGACGAGGCCGAAGGCGATGAGGGCCGCAACCATGACAGGTCGAGCGCCGATGCGATCGGCAAGCGCTCCCGCTGGGATCGCCGAGAGTGCTCCCGCGAGCACATAGACGAGCATGACGAGCGATACGGCTGCGTCGTCGAGACCAAGCGCTCTCTGCAGTTCGGGCAGCGCGGGAACGATGCCCTGCACCCCTGTCAGTACAACCGCCCCCGCCGTGGCAGCGGCGAGCTCGGGGCGGGGGTGCACTCGAGTTAGTTCGCTGCGCCGTCGCGGCGGATCATCTGCAGCACACCATCGCGCACGGTACCGAGGTGCTCGCGCAGTGCGGCCTTCGCGGCGTCAAGATCACCCGTCACGACGACGTCGACAAGTTCGCGGTGCGAGTGATCGTGGGCCCCGGCAACCCGCCAACCCAGAACGTAGAGGCCGACCTTGAGGCGCAGGTCTTCGATGAGTTCCCACGCGAGGGGATTGTTCTCGGCGTCGTAGAGCTCGGCGTAGAACTCCTCGCGGGCGCGGAGGAAGCCCGCTCCCTCTTCTTTCGCGTCCGAGTCGTCGGCGAGCGCGCGCAGTCGCTCAGATCGTGCCGGCGTCATCGTCGACATCGAGCGCACTAGTGCGTGCTCTTCGAGCAGTTGACGCAACTGGTAGATCTCTGTCACTTGCTCGACTGTGAGCGAGCGCACGACGGCGCCTTTACGGTCGTGCATCTCGACGAGCCCGTCAGCCTCGAGCTGAATGAGCGCCGATCGCACCGGAACACGGCTCACGCCGATCGCTTCGGCCAAGGTTTCTTGGCGCAGTTTCTGGCCCGGCTCGAACACGCCGGAAAGAATGGCATCACGCAGCACGTCGTAGACCATGGCCCCGACCGAGCGATACCCGACCGCCGCTTGACTGGCGAGGCCTTGCAAGCCATCGAGGCCTGCACCGCGGGCAACGCTGGGCACAGCGCCCGGTGCTTCCTGGCTCGTCATCGGAATCCTCCACACATCAGCGCTGCGGGGATGCAGCCTAGGCAGGTTATCGAATACGGTATCCCTGAGTATGCATCGCGACGACTGAGTGTCGCAGACATGTATACTGGATACAAGACCCACGGGAAACCTGTCCCGTTGTTCTCCCGTCCGGACTGGGACGGGGTGGTCGCCGGCATCGAGCCGGTTGTGCACCTCATCACCCCTGCCCACACCCCGGACGGAGCATCCATGGTCTACTCGTTCACTCCCCCTCTCGCGCTGCGCCTCTCCGCGATCGCGGCTTTCGCCACGCTCGCCCTCACCGGCTGCGCCTCCTCGAACGCTGCTGAAACGGCGCCGACCACTGACACCGAGGTCGCCGCGGTCACCATCGACAACTGCGGCACCGAAGTCGTCATCGACTCGCCCCCTCAGCGCATCGTCACCGTCAAGTCGTCGACGACCGAGCTGCTGCTCGCGCTCGGCGCCGGAGATCGCATCGTCGGTCAAGCCTTCCCCGACGGGCCGATTCCCGAGCAATGGGCTCCCGCGGCCGACATTCCCGTCCTCTCCGACAGCGCTCCCGCGCAGGAGGCCGTGCTCGAACTCGAGCCCGACCTCGTCTTCGCGGGGTGGGAGTCGGTGTTCAGCGCCGACAGCTCGGGCGAGCGCGACAGCTATGCGGCACTCGGCATCGACACCTACGTCGCCCCGAGCGCCTGCAAAGACCCGGTCTACCAGCCCGACCGCATGACGGTCGATGAACTCGAGCGACAGATCACCGAGCTCGCCGAGATCATCGCCGTCGACCCACAGCCCTTCCTGACCGAGCAGCGGGCGACGCTCGACGCGATCACACCCGACACGCGTGAACTGCGCGCCCTCTGGTACTCCTCGGGCACTGACACCCCCTACGTCGGCGCCGGCATCGGAAACCCGCAACTCATCCTCGACCTCGTCGGTCTCGAGAACGTCGCGGCCGATGTCGCCGACACGTGGACGTCGATGAGCTGGGAAGCCATCGTCGACGCGAATCCCGACGTCATCGTGCTCGTCGATGCGACGTGGAACAGCGCCGCCGACAAGATCGCGCTGCTCGAGTCGAACGCCGCGACTGCCGAGCTCGACGCCGTGCAGAACTCGCGCTATCTCGTGATTCCCTTCGCCTCGACCGAAGCCGGAGCCCGCACCGCATGGGCCGCGGCCGACCTCGCTGAGCAACTCGCCGAGATGTCGATGGACTGATGAGGATGCTCGCACCCAGCACACCGCCCCCCAGGGTCGCCGGCTCGACCGGCGCACCGAGCAGCCGACGACGACGCATCGCTGTCGTCGCTCTGCTCGGCGGGGCGGTGCTGCTCGGTGCCCTCGTTCTCGGCATCGTCGTCGGACCTGCCGAGATCGGCCCGGCCGAACTCGCGCGCATCCTGCTCGATCGACTCACCGGTGCCGAGCCCGAGTCTGCGCTGCGGTCGAGCATCGTGTGGGAGCTGCGGTTGCCGCGCGTGCTCACCGCCGCCGCGGTCGGCGCAGGGCTCGGCCTCGCCGGGTCGATCATGCAGGCGGTGACGCGCAATCCCCTCGCTGACCCGTACCTGCTCGGTCTCAGCTCGGGGGCATCGCTCGGCGCCGTCGCCGTCATCGTGCTCGGCGTCAGCCTGCTGCTGCCGGTCGCCGCCTTCCTCGGCGCTCTGGTGGCCTTGGCCGCGACACTCGCGATCGCCCGCCGCGGCGGCGCGATCACTCCGGTGCGCACCGTGCTCGCCGGCGTGGCCGTCTCGGCGATGCTCGGCGCGCTCACGAGCGGTGTCATCTTCTGGAGCGCAACAGGTGACTCGTACCGCGAGATTCTCGGCTGGCTGCTCGGCACGCTCGGTGCCGCCGACTGGTCAAGCGCCGCGATTGCCGGGGTGGCTCTTCTCGTCGTGGGTGGGGCGCTGCTCACCACGGGGCGCACGCTCGACGCCTTCGCCTTCGGTGAGCGATCGGCCATGACTCTCGGCATCGACGTGCCGCGCATCCGCCTCGTCCTGCTCGTCGCCACGGCGCTCCTCACCGGTGCGATGGTGTCGGTGAGCGGCGCGATCGGCTTTGTCGGCCTCGTCATGCCGCACATGGTTCGCCTCGTCGTCGGCCCGGGGCACCGCGCACTGCTGCCCCTCGTTGTCGTCTGGAGCGCAGCATTCCTCGTTCTCGCCGACACGCTCGCCCGCACCGTGCTCGACCCGCGCGAACTGCCTGTCGGCGTCGTCACGGCGCTCGTCGGCGCCCCCGTCTTCGCCGCGCTCTTGGCGCGGCGCGCAACGATCGGAGCTCGATCATGACCTGGTTCGCCACTCGCTCCACCTCGCCGTCGACCGAGGTCATCGCATCGGGCCTGCGGGCTCGATCGGTCAGCGTCACCGTCGGCAGCACGATGCTCGTCGACGACATCGACCTCGACGCCGCCGCTGGCACCGTCACTGCGGTCGTCGGCCCGAAAGGCGCCGGCAAGTCGAGCCTGCTCGCGGCGCTCTCGCGACTGCACGGCACCGGCGTCGTCGAACTGGGTGGCGACGACCTCTCGACGATTCCCCGCCGACGTCGTGCTCAGCTCGTCGCGATGGTGCAGCAGTCGACCGAGACCGACATCGAGCTCACGGTGCGAGATGCCGTCGCACTCGGCCGCACCCCCCATGTCGGCGCGTGGGGTGACGACGGCGAGAGCACCGTCGTCGACGAGGCACTCGAGGCGGTGGGCATGACGGCCTTCGCCGACCGCGCGCTGCTGTCTCTCTCGGGCGGCGAACGTCAGCGAGTGGCGCTCGGCATGGCCCTTGCGCAGCAACCACGCCTGCTCATCGTCGACGAGCCCTCCAACCACCTCGATATCGCGGCGCAGCTCAGCATCATGAGCTTGCTGCGGCGCTTGGCGTCAGAAGGTGTGACGGTCGTCGTCGCCTTGCACGACCTCGCGCTCGCGCTCGAGTTCAGCGACAACGCACTCGTGCTCTCGCGGGGGCTGCGCATCGCTCATGGTCCCACCCTCGAGACCCTCAGCGATGAGCTCATCAGCACCGTCTACGGTGTCGAGGCGCGCATTCTCATCGACGACACCACGGGGCGCCGCGCCATCAGTTTCGGCGCGCGTACCGAGTCACCAGCGATCGCTCCTGGGGCTCACCGTCACGAGTCGCGCGCCGCGAGCCCCGCCCGGTAGCCGTCGTCCCAGCCTTGCTGGCGCGCCTCCGCAGTGCCGAGGCTGAACAGGTCGTCCGCGGCTCCCCGCACCAAGGTGCGCGCCCCCGCCGCCTCGGCGTCGACGAAACGCGCAAGCCCGCGCACCACGGCCACGGGCACGCCACTCGACTTGCCTTTGACGAGGTCGGCAGCCGCCGCAATTTCATCGCCGACGGCGGGGGCGGTCACCTCGAGCACCTTGCCCGCCGCGTCACGCTGGCCGCGCAGATCGTCGAGCAAGTGCACGCCGCTCGCCCCGATGACGATGTCGGTTTGACCCTCGCGCCACGGCCGCCCCGCGGTGTCGGTGATGACGACGCCGATCGGTCCGCCCACGATCTCTTCCACCGCGGCCCTGATGGATGCTGCGCTCTCGTCGGGCGCGAGCGGCAGCAGCAGCACGGTGCCATCGGCGGTGTTGCTCGCATCGACCCCGGCCGCGGCCATGACGAGCCCGAGGCGGTTCTCGACGATGCGCGTCACGCCGCCCGGATGCTCGCGCGTCGCGACGACGCGCACCGTCTCCGCCGTGATCGCGTCTTCACGATCAGCCGCCTGCAACATGCGTCCTTCAGCCTTACTGACGATCTTGCTCGTCACGGCGAGAATGTCGCCTGGCTCTGCGATGCCGACGACGGCCGCAGCGATCACCGCCGGCAGGTCATCCCCCGCCACGATCTCAGGCACGCCGTCGACGCCGAAGACGGTGATCGGGGGCAGCGCTGGGGCCATGCCCCTATTCTCCCCCAGCGCGACGGCGCACCGTGCCGTCGCCGTTCGGCGCGGTCAGGGTTTGGTCGCGACCCCGTCAAGCCACAGCTCGACGCTCTCGTCTCGATGCACTCCATCGGTGCCGACGTGCTTCGACGAGATCGTCGGCCCCTTCGTGATGACGTGCACCCTGGCCATCGCGTGGCCTCGGCCGAGGCCGTAGTCGTCGGCGAGCCACTGCACGATCTCGCCTGCCTTCACCCCGGGCTGGTCGTAGCCGCGCTCGATCGCCTCGTCGAGCAGCGCGCGGGGCGTGCGGCCGGTCTTCTTCTCGATCGCATCGAGATACGCCTGAAACGACATGCGAGGCCTTTCGTCAGTCCGCGAGAGCCGATTCGTGAGAGCCGTTGCGGTCTGTGCGAGGCTACTCTCGGCCGCGGCGCTCGTCGAGTTCACGCTCGAGGCGGCGAATGCGCTCTTCTTGCTCGGCGTGAGCGATTTCGCGCTCGAGGCGGGCGAGCTCGCGCTCGGTCTGCGACATGGGTGCAGCATCCGTCGCCGCACCGTGTGACGCCGCGGTGCGATCCCACCGGCGCGGGTCGCCGAAGCCTCCGAGATCGACAGGCTTGCTGTACTCGCGACCCACAGCGAACCACAACACGCTGCCGACGAGCGGCAGCAGAACCACGAGAATGATCCACACGATCTTGGGCAGGTGCTTCACCTGCGACTCGTCGCGCGTAATGATGTCGGCGAGCGCGCCGATCATGACGACGAGCGTGAGGGCCCCGAGGATGATGTGCATTGCTCAAGCCTAGAGATTCTTCAGCGTCGCAGAAAGGGCAGCACGTCGCGCCCGAAGACCTCGATGAATCGCTCTTGATTGCGACCGACGTTGTGCACGAAGACGGTGTCGACGCCGAGATCGAGATAGCGCTGGATGCCCGCTCGATGCACCTCAGGGTCACTCGAGATGAGCATCCGATCGTCGAAGTCGTCGGAGCGCACATAGGCCGCCATTTGCGCGAGCTCGTGGGGTGAACGCACGTCGCTCTTCGCGAACCGCAAACCCGCCTGCGGCCACTCCCTCAGCGCGGCGGCTGTCGCGAGTTCGTCGGTTTCATCCCATGACACATGCAAGCGCAGCACGACGCGCCCGCGCTGCTCGCGTCGAGCCTCGCGTGCGCCTTCGGCGTAGCGCTGCAGCAACAGCGGAATCTTGTCGGCGGGCACGCTGTCGAACAGCAGACCGTCGGCGACGGTGCCTGCGCGACGGGCCGTGATGGGCCCCGCCGTGGCGATGAGCAGTGGGGGCAGCACCTCGGGCACCGACCATAACCGGCTCGACTCGAGCCGGTTCCACTCGCCGTCGTGACGCACGTCGCGGCCGCTGGCCCCGGAGGCGAAGAGCTTGCGGATGATCGTGAGGGCGTCGAACATGCGGTTGAGACGCTCGGCCGCCTCCGGCCAGTAGCCACCCACGACGTGGTCGCTGATCGCCTCGCCACTGCCGATCGCGAGCCAGGTTCGCTCTGGGTAGAGCGCGGCAAGGGTCGCGGCGTTCTGCGCGACGACGGCCGGATGACTGCGATAGACGGGAGCGACGGCTCCCACTCCGATCTCGCCGGTCGTGACGGCGCCGAGCGCACCGGCTGTCGGCCACACCGCACCAGCCTGGCCCTGCGCCGCCGTGAAGGGCTGAAAGGCGTCAGGGACGAGCGTGCCGCTGAAGCCGTGCTGCTCGGCGAGTGTCGCGAGTCGCACCGCCTCGGGCGGCGCGAACTGCTCCAGGGCAGCGGCGAAGCCGATGGGGGCGGTGGTCATGTGCCTATTGTGCCGCTCGCCCCGCCCGGCTCGAGCGGATTGCGGCCCTGCTCGAGCATCCCGATGTATGACAGCAGGCGCCGAGCGCGATTCTCGGGCCTCTTGAGCCCTTGCAGACGAAAGACGACGCCGAAGCGCTCTTGCGCGGTGAGGGCGGCGAAACGCTCGTTCGCGGCGGGAGACGCTGCCAGGGCCGCAACGAGGTCGTCGGGCAGTTCCATGCCGCGCTGACGATATGCCGCATCCCATCTCCCGTCTGCCTGCGCGCGCTCGACCTGCAGCATGCCCGCGGGCCTCATTCGCCCCTGCTCGATGAGTCGAGCGATGATCTCGACGTTGCGCTGCGACCAGACCGAGCGCGGCCTGCGCGGGGTGAACACCTGCAGGTAGTAGTGCTCGTCGAGCGACTTGGTCTGCCCATCGATCCAGCCGAAGCACAGGGCGGATTCGAGCGCCTCGTCGTAGAGCATGCCGGGCAAGGTCGTCGACTTCTTGCGCAGCTGCAGCCGAATGCCGTCGTGCTCGGGGTTCTGCTCGAGCCAGGCCTCCCACTCGGGCACGGTGGTGATGAGCAGTTGCGGCTTGTCGTTGACGGCGACCATGCTGCGAGCGTACGGCGCACAGGCGACTCCCGTCACGGGCATGAGTCCTGCATAGGTTGTGCGCATGACTGGGAGTAGCGTTCTGCGCACACCCGACGGTCGTGCCGTCTGGAAGGGAGCACTATGTCGAATGCGCACCAGTCAGCACCGTGGTCTGCTGGCATCACCCACGCGACGCTCGTCACCGACGATCTTGTCGGGTCACGCGACTTCTACCGCGATGTGCTCGAGCTTGAGCTGATCTTCGAAGACGACGAGTCTGCGGCGTTCACGCTTGGCGGGGTCATCATCAACACCCTCGCGTCGACCGCCGCCACCGAACTCGTCGAGCCGCTTCCCGTCGCCCCGGCATCTACGGGCTCTCGAGTGCTGCTGACGCTCACCGTCGACGACGTGGATGCCGCGGCGGCGCTGCTCGCCGCGCGCGGAGTCACTCTGCTCAACGGTCCGATGAACCGCCCGTGGGGCATCCGCACCGCCGCGTTCGTCGATCCGGGCGGTCACGCCTGGGAGCTCGCCGGTCCGGTCGTCGAGGGCTAGCGCCGAAGGACGAGGCGGCGCGCCCATGGCGAGCCGTGCCGCAGGGCTGAGCCGATGATGATCGCCGCGACACCGGCGAGCAGAACGACGATCGCCGTGGCGAAACCTCCCGGCACAGCAGCACCGTCAAGTGGTTCGCGTGACGCCAGCGCCACGAAGAGACCGCCCGAGGCGGTGCCGACGACGCCCACGATCGACAGGAGCACTCCCATGACGATCTCGCCGCGCCGAGAACGGGGTCGTGACTCCTCATCGTCGCGAACCGAGCCCGACAGCTCGAGGTCGGCTGCGCTCTGGCTCTCTGCGTCGCTGTGCACGACTCGAGCGTAACGAACGGGACACGGTTGCGACACGCCCGGGATGCAGGCTTGCATTCGCCGCAGCGAAGCCACTAGATTCGCCAAGCGCCGAACATCGAAAGGAGGCCGAGCGACATGTTGAACACTGCATTCACGGGGATTCTTCTCCCCACCCCCGCCGGCTTCGTCGGCGTCCTCACCGCCTGATCGGGCTGCAGCCGAGTCTCTGACTCCCTCGCCGCCCGCACAGCCGGTGGCGACGCTCGCGAAGCACCCATCGACATCCGTCTTGGGCCGCGACTTTGCTGCGCTCACTGCGCGCGCGGTCCGCATCAGTGAGGAAGAAACCCCGCATGAACACCACTCTGTCGACCCCTCAGGGTCGAGTGCACCCATCCGCCCATCCACCGAGTCCGCACTCGGCGCGTCGTGTCGGCATCATCGACCGCCTCGCGTTGCGGCTCGGCATCGCGCTCGTCGCGTGGAGCCGCCGCCCGCGCGTGCTCGACGTGCGTGATGACCACGCGCGTCGCGTGCAGAACGCGCTCGCCACCGAACGTCGCGAACGCGAGATGCTGCTGAGGCTCTCGCTGCTGCCACCTCGGTGATGACACCGCACGGGGCTGAGGTAAACGCGCACAGCTCGCGAGCGTCTGGGGTTCAGCGACCCCAGGCGCTCGCGGGCGCCTCGACTTCGGGCACTTCGGTGTACGACCAGTGCGCCCCGTTGTTGTACATGCCCGTCGCCCAGCCAGAGAACCAGATCGCTCGCTCGATTTCTTCCGTCGGCGCCGACGCCTCGAGCGTGCTCACGATCTCGGAGTAGCGCGGCAGCGAACGCAAGGCTTCGGCCGCGTTCTCGGCCGCATCAACGAGGTCGACGTAGCGCCCGGTGCCCCCGCCGCCGCCGGACCCCCAGCCGTTGTTGAGCGGATTGTTGCGGTTCCACCACGAGTCGACGAAGTTCTCCTGCCGCATCCATCGCGTGACGACGGTCACGTTCGACTCGGTGAGTGGAAAGTCACCCATGAGCAGCACCAGGCTCGCCCAGTCGTGATTCGTACCGCCCTCGATGAACGTCTCGAAGCCCGGCGTCGCATCGAACTCGTGGCGCTCGATTGCGGGTGCAGCATCCACCGACGTTGACGCGGCCGGCGCGATCGACTGCGCGTTCTCGTCGATGTACGCCTCGAGAAGATCCTGGTTGCTCGGCGTTGCGAGGCCGAGCGTCGACGCCAGCACGAGGCCCGCGACGAGTGACGCGAACACGGTGCGCGCCGTCGACCAACCGTGGCGGCGATATGCCGGCCGCGCGCTGGTGGAGTGGCGGTGTTTCGACACGTGGGATTCCTCGAGACGGCCGCGCCCGGTGCGCAAGCCGTCGTCCAGGATACTGAAGCACCTCGGCAGCGCCTGAATGGCGCCTGTCAGAGGCCAGTCAGCGAACCAGCCGGGGGCGGAGGCGGCACGAGCGGAGCGGCATCCGGTGCGGCGTTGCGACGCAAGAGTCCCATGAGGCTGAGGGCGTTGATGACGCGGTGGGCCTCGTCGATCTCGACTTTCGCTTTGGTCGCGAGCTTCTCGACCGACATGAAGCCCTTGGCTGACGTTGACACGATGCGCCGCTGCTCGACGGTGATCGGAAGGTTCTCGAAGAAGGGCCAGCGGTAGAGGCGGTAGGTGTCGCCCGCGCGCAGCCACGAGGCGCGCGTGCCCTCGAACGCCCTCGTGCCGATGAGCCAGAGCACAGGGTCGAGGTCGAGACCCGCGAACGCCGGTCGATGCCGAAAGTCGTCGCCTGCAAAGGCCGGTTCGGCGTCATCGATCGCGCGGGTGCCGATCGCGACGGAGTCCGGTCGCTCCGGCAGGTCGTCGAGAGCGAAGTCCCAGCGGTAGACGTAGCCGCGCACGTCGATCTCGAGCGGCGGAAAGCCCGTCGGTTGCAGGGTGATGACCATGGGAGCCGGCATGCGCCAGATGGCGTGAATCGCCATGGCGGCGGCGGTCCAACCCGGGAGGGGTGGCGGGGCGCTCGGCGCTGGTGTCCCCGGTGCTGCCCCCACAGCACCGGGGACCCCGTCGTCATCCTGCTCCGCAGGCGAGGGCATGGTCGACAACTCGAGCTCCGTCACCGACGACCCCCCGTCGTCGTGCGTGTCACTCATATCGTCCCCCTCGCACCGGGATTCCGACTGGATGCTCTGACGCTAGTCAGGCACCGTTCCCGCCGCGTTCCACGCATGTTCCAGGCGTGTTTCGGCGGCGCCCCAGTTCGGGGGGCGATGCGAGTGGCCGCTACGTGGCGAGCGCGTGCGGCGAGCTCAGCGGCGCTAGCTCAGCGCGCGCAGTCGCGGTGCGAGGTCGCGCTCGAACAACTCCAAGAACCGACGCTGGTCTTGGCCCGGCGCGTGGAACACGAGGTGGTTCATGCCGTAGTCGACGTACTTCGCCACTTCGGCGACGACCTCATCGGGGTCGTTGCCGACGATCCAGCGCTTCGCGATCGTCTCGATCGGCAGAGCATCCGCCGCCTTCTCCATCTCGACCGGGTCGGTGATGTCGTGCTTCTGCTCAGCCGACAACGACAACGGCGACCAGAATCGCGTGTTGTCGAGCGCGGTGTCGTAGTCGGTGTCGTACGAGATCTTGATCTCGATCATGCGGTCGACATCGTCGGGGCTCTTGCCCGCCTGCTCGATGCCCTCCATGACCGAAGGGATGAGCTTCTCGGTGTAGAGCTCGACGCCCTTGCCCGAGGTGCAGATGAAGCCGTCTCCCACACGACCGGCGAACTTCGCCACGAACGGTCCGCCCGCAGCGACATAGATCGGCACCGGGTTCTCTGGGCGGTCGTAAATCGACGCGTCGTGGGTCGAGTAGTACTCGCCGCGGTAGTTCACGCGGTCTTCGGTCCAGAGCTGACGCATGAGCTCGATCGCTTCGCGCAGTCGCCCGAAACGCTCCTTGAACTCCGGCCACTCCTGCTCACCAGCACCGCGGAAGCCCGTCGCGATCTCGTTGAGGGCCTCGCCCGTGCCGACACCCAGGAAGATGCGATCGGGGTACATCACACCCATCGACGCGAACGCTTGCGCCAACACGGCTGGGTTGTAGCGGAAGGTCGGCGTCATCACTGACGTGCCGATTCGGATGCTCGAGGTGCGCTCGCCCACCGCCGACATCCACGTCAACGAGAACGGAGCATGCCCACCGGTGTGGCGCCAGGGCTGAAAGTGATCACTCACCGCCACCGACTGCATACCGTGCGCTTCAGCAGCCACCGCGATCTCGACCAGCTCGCGCGGATCGAACTGCTCAGCAGAGGCCTTGTACCCAAGAGTGAGAGGGAGAGTCATGGTGTCCATTCTTGCATACTGTATCCAGAATCCGCCAGGTCTGACGGGGTGCGGCACTGCGGTCTCACGACGCCGCTGGGGCTACCGCCTCAGTCGGCGATCGTGTCACTGAGCGCCGAGATCGACTGCGCAGCCTGCTGCTTCCAGGCCTCGAACTCTTCGGGCTCCGCTTCCTCCCAGAGCTCGTAGAGTTCGGACGCCACGGGGTTCAGCACGCGCTGCGCGGCCTCGAGAATGAGCTCGTAGTCGTTCTGATCGAGCTGCTGCGCCACCAGTCGAATGTCGACCTCGTCGAGCTCGGCGGCGGGGTCGCTCACTCCACGGGCCGCAAGCGCAACTTCGAGCACCGCAAGCGCGATCGCGCCCTCCGGGGCCTCAAGGTAGTCGCCCGCGATCGCGTCTCTCAACACGTCGAGCGAGAACGTGCCCTCTGAAATCTCCGTGATCGCATCGAGCGCGTCGTCGTTCTCGAGCGGTCCCGTTCCCCATGCACCCATGGGGCGAGCCTAGCCACTGGTCGCGCGAGCATTCGTGGTGTTCACTGGGAACCGCCTTGCGCCCTTGCGCACCGCAGTCACCCTCGACCCCAGGGACACCTCGTGCTCGACGCCATCGGCTCTGCTCTTCCCCTCGCCGCGGCAATCGCGGTGAGCCCGCTCGCCATCGCCTCTGTGGTGCTGCTGCTGCTCTCGCCGCGGCCGAAGGCAGCCAGCACGGCCTTCGTGCTCGGGTTCGTTATCGCGATCGCCGTCGTCGCCGCCATCGCCTACGCGATTTCGCTCGCCTTGCCGCACAGCAGTGATGAGGTGTCGATTTCGGCGCCGTTCATTGTGCTGGGCCTCGGCGTGCTCGCCATCGTGCTGGCGGTGCGTCAGTGGCGCTCGCGGCCCGCGGCCGGAGTGGATGCGGAGACACCGGGATGGATGGCGAAGCTCGATGACGTCACCCCGACGTCGGCGTTCACGATGGGGGCGTTCTTCGGCGGGCTCAAGCCCAAGAACCTGTTGCTGAGCGTCGCCCTCGGAGTCGAGCTCGAAGCCGCGAGCACGACGGTCGCAGAATCGGCCATCGTGTTGGCAATCATCATCGTGCTCGGGTCGAGCCCGGTCATCCTTCCCGTCATCGTCTCGCTTGTCGCAGGCGATCGCATCGCAGAACCACTCGCACGATTGCGAGCGTGGATGATCGAGCACAACGCCGCGATGGTCGGCGCGATTCTGCTCGTGGTGGGAGTGCTGCTCATCGGCAAGACCCTCAGCGGCCTCGCCGTGTAGTCGCGCTACTCGGCGAGCTCGTTCTGCAAGAACTCGGCGACGGCACGCGGCACGTACGGGGCAACGTCTCCGCCGAGGCTCGCCACCTGGCGCACGAGCGAGCTCGAGACGTGCGCGTGAGCAGGGTCGGGCAACATGAAGACTGTCTCGACGCCGGCGAGGTCGCGGTTGACGATCGCCATGGGCGTCTCGTAGGCCACGTCGACCTGACTGCGCACACCCTTGACGAGTACGCTCGCACCGACTTCGGTGCAGTAGTCGACGAGAAGACCGACGCTCCAGCCCGTCACGCGAATGGTCGGCGGCAGCGCACGGTCGGCAACGGCCTGCTCGATGAGCGTCACGCGTTGGGCGATCGGCAGCATCGCTTGCTTCGAGGGGTTGTGCACGACGACGACGTGCACTTCGTCGAAGATGCCCGCCGCTCGCTCGATCACGTCGAGGTGGCCGAGGGTGACGGGGTCGAACGACCCAGGAACAACAGCGATCCTGCTCATGGGCCTCAGCCTAGCGAGCGCGCGTTACTGGAGTGTTTCCGATCGGGGTGCGGCGTAATCGGCGGTCACGAAGATCGGCAGGTGATCAGAGACTCCCTGCGGCAACGTCGTCACTCGCGTGATGTCAAGCCCGATCGACGTGGCGAAGTCGAAGTGCCCGCGAAAGAACTTGTAGCGCGTGTAGGTGCGCGCATCGCTGAGCGTCACCTCGTGGCCCGTCTCCTGCACACTCGTCGACAGGTGGTCTTTGAAGACGGGGTAGTTGAAGTCGCCCACCATGAGGGTCGGCAGCGTGGGCCCGAACGAGTCGAGCGCTTCGTGCGCAGCGCGAATCTGGGTGCGACGCAGTGAATTGAGGGCGGTGAGCGGCGCCGCATGGAAGCAGCCGATGACGAGCTCGCGGTCGTGTTCACGATCGACGAGGTGGGTGCCGAGCAACCTCTCGTGGGCGGGCTTCGCGATGATGTCGTGCAGCGAGCGCTTGAGACTGAAGGCCTTGGTGCTCAGCGCGACGAAGCGCTGCGGGTCGTAGTAGATCGCGAGCCCCAAGCGGTTGAGCTTGGTCGCGTCGGCAAGCACGAGGCCGCCGACCGAGGTCGGCATGTCGTCGGTGTTGATCTCTTGCACGCACAGCAGGTTGGGCGTGTGCGTCTCGACGAGCTTCTCGAGTTCGCCGCTCGCCGCGTGCTTGCGCAAGTTGTACGAGATGACCCTCACGGCTTCAGTCTGCGCCAGCGAGCCGCTGACGAGAAATCGACGCGATCACCCCTGCGCGATGAACGAGCGCGCACTCTCATCGAGGCGGCGCGCGATCGCGGCAGCGAGCGGCGGATGCTGCGCCAGCGCCGCGTCACCCTCGAGCACCCCGGCGGCCGCTTCGCGCGCTTCGAGAATGAGGTCGCCGTCGGTGGCGACTCGCAGCAGCTTGAGGCTCGTGCGCCCGCCGCTCTGGTTCGCACCGAGCACGTCGCCTTCGCGCCGCAGCTCGAGGTCGATCGCGGCAAGTTCGAAGCCGTCGAGTGTCGAGGCAACGGCTTCGACACGTTCCCGCCCGAGCGACTCGAGCTGGGCGGTCGTGACGAAGAGGCAGAGGCCGGGCACTCCCCCGCGACCGACGCGCCCGC
>SXGT01819221.1_pt1 | contig 31739 bp, 20 predicted proteins | sample 3176221 | NCBI WGS metagenome assembly SXGT01 (sample SAMN11356862, study PRJNA531348) | freshwater metagenome | isolation source: freshwater sample F1-120 | place: China: Fuxian Lake, Yuxi | collected 2017-12-25
CATCGCCAAGGACTTCAAGGAGTTCATCCGGGTCGCCGGAATGACGCATGTGCGCATCACCCCGTACTACCCCCAGTCGAATGGCAAGATCGAACGCTGGCACAAGACACTCAAGTCCGAGAGCATCCGAGTGACGCCGCCTACCACGCTCGACGAGGCCCGGACCCTCGTCGACCGCTTCGTCACGCACTACAACGGGACCCGGCTCCACAGCGCCATCGACTACATCGCCCCGAACGACATGCTTGCCGGCAAGCATGACGCCATCTTGGAAGAGCGTGACCGACGGCTCGAGGCGGCCCGACAGCTGCGAAAGCAACGGCGCAAGGACCTCGGTCGGCGAATGGGCACTCCCGACTCGTCCGAGCTTTCACAGGACGGCGACCAGCCGATCGCCGCATGAAATACTCGACTCACAGACCGAATCGAGGTACCCTCACGACCCATCCACTGGTCACGTTCACGGGGAACCAACACGGGTGGTCAACCCACGCGGCCCGTCCTTGCATCTGAGCATCATGACGACAAAAAGAAAACAGTGTCAATTGTGCGAATGGTCGACCCGTACATCACCTGGAAGCTTGAATTCGAGTCGGCGAGCGACCGAGTCGGTTCACGGCCATGGTTGGCAGTTCGCGACGACGGGTACTTTGTGCTGGTGTGGGCCGAGCAGCAGCCATGGGGGCCCGATCGCGTGAGGCTGTGCAGGGGCAAGATCGGTGAGTGGCATACCGAGTCAATGGTCTCGTGGCCCGACGACGGCACGCCCCTGGCCCTCAACGACACGCTGCGTGTCCACCCGCGCGTGGACACTTCGCCCACGGGCCACTTCTATGTTACCTGGCTTGCTCGCTTTGATGACCCTGGTCCCGCCAAAGAGAAGGCACCGCCGCCCGGGCTTCCCTTCCTTCCAACGACCTGGGGCGAAGTTTGGACGATGATATCGACGATGGATTGGCTGGACACGCATCCGACGCAAGTTGGGACCTCGGCCTTCACACTGATCACGTCCAATCCGGGCACGATCAAGAACATCCACGCATCGAATTCCGTTGCGATTGGGACCGCCGTTCATCCCAACGGCGATCTCTCCGTCGCAGTCGCGGGCGACATCGTCGCCCCCTATCACGTGGGCGGAGTCCAGGCGCCCTGGGTCTTCGGCTCCACGCAAAAGATCGTACTGTACACCATCGATCCTTACAGCACAAAGCTAACGTTCCAACCGGTGCAGATCATTGGGGCACCGGCTGACGGTCCTGACAAGCCAGACACCCTCCCCGACGACCCGGAGGACATCTTCGAACTTGACGCGATCAGCTGCGCTGTGGGACTTGGACCAACCCCGCACGGGAGGATCATGATCGCGTTCCGTATGCGGCACGTGTCGAGTCATCCGTCTTTCCCACATCAATATACGCGGATCTTTTCGAGCCGGGTGCCAGGCAAGCCGGTGAGTGGCCTGCCCACCTGGAAGGAAGTCAAGCCGCCCAGTCCCTTCGACTATCCGTACGGCATGCTCAGTGTGGTGGAGAGGCAGGACATCGCCGGGCCCGTCAGGATTGCCCAGCAACTTGCGTACAACGCCAAATGCCAGGTCTTTGGGTTTGCCACCGCTGCAATCACGAAGTTCGGTCCGGGGGATGTTCTCAAGGTACCGCTCATTCGGGTCTGGTGAGATGACGATGACATCGCCAATCTCCAGAGGCCATCCCATGCCATTCCTTCGCCGGTTGGGCTGCGGCTTGGCGATCACGCTGGCTCTGCTTGGATGTGACGACCGCTCGCTCGAACCAGAATTTCGGCATGGGCCTGTGGACACATTCGTCGACCGGGATGTCCCGGCTCCTGTGCCAGACGACACAGCAGGGGACGGCCTCGACTCACCGCCCGACGGACTCGGCACATGCAGGACTACGTCGCTGTGCACCGTAGGAGGACATTGCCAAGATGACGAGGTATTTGACTGTGTCGCCGGGAGCGACCAAGACTGTGCGGCCTCCAGCCTGTGCCTGACGGACGGCATGTGCAAGCTTCATGGACGGGGCTGCACCCCGGCGGCAATCCATGGATGGGACTGCGCTTCTCCTCGTGGGTACCAGTCCGTCTCGCCTTGCGAGGACTGGGGGCTCTGCTCGGCCGTTGACGGAATCTGCCTTGCGCTGACAGACAGCGATTGCGCGAAGTCGGTCACCTGCGTCGCGTACGGAAACTGCGTCGCGAAGCGGGGCGGGTGTGACCGGTAGTCGGGTGATCAGCAGCGTGAGCTTGTCTTCACCGTCTCGATCATTCAGCTCCACCACCACTATTCCTCCTCGTCGTAGTCTCTGCGCGCGTCCGTCCGACCCGCGATACGCGCCAGGCGGTCGAGATGCCGTGCCGTCACGAAGCTCAGGTGCCGGTCGACGATGTCGCGCGCCTTGGCGTAGTCGAGGGCCGGGCGCGACAGCAGGAAGTCGAGGTCGACCTCGTCCTTGTGGCGGGGCGACGCGAGCTTCATGGCGACCAGGTACTCCAGCGGGACGACGGGAATCTCCTCGCCGTCGGCCTCGATGACGAAGCCGGCGCGAAACGTGGCGTCGATGGCCTCCTCGAAGAGGGCACGCAGGTGCACGCGACGGTCGATGAGATCGATTGCGGCGACATCCGTGGTGAGTGACACGCCGCCGATACGCAGCGGATGCGAGGCGCCGGTCCACGCGGCGAGGGCAGCCGCGCCCTGAGCCTCTCGGACCGCGAAGTCGACGTCCTTGGTGTACCGATCGAGCCCATACGCCTGCATCGCGACGCCACCGATGAGCGCGAACGAGCCACCGATGCCTTTGAGGAGGCGGGCCCCCGTGGCGGCCACGGCCGGGAGGTCGACCGGGCTCGGGAGCTTCTTGATCGTCGGACCCGTCACGACTCCCCTCCGGAATCGGCTGAAGCGACACAGCCATCGGGCCCATCGTAGCGACGGAACCGACTCGTCGCAATTGACAAGACACAATAAATGAATTATCCTCGCCGGCCGCGGAAAGGAGCTCCTCATGCAGCTGCAACGCCCGACCCCGTTCCTTCAGAGAAAAGCCACCAGCACCGACGCCGCCGAGCGCAGCGGCGCACGCGCCCTGGGAGGGGGGCCAGACCTCGCGCGGCTGCCGTCGTCGGGAGGCTCGGGCCTCTCGTCCGACGTCTCCGCGCGCTTTCAATCGACCACGGGGCAGGCCGCACCGGCGGGCGTTCAGGTCCACACCGGCGCCGAGTCGCGCTCGGCGGCCGACGCCATGGGCGCGCGCGCGTTCACGATGGGCCAGAGCATCCACATGGGCAGCGCCGGCTCAGCGACCGACACGGGCCTCATGTTGCACGAGACGACGCACACGCTGCACCAGGCCGGGGGCGGCGCCACGACGCAGACCAAGAGCCTCGGCGCCTCGGGTGGCGCGCTGGAGGTCGAGGCGGATCGGGTCGCGGATGCCGGCATGTCGGGCGGGACCGCGCCGGTCTCGGTCGGCGCGGCTGCCGGGGGCGTGCAGTGCGACGTCATCGGCGACGTGCGCGACAAGCTGAGCTACGGCGCCTTCGACTGGTGCATCACCGACCGCGAGGCCATGGACTCGCTCGCGCTCCTCGGCGGCATCGCGCCGGCCAGCCTCGCCGGTGAGCTCGCGCGGCTCGAGGACAAGTACGTCACGCGCCTGCTCGACAACCTGCCGGGCCGCGCCAAGACGGGGGAGATCTACACGCGCGTGCTGGTCACCCTCGGTCCCACGCGGGTCATGCCCTACATCACGGACCTCCTGTCGTACGGCGTCTTCGACTGGGCGATCACCGACGCCGAGGTGAGCCGCGTCTTCAATGTCTTCGAGGCGTTTGGCGCCGCCGAGAAGGAGCAGCTCATCACGCGGCTCTACCAGACCAACAAGCTCGGCCGCCTCATCTCGAACTGCAACGCCAACCATCATGTGCGCAACGTGCAGCCGTGGGTCAACTCGCTCCCGGCCGCGCTGGCGCTCACGGCCATGCAGCAGACGCTGGTCAAGTGCATCTTCGACCGCACGGCCGACACGCACCTGGAGACGCTCAAGTTCTGCTTCTCGAAGCGCTTCGGGCTCACGGTGGGCGCCTCGATCGGGGGGCCGGGCCAGGGCGAGACCGCGATTGATTGGGACGCCGCGGGACTGCGCCGCTCGTGGGGCGTCATGGAGGCGCTGCCAGTCGCGCACGTCGCCGGCAATGCCAGCCTCGACCACTATGGCCGCTACGACAACGCGGACGGCGTCAGCGGTTGGTACTTCGGTCGCTCGGAGGAGGCGGCCATCGGCTACCGCGCGGGCCACATGGACGACACCCAGAACACCGACGACGGCGATCCGCTCCAGGGCGTCAACCGCTTCAACAAGGTCATTCGGCACGAGGTCGGCCACGGCGTCGATCGCCAGATCGGCTGGGCACGGGGCGCGGAGCCCGCCAAGCCCGAGCGCGGCGGCTGGCACGAGTACGGCACCGATCGCTTCACCTGCGCCGACGACATGACGCAGAGCGCGGGCAGCGCCATCGCGGGACTGAACGCCGTAAAGCAGATGGACGTGCTCACCGCCATGGAGAACGCCATGACCGCCGGCAACTGCGACGGGCTGGCGGCGGAGATCAACGCCATCGCAGGGCTCACCGCGGAGCAGAAGACGGCCATCCTCGCCGACCCGGCCATCACGCAGCTGCGGCGCGCGATGATGAGCTCGCCGTGGTACAACCACACCGACGGTGGCTCGCACCTCGGGGATCACGTGTACTTCAAGGATGGCAACGACTGGGCGCGCTTCGAGTTTGCCGCCCGGGCGCGCAAGGTCTCGCAGTACCAGTTTCGCGCTCCCGGGGAGTGGTTCGCGGAGGCCTATGCCGCCTACTACGAGCCGGACACGCGCGGCCGCGGGTCCAAGCTCGCCGACCGTGACGCGGATACCAAGCGGTGGTTCGACGAGAACGTCCACACGCTGGCGAACTCGCGGTAGCCGAACGTGCGGCGCCCTGCGGCGGGTGTTTCTGTGCTCGGACTGCTGGTCGGAGGTGTGGCTCAGGGCCAGCCGCCCACCATGCCGGAGGACGTCATGACGACCGTTTCCAGCGACAAGGGCGACGCCGCGCTGCGTCGCGCGCTCGCCGAGCACGCGCAGCGCACCGGGGCCACGGCGGTCACGCCTGCCGACATCAAGCTCGTCGTGCGGTCTCCGGATCCAGCGCCCGGCATCCGCGCGTTCCGGGCTTGGTACCGCGAGAAGGGCGAGCCCATCGTGTTGGCGGGCATCGTCACGGCCAACGGCACGCCCGACGTCCAGCCCTACCGCGCGCTCGGCGTCATCTTTCAGGCGTGGATGGCGGGCACGGCACCCGAGGCCAAGGCCATGGCCGAGGTCGTGACGTTCGTGATGGCCGGACATCGCGAGACGACGGCCGTGCTGACCGAGGGCGACAAGAGCAAGCTCGTTCGGCGCCCCGACGAGCGCGCCAAGGTCGGCTTGCCGGCCCGCATCCCGGCCGCGGAGGCCTTTGGCGTCACGTTCTTCTGGGTCGTCGACGACGTTCCCACGCACGTCCGCGCGTTCTTTGACCCGCGCCGCCAGCGCGGTGAGCTGGTCCAGACGCGGCTCGACAAGCTGCCGTAGCCCCCGCCGTGTCGACGTTCACGACGCAGCCAGTGCGGTGCCCGAGCTGCGGCATCGAGACCGCCCGCGAGGTCGCCCGGACCATCAACGTGACGCGCGGGCCCAAATACCGTGAGGCCATCCTCGCGCGACGCTTTCAGAGCTTTGAATGCCCGTCCTGCCGGCAACCGTCGCACGCCGCACCCGACTTTGTGTACGTCGACTTCGAGCGGCGCCAGCTCATCGCCGTCCTCTCCGAGCGCCTCGAACGTGCCTGGTGGGAGCACGAGGCCGTGCCTCAGGCGGCCTACGATGCGGGCTTTGGTCCCGAGCAACCGTCGTTCGCGCAGGTCCTCGGAGCGGACTTCGCGGTGCGCGTCGTCTTTGGGCTCGACGCGCTGCGCGAGAAGCTCGTGGCGTTCGAGGCCGGGCTCGACGATGCGTGGCTCGAGACGCACAAGCTGCTGTTGCTCCGCGAGAGTCCCGGGCTTGCGCTCAACCCTGCGGCGCGCCCGCGCTTGATGGCGGCGGACGGGACCCGGCTCGTCATGGTGCTGCGCGCGCCGATGCCCCAAGGCGAGGGCTGGCAGCTGCGCGAGCTGACGGTCGCGCGAAGGGACCACGACGCGCTCACCCGGAACCCATCGCTCGACGCCACGGTGACCCTGCTCTCGGCCGGCCCGTACGTCGATCTCGGCCGCGTGTTCTTCGCGCCGGCGATGCCATGACGCCTCCGCTTCGCGTCGAGCGACGCCGCACGCAGCTGCTCGTCCAGAGGCTCTTCGCGCTCCAGAAGCGGGTGGAGGAGCCTGCGGAGATCGCGCTCGAGCTCGACAGCCTGCGCGACGCGCCGCCCTCGCCCGGCCTCGCCGAGTGGTCCGCACGCTTTGGCTGGACGCCCGTAGAGTTGGACGTCTTCGCCACGGTCTTGTGCCTTCACGTCTTTCCGGAGCTCGGCCAGCGCGTGAGCGAGCTCATGGGCCAGCTCAGCCGCACGACGCCCTCCATTGGAATCGTCGCCACGCTGCTCGACCGCCTGCACCAGGCGCACGAGGTGCAGCTCGCGCTCACAGCGGGCGCGCCCCTTGTCGATTTCGGGTTTCTCGACGTGCACGACCCCGACGAGCCGCTGACCGATCGCCGCGTCGCGGCGGACGCATTCGTGGTCCAGTCCTTCTTCAAGAGCCGCGTCTGGCCCGCGGCGCTCACGCCGGTGGCCTTTCGGCTCACGCGCGCGGCCGACGTGGTGCCTGCGCTGCCCGAGGCCATCGAGAGCCGCCTGAAGGACCTCGCGCGCACCGACTCCGATGTCCGCGTCGTCATTGACGGCGTCCCGGGCAGCGGGCGCAAGCGTCTGGCGCGCAAGCTCGCCCGGCGTCCGCTGCTGGTCGTCGACTTTGCCCGGCTGCGCGATCAGCCCGAGCCCCAGGTCATGCGTGCCCTGCGTCACGCGCTGCGCGAGGCCTGGCTCCACGGGGACCTGCTCTACTTCGACGTGCCCGACACGACCGTGTCCCCCGCCCCCGGTGGCGGCGAGGAGGCCCCGCATCAGGTGCCCGCGGCGAGCCCCACCGCGCGCGTCCACGCCATGCTGGTCGATCTCCTGGATCGACTCCCGGGTCCGTGCGTCATCGGCGCCTCGCTCAACGACCCGCGTGCGTGGTCCTGGTCGGGTCGCCCCACGACGCGCCTCTCGGTCCCGCCGCCCGATCTCGCGCTTCAAGCGCAAGCCTGGGCGCGCCAGAGCGGCAAGCAGGGGCTTGGGCCCGTGGACGCCGAGGCGCTCGCGCGCCGCTTTCCCCTGGAGCTCCGCGGCATTGGCACGGTCTTGGAGCGCGCCGGCGATCGTGTGCGTGGCGGCTCGCCGACGAGCGTGGGGCTCATCGAGGCCGAGGCGCGGGAGCGGCTGCGCGTGGAGACGGGGCGGATCGCGGAGACGGTCAGCACCGGCCTCTCGACGCAGGATCTCGTCCTGCCGGGCGATCTCCGCGAGCAGGTCGCCGAGATCGTCAACCAGGTGCGCCACCGGGACACCGTGCTCGACCGGTACGGGCTGCGCCGCTGGGGCGGACCCGGCCTCCACGTGCTCCTGTCGGGCGAGCCGGGCACCGGCAAGACGACGCTCGCGATGGTGCTCGGCCGCGCGCTCGGGCGCGAGGTGCTTCGCGTCAACCTCGACCAGGTCTTCTCCAAGTACATCGGCGAGACGGAGAAGCACCTCGTCCAGGTCTTCGCGCTGGCCGAGCGCTCGCACGCGCTGCTCCTGTTGGACGAGGCCGACGCGCTGCTGGGCGAACGCACCGACGTCAAGCAGGCCACCGACCGCTTCGCCAACCTCGCCGTCAACCTCGTGCTCCAGCTCATGGACCAGTTCAGCGTGCTGTCGGTCGCCACGACGAACCGGCTCCAGTCGCTCGACTCCGCGAGCATCCGGCGCTTCGCGTTTCGGCTCCAGTTCCCGCTCCCGGACGTGGACGCGCGCGAGGAGCTGTTCCGGCGGATGGCGCCCCTCGGCGTTCGGCTCGACCCCGAGATCGACTGGCGGTGGCTCGCTGAGAAGGTCGATCTCTCCGGCGGCTACATCCGCAACATCATGCAGCGCGCCGCGGCGTTCGCGGCTGAGAACGGCGACGTGCTCACGGCTGACATCATGACCGCGGCCGTCAACCGCGAGCTCACCCAGCTCGGGCGGCTCGTCCAGGCCAGGAAGGAGTGACCCATGGGTCTGTCTCTCGCGCTTCAGGTTCACGTGGACGTGTCGCTGCTGGACGCGCCGGAGGGACGCAACGTCGGCGTCGTGTTCAATGTCTTTGGCCGCGGCGTCACGCCTGTCGAGATGTGCCGGACGCCGCTCGCCGCCGACGTGATGTTGCACGTGGAACCACCGCCGCCGTCGGTCTGGATGCGGCTCGACCACGACATGGGCGGGCCGTTCGCCTACGCGCTGGGCTACGTCGTGGTGAGCGACGCGACCGGCGTCCTGGCCGTCCACCCCGCGGAGCGCGTGCTGTACTTGGAGGGCCCGTTCCCCGTCGAGCGCTTTGCCCGGTGGGCCGCGACGCAGACGGTTGCAGACGACGCCCGTGCGACCGCGCTTGCCAGCTTGGCACAGCTGCCGGCCGGACTGTCGCTCGTGCGCGCGGGCCCGCCGTCCAAGAGCCTCGTCGGCTTTGCACCCGTCGACGTGCCCCGAGTCACGCTCTCTCGAACGCCGTCGCTCCCCTGGCCACCGCGCGCGTTCTAGTCTCACTGTAGTAGGAGTCTCCGCAATGGCACCTGCAAGCGCATTTCGACCTCACCCGTGGCACGGCATCGACCCCGGGCCGCAGTTCCCCGAGGTGCTCACCGGCTACATCGAGATCGTGCCGACCGATGGCGTGAAGTACGAGATCGACAAGCAGACCGGCTACCTGAAGGTCGACCGCCCGCAGCGCTTCTCGAACTTCTGCCCTTCGCTCTATGGGTTCATCCCCAAGACGTACTGCGACACCCAGGTCGCCGCCGTGACCGTCCCGGGGGGGCCGCCGGTCGCGACCGGGGACCGCGACCCGTTGGATCTCTGCGTCTTCACCGATCGCCCCATCTCGCGCGGTGAGATCCTGCTCCAGGCCCGCCCCATTGGTGGCCTGCGTATGGTCGAGAATGGCGAGGCCGACGACAAGATCCTGGCCGTTCTGGTCGGGGACCCGACTTACGGCGCCTTCCAGGACGTCGCCGAGCTCCCGCGCGCAATCATCGACCGCATGCGACACTACTTTCTGACCTACAAGCGCATTCCGGGAGACGCAGGTGGGAGCGTCATCACCGTCGATCCCGTGTACGGCCCGGCGCTCGCTCACGAGGTCTTGCGCGCTGCCCGCCGAGATTACGACGCCGCGTTTGGTTCTTAGGAACCGCGCAGCAACAAGTCGCACGATCGAGGTTCACGATGCGCCGTCGCGACAAGGCGCTGGCCGCTGGCCATAGTGGTGCTATGGCCGAGGTCAGCAACGCGGTCGCGGCGGATGCAGCGTGGACTGAATCGTAGGACTTGTTGCTGCGCGGTTCCTTAGGGCATCTCCGTACCGGGAGGGGCACCGACCCGCTCGTAGTGCCAGTGCTCCGGCGAGTCCCCGGAATCCTTCACCGCGCGGAAGAGCCCGAAGTACATGGCGATGGCGTCGATGAGCGGATCGAACTTGTTCGGAAAGATCCAGGGCACGTCCATGTCGACCGCTTCACCGAGCAGGTGGTTGCTCACGCTCTTGCCGGGCAACACGTTCGGGTGCCGCTGCGCTGGCTCGCGGTAGCCCTCGGCTGCTTGCGCGAACTGCGTCGCGACCGTGTTGGCCTCCGGAGCCGCGGTCGTCTTGATGTAGTCGAAGAGCGCGGCGTCGTCGTCCTTCTTGGCCTTGAGCCCGTCCACGGTGGCGGTACTGAGCCACGCGTTGCCGTCCTGATCCGAGCCTCCGGCCGCGGTCACGTTGGCCACGAGCTTTTGCCGATTGGCCGCGTCATGGAGCGAGCTCTTGGAGCCCTTGTTGGTCCCCAGGTTGAACATCCAAGCAACTGAGAGCTTGTGCGCGGTCTTGGGCGAGCGCATCACGGAGCCCGCCGTCGACGGTCCCGTGGTGAGCCCCGCCCACGCCAGGAAGCGCCCGTACTTCTCGAGCCGGGCCTTGAGGTCCGCGTTGAGCGTGACGCCATCGAGCGACAGAGTCGCCTTGCCCCAGCTCAGCGTGTTCTTTTCCTGCGCCGCCGACAGCGCCTTGGGCGAGCTGGCGAAGTCCTTGGCACTCTGAAGCACCTTCTGCTGATCCTCGGTGAACTTGCTCTTGCCGCCGGCGCCGACCTGCGCGTCGACCGCGTCGACGTACTCCTGCCCGGACTTGCCCTTGCAGATCCCGGTGATGCCCTTGGCCGTGAGCCACTGTTCGCGGGTCATGGCGGCCGCGCGCGCAGTGGCCGAGAAGCCGAACTTGTTGACCTTGGTAATCTCCTCCGGCTTGAACGTGGACAGCAGCTTGCCGCGGTCCTCCGGGGTCATGTCCGCGAACGGCGCGTCCGTCGACGGCGCGGGCTTGGTCCCTCCCGCGGGTGGCGTGGTCGTCGTTGGAGCGGCGGCGGTCGTGTCACCGAGCGCGATGGCCACGCGACCGACCTGCACGGTTTCGGTGCTGTCCGCATAGCCGCCCGCGAGCTGCTCTTTGAGGTAGCCGAGCAGCCCCCGGTCGAGCGTGGCAAGGGTCTTGTCGTCCACCGCGGCCACGAATGCCAGAGCGACGTCGTCCCGGTCGAGGAACGACAGGTGGTCGAACACAGCTCGCACGAGCGCCGGATCGCCGCGGTGAGAGGTGGCCAACGTGCGGCCAAGGCCGGTCTCGTCGAGGCTGACGTACGTGTCGCTGTACGGAACGAACGTCGCGAACGGCGCGAGGATCGTGTGCGCGCGATCGTGGCTCACTGGGGCCGCTGTGGTTGTCGAGGTCGTGGTCGTCGAGGTCGGGCTGAGCGCCTTGGAGCCCGCGGCGTAGCTCATGCCGCTCGTGGCGTTGCGCGCCATGGACGAGGACGTGTCCGCCGTCCCGGTCGTCTGCGTTGCAGTGTTCTCTGGCTTGGCTTGCGTGACTTGACCCACGGGACACCTCCTGTGCCGAAGCGGCGCCACAATGGAACGCCGATTCAGAGGACGCGTCAAGCAATCGCTATGCCATCGGCACGAAACCGGCATCGAACCTCCGGATCGCGTCACGTGAGGCCCGGGGTTTCGCGCCTCGGCGGCGGGGGCGGGGTCGTCAGGCCCGGAACGGGCGACCTCAGCGGTCAGCGCGGTCGCCGCAGGCCGGTCGCGCCGTCGGGAAAGCTCCCATGGTCTACAAGATGCTGCGTGTACGCCCGAACTGACTCGGCGAGCTCCCGAATCGCGGCGTCGTCCTTGCCCTCCGTCTCGAGCTGCGGGCCGACAAAGACTGTAATGGTCCCTGGCCAGACGACGAAGGTGCCCTTCGGCATCGCGCGAAACATGCCGTGCGCGGCCATGGGCACGACGGGCATCCCGGCCTCGCGCGCCATGAGGAAGGCCCCGGTGCGGAACGACTGCACCACGCCGTCGCGCGTGCGGTGCCCCTCCGGAAAGGCCAGGATCGAGATGCCACGCGACCGTCGCTCGCGCGCGGACGCAATCAGCGAGGCCAGCCTCCCTTCGCCCTTCGGTACCGGGATCCCGCTCGCGGCTTTCATCGCCCAGCCGTAGATCGGGACGTTGAAGTGCGAGGCGTTCTCCAGACCGCAGAACACCGCGGGGATGGCGCCAACGGCGGCGTGGGCGTCGAGCATGCTCGTGTGGTTCATCATGTAGACGCTGACCCGCTCGGGGCGAAAGTCCGGGTGATACACGTACCGCACGCGGTTGAGAGAGCACCGGAGGCTGGCGGCGATCCACGGCGCGACGGTCCAGCGCTGGACGCGCGCGAATGGCAGAAACAGGCAGAACGGCGCGGCGATGAGCAGGCCCACGCCGATCATGGCGAAGTTCAGGAGCCACAGCAGCGGCGAGAGCAGCGCGAGCGCGGCCAGCACGAGGGGATTGGGGTTAGCGGGGCGCTTCGGGAGCGGCATAGACGGCGGGTCAGGAGTTGGGGAGCAAACCGCGCAGACCGAACTCGAACAGCGCGACGGCCACCGCTTCCTTCTCGGGCAGGTCCTCGCGATCCTCGACGAGGTACTGGTAGAGCACCTCCTTGATGCACCCGACGATGGCCGTCGCCACGATCTGGCTGTTGACCCTCCGCGTGAGGCCCCACTGCGCGCCGTTCTCGAGCGCGCCGACGACCATCTCGTGGAGCAGGCCGTAGAGGTTCTTCAAGATGAGGTCGACCTTCTCGTCGACGCCCTGCGCTTGCTTCAGCAGGAGCTTCGTCAGATCGCGATGGTCGAAGAGCAGCCCGACCACGTGGCGGATGTTCTCGAGCATGTCGACCGTCGGGTTCGCCGAGGTCGGATCCACGACCCGAATCGAGTCGATGAGCCGGCGGGCGAAGCCGTCGACCAGCTCGTAGAACAGCTCGTCCTTGGACGCGAAGTAGAGATAGAACGTGCCACGGGAGATGCCGGCCGCCTCGATGACGTCGGTGATGCTGGTGTTGTGATAGCCCTCTTGGCCAAAGACCCGCTCGGCGGCCTTGAGGATCTTCTCGCGACGGACGCGGCGCAGGCGCTCGGCGCGCGTCGAGCGGCCGTCCAGGGGCTCTGACGTGACGGGCACGACGGTCATGAGGCCAGCATCTCCGCCGGCAGCAGGTGCTTGCCGCTCTCGGGCAGGATGCCGCGGTCGCAGAAGTCGACGTGCACCGCGCGCATGCGGTCGGCGAGCTCGCCGATCTGCTCGTCGTTCAAGCCGGCCGTCTCCATCTGCGCGCCGACGTAGACGACGATGCGGCCCGGCCAGAATTGCCACGTGCCCTTGCGGTTCACGCCGTACAAACCGCGCACGCAGAGCGGCACGACCGGAAGCCCGGCATCGCGCGCCATGAAGTACGTGCCGCGCTTGTGCGGGCCAATCTTGCCGTCGCGTGTGCGATGACCCTCCGGAAACGCCAGGATGGAGATGCCCATCGCGACGCGGTCCTTGGCCTGCGCCGTAATCTCGGCCGTACGCCCCTGGCTGCGCGGAAAGACGCGAATGCCGCGCGCGAGCCACATGATCCAGCCGTATCCTGGGACGCGGTAGTGCCAGTAGTTGAACAGGCCGCAGAACGCGTGCGGGATGGCGATGCACGCGAGCTGGCCGTCGATCCAGCTCACGTGGTTCTGCATGAACACGCTCGTGCGCTTGGGGTCGAAGCCGGGGTCGTAGACGATCTTGACGCTCGAGAACGTGATGTACACGTTCCAGCCCATGGCCCGCCGCAGGAAGAGCTGGTGGCGCTGCTCGTGCGACAGAAACGGCATGGTCAGGACCGCGCCCGCAGAGCCCAACATCAGCCCGACGAGCCCGACGAGCCAGGTCCAGATGCCGAGCAGCGAGCGTGCCAGAACGACAATCGGGTTCTTGGAAGCGAGGCCGTCCACCGGGGCGCTCACGCCGCCACCTCGAGCACGCTCGGCAGGACCGTGAGCGTCTTGGGCACGATGGGGAGGACCTCGCCGTCGATCATCGCGTCGATGGGCTCGTGCCCGAAGAACTCGACACGCCGAATTTGAGACTGGGTGACCGCGGGATGCTCGATGTGCGTGCCCTTGAAGATCTTGGGGAAGGTGCCCAGCAGCGTGAACCGGCCCATCTTGCCGACGCGGATGAGGTCCGCCAGGCCGTCGGACGGGTTGGCGTTGGGCGCCATCATCATCTTGCCGCCGGTGAAGCGCGAGTTGTTGAAGGACACGAACGTCACCGGGCCGTAGTCCGTCTCACCGCCGTCGACGCTCATGGGGAAGCTCGCGTGCCGCAGCACGGCGGTCTTCGTGACCACGCCGAACACGTAGCCCAGCTCGCCAAAACGCTTGAAGCGCCGGTTGGTCACCGCCCCGACGTCCGCCACGAAGCCGATGCTCATCAGGTTGATGTAGTGGAGCACGCCGTCGCGGTGGTCGACGCGGATGACGTCGATGGGCCGCCTCCGACCCTCCTTCAACGCGGCGATGGCGTGGGCTGCGCCGTCGGTCGTGAAGTCCCGCAGAAACGAGTTGCCGGTGCCCAGCGGCAGAAACCCGAGCGTGGGCCGCTCCGCACCCGGCTCGGAGGCCTCGGGGAAGAGACCGTTGACGATCTCGTAGCCCGTGCCGTCCCCGCCGACGCCGATGAAGCCCCGGACACCCTCGCGATATTTGGCGCGCGCGAGCTCGATGCCGTGCCCCGCGTGCGTGGTCTCGAGCACCTCGATGTCGAGGCCGCTGGCCCGCAGGTCGCCGATGACGCGGGGCGACTGCTTGCCGCAGCGCCCGCCGCCCGCCGCGGGATTGACAACGGCTACGAATTTTTGGCCGGACATAGCGCTTCGCCTCGCGCCGGCGGCAAAAGCCGGCGGGGCCGGGACGCTAGCACCGATCCTGCGGGGTTCAAAGGGAAATGCTGTTCCCCGAAGCTCCGTTGACCCAGGTCGTCCGCAAGGCGTAGCGTGGGGGCCTCGTGTCCACGGAACCCGCGATCACCGTTCACCCTCGTCCCGGCGACCGGTTCGCGGAGCGATACGCCATCGAGCGGGTCATCGGCGAAGGCGGCATGGGCCGTGTACTGCTCGCGTATGACGACGTCCTGGGCGAACGCGTGGCCATCAAGCTGATGAGCTGTCATTCGGAGTCGGCGAATGCACTCGACCGCTTTCGCGCGGAGGTGCGGCTGGCCCGTAGGATTACGCATCGCCACATCGCGCGCGTACACGACCTCGGACAGGCCGGCGCCGTCCCGTACTTCACGATGGAGTGGATCGACGGCGAGAGCCTGGCCGATCGCCTGGACCGTGTCGGTCGGCTGGACGAAGCGCCGGCGATCGGGATCGCACGGGCGATCTGTCAGGGACTCCAGGCCGCCCACGAAGCCGGCGTCGTCCATCGGGACTTGAAGCCGGCCAATGTCCTCCTCGAGAACGGCGGGCGCGTCGTCCTGACCGACTTCGGGATCGCCCGCGCCCTCGGTCACGCCTCGGCATCGACCCCGATGACCGTCGGCGTCATCGGCACGCCCGACTACATGGCGCCAGAGCAGCTCCTGGGCCAACCCGTCGGCCCATCGACGGACCTCTATGCGCTGGGGGTTCTGCTCTACGAGGTTCTGACCGGGCGCCGGCCTTTCGCGGGGGCAACACCCTACGCCATAGCGCTCGATCGGCTGGAGCGTCCGGCGCCGGACCCGCGACTGGAGCGATCGGTCTCCGACCCGCTGGCCGTGCTGGTATTGGCCCTCATGAGTCCCGCGCCAGGCGATCGACCGGCGTCGGCGGCGCTGGTCGATGCACGCCTCGCTGAGCTCGTTCCTGCAGCCGAGGCGGCGACCTTGCCTATGGCCGCTCCGACTATCCTGCTCACGACGGTGACCCCGACCTCGACCGAGCCCGTCGTCGCGGTGCTGCCCTTCGTGAGCCGAAGCGCGGACGCGGACGCCTATCTCGGCGAGGCCATCGCCGCGGATCTGGTGGACCTGCTCGGTCACACCCGGGGCCTGCGCGTCCTGGCCTCCGCGGTTACTCGGCGGCATCGTCACGACGACGACCCGCTGGAGACCGGCCACCGCCTCGGAGCCGACGTGCTGGTCGAAGGCGAGGTTCGGCGCGTCGGCGATCGCCTGCGGGTCACGGCCCGGCTCGTCGAGGTCTCGAGCGGACTTCAGGTCTTCGGCGAGCGGTTCGACGTTGCGCTAGACGGCGTCTTTTCCGTTGAGGATCACCTCGCGCAGCGGCTTGCCGAGGTGCTCCGCGTCGGCTTGTCGACCTCGGTTCAGCGCGGCTCGGCCCCTCCCGAAGCCGTGGATGTCTATCTGCGCGCGCGGCAGCTGATGAGCGCGCGCGTCATTCAGTTTGGCGGCTCCGACGGCGCGTTCGCTCTCCTCGAGCGCTGCCTGTCCCTCGCTCCGATGTTTCGCCCGGCCATCAGCGCCAGCGCCATCGCGACGCTCCGTGCCTGGTTCTCGGCCGGAGCCGACGGGAACCGGAACTGGCCTTCGATGGCCCACGCCGCCGTGGCGCGTGCGGAACGGGAGGCCCCGGACCTCGCCGAGACACAGCTCGCCGTCGCCATGCTCGCGGTGCAGGAGGCGCGCTTCGAGGACGCCGCGGGTGCGTTCGCGCGATCGCTCGCCATCGCGCCGACGTGCGTCGATACGCTCGAGTACCTGGGCCGACTCCAGTGTGAGTCGGGCCCCGTCGAGGTCGGCGTCGAGCGCGTGCGGCGCGCGTTGCTGCTGAACCCGACGCTCGGCGTCGGCCACTTCGAGGTCGCGCGCGCGGCCGCGTTCGAGGGCGACTGGGCCCGCTGTGACCGGCACATCGCGCTGCTGCAGCGCGGACTCCCGGAGGGTCACCCGATCCCGATTCAGGCGGCGCTGCGCATGGGAACGTGGCGCGGAGACCGCGCCGTGCTCTCGCTCGCGTTGGAGCGCGTCCAGGGGCGCAGCGGTCCCGTGCATGCGCTGCTCCGGCTCTACGCGGAGGCGGTCTCAGGGATCATGCCACCAGCGGCCGGCCGCGCCGCGATCGAGCACTTCCTGGGCCAGGTCGACAACCCGCGCGTGCGCTCGCTCGTGCTGCAGGTCGCCGTCGAGGTCGCCTCCGCGACCGGCAACCCGATGGATGCCATGGAGTATCTCGACCGCGCGAGTCACGAGGCCCTCGTCGATCTGCAATGGCTGGAGAAGTGCCCGCTGGTCAAGGCGCTGCACCCGGAGCCGCGATTTGCAGCCATTCGGCAGCGGGTGCGCGATCGGGCGGAGCCGCTCTGGCGGGTGTAGCGGGCTCTGTCGGAAAATAACGGCCGCTCGTATCGACACGCGCGCCATGTCCTGGGATACTTCGCCCCATCGGCCGGCTCGCGGCCAAATCGTGATGGGGCCTCCTTTCGTTGGCTAGGGATCTCGCGAGCCGGCCGTTCCCCCAGCCCGCATTGTTCATCAGTGGCGCGATGACGGCGCCGTGAGCGCGCGACTGAGGGCGCGAGCGAGCGCAGCGAGCGGTTCGCCGACCGAGGCGTAGTGGTGCTACGCGGAGGGAGGCGGGCGCGGCCTCAGGCGTGCGATCGCGGAGGCCGGCGCGTGACAGCGGTGAATAACGCGGGCTAGTTTGGTACTGTCTTGCACGCCCCCGCGTACTGCACGCTCGTCCCGGCGGTCGCCGCGGCGCACGTGTTCGGGTAGTCCTTGCCGTCGCAGCCACAGACCGGCTTGTACTCCTTGGTGCAGAACTCGGGCTTCATCATGCACACGCCCATGGCGTCGGCGAAGCCGCAGATGTCGCCCAGCTCGAAGTGGCAGTACTCGCCGGCGTCGCATGTGAAGCCCGCGAAGCCGCCGCAGGCCTTGGGACCACCGCCGCACGCGCCCGTGCTCTGCACGCTGGTCCCGGCCGTCCACGCGGCGCACTCGTTGGGGTAGTCGACGCCATCACAGCCGCAGACCGGCTTGTACTCCTTGGTGCAGAAGCCGGGCTTGGTGCTACAGGTGCCTGGCGCATCCGCCCAGCCGCAGCCGGCGTTCAGGTCGTACTTGCAGAACTCGCCCTCGGTGCAGGGCTTGAGGCCCTTGCTGCCGCAGGACTGACCGACGTTGACGCACGCGCCCTTGTGGTCGAGCGCGATGCCGGCGACCTGACGCGCGCAGTCGTTGCCGTAGGTCATCCCGTCGCAACCGCAGACCGGTGTGAGGTCCGCCGTGCAGGCCTCGGGCTTGGTGATGCACTGCCCGAGCGCGCCGAGGCCGCAGCCCTGGATGTCGCAGGTGAAGCCCTTGGCGCACAGGCCGTTCAGGATGGGCCCGCAGACCTTGCCCGCCCCGTCGCAGGCGCCCTGCTTGGCCGCGCTGACACCGGCCATGTTGGCCTCGCACTCGGTCGAGTAGTCCTTGCCGTCGCAGCCGCAGACCGGAAAGCCATCGGGGCAGCCAATCGGCTTCTTGGTGCAGGTGCCCATCGCGTCCGCGGCGCCGCAGAGGTCGCCCGGCTTGTAGTTGCAGAACTCGCCTTCGGCGCACTTGAAGCCGCCAAAGCCGCCGCAGCCCTGGGCCTCACACGCGCCCTTGGTGTAGACGCTCACGCCCTTGGCATTGGCCTCGCACGCGCTGTTGTAGGTCACGTGATCGCACCCGCAGACCGGGTCGATGAGGAGGTCACAGGCCTGGGGCTTGGCCTTGCAGATGCCGGCCTTGTCTGCCGCGCCGCACTGGGCCGAGAGCGGAAAGTCGCAGAACTCGTTGGGCCCACAGGGCTTGGCGCCCTTCGTGCCACAGAGCGGCATGATCGACTCGCACTTGCCGTCCTGGAGCTTTCCGGTCCCGGCGGCGAGGCGCGCGCAGTCGTTGTCGTAGGTCACGTTGTCGCAGCCGCACACGGGCGCGATGTTGGCCGGGCAGGCATCCGGCTTCGGAACACACACGCCGGTCCCGCCGTCGCCACACCCAGCGATGTCGCACACCGAGCCGCTCGGACACGCGCCGTTGGGAATTGGGCCACAGACCTTGCTCGTGTCGTCCCCTGGCTTGGCGTCCTCGCTGGGTTTCCAGGTGTCGTCGCCCGGCTTGGTCGTGTCGTCGCTTGGCTTGGTCGTGTCATCGGCCGGCTTCGTCGTGTCGTCTTTGGGGAGGACCGTGTCGCCACCCCCGAGGGTGTCCGCGCTCGAGGTCCCGTCCGGGCCGGTGGTTCCGCCCCCACCGTTCGTTCCTCCCGCCTTGACCTCGCAGCCCGCTGCACACAGCGCGCTCGTCGCAACGCTCGCCAAGATCCACATTCGCAGGTTCGTTCGCATCGTCGTCTCCTCGTTCCGCTATCGCCGCATCTCTCTTTGCCGCTTCGTTGCGCGCCAGCGCGGCGCCGTCTTCGCCCCCTAGCAACACGCGTGCCAGGGCGGCGCGCTGCGTTTGGCGGGCCGAGCATGTGACATCTACGGCAAAGATGTCCAGGAACTTGACGCGGCGCGTTCGCCGTCGCGGCCCGACGGGCTCCGCGTGAACCGGAGGCGGTGGGTCGACTCAAGAAAGCGCGATGGGCTCCCGATGTAAGCTGGGCCATGACGAACCCTGCTCCTCTGCGTCGCTCTTGCCGCTCAGCATTGCTGGGACTCGTGCTGCTCGCGCTTCCGGGCTGCGGGAGCGTCACCCCGGAGCCGACCACAGGCGCGACCGACGCCGCGGCGCGCGACACCGAGACCACTCAGCCCCTCGCAGGCGACATTCCGACCGCGTCCGATTCCGGGCCCCACGTCACGGTGCTCCCGCCAGTCGTCCTGAGCGCCGCGACCGCGCCAACCGCGGAGGAGCGCGCCCAGTGGGCCAAGGACCTCGCCGCCGGCACCTCCTTCAACGCGCTGCGCGTGCACCCCGACGCGGTGCTCGTCTCGCAGTCGGCCTGTGACGCGGCGGTCGTGCTCGCCACCGAGCTGCGCCTGCCGCTCGCGGGGAACGAGGCGCTGCTCGACCTGAAGCCCGGCGTCCCGCTCATCGGCCAGCGCGCGGCCGCCGGAGCGCGCGCACCCGGCAGCAACAACGTCTTCGGCTTCCTCCGCAAGGTCGTCTCGGTCGCGGCCGAGGGAGACGTGCTTGTCATCACGACCGCGAAGGCGCGCCTCCAAGACGCGGTGCTGGGCGCGGCCCAGGTCGCCGAGTACAAGCCGCGGGTGGAGCACTTCATCGACCTGGAGGGCGTGGACGTGACGCCGTTCTTTGGCGCCTCGACCCAGCGGCGGAAGGCGCAGTCGCGGGATGGTCGCAGCGGGCAGTTCGGCTCGCGTCGCAGCGGTCTCAAGCTCGCCGACTTCGACGAGTCGTTCGAGCTCTATGGCGTCGGTGGTGACTTCTCGCTCGAGGTCGCCGACGTCTCGGCGACCATCCCCATCAAGGTCAAAGGCAAGGTCGTCAACATCAACGTCGAGGGCTCGGCGACGCTCGTCGGGCTCGTGAACTTCGTGCCGACGTTTAGCGCCGCGGCCGTCATCGAGGTCACCGGAAGCTGGTGGCCGCCCTGGGAGTGGGTCAAGGTTGAGGTCACGAGCGCCAGCGTCAGCGCCGAACTGGAGGCGACCGTCGAGGCCGGGCTCGAGCTCGAGGCCACCGTGACCCCCGAGGGGGGGGACCCTCCCGACGACGACACGAACGACGCGATGAAGGACGACCCGGCCAAGTCGGGTGACGAAGAGGTGAGCCTCAGCGAGGTCAGCTTCGAGGGGCCGATGCTGGGCCCGGTGCCGACGACGTTCAAGGTCGAGCTCGTCGCCGAGTGCGGCATGGGGGTCTACGGCACGGTGAACGCGACGGTCGCCGCCGGCATCGACCTCTTCGGCAAGGCGGGGCTCGCCTATGACGGCGAGGTGTGGAAGCCCATCAATTCCTTGGGGTTCAACAAGCGGTACAGCCTTCAGGTGGCTCTTGGCGGTGGCATCAGCGCGGAGTGCTCCGTCGGGCCCCAGGTCTCGTGGCTCATCGCCGACACGGCCGGGCCGTCCCTGAGCATCGCGGCGTCGGTCGAAGGCAAGCTCGACTATGCGAGCGAGTGCCCCGATCCCAAGACGATCGGTGCTGCGACGCCGCCGGACGGGACCTTCACCAAGGCCGTCGAGGCTGCGCTGAAGGTCGTGTTTGGCATTAGCGTCGAGTTCCTGGGCGTCGAGCTGGGCACCGAAAAGGAGCTTACAGGCAAGACATGGCCGCTGTACGAGGACATCGACATGGTGCCCGGCCTCGGTATTTGCCAGTCCGCGTGCACCAATGGCGTCAAGGACAACCTGGAGACGGATCTCGACTGTGGCGGCTCGCCGAGCAAGTCCAAGCCCCCGCTCTGTCCGGGCTGCGGTGCTGGCCGCAAGTGTGTGCATCACCTCGACTGTGCGGGGAGCAACTCGTGCCTCGCCGGTGTCTGTACCGCGATCGACTGCAAGGACAGCAAGATGGGCCCGGGCGAGCTGGGCGTGGACTGCGGCGACAAGTGCGGCATCGGTTGCGCGCTCGGGAATGCGTGCTATGTGAGCGCCGACTGCGCGAGCCAAAACTGCGTCGGCGGGAAATGCACCGAAGCGAGCTGCACAAACAATGTCCAGGACAACACGGAGCCCGGCCTCGACTGCGGCGGCCCGTGTCCCAAGTGCCTCGACGGCGCCGCGTGCTCCGCTGACGCCGAATGCGAGTCCGAGACGTGCCTCCCCTACAACCCGCTCAAGCCGGACAAGAACGGCTTCTGCGCGCCGCCCGGCTGCTCACTGCTCCAGTGGAAGGCGCTGCGGGACGGCAAGAAGTCCAGTGACCTGGGCGAGACCGACGTCGACTGCGGCGGACCGTGCGCCATCGGGCCCTTGCCGGACAACGCGTGCAACGGCGGCGTGTGCGGGCTCAAGGCGGCCCGCTGCGTCAAGGGGAAGGACTGCAAGAAGCCGACGGACTGCGCGACCGGTAACTGCACCGACAGCGGCGTGTGCGGTGTGACGCTCTGCTTCGATGGCAAGAAGAACGGCGACGAGACGGGCCCCGACTGCGGCGGCGGTTGCACGAAGCGGTGCGTGGACGGCCAAGGCTGCCTCGTCCACAAAGACTGCGCGGGATCGAGCAAATGCCTCGAAAAAGACGGCGTCAAGACCTGCGGCGCGTCCTGCGGCAACGGCGTGATGGATTTTGGCGAATCGGACAAGGACTGCGGTCTCGTCTGCCCGATGAAGTGCAAGAAGGGCCAGACGTGCGTACTTCAAGGGGACTGTGTGACGGGCAGCTCGTGCACCCATGTGCTCGGCGACGGCGACTACTGCATGGACCTGTGCGCGAACGGCGAGCTCGACCCTGCGGAGCCCGAGATCGACTGCGGCGCGGCCTGTCCGACCAAGTGCAAGGTGGCCCAAGCGTGCGGCAAGGACGCGGACTGTGCGACCGCCTCGTGCGGTTTCTACACGAACGGCAAGGCCGGCTTCGTTCCTGGGACTAGCCAAATCAGCTGCACGCTGCCCTGCCAGAACGGGCGGAAGGACCCCAAGGAGCCGGACCTCGACTGCGGCGCCGTATGCGGCAACAAGTGGTGCCAGGAGGGCAAGAAGTGCTTCACCTCCGCTGACTGCGTGACAAACTACTGCGCCCCGAACGGCACCTGTCGCATGCCGACGTGTTTGGATGGCTGGACGAATGGCGGCGAGACCGACGTCGACTGCGGCAAGGTCTGCGGCGGCAAGAAGTGCGAGAAGGGCCAGAAGTGCGGCGATGATGGCGACTGCAAGCTCGGCAAGTGCGCCGACGGCGTGTGCATCGGCGACCCGTGCGCGGATGGAAAGCAACAGCCCGACGAGAGTGACGTCGACTGCGGCGGCGGCACCGAGCCGTTCCTGTGCTACCCGTGCAAGAAGGGCCAGAAGTGCGGCAAGAACGGGGACTGCAAGTCCAACCAGTGTGACGGCGGGCTCTGCATTTACGAGCCGTGCACAGACAAGGTGCAGTCCGCGGGCGAGGCCGACGTCGACTGTGGCGGCATCTGCACCGCACTGGGCAAGACGTGTGCCTTCGACCGGAAGTGCAAGAAGGGCAGCGACTGCCAGAGCGGCTACTGCAACGGCCATCACTGTGTGGCCTCGGCGTGTCAGGACAAGCTCCAGGACGCCGGCGAGACGGACGTCGACTGCGGCGGGCCCTGCGAGACCCACTGCGCGCTTGGCAAGACCTGCAAGGCCGCCGGGGACTGCCTGAGCGGAGCGTGCGCGGCCAAGAGCCACACGTGCGTCGAGAGCGGGTGCCTCGATGAGCTGCGCTCGGGTGACGAGACGGACGTCGATTGTGGCGGCAGCTGTGCGAAATGCGCCGTCTGGAAGGGCTGCAAGACGGGCACTGACTGTGTCAGCCAAGTGTGCAATGGCACGGTCTGTGTCGAGGGCACCTGCGACGACGGCTTGAAGAACGGTACCGAGACGGACGCCGACTGCGGCGGCACGTGCGTCGCGCGGTGTACGACCGGGAAGGCGTGCGGCGTCGCGGCCGACTGCGTCTCCGGCCTGTGCAGCGCCGCCGGCCTCTGTGTGCTCACGACCTGTGACGACGGCCTGCTGTCGCCGAACGAGACGGGCCTCGACTGCGGCGGCGCGTGCCCAACGCTGTGCCTCGCGGGCCAGGGCTGCACCAAGGGCGAGGACTGCGCGCTCGGGCTGTGCTCCGAAGCGTCAGGGCTGTGCGTGGCCGGCTCCTGCGAGGACGGCCTCAAGACCGGGGGCGAGGCCGGCGTGGACTGCGGCGTGGCCGGGAAAGCCTGCACGAGCGCTGGCCAATGTCCCTCGGGGAGCTGCAACGCGAGCGGCTACTGCGTGCCGTTGTGTGGGGGCGTCTGCCTCGGCGCCGCGTGCTCGGTCCAGGCTGCCCTTGTCCAGCAAGGCTACGTGTGCGCCAAGGGGCTCTTCTGCAGCCAGAAGGGCAACGTGAAGTGCGTGGCATCCTCGTGTGACACCGGGGTGGTCGATGGGGCCGAGAGCGATGTCGACTGCGGTGGCAGCTGCCCGAAGTGCGCCAACACGAAGGGCTGCAAGGGGCCCGAGGATTGCACCTCGGGGCTGTGCTCGGCGGTGAGCAAGACGTGTGTGGCCGACACCTGCCACGACGAGGCCAAGTCCCCGGGCGAGCTCGACGTCGACTGCGGTGGGACCTGCGGCGCCTGCGGCAAGGGCGCCCTGTGCACGGTCGACAGTGACTGCACGGCCGCCTTTCCGTGCACCGAGAGCGCGCCGGGTGGGGCGAAATACTGCGGCTGTCCCGTCGGCATGGACCGCGTCCGCATCAAGAAGGGCGGCGTCGCGTCCTTCGAGTGCGCGTTCGACGTCCCGGTGTGGGGGGTCGAGCCGCTCACACCCTACGACACCTTCGACAACGGTGTCCTCTGGGTCGATCAGTTCATGGGCGTCGTCTACGGCAACTACCGGCGCGTGCTCGACAACCGGACCGGCCTCGAGTGGCTCGCGCGTCTCGAGCAGACGGCGCCGGCGTCCATGGCGTGCAACGACTACATCGTCGATGGCATCGGCGGCTGGCGGGCGCCCACGCGCGCCGAGCTGCTGTCGGCGGTCGACTGGAATTCGCACCCGGTGCACTTTGACACCAAGTACATCTACATGGGTACGAGCGGCGGCGCTTCTGGTGGGTCGCTGTACACCGCGACGCCATGGCACTCGGCCACCGTGGGCGGGTTCTATCGAGCCACTCCAGCGATGTGGGGCTTCGATTCGGCGACCCCGATTGATGAGTACGGCGGCTATCCGTGTGTGCGCTCGACCAAGAGCTGGCCGATGCCAACGGGGCGCTTCACGGTCGAGGACGAGGGCACGACGGTGCTCGATGCCGTCACCGGGCTCCTGTGGCAGCGGTCCACGGCGCCCGAGCCGCTCAACTATTCGGACTCCGAGAGTTACTGCGCCGCAAAGGGTGGGCTCTGGCGGATGCCGAATGTGCGCGAGCTCGCCTCGCTCATCGTGCTTGGCACCGGACCGGTAAAGATTGACGCAGCGGCCTTTCCCAAGACCCCGAAGGGCCGATTCTGGGCGGTCTCCAAGGTGCAGTTCGCGGGGACGAACTCCGAGGCCAACGACGTCATGTCGGTCGACTTCGAGACCGCCGACGTCTCGTATGTTCGGCACAACAAGAGCTGGCTCGCGAGCACGCTGAGCCCGATTCGGTGCGTCAAGTGAGGAGCGACGTGATGGGTGGACTCAGTCGAATTGGGCTCCTGGCGCTGACAGTGATGGCGTGCGCCGGCACGGAGGCGACGCTCTCCTTTGCGGCGGACACAGACACCAGCGTGACCGACGTAGCGACGCCTTCAATTGCCGCTGACACGCGCGTCGCCAAGGATGTGCAGCCCAGGGACGTGCAACTCCCCGATCTGGCGTTCCTGGGGCTTGGCGGCTGGCCCGACACCCAGGGCAACGTTGCGCCTACGGCGACGTGGCTCGAGCCTGCCGAGGGCGCGACGGTCTCGGCTCATGGGCCGCTCGTGTGCACGCTGCAGCTGGGTGACGATCGAACGCCGCTCGCGGCGCTGGCGGTCGCGGCCTCGGTCGTCGGCGGCGGGACCGTGACCGGCCTGACCGTCAGTCCGACCGGTGCGCTCTCGTTCTCGGTGCCGGTGCTCCAAGGGGGCCCGCAGCAGCTGCGCGTCGCGGTGTTCGACGCGATGGGCGAGGGCGTGGTCGTGCTTCGCGCGGTCACGGCAAACGTGGCGCCGGGCGCGCCAATGGTGTCGCTGACGCCCAGCACGCCGACGACCCTCGAGACGCTCGAGGCCACGGTGGTCACCCCGGCGCAGAAGCCGGATGGCACGCCCATTGCGCCGGAGAAGCACGTGTATGCCTGGGAGCGCGACGGGGAGCCTGTGCCGGACCTCGTCGGGACGAGCGTGCCCGCCGAACGCACGAGCCCCGGTCAGGTCTGGACGGTGCGGGTCCGAGGCGACGACGGCGTCGATCTCGGCGCCGAGGGGAGCGCGACGGTCACCATCGCCGGCGCCCTACCCGCGGCTGTCGAGGTGGTGCTCGACCCCGCCGAGCCGACCGTGGCCGACAGCGTCGCCTGTCTCGGCGTTCTGCCGCTCGATGCCGACGGTCTGCCGCTCACGCCGAGCTATACCTGGACCCTCGACGGAGCCGCTCTGCCCGTGAGCACGGCGGTGCTCCTGCTGTCCGCCCAGGTCGATGGGAAGTTCATGCCGCTGCATGGGGCCTTGCCTGGGCAGGTGCTGAAGTGCACGGTCACGGTCGCCACTGCGGCGGGAGCGAGCGCGCCGGCGAGCGCCTCGGCGACGCTGCTCGCGTTCGACGCGTGCGACCTCGGCCTGGTGGCCTGCCCGGCCAACAGCACGTGTCTCCCCGGTAAAGGCGCCGATGCGTCCTGCCCGTGCCTCGACGGCTACGCCGGCAAGGACGGCCACTGCGTCGATGTCGATGAGTGCGCGGAGGGCAAGGTGACCTGCCCGGCCGGCGCTGATTGCGTCAATAGCGACGGCGGCTCCGAGTGTGTCTGCCGCGACGGCTTCGCCAAGGACGGCGCCGGATGCAGCGACGTCGACGAGTGTGTGGGCAAGCCGTGCCATGCCGACGCCGTGTGCACCAATCCTGCCGAGGGTGGCTTTGCGTGCGCCTGCGGCGAGGGCTTCGTCGGCGATGGATTCGAGTGCTTCGACGTCGACGAGTGCGAAGCAGGGAAGGACGGCGACGCCGGGACCCCCGTGTGCGGTCCGGGCGCTGCGTGCGTCAACGCACCGGGGACCTTCTCGTGCGTCTGCAAGCCGGGGTTTGCGCTGGACGGGACCGCCTGCGTCGATATCGCCGAGTGCCAGGCCGCGACCTCGCCCTGCCACGAGCAGGCCGACTGTATCGAGGCGCAGGGCGGCTATGTTTGCGTGTGCCGAACGGGCTACGAGGGGGACGGCCTCTACTGCACCGACACCGACGAGTGCGCCGCCACCGACACCTGCAGTCCGTGGGCGAGCTGCGCCAACACCGACGGGGGCTTCACGTGCACCTGCGATGCGGGCTATTCGGGCGACGGCAAGGACTGTAGCGACGTCGATGAATGCAAGAGTGGCGACGCCAAGTGCAGCACGGACGCGACCTGCAAGAATCTTGACGGCGGCTACGACTGCCTATGCAACGCGGGCTTCTCTGGGGACGGGATGACCTGCACCGACGTCGACGAGTGCAGCACCGGCACGGCCGTCTGTGACCCGAACGCGACCTGCAAGGACACCGACGGGAGCTTTCAGTGCGTGTGCGACGAGGGCTTCACTGGAGACGGGGCCGTGTGCCACGACCTCGACGAGTGCGCGCTCGGCAAGGCCACCTGCCACGCGGCGGCGAGCTGCGCGAACGTGGACGGGAGCTACACCTGCACCTGCAAGCCCGGCTGGACCGGCGACGGCAAGAGCTGCGAGCCCAAATAGTCGCTACGGCGCACAGCCCGAGAGTGCTTGGATCCACGTCCCGATGAGGTCGACGGCCGGTGCCTGGGGGACCGAGACTCCGAGGTTGGGCATGAAGTCTGGACCCGTCGGGTTGGCCGTGAGTCGGAGCCAGAGCGTCGAGGCCGCGGCGCCACCGGGAGCGACGATCTTGGCGCCGGTCACGCCGAGATCGCCGTGCTGCGGCGGCGCGTTGCAGGCTCCGGTCGCTGCGAGCGCCGTCCCATAGCGGAGATCGAGGCCCGCGGGGCTCGAGCCTCCCGGCCGATGGCAGCTCGCGCACTGGACGTGGAGCCAAGCTCGCGCGTGCTCGCTCGGTGAACCTGCGCTGAACGGCGTCGGACCGTGCTGCTCCGGGAACGCGGCGTGGTTGGCCGTGCCGAGCCAGCCGGTGACGAGCCCGGCGTCGGCATACGTCCCGACTTGATGGAACACGCCCGTCGCATACGGGAACGGGCGCGAGAGCTGCGCCGTCGAGAGGCCGAGGGGAGCAGTGACTCCGCCGCCGGTGTGGCACGCGGCGCACTGGCCGAGAGATGGATACCGCCAGGTCTGCGGACCCGTGCTCGGCACGGTGAACGCGTGCGTGCCGCCCTCCAGCAGCAGATCGGCGTCACTGGCATCGTCCCGCCACGCGTAGGTCACGAACGTCCAGCCCTGCGGTTTGTGGACCAGGAAGCGCGTCTCCACCGGACGCCAGCCGGGCGCTCCAGGTGGGGCCGAGCCGAGGTCGAAGTGCTTCACCAACACCGTTCCGACCGGCAAGTTCCACGTGGAAGCGTCGTCTGAGGGCAGCGCGACGGCGGGCTGTGCCGCGGGAGGGACCCAGTAGCGCCGCTTGCTCGCGCCGTCCGACCAGAGCGGCGCGTTCACCTCGAACGGGATCATCCCTGGCGCCGGGGCCAGCGTCGCGAGGCTCGTGAAGCAGCCGGTGCCCGAGAGCGTGAGCGGCAACGCGGCGGCCGCTGGTCCTCCCTGCTTCGGCTCGCGCACCTTCTGGACGTACGGCGGGGCCCAGAGCTGCATGACGTAGAGCTCGCCGTCGCGGTCCTCGCCAAAGGACACCGGCTGAAATCCGGGCGCATCCAACGCGACGCTAGCCTTCCAGCCCGCGCCCTCGGGTCGCAGCGCCCAGAAGCGCCCGCTGCTGTAGTCCGTGTAGAGGTAGGCCCCGTACAGAGAGGGCGACTGCGTGCCGCGATAGACGAAGCCGCCCGTGATCGACTTCCCTTCGCCGTGGTCGTACTCGGCGATCGGAAACGTGTAGCCCTTGGGATCGCACGGCGGCTTGTAGCAGTGGTTGCCCTCCCAGACGCGCCAGCCGTAGTTTGCGCCGGACACCAAGAGGTCGACCTCCTCCCACGCGCCTTGGCCCACGTCGGCGATGAAGATGGCATTCGAGAGCCGGTCCCTGGAGACGCGCCAGGGGTTGCGCATGCCGAGCGCGAGGATCTCCGGCAGCAGCGCGGCGTTGCCCACGAACGGGTTGTCGGTCGGCACGGCGTACTCCTTCCCGAGGTCCTTCGCGTCGACGTCGATGCGGAGCATCTTGCCGAGGAGCGACTGTGGATCCTGGCCAGAGTTCAGCGGATCGCCGCCGCTCCCGCCGTCACCCATGGCGATGAGGAGCTTGCCCGAGGCGTCGAACAGGATCTGCCCGCCGTTGTGGTTGGTGTACGGCTGCGGAATGACGAGCAGCTCGCGCTTGGTCGTCGGATCGGCCACGTCGGGGTTGTTGGCCAACATGGTGAACTCAGCGATCACCGTCTCGAAGGGGACCTTGCGCGTGTAGTTCACGTACAGTTTTTTGGTGGTCGCGAACTGCGGATGGAACGCGCACGAGAGCAGCCCGCCCTCGCCGGTGGTGCCGACCTCCGCGGTCACGTCGAGCATCGTCGTGGCCTGCGTCACCGCCGGGTCGTTCGCGAAGATGCGGATGCGGCCCGGGCGCTCGACGACTACGATGCGGTCGGTGCCGTCGTGCGGGTGCGTCAGGAAGATGGGCTGCTGGAGGTTCAGGCTCGTAAACCAGGGCACGAGCTCGAGGGACGTGGCACCCGGCGGCTCGCCGGTCATCTGGCACGGGGATGCGCCCAGGCCGTTCGGCAGCGGGGAGCTCGCGGTGTCGGTGGGCGGGGCGGTGTCGGTGGGTGCGGCGGTGTCGGTGGGCGGGGCGGTGTCGGTGGGCGCGGCGGTGTCGGTGGGTGCGGCGGTGTCGGTGGGTGCGGCGGTGTCCGGCGCGTCGCTGGGGTCGATCAGGTCCGGCGTCGTGACCGTAAGATCGTCTCCGACGTCGGGCGCGTCCGTACTGTCGCTCTCGACGTCGGCGGGGGCCACGTCGGGTCCCGCGCCGTCCGTCTCAGTGAGGATCGCATCCGTCGCATCCGTCGGATCCGTCGGATCCGTCGGATCCGTCGCGAGCGTGTCCGCGGCATCGTGCCCGGTGAACTCCCCGCCTTGGGCGTCGTGAGACGTCACTTCGGGCGTGGCGACATCGGCAGCCGCAACGGCGTCCATCGCGCCACCGGTCGCGCTATCCCACTGGACCGCGACTGTGTCTGCTCCCGCGACCGGCGCGCTGTCGCTGCATCCAATGCTCTGCAGGGACACGATGGTCGCGCCTGCCACGACTGCCCAGCGAAACCAGCGCATTGTGTCCATTCGCCCTCCACGTCGAGGCTAGCCCCTTCGACCGCTCCGACGCCAGTCTCGGGCTTGTGCAGGCCGTGCCGGCTCGCCACACTCGGTGATCTGGATGGCAGAAGCGCTCCCATCGTCGCCCGCGTGGGCCGCCGAACGTGAGGTCACGGCGACCTGGGCCCGGAGCGTCCTCGAGGCGGCGTGGCCCGAGCTGCGCGGGCGCTCCGTCGTCGCCTTTGGCGAGGGCTGGGACAACGCGGCATTCCTCGTTGGCGAGGAGCTGGTCTTTCGATTTCCCCGTCGGGCCGCCGCCGTGGCCGGCTTGCGATGCGAGGCCGCGGTGTTGCCTTTGCTCGACCTCCCAATCGCGACGCCGCGGCCAACACACGTCCTGCACGACGACGGTCATCTCGGGTGGCCGGTGGTCGGCTACCCCATGCTGCGCGGAACGACGCTCTGCCGCGCGCCATCCTGCGACGCGTCCGCTCAGCACGCGCTGGCCATCGCACTGGGGCACGCGCTGCGCGCCCTGCACGCCCTGCCGCGCCCTGACGCGGCGCCAAACGACGTCATCGGGAGACTCGAGCTCGGCGCGCGTCGGTCGCTCGCCGAGAGTCGGCTCCAGCGCCTGGCGACGCGTGGGTGGCGTGTCCCGGCCGGCCTGCTGGGCACCCTCGAGGCCGCTCAGGGACTTCGCCCCGTCGCCAGCGCGCTCTGCCACGGCGACCTGTACGCACGCCACGTGCTGGTCGACGCGGGTCACCGCCCCTGTGGTCTCATCGACTGGGGTGACTTGCATTGGGGCGACGCTGCCGTCGACCTTGCGGGCGTGCTCGAAATCCTCCCGCCCGAGTGCTTGCCGACCTTCGAGCGCACCTACGGCCCGGTCAGCCACGCGCATTGGTGCCTGGCTCGTGGCCGAGCCGTAGCGCATGCGTGCGCGGTCGCCGACTACGCCGTATCGATTGGCGACGGCGACTTGACCGACGCAGCTCGCCGGTCGTTGACCTGGCTCGCGGGCGCGTTGACTCGACCGCACGGAGCCACGTAACTTCGGCGGCCTAGCGCGGTGCGCCGCGAGGGGAGTCGCCACATGATGAAATTGCTTCGTACGGCTTTGACCGTTGCCTGTGTGTTCGCGGCCGCGATGGCCTTTGCTGACCCGCCACCGCCGCCCGCTCCGCCCCCGCCGACGGAGCCGCCTCCACCGGCTCAGCCTCCCGCGGGCGGTTGTCAGTCGGACAAGGACTGCAAGGGCGATCGCATCTGCGTCAACGGCCAGTGCGCCGATCCGGTCAAGGGCGCGCCGGTCAAGCCCAAGCCCGACGTCACGACCGTGCGTTACACGGGCACGCTCTCCGGCGGAGGCAGCCTGTCGTTTCGGCTCACGGGCACGAGCTTGAGCAACGGCTCGGCCAGCGTTGGCGGCGTGTCGTTCTCGCTGCGCAGCGGTGTCGCGCCCGGCAAGAGCTTTGCCATGGTCGGCAACACCGGGCAGGACTTCCTCCAGCTCAGTGGCAACTGGCGGGCGGACAAGGCCAGCGTGACGGGCACCTACAACGGCACCGTGCAGCGCCGGAAGGTGACGGGCAGCTTCTCGGCGACCCGTCGCTAGCTCCGTGCGGCGCCCGCCGCGGGATGAGACCTAGTTGATCTCCACAGCCTCGGCCACGGTCGCGCTGGGCGCTCCGCCTACGTTGGCCGTGGCCAGCACCGCCAGCTCGACCTGCGCTGCGATGTCCGCGTGCCCTTCGAGCCACGTGCGCGCCGACTCGCGACCCTGCCCGATGCGCTCGCCGTTGTAGCTGTACCAGGAGCCTGACTTCTGGACGATGTCTCGGTCCGTGGCCAGGTCCAGCAGGTCTCCGGCGTAGCTGACGCCGCGGCCATAGAGGATGTCGAACTCGAC
>SXGT01613165.1_pt1 | contig 31735 bp, 25 predicted proteins | sample 3176221 | NCBI WGS metagenome assembly SXGT01 (sample SAMN11356862, study PRJNA531348) | freshwater metagenome | isolation source: freshwater sample F1-120 | place: China: Fuxian Lake, Yuxi | collected 2017-12-25
CTCCATCCGCCCAAGCACTTGGGCACTTCGCCTCTGCGAGGCGAACGCACAGAACATCCCGTCCGCGCACAGAGGGAGACTCCAAGCTCGCCGAGTGAGACGCGTTGAGCAGAGGCGGACTCAACCTCAGCCCCCACTTCGCGCGCCCCCCTCCGCGACCCCAAAATGCTCAGCGATGGGCACGTGTAGCCGGCGGTCTCGCGAGGTATCACAAAGACGCCGTCCCGCCGACTCCCCCTCGCCCGCCACAGACCCGCCCGATGCCCGCCGCCCTGCACCGCCCAGAACCTGTCCTTCGCCACCGCGCAGAACCCATCGACCAGCACGTCCCTCCAGAGCAAGCTGCGGCGTGGCTGCGTGAGGGGCGATCGCTTCTCGTGACCGATCGCTTCGGAACCGGGCTCGACATCCTCGCTGCGTTGCGCGTGCAGTTGGAGGATCCCGGCGAGAGCGCGGGCTACGTCGCAAAGCGCGCCTTCCGTGACGCATTCCAGCCCGCGTCGAAGCGCCTGCTCGCGCCCATCGTCGGCCGCAAGGTGGCCCTCGCCGACGCGCCGCGTGCGGGCTTCCTCGCCGAGCTCTACCCAGACCACACCGACTTCGCGCTGCCAGTCGAGGACGCAAAGATCCTGAGCAGCGCGTGGGACTGGTATGAGCAGGGCGTGCACTTCCCCGTGCTGGGATATCGCGTGCACCCTTTCTACGGCACCTACATCCCGGCCCGCATGGAGCACCTGGAGCTCTTTGGCACCTGGCTCGCAAAGTACAAGGGCGCGCGCGACCGCGCGATCGACATTGGCACCGGCTCCGGCGTCCTGGCGCTGCAAATGGCGAAAGCGGGCTTCAAGCAAGTCATCGCCACTGACATCAACCCAAACGCGATCGAAAGCGTGGCAAGGCAACTGCGTCGGCTGCCGACAGCGCCTGCGATCGAACTCGAGCACGCGGACCAGTTCGGCGCGGATCGTGGTCCGATCGACCTCATCGTGTCCAACCCGCCTTGGATGAAGGGCGAGGTGGGCCGGACCTTGGACCTGGCGATGTACTTCCAAGACGGCTTCTTCGAACGCTTCTACGAGCAGTCCCTCCAACGCCTCGCACCCGGCGGCCGCGTCGTGTTCGTGTTCTCGAACATCATCGAACTCTCGCAACCCGACGTGCCGCATCCCATCCAGACCGAACTCGATCGCGGGCGGTTCCGCCTGGTGGAGAAGCTCACGCGCAGGGTCAAGCCATCGCCCGGTCGACGAACGCGCGAGAAGGTCGAGATTTGGGAGTTGGCGGTGGTTTGACGGCGGGGGCGAGCGGGGTGGTGTGGATGGGGTGAGGTGAGCGACGCGACAGCGCCGCTGCTCGCGATGTCACATCCGGGGGATGAGTAGGTGCACCAGCGTTTCGCGAACCTGGAAACTGGGACATGACCGGCGCCGGACCCCTCTGAGCCAATCTGTGAGTAGCGACATGGTGCGGCGGCGCGGTCGCGTGACTCCCTCACGTTGTTAAGGGTGGCTCATGAACAACTGCTGACGAACAGGCCCCACGGACGAATTGGAGTCGCGACTTCGAGCGCACCTGCGTCCCATGCTTCAGTTGTTGCTACTAGACCAACCAACTCTTAGCCTCCGTCCACATGGGTGGTATGGGCAATTCCGAGTTCAGGAGAGCGGTCCGCAAGAAGGCAAACCAAATGCTTGAAGGAGCACCTCCACGAGCGATGGACCTGTTCTCTGGCTGCGGCGGCATGTCTCTGGGGGCGACGCAGGCCGGCTGTGAGATCGTCAGCGCAGTGGAGCTAGACCCTCACGCCGCAGCTTCCCACGGGTTGAACTTCCATCCCGGATCAAACTCACACGCGGTCGCTCGGAACATCTCTGAAACCGACCCGCACACGCTTCTCCGTGAGCAGGGCATCGCCGACCGCGGACCGATGCGGGCCGTCGATCTGCTGGTCGGTGGACCACCGTGCCAAGCGTTTGCCCGTGTGGGCCGAGCCAAGCTCCGCGAGATACGCGAAGACCCCGAAGCGTTTCTGCACGACACGAGATCGGGCCTCTATCGCGATTACCTCCGATTCGTCGAACGGCTCGCTCCTGCAGCCCTTGTCGTTGAAAACGTCCCAGATGTCCTCAACTACGGTGGGCATAATGTCTTCGAAACCATGGCTCAAGCACTCGACGTAATCGGTTACGAGTGCCGCTACGGCCTGATAAACGCCGTGCACTACGGCGTACCGCAGATGCGGACGAGAGCGATCCTTATCGGCGTTGCCAGAGTCGCGACCGACACGACGCCGACCATGCCTCCCCCAACGCACAGACACGAGCTTCCGCTCGGCTATCGAGGCACGCGTAACGTCGCCCTCCGACACAGAGGAGACCCGTCAAGTAGCTGCCACTACATCGAGGCTCCGCAGCCAACTGCCGACCTTCCCCCCGCGATCACCGCGCACCAGGCCATTGCGGATCTGCCGCGACTCGTCGAGCACCTTCGGGGCGAATCGAGGAAGCGATCACAGAGACTCGACAAGCCGCTAGCGAGCCCCTGCCCGCAAGTCGTCTCCGACTACGCGATGTTGATGCGCACTTGGCCCGGCCACAAATCCCCAGGGTCGGTATACGACCACGTCATCCGCGCCCTGCCACGTGACTACCGAATCTTCCGTCGCATGCGACCTGGCGATCAGTATCCAGAAGCACACGCAATCGCGTATCAGTTGTTCGAAGCGGCTCTCGAAGCAGCGGTCGGATCCGCCGAAAACGTTCAGCATGCCCGGATGAAGGCCGACTACGTGCCCCCCTACGATCCAGGCAAGTTCCCAAACAAGTGGCGCAAGATGGAGGCGTACGAACCGGCACGAACTCTGACAGCCCACATCGGAAAGGACACCTACAGCCATATTCACTACGACAGTCGCCAAGCAAGAACCATCAGCGTACGTGAGGCGGCTCGACTGCAATCGTTTCCAGACGGCTTCAGATTTCATGGATCGATGAACACCGCGTTCAAGCAGATAGGCAATGCCGTGCCACCGCTGCTAGCACGAGCGGTCGTGTCGGAAACGCTGAATGCCCTGGGAATCGGCAGGCATGCTGCAGCAAGCAAATGAGACCGAGCTAAGCCATGAGCACCGACGATCTCAAAGAGTTCCGTTCCCAGATCGACGCCGAAGTCGACGATCGCGCCATCCAATTGGGCACCTTGGACAACGCCGACAAGGAGCAGATCTTCGCTCGAATGCTCGGCGAGGACCTAACGGAGTACGGCGAGGCCGGCGACTTCGAGATTTGCCTGCTGGACGAGAAGACCAGCAAGGGCGCTGTGCGGTGCAATGGCTACGGCTTCGACGAAGAGTCAGGACGCCTCGATCTCCTCGTCGCCCTGTATCGGCACGGTGGTGACGTGCAGTCACTGCCGCAAGTGGAGATTCGGCAGGCCTTCGATCGTGCCATCCGCATCCACCAGCTCGTGATCCGGGGTCGCGAGTTTGGCGATCCACTGAAGACCGACCAAGCGGCGATGCTCACGCTGCTGCGGGACAAGTCGTCGTCGATCAACGAGATCCGCGTGTTCGTGGTGAGCAACTGCAACATCCGCGACACCGCCGATCTACAGGAGGAAGTAGGCGAGATTCACGCCCGATGCACGATCTGGGACCTGACGCGCTACCACCGCATCAAGTCCTCGGGGAAGGAATACGAGGCGATCGACATCGACATCCGCGAGATGAACAAGAGCGCCATCCCATGCATGCCCATGCCGGACCTGAATTGTGGATACCGCACTTACCTCACCCTTCTGCCCGGCGACCTGCTGTTCAGGCTATACGACCGTTACGGTCCGCGCCTGCTGCAGTTGAACGTCCGTTCGTTCCTGCAGGCCCGGGGCAGTGTCAACAAGGGCATCCGGGAGACCATCATCAACGAGCCCGAGCGGTTCCTGGCCTACAACAATGGACTGACGGCCACGGTCGAGGAGATCGACTGCGAGGTCTCGTCCGAAGGACTACCGATGATCACTCGAATGCGCGGCTTCCAGATTGTGAACGGCGGCCAGACCGTGGCCTCGATCCATCTAGCGGCGAAGAAGGACCGGGCACCGATCGACCGAATCATGGTTCAGGCCAAGATCTCTAAGATTGACGGTGCCCTGCTCGACGAACTCGTTCGGAAGATATCCCGCTTTGCGAACACGCAGAATCGCATCAACGAAGCCGACTTCTCTTCAAACGACCAGTTCCACGTGAAGCTAGAGGAACTTGCCGAACGAACTTGGGTGCCAGGCGAGAAAACACGCTGGTTCTACGAGCGAGCTCGCGGACAGTACCAAGTGGCCAGGGCTCGCGCATCGGCCACTCCGAAGCAACGGAGGGAGTTCGAAGATTCGACGCCCAACTCACAGAAATTCACCAAGACGGACTTGGCGAAGTTCGTGAATAGCTGGATGCAACTGCCGCATTTAGTCAGTTTCGGCGCACAGAAGAACTTTTCGCACTTCATGCATGGACTGGCCCAAGAGAATCAAGGGCAGACGCTCGACGAAGACCGCTACCGCAGCTTCGTGGCCCAGGCCATCGTCTTCAAGGCCGCCGAGAAGGAGGCTGCAAGGCTCAAAATCACACCCTACCGCGCCAACGTGATCACCTACACCGTGGCACTGCTGTCCTATCGGACTCAGCAGCGCATCGACCTCGGCGCAGTGTGGGCCCGTCAAGCGGTCAGCGAACCCCTGCGCTGCACACTCACCGACTGGATGCCGCAGATCCAGGATGCAATTGTTGCCTTCGCATCAGGCCGCAACGTGACGGAGTGGTGCAAGAAGGAGGACTGCTGGCGTCAGGTGCAGACTTTGAACCTCGAACTCTCCGTGGAACTTGAGCGCGAACTCGCCGCGGGCCAACCCCTGCCCAATGTCGGCCAGGAAGCGAGAGCAGGCGATCTTCGTCTCACCAACGTCGACCGCGCTAACATCGCAAAGACGATGCTCCTCTCGGCCGAGATGTGGCTCGCCATTCACCATTGGGGCAGCACCTCAGGGAAACTCGAAGAATGGCAGTGCGGCATCGCCCACACTCTGCTCGGCTACGCTTCGGGCGGTTGGGCCAAGGTCCCATCCGCAAAACAGGCTCGCTGTGCAGTCAACATCATCGCGGCCGCCAAGGGGCACATTCCATCCCTGGACGAGACCCCGGGCCCATGAGGCGCCTATGAGGAGGGCAGCCGGAGCCATGGCGTGAATTCGGAAGGCAGCTTTTCGATGATCTGGTCCGCCGACATCGAGCGCAGGTCGAAGTTGCACTGAACCTGAGCGAGGACCATATCTAGTGCGCGCAACGTTCCGGGCTCCGGCACCGCCTTTCCCATTCCGGGGGGCGGGTCTGCGATCCGACGGGTGGCCGTGAAACCGTCCTTCGGCCGCGATTCGACCTCGTTCCAGTAGAGCCGATCGATCACCTCCACGACACCGGAAGACTCGATCAACCATGGTCTGCTAGCCACTTGTTCGACCACGTCTGGCATCGTATACGCAGCTTGGCACAGGAAGATTCGGGCCTTCGCTCCGTGTCGTTGCATTAGCCAGAACGGACATGCGACGAGATGCCGCCAGAAGTCACTGCTGTGGCTACTCAAGAGATACCGCGCCATCTCTCCGGGCATGATCCTGCCGCCCTTCGTTTTACAAAGGGCAGGAAGCCATGCCAGCGCCAGCCAGGAGTGCATCGGTTCGTCACCCGGAGCGAAGCCTCGCCCGAGTTTCGCCATCAGCTGCGTGACTAGGTGCGCCACGTCAGCCCGGGTTGCACAGGACGGCATGATTGGCACCTGAATCGACGGGGAGACTACTTTGCTCATCGACGCATCCCGGACGATGTGCTCGATCTCCTGCTGGACGTCTCTAGCCGACAGGCTTGGGGCATCAGCCAACAGCTTTTCGAACGCCTTGACACCGGACTGAGTCAGCTGGGATAGAGGTAAAATCATCACCCTTCCCCCTCGCCGGCCTTAGCGGCCTTGGCGAACAAGTCCGCGACTTCCAACTTCACCATACAAGCCTCGGTGCACTCGGCAGCCCAGGAGGCAGCTGCGCGGTAGGCAGCCTCGAAATCTTGACCCTCCAACTCCGGCAAATCCCTGCCCTTCACGCCCGGAACTTGTAGCCATACCTGCGCCCACGGTCCGACGCTTTCTCGCCGACAGGCAATGTGCATGAAGACCTGGCGAACGCAGCTCTCGAGAACGCCGAACTTGAAGAAGGGCTGACGCGCCACATCCTTGCAATTGACACCTTGCAGGCGATTGCTGATCTCCAGCACTGGGCCTTCCAGGTCCTCGATCACCAGTCGACAAAGCCCAGGCACAGACACCGAAGGCCGAACGGGCAGTATCGATTGCCTACCACCGGCGCCCTTCGGCCCGTCGACGGCGACGAAGTCCGGCGAGCGCGCCACTATGGAACCGCCGTTCGAATGCGTCTCCGGCAAAGCCACCGTCACCGCCACCCTGACACGGTGGTCACCGCTGACGAGTTGCAACGGCAACTCGACGACCAAGTCACCCCACTCTCGTCCCAAGGCCTCGAACGCGTCATGTCGTCCCCGTCGGATGCTGTAGAAGGAACTCGTCACGTCCACGAACACCCAGGCCTGCGCGAGCAGTGCGCGGTCCAGGCCTTGCTCCCACTGGCCAGCAAGCAAACCGTGAATCCGCAGTTCGTGCCCGGACATGGACCTCGACACACAGCCCACGGGCAACTCACGCCGATCCGTGCGCTTCAAAACGTCGTTCTGCCAAGGCGCACCGTACATCACGAGCCCTCGCGTTCTGCATGGAGGCGAACGTCGGCCCAGTCGGAGAATCCGCACGGACCCATCCTGAGGTCGAACGTCTCCGGATCGCTGACGACGAGCGCGAGTGAGCATTCACCACGGGCTTCGACACGTCCCCCCGTCACTCGACATGCGACCGACCCGAGGTCGAACTCACCATGACGGAACGACTTCCTAGCTCGGCCTGACCCCAGGATCGAATCGTAGACGAAGACGACCTTCCACTTCGTTCCCGGTGGTTCGTCGTAGCCGTCGCTTGGCGTCAACTTCACGGTCTGCCTGTCTTGCTCCAGGGCGAGCGAGAACGGGGCTGACAGCGACGGTATCGGTTCGGCCGAACGCCGACCGCCGCGCCCAGGCAGGACGTCGGCGAACACTGACAAGTCGTCTTCCGTCTCCAGTCCTTCCAGAAGTGCCACCAACTGCACGTGCGCAGTGCTAACGAAGCGCACGAGCTGCTCCGCGTGCGCACAGTCTCCGACGTCGACGTCCCCGTGAATCCACTTGTCGTGAGAAGGCGTCTCGCAGGCGCGCAGCAGGCAACCGAGCGGATCCGTGCCGAGCAGCGTGCATCCATTCCACGACTTCAAGGATCGTGAATCCGAATAGCTCGACAGGGGAAGGCCGCCCCGCGCCACCAACCCGCGGCCTTTGGTTCCGGCGTCGCAACGTTGCGCGGCGACGCGGGCCACGCCTCTTTGTTTGCCACTGGGGCCGTAGACCACCTCGAAGTCCAGACACACGAGCTGACGCTCCTTCCAGCGGACGGCCAGCTCAGCCATGCTGGCGGCGTCGAAAAGATCGCCGGTCAAAGTGACGCCAAGCTCGCCGACATGTACTCGAACATCGGCCCTTGCTTTTGGATCGAGTGCCGCCGCGAAGAACCTGTTGGTGCCATTGACAGCCTCGTCGTCAGAGAGGTCGCCGACGTTGGCTCGCCGAATTGCCGTGTGTCCCACATCGACCTCGAGTTGCCCGAGGAGGATCGGCAGCGCGAACTCCCGCACGATCACCTTCACGAAGTTCTCGTCGGTGAACTGCGCCTTTGGAAAGGGGATCACGATCGAACAACCCGTTTCATCCGCCCTTGACTTGAGACGGAGCTCCTTGCGCACGGCCTCAACCAACGACTGTTCTTCGTCGCGCAAGCCGAACGGCATCGGAAAGCCGTCCGCATCAGGATGAGGCGAGGTGAGGTGGTGATAGGCGCTACCAAACCGCTGCTTGCCGTCCGGCCCACGCGACTCTTGCTCACGCTGGAACGACTGGCCGAAGAACAGGGGCCTTGGCGGGATCGACTCCAGGTGATCTACGCGATCAATGGATGAGTCGCTCGGAAGCGAGTAGACCAGCTTTGTCGCGATCTCCGAGGCCTTGTAGTAGACGTGTCGTCCGAGACCGGCGACGCCGAGGCACTTACCGGTCTTGCCCGATCTGCCATTGCGCCGTAGGAAACACGTCAAGGCATTGGTTGCGTGATAGAGCGGGTCCCCCTCATGCTTCACTGGTATCCGACTGTTGACCGGGCCGTTCAGTCCCGTCGTTCCGCGATCCTCGATCACCAGCACCGGCAGCGTCCGGCGACTAGACAGCCTGTCGATCTCCAACCGCCGGGAGGCCGCTTTCTCGGGATCCAGATCGACGGTCTCGTTCGTGATGAAGTCCTTCCAGAACGGATCGGGGAAGTACTTCGCGATCAGAGCGCCGGGCAACTCGTAGCGCCTGATGGTCACGCGGGACGGTGCGTCGTCGGAAAGCCGAGCGTCGACACGATTCTGGAGATCTTCGCGGACGAAGATCTCCAACGGGATCGACTTCTTGCCCGTGAAGAGCTGAGCTGGTGCATTCCCAGAGCCGGGATCGGCGGGGTCCAGAAGTGGCACACGCCAGAGCATTGGAATCTCCATTGAATTCACCCGCGGAGCACCCAGGCCAAACCCTGCCTGAACTCTCCTCACTCAGCTTGGCCCACACCGGCCGCGTCGTCAACAGCCCAAAGCGCATTCTGTCGGCTGAACGGCTGCGTCAGCACCTAACTAGCTCCATGCACCATCCACGACTGGCGCGCCGCGCCAAGTTGGTGCCAGCGTGATCCTAGGCCCTGGTAGACAAGCGTGACTCTCTGCAGCCTGCCTAACCCGAGCTGTGCAACCCGGCACGCACCCCCGCCCCCTACCTCCCCTGCAACTTCCCCACCTTCTCCATCAACCCCCGATCCCGCTCGGTCACGAAGTTGACCACCAAGCCCGGCCTCCCCGCGCGCGCGGTCCGGCCGACGCGGTGGATGTAGTTCTCGACCTCGGTCGGAAGGTGGTAGTTGACGACGCGCGCGACGTGCTCGATGTCCAACCCGCGCGACGCGAGATCGGTCGAGATCAGGATCGTGGCCTTGCCTTCGCGGAACAACTCGAGGTTCTTGCGACGCTCGACCTTGTCCATCTCGCCGCGATACACGGTGCACGAGGCGCCGAGCTTCTGGACCTCGGTCGCCAGCACGTCGCACTGTTCGCGCGTGTTGGCAAACATCAGCGTGCCACCGCTCACCTTTTCGGAGAGCACCTGCTCGAGCAGCGGCAGGCGCTTGCCGCCGTCGACCATGCGATTGACGGTCTTCAACGTCGCAACGGTCTTGTGGCTGCCCTTCGATTGCACGACCTCGGCCGTCTGGAAGCGGTTTTTCATCAGCGCCTGCACCGCAGTCGACACCGTCGCCGAGAACATCGCCAACTGACGCTGTGGCGGACACGCATCGACGATGCGCTCTGCATCCGACAAGAAGCCCGCGTCGAGCATTCGATCGGCTTCGTCGAACACGACGGTCCGCACGTCCGACAGATCGACGTGCCCCATCTCCATCATCTTGATGAGCCGCCCCGTCGTCGCCACGAGCGCTTCAAAGGGCAGGGCGACGTTTTCTCTCGCGACCGAGAAGCGCGCGCCGCCAAGCGCGGTGCGAACGCGAAGGCGCACCGAGTGCGTGAAGCGCTTCCAGACCTTTGCCACTTGCTCGCCAAGCTCGCGCGTCGGCACCAGCACGAGCGCGCGCGGCCTGCCGCCCGTCGTGACCTTGTCGCCCCGTTCTTCGAGTTGCTTGAGCGCGTGCAGCAGCGGCAGCGCATAGGCAAGGGTCTTGCCGCTGCCCGTCTCCGAGATGCCGACGACGGATCGCCCTGCCATCAGGATCGGGATCGCGAGAGATTGGATCTCGGTCGGGGTCGTCAGTTGCTGGTCGTGGAGCGCGGTGTGCAGGAGGGGCAGGAGGCCGAAGTCGGAGAATGCGGGCATCGGGGGGAGCGGGCGGGGAGGGCGGCGAGTTGGGCGGAGGAGCATACGGGCAGCGTGCTCAACCGGATGAAGAAGAGTGAAAGCCAGGGGACGACACCACTACCGCCCCACCGCACGCGACAGCCATGCACGCGGCTACTGATCGGAATCAGGCCGACGTAGGCCGACTGTGCCGAGTCCAAGCGTCAGAATCCGGCGCCAGCCACCGTGGACGCACACGAATGACAACCGATGGCCTGACAAGCTGAGCGACTGCCCGGTCATCGCATTGGCGATGTTGCCACAGACAGCCAAGACGACTGATCCTTGCCGAACGACGCTCACAATCTGGAATGTGATCCCTGATCAAACGCGCCGAGTAGCCCCTACCCCCCACACTCCACAAACACAATCGGCGGCTGACGCAAGAACGGTTGCCAATGCGCATCTCCCATCTGCGCCACTCCCTCCGGTGAGACCTCCGCGCAATGCCAGCGGATGTCGCGCAGGCCCGCAGCCGTCATCGCGCGCTCCATCGTCGCCTTCGTCAGGTAGTAGTTGGTGACTTCGATCGTTTGGTCCGCGAGGTGAAAGCTCCAATGGATGGGCGCGCCTTCTACGAGCGGGCCTTCGAGCTTCTTGGAGTAGCCATACATGCGGCCGGTCTCGAAGTTCTCGGGGGGATCGCCTGGGTGGTTGTTGACCGTCACAAAGCGCCCGCCGGGTTTGAGGCTGCGCGCGATGGCCTGGCACATGGCCAGCAGTTCGTCGTAGTCCTTGGCGTAGTTGAGCAAGTAGGCCGCGAACACGAGATCGTTGCTCTGCTGCTGATCGACCTTCTGCGCATCGCCTGCCTCATAGCGGACACCGAGCGGCTCGGCGAGCTCTTGCGCCCGCGCCAACTCGATCATGCCTTGCGACAAGTCGACGCCAGTGACGGCTGCGGCGCCAAGACGACGCAGCAGGCGCGTGTAGTAGCCCTCGCCGCAAGCGAGATCGAGCACTCGCAGTCCGGCGACACTGCGCGCGAGCCGCAGCAAGGTGTATCGCTCGATATGCGTGCGCCAAGGCTGGAGCTTGGAAGCCTGATACTCTTTGGCGATCTGATCGTAGTTGGTGCTCATGAACAGGGCTGAAAGGGCTCAAGCGTGCGCGCAGCAGCAGCATCACGCAGCGCACAAGGGATCAGGGACACTAGAAGGACTTGCATCTCGGCGAGATGGAGAACTTTCGACGCGAGTGCGGAAAGCAAAAGATGGGACCTATCGCGCTGAGACGGTCCTTCGCGCCATCAAGCAGTAGGACCCACCGGAGATGCCAAAACTCAAGAACCACGCGTAGTGGTAGAGATCGGTCCAGAACGGCGCCGCCGATGCCCAACCGACCGTCGACATGAACCCCGGCACGCATGGCAGCACACCGAGGAGGAGCGCGATCATGGCCCTCGGGTTCACGCCCTTCGCATACCAGTAGTCCCCCGCCGGGTCATACAAGCTGCGAAGGTCGAGTTGCATGCGCCGCAGCACGAAGTAATCGACGATCAGGATGCCACCCACTGCGCCGAGCAACGCAGAATACGCAACCAGCCACGTGAAGATGTAACCCGACGGATCGGCGACGAGCCGCCACGGCTGGATGAGGATGCCGATCAGGCCCGTGATCACCGCACCCGCGCGGAACGAGATCTTCCGCGGCGCAAGGTTGGCAAAGTCATTGGCCGGACCTACGACATTGGCAGCGAGATTGGTCGCGAGCGTCGCCAGGATGATCGCGCACAAGCCGAGCACCCGAAAGGTCGGGCTCTCCATGCTCGCCACCAACGACACCGGGTCCCAGTTGGCCTTGCCGTGGATGACGATCGTGGCGGAGGTCACGGCGACGCCGAGAAATGCAAATAGGCCCATCGACACCGGCAACCCGAGCGACTGCCCCACGATCTGGTCTCGCTGCGAGCGCGCGTAGCGGCTGAAGTCCGGGATGTTGAGCGCCAGAGTCGCCCAGAAGCCGACATTGGCCGTGAGCGCCGGAAAGAAGAACGACCAGAACTGCCCCTCTTTCGCGCCGCCGACGACGAACTGCGACGGTTGCGCAAAGATCGGCCCAAACCCGCCGGCTGCATTGTAGGCCCAGACCAAGAGCACCACGCCCATGAGCAGGAGCAGCGGCGCCTTGATGTTGAGCAGCACGCGGACCGAATCGATGCCGCGCCACACAATGACTTGGTTGAGCAACCAGAACGCGAAAAAGCACAGCGCTTGCGGCAGGCTGATGCCGAGCGCCGGCAGCGGCGCCAACGCGGCCCACTCTGGGTAGTGCACTTCGAGCGCCTTGTAGATCGCCCAGCCACCGATCCATGCCTGGATGCCAAACCACCCGCACGCAACGAGCGCGCGCAAGATGGCCGGCAGATTGGCGCCGCGCAGCCCAAACGAAGCGCGGCAGAGCACCGGAAAGGGGATGCCGTAGCGCGTGCCGGCGTGCGCGTTCAAGATCATCGGCGCCAGCACGATGACGTTGCCGAGGAAGATCGTTAGCACCGCCTGCCACCAATTCATGCCCTCTTCGATCAACGACGAAGCGAGCATGTAAGTCGGGATGCACGCTGACAACGCAACCCAAAAAGCAGCGATGTCGCGCAGGCCCCAGCTGCGGTCCGCTAGCGGGATTGGCGCGAGATCCGCGCTCCAGTAACCGCTGGCCTTTTGCTGCTCATCCAGAGAAGGGAGAGACGGTGGATGCATGGCGGAGTCAGCTCAGAGTGGGCGTGGCTTGCGGGCGACTATGGGGACTTGACCGGTCCATGGGTAGCAGTGCTTTCACAACGCTCGGCATGGCAGGCCGAGCAACAAGCAGAACGGACCGCGAGCGGGTTCGCAGCCCAAGCTGCGCATCCCGCCAAGAACTCGCGCCTCACCCCTCGCGACTCACTGCCGGCCGCAGCTGCCGAGGTCTTGTGCAACCGCCGCTACGGCAGATCCTCAAAGGCGACACTCGGCAGCCTCACCATCGCCGGCTACCACTGCCCGCCTTCGTCACTCCCGCAACCCCGCCCCTCAAGCAAAGGGCTCCACGAAGGCGTCGATCTGATCCGCTTTCGCTGCCGCATCGCGCTTGCCGGCAGCGATCAGGGCCGCCAGATACTCGCCTTGAAACATCAACAGGCTCAACAACTCACCGCCGCCACTCTCGTCCGTGCCGAGGCCGCGCGTCAAGAAGCGCAAGGCAGGCGGGAGGCGCGGCTCGAACTTGAGCGCGAGCGCAGCGAGGTCGGTGCCCGGATCGAGCACGCAGAGTTCGATCGGTCGCAGCCCCGCGTGCGCATCATGCGGCAGCTTGCGCAATAGTTCGTTGATGCGGTGAAGGCGCAGCGCGTCGCTGTGGGAGTGCTCAAAGAAAAGTGCATTGACCAGCGCACCGGCGATCTGCGCTGGCGGCGGATAGGGCGCGCGATCGCCAGTCGTCTTGGGCGGCGGCGGCGGCTTTCGCGTCGAGATCGCGAGGATGCGCGTCGCGCCGAGGTGGATCGCAGGCGAGAAGGGCGAAGTGAAGCCAATGCTGCCGTCGCCATACCATTCGCGTCCGACCGCGACGGCGGGGAACAGGATCGGCAATGCCGTCGACGCCATGATGTGGTCGATCGTCAGCGGCACTGGCCGCGTCTCGCGATGCGGGCCGGTCCACGCGCCGGCAGATTGATCCGACAGCCACGTCACGCTGCGGCCGCTGTGGTAGCTGGACGCGGTGATGGCGACGCCGCGGAGTTCACCGCTTTCGATCTTCTTGCGGATGCCGCCGATGCGGCCATCAGGCTCACCGACCAGTCCTTGCAAGAACGCCTTCAACGGCGCGGTGTCGAGCATGCTCTGCGGACGCGGCACGGCCTTCGTGTTGCCGGACACGAGGCGCAAGCCGTAACGCATCGCGCGCGAGAACAGGTGCAAGGGGCTCGCGCGATAGACGAGATCCGGCTGCAAGTTGGACCATGCGTGACGCAGGCCAGCAACGCGCTCGGCGAAGGTGCCTGGCAGCGCCGCGAGCACCGCGGAGTTGACAGCGCCAGCCGACACGCCGGTCAGGATGCGGGCGCGCAAGCGCGGATGACGCTCGGCGATGTGCCAGAGGTAACCCACCTGGTAGGCGGCAGACGCGCCGCCGCCGCTGAACACGATCGCGAGTTCCTCAGGCTGGCTCACAACGGACATTTCGACCGTGGCGAGGTCCTTGGGTGAGCGTCGCTGGCGCGGTCCCAGTTCTGGAACGCTGCGCCCGCGATCCCGCCGGTGGGACCGGACGTCCGCAGCGCGCGATTCGGGCAGCGCCCGTTCGCACGCCGCGGGTCAGAGCCTGCCAACGATTGGATCCGAAGCCGAGGGCGGCGTCGGCGCTGCTGCGACTGGCGCGAGCAACGACGTCTTCATGGGCGGGACTGCAGCGGGCGCCACGCTTGGGGACACGCTTGGAGACACGGTTGGAGACACGAGCATCGCAGGCCGCGAAACAGGCTTCTGCCCATACGACGCCACGAGTTCTTCGTGGCGCAGTTGCTTGCGGGCAGCACTCTTGGCCGTGCGCTCCGCCTGCTTGGCGATGCGCTTGGCTTGCTTGTCGCGTTCGCGTGCCCGCTTCTCAAAAGTCTGCGGAGCTTGCTTCTTTGCCATCACCGCCTCCCGTCGCGACGCGGCGCGAGGCGACGAGGGTGATGCTCAACGGATTCTGCGCGCCTCAACGGCGATCGGCTCCGTGCGAGCGCGGCTTGCGCTCCATCGCCTCGCTGACCTTCAGAGCGCGGCCTTCGAACTGCTGGCCGTCGAGCGACTTGATCGCGGTGGCGGCATCGCCATCCGTCGCCATCTCGACGAACGCGAAGCCACGGGACCGGCCCGTGTCGCGATCCTGCATCACTTCGCAGCTCGCGACCTTGCGGCCATCTGCCTCGAAGTGCGCGCGCAACGAATCCTGGGTCGTGTCAAAAGAGAGATTGCCGACGAACAGACGCTTTGCCATGAACGGACTCCATCGGATCGCCACGCACGGGCCCGCGCCGAGTCGCCACGGATCCGCGGCGATCAGATTGCAGCGTTCCTCCTCGGCTCGACGAGAGCACTGGGAACGACCACGTCAGCGCAGCCCGCCGAAGCGGTCCACCCAGTCGAAAACACTGCTCCCCCGGCCTGCGGCGACTGGAGCCAATGCTCCGGGGCGCGGCACAGTAGGTGTCGGCGATGGGGTTCGCCAGCAATCCGCCACTTTCGCGGCACGATCCGGTCAGCCGACGCGCCCCTCACGCAGCGTGCGCCGCACCGTCATGAACACCTCCGCTGCGTCCATGCTGCACTGATTGCCCCATGCGCGGGCCTTGTGCTCGAGCGCTCGCACCGAGCGCGGATGCGGGTAATCGCGCAGCTCGCTCTCGTAGCAACGCATCGCATCGAGCTTCTGTTCCAAGGTCGAGCTGATGTCGACCCAGGTGTCCGGCACGAATCGGCGGGGATAGGCCCACTCGGTGCTGCTGGCCGTGTCGAAGGCATAGACCGCCTCGATGCAGGCCTCGACGGGACGCGTCGCGACCAGCGCAGCCTCGAACAGCAGGTGATGGTCGCGGTTCACGTCGCCGCCCCACTGGCAGTAGACGAGTGTTGGTTGCAGTTCGCCGATCGCTTCCTCGAGCGGGGTGACGATCTTGGTCAAGGTGACCGTGTCGAGTTGCTGGTCAGGAAAGCCGAGCAAGCGGACATCGTTCACGCCCAACATGCGCGCCGCGTTGTGCGTGTGCTGCTCCATCGCGACGTCGCGCCCCTGGTAGCGATGCGATTCTCCTTCGCAGGCCAGGATCGTCGTCACCAGATCGCCTCTCTTGGCGTGCAGCGCAACGACACCACCGCAGCCGAGGACTTCGTCATCTGGGTGCGCTGCGATGACCAGCACCCGTCGTTGTTTCGTTGCCTGTTGCATGCGCTCGACCCTACCTGACTCCGACTTGGAGCGCGTCCGCAACAAGCAGTGCGACATCGTGCGCATCGCTGCGCGTAAGTCGGCGGTGAAAGGCGCGCGTCATCGTGCTGTGACGACGTTGCGCCAGAGCCAGATCCCGTCGTCGCCAAGGACTCGTCGCGGCGCCCAACGCGCGCAGGCCAAGAAAACTGCGAACGCCACGAGCAACGACGCGAGCAGCACCACAACCGCCGGAGCACCCGCGGCGCGCATTGCCTTGCCGACGCCCCAGCACACGGATCCGAGCAGGGTCGCGAGCGCCAGCCCGCGAAGGTGCAGCGCGAAGAACTCCGGCCAGCGCATCCCGGTCGTAATGAGACTCAGCCACGCCATCAGCCCGTAGTTGATCGCGAGCGCCACGATCACGCCGCATGCGACTCCGACCGTGCCACCACCGCTGCCGATCCACGCGCCGAGCAAGAGCAACGCGGCAAAGATCGCTTGCCGCCACGCGCGCGCGTAGACGGTTCCGGTTGCGCGCGCGAGCATGTCGCTCAGCTTGTAGCCAGTGCGGAACACCAGCCCGCAACTCAGCACGGCGAAGGTCGGGGCCACTTCGTCCCAACCGGGCCCCAGCACGACGCGCACGATCTCTGGAGCCAGCGCCACAGAAGCCGCAGCTGCCGGCGCCATCACACAAGCAACCAGCGAAACACCGCGCCCATAGGCGAGGCGCAGTTGCGCGCGGTCATGCTGCACTCGCGACAACAGCGGGAACGCCACACGATCCGTCACTTCGCCGAGGAACATCGCCGGCATCGACATCAGTTGAACAGCGCGGCCATACACCCCAAGAGCGGCCGCCGGCATCGCGCGGCCGACCACGAGGTTGTCGCCCTGCGACGCGGCGTAGTTGCACAGGCCAGCGACGAAGACGCCGAACGAGAAGCGAGTCACTTCGCGCACCGCTGCACGAGTGGTCGCAAAGGCCGGGCGTGTCGAGCACATCCACACGAGCGCGGCGGACTTGACCGCAGCTTGCGCGATGATTGCGCCCGCCATCGCCTGCACGCCGAGACCAAGCAGCGCCATGCCGATGCCAAATGGCAAACCGCCGATCACGACGCCCAAGACCTCGGCGATGGCGAGTTCGCGCAGGCGCATGTCGCGTTGCAACAACGCCTCTGGCGCGACTCCGAGCGCCTGAACGACGTAGAGAGCCGACATCGCTCGCAACAACTCGGCGACCAGCTCGTGCCGGAAGAAGTCCGCCGCGAGCGGCGCCGCAACGCAGACCGCAGTCGCCATCGCGACGGCGGAACCGCAAGCAAGCAGGTTGGCGGCGCCGACGTGCTCCCTCCTCAACTCGTCGCGCTGCACGAGCGCCGGGCCGATGCTCGAATGCAGCACGCGCCCGATGCCGATCACCACGAGTGCGGCGGTAACGACGCCGAAGTCGACGGGCGAGAGGATGCGTGCGAACGCTGCGAGCAGCACGAACTGGCTGAGGCCCGTAGCGCCCAGGCCCAACGAGGACCAAGTCACCCAGGCGCGGCCGCGCGGGCCCGACAACTCGCTGCTCATCCGCGAGGTTCTACTGCGAATGCTTCGCCCGCAGCCTCGGGACAAAGGCCCATGTCGGCGCGACGAAGGCGCAGCACGATGCTCCTTCTTGCGGCCATCTTGCCCTACGCCAAACATCCTCCCGAACTGCGCGCCTGCGCCGAATACGGACTGCACGAGCAACTGCTGCCAGTTCGTCCCGTGCCGAGCATCCTCCAGGCCTGCTTGTGCGCGTCCTTGCTGCTGCAGCCCGTGCAGTGCCTGCGCTTGCCCGCCAACCTGCAGGCGCCGGATCTCGCGGCGTTGGCGTGGATCGCGCTTTCCGCGCCATGGCTCTTTGCGAAAGGGCGCGCGCATGCGTTGCCGCTGCTCGGGCCCTTCTTGCTGCTGCTTGCCGCTTCCACGCTCGCGGCGGCGTGCTCGCAGGATCCCGGCGGCAGCACGATGGCGCTCCTGGTCGAGATGTGGCTCTACGTGTGGTTCGCGTCGCTTTCCGTCGCGCTGGCCGCTGCTGACGATCGCACTCTGAAGCGCGCGCTCGGTTGCTGGCTCGCGGCCGGGGTCGGCAACGGAGTCTTCATCCTTGCGCAGTTCGCCCGGCCAGACTTGCAGGCCGCGACAAGCGCTGCGCTTGGATCGCTGGGCTCGCTCGATCCATTCCGCCCGTCGGGGTTCTTCGAGAACTGCAACTCCGCCGCGTTCTTCCAGTTGTCCGCGCTGGCGCCGCTCGCCGTGCTGTCAACGAGAGCAAGCATCTCGTTGCCGTGCTTGGTCGTGCTGCTGCTGTCGCTGCTCGCGACCGGTTCGATGGGAGCATTGTCCGCGCTCGCTGCGGCCGTCCTCATGGCGCTCGCTGCTCTGCTGGCGCTGCATCGTGACGCCAGCGCCTGCTTGCGACTGTGCCTCGCTGGACTCGCGTGCGCTGCGATCGCAACTTCCTTGGCATCCGCCGCAGTGCTCGCCGACCCTGAGTTCGCGGATCGAGTCGACTACGTGCTGACCGGGCGCAGCGAGGGTTCGGCGCAATCGCGCATGACGTTGTGGAGCCGGGCCGCGGACTTGCTGCAAGAACGCTTCTCGCCCTTCGGCATCGGTCCCGACCAGTTCAAGTCCGTCGCAGGGTTTGGCGTGCACAACGACGCGCTCGCCACTGTGGTCGAACGCGGCCTGCTCGGCATCGCTGCGGCCGCGATCTTGGGGATCGCGTCGCTGCGGGCAGCCGTCCGCGTTGCCGCGCGCGGCGCTGAAGGCCGCCACCGGCCGACCATCGTGCCGATCGCGGCACTCGCTGCCTGCGCCGTGCTGTCGATGACGCATGAGGTCTTCCACCAGCGTCCGCTGTGGCTGCTGCTCGCGTTGGCCTTTGCCTTGGATCAGCGGCGATGGCCCCTGACGACCTGCTCGACTGCGGCCACGACGTGCTCGACGTCGGCATCCTGCATGCGCGAATAGAGCGGCAACGACAGCATGCGCATGAATGCGTTCCACGCGACCGGGAAGTCCTCGGGCTGGTAACCGTAGGTGTCGCGATAGAAGGGGTGCACGTGCACCGGGATGAAGTGCACCGATGCTGTGACGCCCAGATCCGCGAGAGCCAACACGAAGTCGTCGCGTGAGATCCTGAGTCGCTCGGTTTCGAGTCGCAGGACGTAGAGGTGATGCGCGCTCTGGACTCCGTCGCGGACGGTCGGGATCTCCACCTCCGGAAGTTGCGAGAAGGCTTCGTCGTAGCGCGCCACGATCTCGAGGCGACGCTGCTGAAACTCGTCCATGCGCCGCAACTGCACGCGACCCATCGCAGCTGCAACGTCAGTCATGTTGTACTTGAAGCCCGGCGCCAGGATGTCGTAGCGCCAGTTGCCGCCCTTCTCGTAGCGACGCGCCGCGTCCTTGCTCATCCCGTGGAGATGCAGCACACGCGCGCGCTCGAGCAAAGCGGGATCCCCGGTCAACATGCCGCCCTCGCAAGTGGTGATGTTCTTGGTGGCATAGAAGCTGAAGGCCGTCAAGTTGCCGTGACTGCCGATCGGCTTGCCGTTGATTGCCGCAGGCATCGCATGCGCCGCGTCCTCGACCACGGCGATGTCGTGCGCGCGAGCCATCTCGAGGATCGGATCGAGGTCGACCGGGTGACCGGCGTAGTGCACCACCACGATCGCTTCGACATCAGGCGTCAACTTCTTCTCGATCTCGCCAGGGTCGATGTTGAGCGTGTCGGGCTCCACATCACACAGCACCGGCGTCGCACCGACGTGTTCGATGACGTTGACCGATGCAGCAAAGGTCATCGGCGTGGTCAGCACCTTGTCGCCGCGACCGACACCAAGCGTCGCCAGCGCGACGTGGAGACCCGCGGTGCACGAGTTCATCGCGAGGGCCGCCGGAGCCTGCACGCACGCGGCGAACTCCTGCTCGAACTTGCGGGTCTTGGGGCCAGTCGTGATCCAGTCGCTGCGCAGCGAGTCCACCACTTCTGCGATCTCCTCTTCTGTGATGTTGGGAGGCGAGAATGGCACGCTGCGAGACAGCAGCCGAGTCGAGTCGATCGTTGTCATGGGGTTTCCTGTGCGCGTCAGCTGTTGGCGCGGTTGTCGACGAAGAACCCGAGCTGGATGCGCAGGATCTGCGCGAACAGCGAGCGGGTCCAAGAGGCAGGCGTGTGCTCGACGACGATCACGTCGCCAGGCTTGATGCGGAGCGCGGAAGAATCCGTCAGTCCGTTTCCCGAGATGCCGAAGGTCGCAGGCAGGATCGTCCCGTCCGCCGCGCGCCGAAACACGGTGGCGTAGGGCGGCGCAGCAACGATGTCGACGCCGCCTGCGGTAGCGAGCGCCTGCATCAAGTTGACGGTCACTTCGGGCGGATGCGCATAGGCGCCAGGCCGATTGACGAGCCCGACCACGGTGAAGGTGTCGGGCTCGTAGCGCTCGACCTCGACGACGTCTCCACGCCTCAGCGCGACGTCGGAGAACGGCACGTTGAGGCCCTTCACCGGCAGCGCGAGTTCGCGCACCTCGCCATTCTCGCGCGAACGCACGCGAATCAAACGCGCGCCGACGACGAGGTTGCTCGATTTCAGGATGCCGCCCGCGGCAGCCAGCGCGCCGTAGAGCGTCAGATGATCGCTGCGCAGATCGTGCACGCCTGGCTTCTCAACGGCGCCAAGGACATGCACCGCAGCACGCTCGTGTTCGACGACGCGGGCGACGATCGCAGGCTTCTGCCGCAGGAAGCGCGGATGCGCAGCCACCTGCACGGCGCGTTCCAGGTCAAGGACAGTGCCGCCGCGCGCTGACAGGGTCCCGAGCATTGGCACTTCGATGCTTCCTGAGTCATCGACGCGCACGAGGTGCAGCTCAAAAGGAGTCGTGCCCACTACCGCCGCGTCCGATGCGAACAGTTCGCGCGGACCACGCAACTCGACGAGGTCGCCGACGCCGAGCCGGTAGGGCCCCACCGTCGGCGCGGCAGCCAGCAGCGCGTCGCGATCGAGCTCGGGCGTGACGGGACCGGCTGCCTCGAAGGCCTGCAGTTGCGCTTCGTCGAGGAAGTGCCGCGCCGCGCCACACGACGCCAGCCCGAAGAGCAGCGAGAGCAGCGCGACCCGAAGCTGCGCGAACGCACTCATGCGCTCGCCTCGATCGCGCCTTCGCCGTGCTGAGGCTTTGCCGTGGTAGGCGAAACGCGCGGGACCGTCGTTGTCGGCTTTTGCATGTCGGCTCTTGGGCAGAGGTCGCGCATCGGCGCGGCGATGGCCGCGCGCTTCGAAGCGACGCCATGCAGCACGAACGCACTTCGCACGATGCCGAGCGCACGCAGCGCCGCCGCAGCATCGCGAGCGTCCTCGACCCGCAAGTCGCCGGCGCGACCGACCAATGCCACCGTCCCACAGGCGCGAGCCATCGTCTGCGCGTCGACCGCACGCAGCAACGCGGGCGCGAGCACGACGACGCGGTCGAAGCGTTCGCCGACTCGCGCCACCGCCCGCTGCGCGGCGCCGTCCCAAGACTGCGATTCGCGCCGGAATGGTTCGTCGCCAACGAGCAGCCACAGACCAGGGGTCGACGATGCGCGCACCGACTCGGTGGCTGGGGCTGCTTCGGCCGGCTTGTCGCAATGGCTCGCAATCGTTCCGATCCGGAACGGATCGCAGAGCAACACCCGCTGACCCTGTTCGGTGAACGCCACGGCGAGCGCCGCGCCGATGGCCAGGGTTGCCTGATCGTCGACCGCGCCCAAGACGCACAGTGCGCCACCGCGAATGCCGCCCTCGAGTTCTTGCAAGCGCGCAGCCAGCGCGTGAGCAGGGCCGCTCAGCTTGCGGTCGTGTGCGTCGATCGAAGTTCGTCTACTGGCACGCGGGAACTCGATCACCAACTCCGCAGCGCCATCCAGGTCTCGCGCCTCGTGTGCAGATGGCCGCGCGATGGCCCGGAACCAGACCAACGCGACTCCCACCGTGAGTCCAGCAAAGGTCGCCGCGGCCACGAGGGAGTTTTTGCCGCGCACGACCGCGGACGACGCCGGGCTCGCGCGTTCGTAGACCATTGCGCTCTGAGGCCAGGCGGCGGACTGCGCGGCGGCGGCCGCCAGTTCCACGGCGTGAATGCGTTCTTCGATCGAGGCAGCTGCTGCGCGGGCGCGTTCGGCTCGAGCGGCGAGGACTCGCGCGTTTGCGACACCGGGCGCCGCTTCGACCAGACCCTGCTCCATCTCGCGCATCCGCTGCGCGATCGCTGCCGCGTTCGACTTGGCAACTTTGGCCCGCGACTCTGCGGCACTCGCGGCGACCCGCGCCATGTCGCGGGCCGCGGCTCGCGCGTCCGCGCGTTCGGAGGACAACGCCGCGTCGCAACGAACTGCCTCGGGATGTTCGTCGGTGACCGTGGCGCGCAGTCGCTCGCGCCGCGCCTGCAACGCATCGACCCGGCGCGCGCGCTCGGCGAGCCTTGCCTCCATCGCGGCATCCATGCCAAGGAATGGCGTCGCAAGCAGCGGATCCTCGGCCTCGGCGCAAGCGCGGGCGCTGGACATAATGGCAGCATCCGCGGCAGCAGTCGCCTCCACCCGCGCCATTGCCGCCGCGAGTTCGGCGAGCCTCACCGAGGCCGCAGTGCGTCGCGCTTCGTCGTCGAGTGCCAGCGCCGGATCGACTTCGATGGCGCGACGATGTTCTGCATCGGCCGCGAGCGCTTCGTTGCGTCGTTGGACCAGCTCGTCCCGCAGCGCCGCGAGCACCGTGTGTGCGGCGGTCTGCTGCGCCGCACCCAGTCGGGCTGCATACGAGTCCACCACCGCGTTGACGACCGCACAAGCCGTCGCGCAGTCGGCAGCATCGAGCGTCACCGTCAGCGTTCCGTCCTCTGCGCCTGCGCTCACGGCAAGTTCGCGGCGAACATGAGCGAGTCGATCCGCCACGCCGTCGAACATCGGCATCACGCCGGTGCCCAAGGACTCGATCGCCCGTTCCAGCGTCGGCGACGACTGCAGCAACGCAGCCTGAGTGCTCGCGAAGGCTCGACCCTCGCGAAAGCGGGAGAAATCGCCATCGGCGATGACGTTGCCTTGTCGCTCGACGTGCAGAGTCGCCTTCGCTCGCCGGACCACGCCGCGCTTCTCCGCATACACGAGCCCAGCTACGCCAGCCAAGCCCGCGCACGCGAACACCACCCAACGTCCGCGCCACAACGCCGCCATCGACTGACGCATCGACGGCTCGTCGTGAACTTTGCCATTCATGACGAAGCCACCATGCGCGAAGAGACCAATCGGCCGGCAACCGCACGCAGCTCTTCGCAGATTGGCGCGGTTTGCTGCGCCGCATACTCGGGCAACAACTCGCCCAGCGTTCGCCGCACTTCGTCCGCCGTGCGCCCTGGATCACGAAGCCGGTGCAGCGCGACCTGCATCGGCACCGTCGGAGCGCCACCGCGCCAGACGGACAACTTCTTGCACGCGGTCCCATCGAGGACTTCTTCGGGCAGCGCCAGCTCCTCGTGCAGCTTCTCGCCGGGCCGGATGCCGGTGAACACGATGTTGACGTCGCGATGCGGCTCGAGGCCCGACAATCGGATCATGTTCTCGGCAAGGGCAGCGATACGGACCGGGCTGCCCATGTCGAGCAACATCGTCTCGCCGCCTTCTGCGAGGCCTGCGGCCTCGAGCACGAGCCGCGCCGCTTCTGGAATGGTCATGAAGAACCGCTCCATCTCCGGGTGCGTCACCGTCACCGGACCGCCGCGCGCAATCTGCTCAGCAAACAACGGGATCACGCTGCCTGCAGAACCCATCACGTTGCCAAATCGAACCGACGCGAACCGCGTCTCGCTGCGCGCATCCACTTCCTTGACGTAAAGCTCGGCGAGTCGCTTCGTGGCGCCCATGACCGAGGATGGCCGCACGGCCTTGTCCGTCGACACCAGGACGAAGCGCGCGACGCCGAACCGGTCGGCGAGATCGGCAACGCACTTGGTGCCGAAGACGTTGTTCTTGATCGCCTCGCGTGGAGCGAGCTCCATCATCGGCACGTGCTTGTGCGCAGCCGCATGGAAGACGACCTGCGGCCGATGCGTCGCGAACACTTCGGCCATGCGAGCCTCGTCGGTGACGTCGGCTATCATCGGGGCCACGCGATCACCGTTTGGGGCCTGCAACAACTCGCGGTGGATCTCATACAGGCTGTTCTCGAATCGCTCGACCAGCACGAGCTTCGTCGGCGCAAGCCGCAGGATCTGGCGGCACAGCTCGCTGCCGATGCTGCCGCCGGCGCCGGTGACGAGCACCACAGATCCACCGATGACGGCCGGCGCGACGCTCGCTTCGATTTCGACCGGCTCGCGGCCGAGCAGGTCCTCGATCGCGACATCGCGCAACTGCGAAATCGGCGTCTTGCCAGTGACGAGTTCGCGCAAGGTCGGAACGAGCTTGATGTGCAGGCCCGCGGCCGCGCACTGCGCAAACACTCGCTGCACCATCGTGCGCGGCGGGCTCGCAATCGCGATCAACACGCTGCGGGCGCCATGCCGCGCTGCGACTTCGGTGACCTCGTCGGTGGAGCCTTCGACGCGCAGGCCGCAAACGACCCGACCATGTTGGGCGCGATCATCATCCACGATGGCGACCGGCCGGAAGCCAAGCGCTCGGGACTCGGCCAACTCCTGGAGCAACATGCGACCAGCGACGCCTGCCCCGATGACGACAGTCGGCGCGCCCGAGAGCGTGTTGCCACCTTGTCTTGAGTGCGTCCATTCTCGCTGCAGTCGGCGCAGCCCTCGCACTCCCGCGATCCCGAGCGCTGAGAAGGCGAGGTCCAGGACGATGACACTCGAGGGGATCCGCGCGATCACCGACTTTGCGATGGCCCCGCCCGCAGCCTCCCCGCCGTAGCGCAGCGCCAGCATTGCGACCGTTGCGATGCCGAGCGCGCGCAGGATCGGCGGCACATCGCGCAAGCTGATGAAGACCCAGCTGAAGCTCGGCACGCCGAACGCGAAGAGGGCCGCATACTGCAGCAGGACGGCGACAAGCACAGTCTTGGCCATCACCACAACCATCGGCTGCGGCATCGAGGCGTCGAAGCGCACCAGGAATGCAAAGACGTAGGCAATGGCCAGCACAGCGAGGTCGATTGCAAGGCAGGCGATGTCGCGGCGGAGACGGCGCCATCGTGCATCGTTGCCAGAAAGCACAGGAGTGAGATTGGACATGGGATGGTGCGGGTCTGGCGGAACAACGATTTGGCTTTGGTGGCCATCGACAGAAGCGCGCGACGCACGTCCGCCCTTCCATCGGTTAGCACTCGACTCCCAGTGCGCTCTGCGGAACATCCGCCAGACGGCTTCACTTGCGGGTGCCCGGCGCGTAGGCGGACGCGCCACGGTGCGCAGACGCTTTCCCCTGCGCCCTTGGTCGAGCCCAACTGCGCGCCTGTGCGCGTGGCAGTGCGCCGCGAGCCACCGATACAAGAACGCCCCGAGCGCTGCTCGGCTCTGCCATGGACCAACGTTCCCTCGTGGCGCTCGTCGGCGGCCCGGACGTCGACGCCCGCATCCCTCTCGTCCGCGAACTCTCGGATCGATTCCGGCTCCTCGTCTACGGCAGCGACCACGGCTCCGCCGAGCGCTTCGAAGCACTCGGCATTCCATTCCGCAGCTATCCGCTGTCGCGGCGCGTTTCGCCAATCGGCGACTGTTTCGCGATGCGACGGCTCGCGGTCGACTTCCGCTCGACTCGCCCCGACGTCGTGCATGCGTTCGACACCAAACCGGGCATCTACGCCTGCATCGCCGCGCGCCGAGCGGGCGTGCCAGTTGTCGCCTCGACCATCACCGGCCTCGGCTCGCTCTATTCGGGGAACAGCGGCAAGACACGGATCCTGCGCGTCGTCTACGAGAGCTTGCAGCGCATGGCCTGCCGCAGTTCCGACCTCACGGTGTTTCAGAACGCTGACGACGAGCGCACCCTGCTTGCTCTGCGCATCGCGCAACAGGGCAAGACAGCTGTCGTGCCCGGGTCCGGCGTCGACACGCGCTTGTTCGGCCCCTCGCGCGCGCCGACGGCGCGAGCGCGCGTGCGGTCTTTGCTCGGCATCGCCGACGACGCCGTCGTCGTCACCATGATCTCGCGCATCACGCGTTCGAAGGGAGCGATGGACTTCGCCCATGTCGCGCGCCATTGCCAGCAGGCGGGACCGAGCGTTCGCTTTCTCGTCGTCGGCCCGGACGACCGCGACAGCGTCGATCGGCTGTCGCCACAAGAACTCGCCGAACTGCAGGCCGCCGCGCTCTGGGTCGGCCCGCGCAAGGACGTGCCGGACTTGCTCGCCGCATCCGACGTTTTCGTGCTCCCGAGTTGCTGCCGCGAAGGGATCCCGCGGGTGTTGCTCGAGGCCGCGGCATCCGGGCTCCCGCTGGTGACCACCGACACTCCTGGCTGCAACGAAGCCTGCCGGGACGGCGAGAACGGCTACTGCGTCCCAAAAGGCGATGTGCGCTCGCTAGAACGCACGGTGTCAAAGCTCGTCGCCGACGCCGACCTGCGGCACGCATTCGGCGCGGCATCGCTCCGGCTAGCGCGCGAACGCTTCGACCTGCGCGTCGTTGCATCGCAAATAGCACGCTTGTGGGAGGAGAAGCTCCTCGCAACGCGAAGACTTCAGCCCGCGACGACTTCGGTGAGCCCCACCTCAAACATCCTGTCCAAGTAGCTCAGGAACGGTTCGAAGCCGTCTCGCCGTTGCGCGTATGGCTGCGGCTCCCACTCGTGGAAGCGAACGTCGACGCCCTGCTCGCGGAAGGCTCCCGCGTCGAGATACTCGCGACCGAAGCCGCCGGACAGGTAGGTGTCGGCGCCGACCCGCTTGCACAACTCCAGCAGAAGCTGCGGCCCACTGCCGTCGCAGCCGAGCTGCGATGCATAGACGAACTCGCACTTGGGCCGCAGGTCGCGCAACGCCGGTTGCCACGACGCCACGTCAAGGTCGACGAGGCGTTCATGCGGCGCGTCGAGGATCGCGTGCACTTCTTCGACGCGTTCGCGGTAATGATCCGCGCCGCCGTAGACGCGCTGCAGCGTGCGCTTGCTGGCATCGACCCACGGCACGCCGCGACTGACGCAAACCTCGTCGATGCGTCGCTCGCGCGGCCCCTTCTGCACGGTGGCAGTGATCCACTCAGGACCGCGTTCGCCACGGACGCGGAAGCGGTTCTCCTCGTGGCGCGGATTGAACTGCACGTTGTCAAAGACGACGAAGACATCCGCCTGCAACATCCGGTCGAGGTAGTGCAGCCCTGGGAAGAGCCGCGGTTGGCTGATCACGCAGGTGGTCATGCGTCTGCCTCCACGCCACCGCCGCTGCGGATGTCGTCCTCGTCGCCGAGCGGGCGCCGCGACTGCGGCACGAAGGTATGGAAGACGACGCACCATGCGGTGCGCGCAAGGATGGACAGGTCACCGCAGAAGCTGCGTTCATCCACGTAGCGAAGCGCCTCACGCACCTGTGCTGGCAAGTGTCGCCGCACGTAGTGCTCCTGCGCAGTCACGCCGCTCGGCGCGGGATCGTGGAAGGTCAGGTCGGGATACCAGCGGACCTCGGCTTCGCAGGCGATGCCAGGCTTGGTGTCGAGGGATCGCAACTGCGCGTGCGTGTAGTGACTCCGCACGAGATCTCCGTCTTCTGGCCGTGGTCCGACGATCGACATTTCTCCGCGCAGCACATTCCAGAATTGCGGCAGCTCATCGAGCTTGGTCCTGCGCAGCAAAGAACCGATCGCGGTGATCCTGTCGTCCTGCTCGCTCGTGATGCGCCGGTCCGGCGCGTCGGTCGCGTTCTGCATCGTGCGGAACTTCAGCATTGCGAAGGGGCGGCCGTAGAGCCCCGCGCGTCGGGCCCGGTAGAAGACGGGTCCTGGTGACGTGAGCTTGACCGCCAGCGCCGCGGCGGCGAGCAGCGGCGACGCGAGCAACAGCACCGTCGTGGCGATCGCCACGTCGAATCCGCGCTTGGCGACGTAGTAGCCTGGCCCCGGGGAAGAAGGGCTCATGCGCTGACCTCCGCTGCCTCGCGCTGCTCGAACCAGGAGCAGAAGGTGTCGATGCCTTCGCGCAACGAGGTCTTGCACCTCCAGCCCAACTCGCGCATCGCGCGACTGGTGTCGGCACAGGTGAGAGGCACGTCGCCGGGCTGGTCTGGCAATCGACGCAGCACGGCGCGCCTTCCGAGTCGTTCTTCGAGCACTTCCACCAGTTGCTGCAACGAAGTCGTCGACGAGCCACCGAGGTTGTAGACCGAGAAGCCGCGCACCCTGTTCATCGCGCGGACGATGCCGTCCACGATGTCATCGACGTAGGTGTAGTCGCGTCGGCTACTGCCGTCGCCGAAGAAGGGCAACGGCGTGCCGTGCGCGATGCAGTGCGCGAACCGATGGATCGCCATCTCGGGACGCTGTCGCGGACCGTAGACGGTGAAGAACCGCAGACACGCGACGGGATTGCCGCGCAGGTGCCGCCACGCGAGGCACAGCATCTCACCGGCTCGTTTGCTCGCTGCATAGGGCGACAGCGGATGGTCCGTCACGCCGTCTTCAGCGAATGGAGATTCTGCGCTGGCGCCGTAAACCGACGAGCTGCTGCCGAACACGAACGGCACCGAGTCGGAGTCGATCTGCTGCAGCAGCACCTGCGTGCCGGTGACGTTGACGTCCATGTAGCGCACGGGATCGGCGATCGACGGGCGCACGCCTGCAAGCGCCGCGAGGTGCACGACCGCGTCGACGCCACGGAGCGCCTCGCGACACGCACGGCCGTCGCGAATGTCGGCCTCGACAAACGAGAACCGACTCCCGCCGGCGCTACGCAAGATCGCGAGATTCTCGCGCTTGCGCTGCGTGTCGTAGAACGGATCGAGGTTGTCCAATGCGACGACAGCGTCGTTCCGCGACAAGAGCCGCTCGCAGAGATGCGAGCCGAGGAATCCGGCGGCGCCGGTGACCAGGATGCGTGCCACGTGATGTTCTCCGTCACGCGACGAATGCCGCGTGTCAGAGCGTGCTACCCCGCTTCGCCAATCTGCTCCACGCGCACGACGTCGCAGGCCGACGCGCCGCGATGCGCATTGGCGATGGGTCCTCGGCCCCACCGCCACCGGCCTCCGCATCCGGCGCCTGCTCATCCATCCCTTGCTCTCCATCAACTACGCACGACCTCCCATCGTCGTCGATGGCGACAAGGCCCATGCGTCGCGGAAGCGCACGCCGCGCATTCATCCCAACTCCAAGTCGACGAACCATGAGCACTCTGACACCCTTCCGCCCGTTCTTTCCCATCGTTGGCGACAGCCTGTTGTCGCGCATCGATGCGCCGATCGACCGACTTTGGCGTCGATTCCTGCAGTTGGAGCCGACGAGCAATGACACGTTCAACCCGGCGACCAACGTCGTCGAGAAGCCGGACAGCTACGTCGTGAAGGTCGAGCTGCCGGGAATCCCGCGCGACGACATCCACGTCACGTTGGCGGACAACATCCTGACCATCCGTGGCGAGAAGCGGGAAGAAGAATGCTGCGACACCGACACGTGCCGCTGCAAGGAAACGTGCTACGGCTCGTTCGAACGCTCGATGTCGCTGCCGAACTCAGCAGATCAAGACGTCGATGCGCAACTGAACAGCGGCGTGTTGAAGGTCACGGTCAAGAAGCGCCGGGAGGCGCGCTTGAAGGAGATCCCGGTCAAGGGCGCGTGACCGACAGCCTTCAGCACGCATCCCCAAACGGAAGCGGGCCGCGTTGACGAGACGCTCGTCGGCGCGGCCCGCGACCTTTGTCCATCGAAGGATCAGGGTCAGGGAGTCAGCAGGCCTTCACGAATCGCGACGCGAGCGATCTCGGCCGCAGAATGGATGTCGAGCTTGCGCTGCAGGTTCTCGCGGTGCTTCTTCACCGTGCCCAGCGAGATGTCGAGGATGCGCGCGACTTCCTTGTTGGCCTTGCCCACGGCGATGAGCTGGAACACCTCGCGCTCTCGCGCGGTGAGCCCCGGCAGGTTGCGCGCGAGTGGCTCGGGGTCGGCTTCTGCATCGACCTTTTCTGTGCGCACGGCCCCGAGGAATGATGCTGCGACGCGCGGCGTCACGAACGACTCGCCGCGGTGGATGGACTCGATAGCCGGCGCCAGTTCGCGCGGGTCCGAGGACTTCGTGATGTAACCGTCGGCACCGGCGCGCAGCGCCTGGAACACGAAGTCGCGACTCTCATGCTGAGAGGCCATCAGCACCTTGGTGCCAGGCGAGGACTTCTTGATCGGCGCAACGGCGTCGAGGCCCGAGAGGCCCGGCATGCGGATGTCCAGGATCACGAGTTGTGGCTTGACCCGCGCGATGCGATCGATCGCGTCGCGTGCGTCGCCGCTCTCGCCGACCACTTCGAATCCGCCCGCCTTCTCGAGCAAGGCACGCAGGCCCGCACGGACCAGTGACTCGTCATCGACGAGGAAGATCGAGATCTTGGTTTGGATGTCACTCATCACTGCACTTGTTCTCGTCATGTCGGGCCGTGTGCGGTTCAGGGACAGGCCAGCATGCTTGTCCACGCGGCCGCCTCCATTAGCAGGTCTCCGTAGGGACTACAGGCAGGACTTCAGGCAAGGCCAGACGATGGTGCGGAGGCTACCTCACGGTGGCCGATGGGAGCATATCGACTTTGCATTCCTCGTTTAGCTTCCTGCCTCGCTGCGCTTCCGGATGGGCGCCTGCCCCTGGACCGCAGGAAAGGGAATGACCGACGATGAGCCTTCCATTTGATGAACGCAGGGAAAGGCCAGATGCGTCGACCGGTGACGACAAGGCTGAGCAGCGGCGCAATGGTGACTCGGGCCTATTGAAGCAACTGCTGGACAATCCGGTGGAGCCCATCCTGACCATCAGCCGGGACGGCATCATCCAGACCGCGAGCCGCGCGGCCTTGCGGTTGCTCGGTTTCCACCGCGCTCAAGTTCTAGGCAAACATGCTCGCATGCTGCTGCCTCACTTGGAGCGCGACCGCTACGAGGAGCATTTGGCGCGCTACTTGACCAAGCAGGGCCCGCTCGCGGCAGGCGGCGCGTGCGAGGTCAACCTCGAGCGCCGCGACGGGCTCAAACTGCCTGTCCATCTCTCGGTCATCCCCTGCGTGAAAGGGAACGCACCGGTCTACGTCGTCATGCTGCGCGACGCCAGTGAGCACACCACTCTCCTGCAGGAACTTCAGCGCGAGCTCGACTTCTCCGACCGCGTGATCGAGACCGCGCCAATCCTGATGCACCTCTTGGACCTCGATGGCCGACTGATTCGCGCCAACCGTCACCTTGCACAAGTCGCAGGCTGCGGGCCGGCGGCCAGCGTCGGACGATCCTGGTGCGAAAACTTCATCGCGCCCGAAGATCAAGGCGAGTTTCAGGCACACCTGCGCGACGTGAAGTCAAAGGCAGATTCTGTGCAATGCTGCGTCATCGCGCTTCTCACCAAGGACGGTCGAACGCGCAGGATCCAGTGGCACAGCACTCTGCTGCGCGACGCGGATGTGGCAATCGGCATTCTCTCTGTCGGGCTCGATGTCACCGAGGAACAGCGCAAGGACGACCAACTAGCGCGTTCGCAGAAGCTCGAGGCTCTCGGTCGGCTCAC
>SXGT01114602.1_pt1 | contig 31734 bp, 20 predicted proteins | sample 3176221 | NCBI WGS metagenome assembly SXGT01 (sample SAMN11356862, study PRJNA531348) | freshwater metagenome | isolation source: freshwater sample F1-120 | place: China: Fuxian Lake, Yuxi | collected 2017-12-25
AGAGGAAGGCGAGTTCTTGAGGAAAGCACATCGAGAGGAAGAGGTGTTGTGCAATGCCCAGTGGTACCGAGGTGTCAGGCCAGAATCTCGCGCAACACCTTGCCGTGGACGTCGGTGAGCCGGAAGTCGCGGCCGGCGTAGCGGTAGGTGAGTTTCTCGTGATTGAGCCCCAGTAGGTGGAGAATCGTCGCGTGTAAATCGTGGATACTGGTGGGCTTTTCTACCGCCTTAAATCCAAAATCGTCGGTCGCTCCGTAGGTCGTTCCGCCACGAATACCGCCGCCGGCCAGCCAGACGCTGAATCCATAGTGATTGTGATCCCGTCCCAGGCCGCTCTGGCCATTCCCGTGTAATTCGACCGTCGGCGTCCGGCCGAACTCGCCCCCCCAGATGACGAGCGTGTCGTCAAATAGGCCGCGCTGTTTCAAGTCCGTTAACAAGGCCGCGATGGGTTGATCAATTTCCCCCGCGGTCCTGCGATGCGATTCCTCGATCTTGTTATGATGATCCCAGGGCTGGCCCGCGCCGTGCCAGAGCTGCACGTAACGCACTCCACGTTCTAGCAAGCGTCGTGCGATCAAGGTCTGGCGTCCATGCACGGTTTCGCCATACATGGCCTGGCTGGCCGCGGTCTCGCGAGACAGATCAAATGCCTCGGCGGCCTCCAACTGCATACGAAACGCGAGTTCAAACGTGGCAATACGCGCATCCAATCGGGTATCCAACCGCGTGTCGCGATGCTCTGAATTGAAACGCAACAGCAAATCGAGTTGACGCCGCTGGGCGTCGGTTGTCACATGGGGGTGCTGGATGTTCTCAATCAGTTTATTCAGCTCCGTGTGTTTCGTATCCAGGTGCGTTCCTTGATAGACCCCCGGCAAGAAAGCCGCCTGCCAATTCTCGGCGTCCTTGACCGGCAATCCATCGGGACACATCGCAACGTAACCGGGCAGGTTCTCGTTTTCGGTCCCCAGACCATACAAAACCCAGGATCCGACACTGGGGCGGGGCTGCACGTTATCCCCGCAGTTCATGAGCATCAGGGATGGTTCGTGGTTGGGTACACTTGCGTACATCGAACGAATCACGGCCAGGTCGTCCGCATGCTGAGCCATTTTGGAGAATAGTTCGCTGATCTCCAAGCCGCTCTGTCCATAGCGTTGAAAGGAAAACGGGGACGGAAACGCAGCTCCCGTTTTCCTCTCTGTCCGCAGGGTCTCGGGAATGGTCTGCCCGGCGTATTTCGTCAACATGGGCTTGGGATCAAAGGTGTCGACTTGCGACGGACCGCCGTTCAAGAAGAAATGCACCACGCGCTTGACCCGTGCCGGGAAGTGCGATGGCCGTAGCGCAAGCGGCCGGAGGGTCAACGCATTGGCCGAACTCGTCTCGATATCTGCCAGCAAGCCCGCCAATCCAAGGGTTCCCAACCCCATGCCCGAGCGCGTGAGCATCTCCCGCCGCGTTAGATTCGACAGAGTTTCACGTCGACCAACCGATTCCTGGTTCATGGTTGAAGGATTCCTGTATTGGTCTTGATCATGAGGACGACACCACGCGTTGGGTGGCGGTCTCGCTCCCCGACTCAATCCAAAAATGCAAATTCATTTCCCGACAATAGCACGTGTGCCAGTTGTGACCAGGGCTCTAATTGCTCAGCCAACGGTTCCGCAGGTCCCGTGGGTTTGCTGGTTGAATGGAGTGCCATCGCTTCTTCCGTAGCCTTCCGAACCATTTCCAACGAGGCATTAAGTTGCGCAGGCGTGGCCGCACGCTGATACACGGCCGCAAACATCTTCTGTACACGCTCTTCAGGTGCCGTAATACGGGCCGTTCGCGCTGACAACTGCCTGGCACGTTCTAGCACCCATGGGTCATTGAGGAAGAACAAGGCCTGCTGTGGGACACTGGTCTGATTGCGCTGCGGCACATGCAGGTCGGGATTCGCAAAATCGAACACGCGCAGGGTGCTGGGGAGAAACTGCCGGTCGATCGTTCCGTACAGCGACCGTCGCCGGTAGACTGTGCTAAACAGATCATCAGCTTTCCCCCCCACACGGAGATCCAACTCCCCGCTCGCTCGCAGCGAATTGTCCCTCAATTCCTCAAAGGCGAGCCGCCGGGCCGGCATTCGCCACAAAAAACGACTATCCGGGTCGACCTTGAGGGCGTGAGCACGTGCCGTGGAATCCTCCGGGCCCTGCGCGCCGCGTCGGTAGGTGGCCGACAGCACGATCAATCGATGAAGTGATTTGACATGCCAGCCATCGGCGATGAAGCGGCGAGCCAGCCAATCCAACAAGTCCGGATGGCTGGGCGCTTCCGCCCGTATCCCAAAATCGCTGGGCGTGCGCACCAATCCGGCACCAAAATGGTGCAACCAGATGCGATTGACCATCACGCGTGCCGTCAAAGGGTTGTCGGGATCAACGATGGCTTCTGCCAGATCGAGTCGCCCACTGCCGCGCAGTTCTGGCCCAGGCTGCATCCGCGCGAGAAACTCAGGCAGTTGTCGCGGCGCCCAATCGCCCGGTGTCGCCGAGTTGCCACGGCGAAAAACACGTGCGGCACGAATAGAGGGTCGATCCACCAGACGCAACGCAATCGGTACCGCGGGGGGCGACTTATTCAAGAAGCGATCCACTTCGCCCTGTAGTTTCCACAGTTCCTCGGTATGCCTGGTCGGATACAAGAACTCGGTATCGGCCAAAGATTCGTCCGGAATCACACACGGCGACTGCGGCCCATACAGCACCTGTCGAAGTTCTTCGTCGGCCGAATTGGCGAGCCGTGTGGGGGGGGGCTGTTGCGCGGCCAACGCCCGTTTCTGTTCCGCGTTCCACTGTTGCTCGATGTCGGCCAAGAGTCTTCCATAGCATTCCGCCACGTCCTGCATGGACTTGGGTGCAGTGGCAAACAATGGCATCACAAGTGGATGGATCTCGCCCGCGGGTCGTTCGCGCAGGGCGCGCGTCACATCTTCCGACCGCATGGCAAAGTCCGCCTTGGCAATCGAAGCGTAGGCATGCCAGGGGACAAAGATTGGATCCTGTTGCTGACCGGCCCGTTCCAAGTAAAGAAACCAACGCCGCACGACGGCTGGGAGCAGATCCTCTTCGCCCAGAATCTGACTAAAGGCCTCATCGGGATAATTTTCTAGTTCCAATTGTGCCTTGAGGTAGTCGGCCACTCGCTGACGCACGCGTCCCGTGCTCTCCTCACGACGCTGCCGTTGTGCGTCCAAGAACGCGGCCTCGAGTTTGTGTAACTCGTCGCGAAAACCGGCCGTCGCATGAGAATCCGACGAGAGGTCGGTCAACGGCAACCGTTGCTCGGCACAGTTCTGGAATACGCCATACAGGGCATAGTAATCACGGATGCTGATCGGATCATATTTGTGATCATGACAGCGGGCACAGCCCACGGTCATGCCCATGGTGCCGCGCGTCACGACGTCAATCCGATCATCGATAATATCGTGCATGACCCCCAGAAACCGCCGGCCCAGTGTCAGAAAGCCCATGGCCGCCGCGGCCGATGGATCTTCGGGGGCCACTTGATCGGCCGCTAGTTGCAGCAGCAAAAATCGATGATAGGGAAGATCTTCATTCAGTGCCCGAACCACCCAGTCCCGATACGCCCAGGCATGGATCCAAAACCGTTCCTCGCGCGCGTAGACGTAGCCCTTCGAGTCGGAATAGCGGGCGACATCCAACCAATGTCGCCCCCATTGCTCACCGTAGGCGGGAGAGGCCAGAACTCGATCCACCAATCGTTCATAGGCCTGTGGATCCTCGTCCGCCGCAAAGGCTTCAACCTCCTCGGCCGTTGGCAAGAGGCCTGTCAGGTCAAGCGTTAGTCGACGAATCAGCTCGCGTCGGCTCGCCTCAGCGCCTGGCGTGATGCCGGCTTGGTCGAGTCGTGCTGCGACAAACCGATCGATCGCATTTTGAGCAGCGTCCGTTGGGCCTGTCGACGCCGGTACGGTCGGCAGAGCCAGCGGTTGAAAGGCCCAGTGGTCCTTGGGGTTGGGACGTTGTGCCGTGGCACTGGCGGGCGCAGGCCAGGGCGCACCCAACTCAATCCAATGTTGCAGCGCGGCAATCTGATCTGGGGAAATCGACTCGTCCGGCGGCATCTGCAATTCGCCCTCGCGCCGTACGGCTGCTAAAAGTCGGCTCTCTCCTGGCGAGCCCGGGACAACGGCGGGTCCGGAGTCCCCCCCCTGCAACATGGCCTCGCGCGAATCCAATCGCAAGCTGCCCCACTGTTTCTCAGGACCATGGCAGGAAATACACGCGGACGCCAGAATGGGATGTATCTGGCGTTCGAATAATTCGTGACTTTCCGTGTCGGTCGGGGACTCCGCACGTCCCATGGAACACAGAACCGCGACGATGATGCACGGATACGATGCGAACCGAGTCCAGGAGGCCCCATCACAGCACAGTGCCGCAATGCGTTTCAGCGTGCTCCTGCCGCTCCCTGATGCCACGATCGTATTCTTCAAGAGCGTCATTTGATCCATACGAGTGGCTGACAATAAAGTAAGAGGTGACAACCAATTCTTGCTGGCTCGTCAGCCTAGCCGATCCCCAACCGCTGGTGAATCCGCTCACAGATTTCAGGGGACAGGCGCAGGCCCTGGGCTAGCTCCTTGAGGTAGCGCACCTCGCGCTGCGTGTCCAGATCGATCGCCATCAAGGAGAGGGAATAAACCTGCTGCTCCATGCCGAGTGGTACAGACCAGGCAAATTCTCGGACATCGAGCGGCCTCGTGAATTCCTCCCGGAGAAATTGTACGACTTCCGGAGTCGTTTGATCCATGTGCTGCAGAATCTTCTGCTGCTCGGCTTCGTCAATCTGGCCGTCGGATTTGGCGGCGTTCACCATGGACCGAATCAGAACCAGGCACTGCTCGTCACTTGGCGCATCGGTCTGGTGGGGAACGCTGCGGGGGAGCGAGTCCATGGGCCGCTCGATCGGGCGTTCCGCCGGCAGAGAAGGTCTCTCGCGTCTCACCGGCTCGCCCCGCGGATTCATGGGACGGGAGCTTGGCCGTTCTGGCGCTTCCACCTGACGCTGCGCATTGCGATCACGTGCCACGTTGAGCAAGTCCTCCAACGATCGGGCCTGCTGCTCAATGCCGGCCTGATCCAGGTCCGACGGGGCTCCGGGTGCGGAGGAACGGCGCGACCGCGGCTCCTCACGGGGCGCAGGTTTCGTTTGGCCGCGGAGGATATCCTGCAGAATGTCCGCCCCCCGTCCCGAGCCACCCGATTTGTGCCCCAAGAGTCCGCCCAGGATATCGACTAGATCCATTGGAGATCCTTCCGAAAAATCGCCTACGGTTTGGGAATTATCGCTTTTGGAACCGTCGTGTCGGGGGAGTTCGACGAGGAGCCTGCCGAAGCACTAGGCCGGACGACGGCACCTGGCTCCCAGTATAACAGAACGGGTTGGGGCCGACAAATCGCACGTGCGCGTGGCCCCGTTCCGCCCATGGCCGGGCTTAGGCCCGAGCTAATACGATGGCCAGCCCTTCGTTTACCGCCCAGCCGAAGGCGCCGGCGGCGATGGTAGGGTGGTGTGATGGCCAGCGTGTCAGGCTATTCTCCCCCAACGGGCTCGTTTGCCCCCGCACGAAAACGCGAGTAGAATAAAGGCGACTGGACGGCAATGGCGGATATCATCCGCGTCCCGCCTGTGATTGCCGCGATCTCGAAATTTCCTTGATCCAAAGGCTCGATTTTTCTGCCCCTAGGGAGACCGTCCGATGTTACGTTGTCGCTGGCTGCATGGCATGATGGGTCTGGTTGGGCTGACTGTTCTTCAGGCATGGGTGATCCCGTCGGCCTTAGGGGCCGAGGATGTGACCGCTGCGGGGGCACCGCCGGCGGCGGCCAACGGCGGAGCCAGCGCATCATCGACCAAGCCTGAATCCAAGTTTCCGGAATGGAGCAAAGTCACGGAAGGGGCGGAGAAAATGGAGGGACTGTTCACCCTCTACTTCAACGAAAAAGAACAAAAGCTGCTGATGGAGATTAGACCCGATCAGCAGAAACAGGAATTGATCCTCCCCATCTCAATTGCTCGCGGTGCGGGGCGGATGTTCTTGGGCGGAGGGACGCTCAATTTTGGCGACCAATGGGTCGTCAGCTTTCAACGTAAGGCCGACCGCGTCTTAGTCGTGCGGCACAACGTGAAGGTTCGTGCTCAGAGTGGTTCCCCACAGGCCGACTCACTGAAAGTTTCCTATTCGGATAGCGTCATCGCGGCCATCCCGATTCGTTCCGAGCAGGGCGCGTCCGTGCTGGTCGACTTGGCGGATCTTCTGATGACCGACTTGCCCGGCATGGGCATCATGCCCGACCGCAATCGCAGCACTTGGCTCAAGCCCAAGGTATTTCCAGAGAATGTGGAGTTGGAAGTCAGTATCGTGTTCAACATGCGTAACGATTTCTTTTCCTACTTCTTCGGTGGTGACAGTGTACCCGACCCACGCGGCGCGCAGATCGTGATGCATTACGGCCTGTCGAAACTCCCCAGTGGCAGCTATAAACCTCGCATGGCGGACGATCGTGTAGGACATTTCTTGAGCAGTGTTGATGATTTCTCAACGGACGTGAGTGATTCGCCGCGGCAACGCTACATCACACGTTGGAATCTCGAGAAGAGCAAGCCGGGTGCCGAGAAATCACCGCCGGCCAAACCAGTTGTTTTCTGGATCGAGAAGACGGTACCGCGAGAATATCGACCGTACGTACGGGCTGGCATCCTCGAATGGAACAAGGCCTTTGAGAAAATTGGGTTCATTGAAGCGATTGAAGTCCGTGATCAATCGGAACTCGACCAATTCGACCCTGAAGATATTCGCTTCAACACGTTCCGCTGGATTACGACATCGGCCGGATTCGCCATGGGACCATCGCGGACCAATCCTCGGACCGGCGAGATCCTGGATGCCGATATTGTTTTTGATGAGGGAATGATTCGTCATTGGCGCGGTGAGTTCGTTCGCACGCGAGGCATTCCCGAAGCGCTGACACTGGCCCATCTGGATCAGCGGCAGGCTTTGTTCAAGTTGTTTACCCCCAATCTCTTGGAGTTTGCTGGCCGAGAGGCGGAATACAATCGGCTGATGACCGACTACCAAACCGCGCTGAAGGACCACCAGGGCACGATTGCGTCCCAGGTAACCCCACTCGCCGTTCGGGACCGCCCACTTTGCGGCTGCGAGTCCTGCATGATGGGGCAAGGCATGCAACGGCAAATCGGATTGATGGCGGCGGTCATGGCCGCGCAAGGCATGATCGAACCCGGTGGGAAAGTGCCGGAGGAATTCATCGGTCAGGCGATCAAGGAAGTTGTGATGCACGAAGTGGGACACACCCTGGGCCTGCGACATAATTTCAAGTCCAGCACCTTCATCAGCCTCCGCGATGCCAACAATCCCGAGATCACCCGCAAGAAGGGGTTGACCGGGTCTGTCATGGACTACGCACCGGCTAACTTCGCTCCCAAGGGGGATAAACAAGGGGACTACTTCTCGGACACCATCGGCCCCTATGACTATTGGGCGATCGAGTACGCCTACAAGCCGGTTAGCGGCGACGAAAAGGAGGAACTGGCGAAAATCGCGGCCCGTTCGTCCAGTGAGGATCTCACCTTCGGTACCGATGAGGACCTATGGTTGAATCCCGATCCTCGGATCAATGCCTTCGATCTGGGCGATCCGCTCGAATACTCCCAACAGCGTGTCCGACTCATGAAGGAGTCCATGGACCAGCTCGCGGAGCGGGTGGTTACTAAAGGAGAAGGCTGGCAGCGGGCTCGGCAAGCTTTTGCCATGATGCTGGGCGAAGTGGCCTATGCGTCGTATCTCAGCAGTCAGTATATCGGCGGTCATTACACATCGCGGGCGCACCGTGACGACCCTGATGCCAAGCCCCCGATGGATTTAATTCCGGTCGCCAAACAGCGAGAAGCAATGAAATTTCTGCGAGACGAAATTCTCTCGGATCAGGCCTTTCGCTTCTCGCCCGAATTATTGCGACGATTGGCTCCGGACCACTTCTACGATCAAGCCATGTTTCTATTCCGCAGCGGGTACCAATATCCACTCTCGGATACGGTACTCTCCATTCAACGCGTTGTCTTGTCACGATTTTTGGACAGCAGTGTGTTGCGATCGGTCCAAGATGCACAGCTGCTGGCCGCCGAGGGGCAAGATGTGCTCACCATGTCCGAGATCTTTCAATCGTTGACCGATGCCGTCTGGACGGAGATCCCAAAAATCGATCCGGCTGCGGCCGACAAGCCCAAGGTAAGCGTCTCGCCGATGCGCCGAAATCTGCAGAGGGAGCATGTATCGCGACTGTCTCAGATGGTGCTGGGACCACGCAATGACTTCAGTTTCTTCGCCTTCTTGTTCTACGATAGTCGCCCCGTGCCGGCCGATGCCAAGGCCCTGGCCCGCCACCACCTAAAACTACTTGCCACCCGGCTTGAGGCCGTGAATCAGAAAGCCGATCTGAATGACGACACCCGCGCCCACCTGGAACAAATACAGGTGCAAATCGCCAAGGTCCTCGAAGCCGATGTGACCATGAATCAGCCGTAGCGATCGGCCACCACACGACTGCGTGCCGCACAGTTTGGGTGCCACGGGCGGCTTGTCCGCCCGTGAATGTGTGCGCGAATGACGTGCGAAGTTGGGCGGAATGCGCCCCGCAGGGCAACGCCGTGACGGATTTTTTGATGGGAAAAATGGGGTTTTCTCGTTCCCAGGCGGCGCCTTACCATCTGTGACGACCAGAAACACGGTTGGCGCCGCGAAACCATCGGGATGCGTCCGCACTCCCGCCGATCGCCGCATAACCCTCAGTTCTCATTTGCGTGGAATTCACTCGCGTGCGCTTCGTGCTTGTAGTTTTGCTGGTTCCCAGGCAGGAGCCAGGGAACGAACTCACCCCACTTTCCCGACGGAAAGTGCTTCACGGCGTTTCCCCAGTCGAGGGGGCAAGCGAGTTGCATTTGCTCAATGCTAACAGTGGATACAGGGTCCCGCTATAAGTGATGAAATGATGGTTGTCGTTGTTCAGCGAGCGAGTCCACCAGCGTCCGGACTCTTGTTGGTGGGTGAGCAACCACCGAACGGCGCGCTGAATGCGGGGATCGTCGGCCGGGACGCCTGCTTCTCGCAATACGATGACCGCCAACCCCGTTTGGTGGCCATCGCTGGGCGGGTCCCGATACTCAGGTTCCGACTTCAGCTTCTCGGCCCGATTGCCGCTCCCCCAAGCTTCCGGTTGGGAAAACGCACGCAGCGACCAACCACCGTCCTCGCGCTGATGCTTCCCAATCATCGCGATGATTTCTTGCTTTCGCACGTCATCAAGGAGGCCGGGAAGTCGACTATTGGCCCATAGGAGCATGACCCGACTATAGTCGTGGGGCGGAGTCGTGGTCTGCAGATAGTGCTTGAGCCGCGCAACCTTGGCCTGTTGCGGCGCATCCTGCGATAGGTGTTCGAGCCAGCCGGGGGCTGTGCCGATGGCGATTGCGGCAATCGTGGCGCCGTGATAGACGTCCGATTCGAACGGCGGCCAGCAATCTTGGTTCCCCCAACTGCCATCCTCCGATTGCACATCAAACATCAGTTCGATCGCGTCCACCGTCTCGGGAGACAGGGTCTTCGTGATGTGGGCATCCCATTCCGCGAGGCCGGCGGCGATGTAGGCAGCAATCGTCGGCTGCACGTCTTGACGTATTTCCTGGGGATCGCGATCTGGGTTACGCAACTCCTTCAACTCACGCACAAAGAAGGAACGCATCGACTCAGACGGCTTGCCTGCCTCGGCTGTGAGCGCTGGTCGAATCAACATATACGTCCCATTGGTGTGGCAGGTGACACAGCGGTGTGTCTTGGACCAAGCCTCCGCCCCCTGCTCGGCATAGTCGAGCGCCGGTGCCAGCGCGAAAGTCTTCCGCAACGGTTCATCGGCACTCGCCGACGGTACCGTGATCCCGCCCGCCTGATACTGAGGCTTCGCCGCATTTGGGGCCGAATCGTCCCCGAAGGCGGTCGACGAGAATACCCCAATAACCGCCAGAAGGGGCGCAACGATCCCGCGTGAAGTCAACATCTGAAGTTCTCCCCTCGATTAGATAGCCAATGAATCTTAGCAACGTGATTGAACTGCCCATCGCACGGCGCATGGGCAGCAAGCCATTCAGGAATCGTTGCGCAGATGCCCCAGATTATACGACCCCTTCCAGAGGGTCGTCCAGCGCAAGGAGGGCAACCATGGCCGATTCCGCCAGCGCCTCGTAGTCCATCTGCGAGCAACGGGCCCTTGCAACAACAGCGCGTTACCCGTCCGATTCGTACGACCGTCGTAATCGGACACATCACTTGTGTTGGCGGTTCTCGCCCCGGTCGGCTGTTGGAATCTATAGTTGCTTATTGTGGCTCCCGCTCACCGTCTGCCGCCCCCGACTTGCGAGGTTCCTCGATCATGTACGCGCTCCCAGGTTCTCCCGTGGAAAAGCTTGATTCCCACCACAAGGCCCTGCGGGTCAATCTGGATGGACGTCGTTACGGGACGTTCGCCGAGATCGGTGCCGGGCAGGAAGTGGTTCGCTGGTTCTTTCGTGCGGGGGCTGCAGCGGGCACCATCGCCAAGAGCATGTCAGCCTACGACATGGCGGTGTCCGATGCCATTTACGGCCCCTGCCAGCGATACGTGAGTCGGGGCAGATTACAGAGCATGTTGGACTACGAGCATGCGTTGAATCTTAGCCGACTCGCAGAACAGCGGGGCGATACGACCGCTTTCTTTACCTTTGCCGATACGGTCGCCGCCCGCAGCTTTCGCGGAACGAACGAATGTCATGCTTGGATGGGGGTCAAGTTCCAGGCGCACCCACGCGATCAGGATAGTCAGATCGTGGTGCACGTCCGGATGCTGGACACCGAGGCCGCGGCGCAGCAAGAAGCCTTGGGAATCATCGGCGTGAACCTGTTGTACGGTGCCTTTTTCCTGAACCACGAACCGGAATTGCTCGTCGAGACGCTGCTGGATAACCTATCCCGCCAACGCATTGAGATCGACATGGTGGAGTTTTCCGGTATCGCCTTCCGGCATGTGGACAATCGCTTGATCAGCCTCAAGCTGGTGCAGATTGGGCTCACGGACGCCGCCATGTTCTCGGCCACGGGGGACGTCTTGCAGCCCTCCGAAGTATTGCACAAGCGGGCAATCCTAGTGGAACGGGGCCGTTTTCGCCCCGTGACCCATGTCAACGTGGACATGCTACGCGCGGGACGGCAAAAGATGGCCGTCGATTCTGGGGTGGCGGAAGACGACATCCTCCCCCTGATGGAGATCACCATGCAGCACTTGTCCGCCGATGGCACGGTCGATACGCGTGACTTCTTGGCCCGCGCCGACGTGCTGGCCACGACCGGGTGCACCGTATTGGTCTCGAATTATCTGGAGTACTACCGACTGGCCGCCTACCTGCGCCGCCACTCGCGCGAGCCCATGGCCATCGCCATGGGGGCCGCCAGTCTACGTCAACTCATGGATGAGAAGTACTACGCCCATCTGGACGGCGGTATTCTGGAATCGTTCGGCCGCATGTTCAAGAACGATCTGAAACTGTACATCTATCCGAGTCTGCAGACGCATACTCAACAGCTGATGACCGTGCACAATCTGGAGGTGGCCCCGGAACTCGGCAAGTTGTACGGCTATCTGTGTGACCGCCAGGACATTGTCAGCCTGGACAACTACCACGCCGACTACCTGCCCATTTACTCGGACGATGTTCTGCAGCGGATTCGTCGCGGGGATCCGAGCTGGCTGCACATGGTCCCCGAATCGGTCGCCGAGATCATCCAGCGTCGCCATCTCTTTGGATGGCGTTCGCCAGCCGCCCCACTTCCAGTCGGTGTCACGGACGGCGCGCCGACGAGTGCCGCTCCACAGTTGCTGGGCCGGTGAGGCACCATCGGTAGGACGTTGTGCCGCCCCAGCCGGCAACGCCGTGACGGAATTGGATCGGTCGCTCGTTTCCAGGCTCTCGCCTGGAAACGAGAGAAACCCCAATTTTCCCGGTAAAATTCGTCACGGCGTTGCCCTGCGGGGCGCATTCCGGCCAACTTCGCGCGTCCCTCGCGCACACATTCACGGGCGGACAAGCCGCCCGTGGCACCCAAACTGGAGTCTCACGTACCGGGCGGCGACTCTCGCACGATGTATCGAGTATACTGGCCGGACTATCAGCCTCGCCGTCAGAATTTCGCTAGGGGATTGTTCTTCGATGTCGAATCGCATGTGTCGTTGGGGCGTTCTCGGAACCGCGAACATTGTCCGCAAGAATTGGCCGGCCATTTGGCATTCCGGCAATGGGGAACTCGTCGCGGTTGCCAGTCGCGATCGGTCTCGCAGTCAGGCCTTTATTGATGCGTGTCAAACGCACGTCCCCTTTGCCACGCCGCCGCAGGCCATCGGCGATTACGAATCCCTGCTGGCTCGCGATGATATCGATGCCGTGTATGTCCCTCTGCCCACCCGGGTCCGCAAGGAGTGGGTGATTCGCGCCGCCGAGATGGGGAAACACGTGCTCTGCGAGAAACCGTGCGCGGTTACCGCGGCGGACTTGTCGGAGATGTTGGCCGCGTGTCGGCAAAACAACGTGCAGTTCATGGACGGCGTGATGTTCATGCATAGCCACCGCCTGCCCAAGATGGGGGAGGTTTTGGCGGAGGGATCCCAGATCGGCGATGTTAAGCGGATCACGTCGCATTTTGGCTATTGCGCGCCACCCGAGTGGTTTACCACCAATATCCGATCCGCCAGCGAGTTGGAACCTCTGGGCTGCCTGGGGGACGTCGGCTGGTATTGTTTGCTCATTACGCTCTGGAGCGTGAGCTGGCAGCTGCCGCGCGAAGTCGTGGGGCGTGCCCTGCAAGTCAGTCATCGGCCGGGGAGCCCGCACCCCGTGCCGATTGAGTTCTCGGGTGAGATGTTCTTTGACGACGGAGTGTCCGCGGCGTTTTATTGTTCGTTCGTGACCCACGACGAACAATGGCTCCGTGTGAGCGGCACGCGCGGCCACTTGTTTGTGCCCAACTTTGTCGTTCCGGCCTATGGTTGCCAGAGTTTTTTCGAGGTCCAGCAAGATCGGCTGACGATTGCGGGGTGCCATTTCAACCGCGAGTCCCGTCAATGGAGGCACGCGGTCGACGAATACAGCAGTGGTGCGCGCAACTCGCAGGAAACAGAAATGTTTCGCGCGTTTTCCGCCGGCGTATTGTCCGGAACGCTCGAACCGTTTTGGGGGGAGGTCTCGCTCAGAACTCAACAATTGCTGGATGCGTGCCTCGCCTCCTCCCACGCCGGCAGTCGCCCCGTCGCAGTGCCTGCTGCGCCCGCGCTGTAGTCGAACTTCGACCGCAAGGGCGGGCCCCTGCCGCCCCTGACTTTCTGAACTGGGGCGACGGCGGACCCGTGTGCCTGACAGTCCTCGCCACATCCTCTATAATGGACAGGTCATGAAGGAAGACCCACAGGATATCGTTCGGTTTCATCACGAAACCAAGTTGCAGCAGTCAACGCTCGTGCTGGCATTCACCGGATGGATGGATGGCGGCGATGTGTCGACCGGTACCGTACGTCATCTGATCACACTTCTGGATGCGGAACCGATTGCTGAGATTGAACCGGAGCACTTTTACGTCTACAGTTTTCCCGGATCCATGGAGTTGGCGGCCCTGTTCCGCCCGCACATCGAGATCAAAGACGGATTGATCACATCCATCGACATGTTCCGGCCGACGTTCTTTTGCCATCCGGCGGCCAACCTGGTGTTGTTCATCGGCAAAGAGCCCAATTTACGATGGGACCTGTTCGGTCGGTGCCTGTTCGACGTAGCGAGTCGCCTGGACGTCAAGCGGATCGTATTCGTCGGATCCTTTGGCGGGGCCGTGCCGCACACGCGTGCGCCCCGTCTGTATGTCACCTGCTCGGCGCCCCACCTGCTCGAGGAAATGGATCCCTATGGTGTGCGCCGCAGTGGTTACGAGGGGCCCGGTTCCTTTACCAGCTACCTCATGACCCAAGCACCCCAAGTAGGGCTGGAAATGGTCTCGTTAGCCGCCGAAATTCCCGGCTACTTGCAGGGCACGAATCCCGTCAGCATCGAAGCCATGGCCCGTCGGCTGGCAAAATTGTTGAAACTGCGGATCAATCTGGACAGCCTGCGTGCCGCCAGCACCCAGTGGGAGCTGCAGATCTCGTCCGCAGTCGATCAAGACCGCGAATTGGCGGAAAAGGTCCACGCGCTCGAACGCGAGTACGACAACGAACTGCTCCGCTTAGACTCCGATGCCGCATCGCATTGACGATCACCTCGTTTACCGCCCAGCCGCAGGCGCCGGCGGATACAGCGCGGGAAGCCCTACGACTGAACCAATCCCTATCACAGGAAGGTGCGGCGGCCTGCCGCTCCCGTGGCACTTGAGGTCCGGTGATCCCGGCGGTTTCGCCTTGCCCGTGAGCTAGGGTGTATAATGCGGGTCGCTTGGGCGACTCGCCAAGTGCCGGAGTCCGACCAACACCCGACGACAGGCACGAGTCAGCGCTTCAAACGCCGGACGCGACAGACATGCCGTTCCTGGAACAAATCATCATCCGCTTGCTGCTATGGATCGGCCTGCCGCTGGCCTTGATCACGCTGCTTGTCGGCCCGGTTCGGTTGTGGCTGTCGCTGAAGCAGGGCTGGAGCTGGCTCACCAGCCGCAAATTGGCCCCCGAGGAAATCATCAATCAGGTGGTCCAGCAGCATCAGCAGCACGTGGCCGGGCTGCAAAAGGTCATCGACCAGGCAGAGACCGCGCACCGGACTATCGAGACGCAATTGAAAACCAGCAGCAAGAATGAAGCCGAACTCGAAGCCGAATCTCGACATTTAACGAGTGCGGGGGACGAGCTGGGGGCTCGGGCGGCACTCTACAAGCTGAATCTCGAGCGTGCGGCGATGGCGACCTATCAGGAACAGTTGGACCGACAGAAGGCGATGATCGACGAATCGCGACAGCGGTTGTACCTCGCCGAGCTGCAATTGCGCCAATACGAAGTGGGCCGGAGCATCCTGTTGTCGCAACTCGCTGAAGCCGAGAAGGTCGAGGAACAATACGTGATCGCCCGCGACTTCGATCCGTTTAATGCCGTGGCCAATTGGCGCAAGGCCGAGGGGATGGTTTTGGAGAAGCAGCTCAGTGCCCGCGCCATGGAACGCGTCTTTGTCGACACACGTGTCTTGGCTGCGGGGGCGCAAGGCGCCGACATGGACCGGGCGGAACTCGAATCCCAACTCGCCGCGTTGCGTGCCGAATTGACCAAGTCTCAGTCGACCAACGAACACCCTGCGGATCCCTCCGACCCGAACACACTGCCACGCCGCACACCTACCGTGGACGAGTCGCGGCCGAAGCCATGATTTCGTCTGGCAAGACACCGAGAATCACGATCCTCCTTCCTGTAAGAAGAAGCCATTATGTCTGTCCTGAATAGCGGAAAATTCTGGGTCCGAATCGGCATCACTCTGGCCGTGCTGGGAATCCTCCAGCAGATCTGGCACTGGGAAGTCGAGCGTATTGAAGTGCCGGCCGGCGAGTATCTGGTGCGCATTCATCGTTGGGGCAAGAACCTCCCCTCCGATCAAATTGTTGCCCCGGACCCGTCCTACAAGGGAGTCATGCTGGACGTCCTCCCTGAAGGGCGCCATTTTCTCAATCCGATCTTTTGGAGTTATGAACGGCATCGAGTGGTGGACGTCCCTAAGGGGAAGTGCCTGGTGCTGACCCGGAAGTTTGGACGGGAGATTCCGGCCGATCGGATCGCCCGGGGCGAGGTGTTGGCGCAGCATGATCCCGCGCAGCCATTTGCGGGGGAACGGGGCGTGGTGCGCGACGTGCTCGGGCCCGGCAGCTACCGACTCAATCCCTATGCCTATTCCTGGGAGGAACACAATGCCGTCCAAGTCGACGCCCGGGAAGTGGGCGTGCGTGCTCTGCTGATCGGCCAGGATTCGTCCCAATCGGCCAACGACTCCGTACAAGGTCGGTACGTGGTGAGTGAAGGCTCACGGGGGATCCAAAAGTCAACTCTCTCGAATGGTACGTACTACATCAATCCCTACGTCGAGTCGATCAGCACGGTGGAGGTGCAGGCGCACCGTGTTGAGTTGTCCGACATCGTGTTTCCATCGCGGGATGGATTCATGATGAAACCAGTGGTGGTGGTTGAGTATTCCGTGCTACCGGATCGAACGCCCGAGATGCTCGTTCGACTTTCCGACATCGGTCAGTTACACCAAAGGGACTCGACCCCGGCGGAACAAGCGGAGAACGAAATTCTGCAAAAGGTGATTCTGCCGCATATTCGGGGTTATGCGCGCATCGAAGGGAGCAATTTCTTCGCCCGGGACTTCATCACCACGGAATCGGCGACCCAAGCGGTGGCGGCGTTGGATGACGCAGCTCAGAAAGCCGCTCAAGCCGCCAAAACGCCCGTGGAAAAGCAGGGGAATCCCGCACAAGCAGGCGTGACGTCGCAGCGGGTTGCCAATGCTCGCGAACGCATGCAACAGGCCATGTTCAACAAAGTGAAAGAGCCGTGCCGCGAGCTGGGAGTGGATGTGCGCGCGGTGGTGATCGCCGACATGCCCCCCCCGGAAGAATTGGCAAGTCAAATTGGCCAGCGAGAATTGGCAAAAGTGGAACTGGCCAAAAACGCTTCGGTGATTCGCCAGTTTCGCGCACAACAAAGCCTGGATGCCGCCAAGGCGTTGAAGGAACAGGCCCGACAGAAAGTCGGGGCCGAAACCCGACTCATTCAGGCCAAGACCAGGGCCAATCAAATCAAAGAGGTCGCCGAGTCGCAACTCAAGCAGGAGTTGGATAACGCCCAAGTGGCGTTGGAGGCCTCGAAGAAACAGGCGGAGGCCCAGTTGACTACGGCCCGCGCCGAAGTGGCGGTCATCGACAGCCAGAATACGGCAGAGGTCGCGGGGCTGCAAACGGCCGTGCAAGGGTTTTCCAGTCCCCGCCACTTCGCCCAATTCCACGTGATCTCAAAACTTGCGCCAACCCTACGCGAGATCTTTGCTGCAGATGACAGCGATTTTGCCAAGATCTTTTCGAATTACATGAGCCCCCAGGCCCCGGCCGCCAACGGCCCGCAGGAGAATTCCCGATGAGTGACCGATTTGAGTCCTTTGGCAAACCCATGCGCAGCGGAGCCTGGCAGGTCTGGAAACGACGCCTGATCGCCTGGGGTGTGCTCCTGGCAGCGATGCTCGTTTTTGTCATGCTCACCTGGAACGCATTCTTTGTCTACGTCCGGCCCGGGTACCATTTGGTGACCATCACCCGCGCCGGAAAGCCGCTCGAGCCTGGACAAATGCTCGCCGAGCCAGGCCAAATGGGCGTGCAGCGGCAAGTGCATGGCGAAGGGTGGCATTTCGTACTCCCCATCTACAACTCGACCGAGATCGAAGAGAACACCGAAATCAAGGCGGGAGAAGTCGGAATCGTGACTGCCAAAGGGGGCAAGCCCTTGCCCCCCGGCCGCTTTCTCGGCGAGGAGGGGGAACAAGGCATTCAACGCAAAGTCCTTCTGCCGGGCACGTATCGCATCAACCAGCGGGGTTTTGACGTCGAGATCGTCAAGGCCACGCTCATCGAACCCGGGTATGTCGGTGTCCTGCAGCGTATGCTGGGCAAGAAGAGCGCCCAGCGATTTGCCCAGAACGACGATGAGATGGGAATCGTGCAGCAGCACCTGCAGCCCGGACTCTATTTCCTGAATCTACGCGAGTATCGTGTTATCAAGTCGGAAACGGGCATCTTCCAAACAACCTTCCATTTTGACGAAGACCCGTCCCAAAATACGGCCATCACCTTCGTCTCCAAACACGGATTGCCGATCAGTCTGGACTGCACAATCGAATGGGAAGTACGGCCAGAAGATGTACCCGCACTGGTTGCGGAATACGGTTCGCGCGATCAGGTCGAACACAAAGTGATTGAGGTCCAGGCCCATTCCATCGGCCGCGACAAAGGGATCAACTACGGCGTCCAAGACTTCCTGGAAGGCAACCTGCGCGAGAAATTCCAGGAAGAATTCACCAAGGAACTCGTACGAGTCTGCGCGGAAAAGAACGTCACGATCAATTCAGCGTTCATCCGCAACACGGTCATTCCCGAAACCTACCTGAAGCCCATTCGGGAAAAACAAATCGCCGGTGAAACCGAATTGACCAATAAGGCCAAGGAGCTGACGGAGCAGAGCAACGCCGAGGTGGTACGAGAATCGGAATTGATCGCGCAACGGGTCTACGAGGTTGAGGCGGAGACCAAGCGGATTGTTGCGGGAATTGATCGCGATGTTGAAAACACCACCACCAAAACCGAGGCGGAAGTGCAACGGCTCAAGGCCGACTACCAAGCCCGTATCGTCGTATTGGAAAGCGAAGCCCGGCAAGTCTTGGGAATGACCAAGGCTGAAGCGAAAAAGATGACCGAGACGGCCAAGAGCAGCCTGTTCAAACTCAAGATGGACGTTTTCCAGAACGACAATGATGCCTATCTGCGCTACACCATGTCCCAGGAACTGAATCCGCAAATCGTCTTGCGTCTCTTCCACGCCGGGAGCGGCACCTTCTGGACCAACCTGGGAGACAAAGCGGTCAATCTCATGCTGCCGGCCGGCGCGGCGCCTGCGGCCCCTGAAAAAGAGCGAGCCGGCGCGAACAACAAGTAACCGCAATTCGTTTACCGTAGGCGCCGGCCGCATCTCGTTTACCGCCCAGCCGTAGGCGCCGGCGGAAGTTCGACCGTCGCATCCAAAGCCGCCGGCGCCTTCGGCTGGGCGGTAAACGAAATCCATCCGCCGGTGCGTTCTCAGGCGGGGAGGCGCGAATGAGCGAAACTAGAACCGCGACGACCGGTCTTAGGCGATGCTCGCCCCTCGCCAGGGACGGAGCCAGGCGAGGTTCATCAGGATCAGTTGGCTCACGACAAAGAGCAACAAGGAGTGCAGCACGCCCTCCGTGAACCCGTAGGAATGCAGTCCCACGCCCAGTTCGTTCACGCCAAACCAGGACCAAGCCGTGACGATGTTGCCCCCTATTGCGAGTACTGCCAGTCCTCGCTCGCGGATCATGCCATCCCACCGCGCGTGCAGCACCAGGGCGTTCCACAGCAGAATGATGAGGGCCCCGTTTTCCTTGGGGTCCCAACCCCAAAACCGGCCCCAGGAATCATCTGCCCACAGCCCCCCCAACACGGTGCCAAAAAAGCTGAAGAAAATCGCGAAGCAAATCGTGCCATAGATCATGCGCGACAGATTTTTGCTTTCGGCGGCGTCCCAATTCGAGGCGAGCCAGCGTCGTAACAGGTACGCAATGGCAAACGCTCCCGCCAAGAATGTCGTGGCATAACCAAAGGCAATGCAGACCACATGGGTTGCCAGCCAGAATTGGGTATCCAACACGGCTTGCATCACCGCGATGGTATCTCCATCCCCCAGGTAATGGGCTACGACCAGACTGCCGAAGCCGCAGGCCGCTGCGGTGATGGTCCCCATGCCGTTGCGAAACAATCGCTCGAACAGCAAGGCCAGCAACTCGATGGCCCAGCCGATGAAAATGGCCGACGAGTACAAATTGGTGACGGGCGGGCGTCCCGAAATGACCATCCGCCCTATCAGGGCGATGGTATGCAGCGTCAGCGTTATCACCATCAACCAGGTGGCCGCCCGTTGCAGGGGCACCGACCACCCCAACCAACTCAGAGCCGATAGCGCGAAGACGATCACGCACAGCACCGAACACCAAAAAAATGGGGCTCGGCCGTTGAAGTATCGCTCGAATTGATAGAACGACTCAAATCGGCCGATGACGATTCGGCTCAACATGTTGGCCTTCGCCTTGAGTTCCGGAGCGGGACTTTCCGCTACCGCCTTCTGATAGTTCGCCAATTGTTGGTTAAAAGCCGAATTGTCCCCCTGTGCGTAGCTGGCCAACATTTCCGCCAGCGCCTCCGTCGTCGCGGCGGGTTGCTTACCAAAAATTTGTCTCTCCACGTATAAGCGTGCCAGCGCCGTGCTGTAGGGCTGCCACTTCCCATCGGCCTGCGTGGGGGGAACCATGGAGGGAACTTCGCGTTCCTCCAATTGACGCGCCTGCTCCATCAAGTCCGCCGTAAAATGCTGTAGTTTCAGGCGAGCGGTGTCCTGATTCTGTTTCCACTCTTCCTCCGTGGGGAGTGGCAACAAATTGGGAGGACGAAAGGCCATATGCAACTTCATCAGGGCATCGAGCCGGGACTTCAGGTCCAGCAGTTTGCGCTGATAAAAAGTGAGTTGATCGGGGCGCGATTGCTTGACTTCGAGAGCCATCTCGATCTCGCGGTCGAAACGAGCCACCAGCTTGTGAATCTTTTCAGAAACGCCTGCGGTCTCCTCAGGTGGCAGGGCTGCGCGGACCCGATCGACAAGTGCGTTGACATCCCCCTGGAAATCGGCCAAGAGCTCTGCCTTGAGATTCGGGAAGGCCAGTTGCAAATCCTTTTGGATGCTAGGCCAGTGCGTCCGTATCTGCTCCTCGTCGAGCGGGGCGGTGGTCCCAGGGATCAATTCACCGATTGCGTAACCATGTTTCTTGCGTCGGGGCAGACCGAACTTGTCCAGTAACTCCTGGCTGTCGATGCGAATCACCCGATGTTGCCTCGCCCGGTCCACGCCGCTGATCAAGTCCAAGAGAAACTGTATCGCCGGTGCATTGCGCATCAGCAGTGGATCGGTCTTGAGTTCGACTTGCATCCGATCCAATCCCGTCTTGTCTTGAATCCGCTGCACGATCTTGGCAGCATCCCCTTCGAGGGCCAACAAATCCTCCGAATTCAGCGCCGGAAACTCCTTTTTCAGATCGCTTTCGATGCTGGCCCAATTCTGTCGGATCACCTCGGTGTCCAGGGCCGCCTGAAACGTCTCCCGCCCTGATGTGACCTTGAGCGTATTGCGCGCCAGCGAGTCTAGAGGCTTGATGCGCCCTTGGTCCTGCACCGGCAGGTCGCCGAACGCCATCAGGTTGGGCTCGCCCGGGACGGGCGCTCGTTGCGTGGAAAACCTTGTAACCAATGCCAGCGCCACCAAGCTGACGACTGCGGGAAACCAGAGTCCGCTCAGGCCCCGTGGTGTGGTCGATGAACTAGCGTCCGACGCGGCGGGATCGGCAACGGTTTGTTGTCGCCGGAGAAAGCGGGTTAAGGTAATGAGAAAATGCGCGCCCATGCCCGTGACGATGATCATGCAGGCTACATAAGGCATCATCCAGCCGCGATTGGTCACGACGGAGAGGGTGGAGTACTCGCGGCCGCGTGCGTCTTTGTCGTAGCTACTTTGATAGAACGTCGATCCCGCATATCGCAGCGGACTATTCATCGCGATCTCGAAAGTGCTATCCAACTGGCGTGGCGCGTCCACCATCTGAAATCGAGACGAGTAAACACGCGGCGTTTTTGTGCCGGGATAGTCCTCTTTGACGACATCCAGCAGCTTGACGGAATACGGCTTGTAGCTGCGTTGGAACCTCAATTGCAGATCGTACGATCGTCCATCGACCTCAACCGAATCGGTATCGAACGCCATCGCCCCGCGCATGTCCTCCAGCACGACTTGCGATAACAGATAGGTCCCCAAGTCTTCGCCGGTTTTTTCGTGCAGACAGCGGACGAATACGGCCGCCTGGTCGACATTGCCACCGCTGGCCCCCGTACCATGACTCACGGCCACGACTTCCAGTGTTCGACCCCGTCCGCGATTGGCGACAGGTGTCCGCCCTTCCGGCAGTGGCCGCAAGGAGGCATTCCGGTGGACTTGCACGATCTCCATGCGGAAGGGCAGCTTAGCATCTTCAATCGGCGCGCTCGCTAATTCTGTTACTTTACCGTTGCGGAGCACGGGGACGACCACAACTCGATCCTGGTCCGCATGCGTCCCGTCATGACGATCGATCACGGCCAATTCCACGGCACGCAGATCGTGGGCATGGTACGCCGTCTGCCCCTCGCCAAATGTGATTTGTTCTTCCACGTCGTATTTGCTGACATACAGTTGACTGAACATCATCAGCCCTACGCCGGCATGTAGTAACACCACGCCCGCTCGGCGCTGGAAGAAGAACCAGCAACCACAGAGCAATACGAGTCCGGCCAGAAAACCTTGGAGCAGTTGCCACAAAATGCGCATGCCGGAATCGCCGAGATAGGAATCATTCCCCGCGAAACCAATCCCCAAGCAGACCGCTCCCAGCAACACGCTCAACGCGGCCAGCAGGCCAAATTCGCTGCCGCGCCAGCCCACCGCGTGCCCCTTGGTAACGGCTCCCCAGACGCTCGCAATCCACGTCACCGCCAGCCCCAACTGCATCAATCGCCACAGGGTTTGAAACGATACGGGGGGCACTCCCTGTAAGCCTTCATGACTATGGCCGTTCGCAATGACCAGCCACGTCACCAGGACACCGAGTGTGGTAACTACCAACCCAGCCAGCCATTGTCCGCCGCGTGCCCGTACCTGAAAACGAATCGCATGCGCCGCCACGAGATTCAATGCCATGGCCGAACCGATCAACGCGCCCCCCGGGAAAGGGAATCGCATCTCGGATGCACGCAGATCGGGCAAGTAGGAGGGCCAGGTCGGAAAGAAGGACCGAGGGAAAAAAGTGCGAAGTTCAATGAGGGCGATCCACGATCGAAAGTAGTCGTCCACCACCTCCCACATGTCCTTGTAGTACTGCGCGAGCGTCCCCACGAAGACAATGAAGATCGCCATGGCCATCAGGGTCACGGTCAGTTTCAGAGATGCCAACGGACGTAGCGCGGACCGCCACGTCATGCGTGCGCCGATCTCGTGTGGCCTCGCCTTCACGGCGGTCGTTACCGGCAGCGCGGTGGCCCGCTTCACGTTCTCACGCATATCGTCATCCCCCTAACCGTTCGGCTGCTCGCGCTTCCCAAAACGCAACGAACGCACGAATTGTTCGAAATGCTCACGCTCACGTTCCGCCAACTCGGCATGGCCGCGTAACTTGACGAACCAAATTGTCTCGCCTCGCGTCACAATCGCCCCCAAAATGGATTCGCGCGTTTTCGATTCCGGCGGGCTGGTGAGCTGCACATACGGTACCGGCTCTTGCTCGACAGAAATCGTTGTCAGCTGCTCGTCAAGCTGTTGGCGACTCTCCAGCGGCGGCAATTGGATCTGCCCACGCCACCGATTGACATTGGCCAGGAGGTCATTTCCCTGAGTGGGTAGGGAGATGATGGTAATCTCGAGTTTTTGATCGGCCTGACGCACCTCAAAGGCCGCTTGTCGCATGCCCCCCATGGTCGGCAGTAGCTGCCACCCCACAGGAACGTCGTAGCTGGGGCCCGCAGGTGACGCCGACGTTTCCGCCGTAGCCTCGGTCTTGGGGACCCAGTACTCGCGGATTCCCTCCTCGTGGCGGCACCCCACAACGCCAACGCCAACGATGAGCAACACCGCGCGACCGGCGGCTTCGAACGGGACTCGGATCAGCATGGGTGGGTCTCGGATTGCGCGTAGGTGGGCCTACCCACAGTATAGCAACCGTCTCCGACCGGCAGTAGGTCGGGATGCTTTCACCCATGCGGGCGCCACAGAAGGCACACAAGGCCGTTGTGGGCGAATAGTTGTGGTGGAATAGGAGCCGCGATCACGTGATCAATAGCCCAGCACAAGATCCATGAGCCAACTGGTGGCCGCATAGGGCTGATCCCAGCTCCACATATTGCGCATCAGGTCGATCATCATGATCCCCGTGCCAAGTAGCCCTAACGAGGCCACGCCCAGCAGCACGACGATCCAGGTGGGGAACTGCACGTCCGCGATCATGGCGGGCGACAATGATGGGGACGAGCCAGCCAATCCAACCGATGGCACTCCCAGGGGACTATCCAAGGACACGCTCTCGAAGTCGGCCTCCTCTTCAAACATCGGAGCGTCACCCGTCAGCGTGGCCTTAGCGCTGGTCTCCACCAAATCGTCATCATCCAGCGCAACCACCTGTGACCCACTATCCGCCTCATCCTTGCCGCGCGGCGAGACGGGAGTTAGCAGAAAGTCATCGTCGGATTTGACGTCAGCCGGCAGGTCTGAGACATCCAGGTCATCGACAAACATGCCGTCATCGCCCATTTGCAGTGAGTCGATCGACGAACCGCGCAGCTCCGGAGGAAGGGACTCCAGAGATAGTCCGCTTTCTGACGGGCTCGCCAGATTGATGCCGCTACTCCCCGGGCTAAGCGACATCTTGCTGTGAACATCGCTGCCGCCATCGTCGGCCAGTAACAAGTCGTCGCCAGCCTCGCCCCCCAAGTCCAGGTCGAGCTCATCCTCAAATGGGGCGGCGGTGGGTACGGAAGCTTTCGCGGATACGGCCGGCGGTGGTGCGGCTGTCCCCGGTGAGCTATCTGCCAGTTGCAGTTCGTCGTCACCAAATTCAAGCAGATCATCTTCGGCCAGGGTACGATCGAGGCCAAGGGCGTCCTCCGTCACATTGGCGGTGTCCATGCCGCGCCCTGAGGACCGGACCTCAGCTGGGGCCTGGAAAACATCGGACCCCAGAGAAATCTCCGACGTAACCTCCAGGTCGAGGTCCTCATTCGACAAGGACCCTATTGCGCTATCCCCAGCCAATTTGAGATCACTACCGAATAAATCTACGTCGGCTTCTGCCGATAACGCATCCGCATCGGCCGAGTTCAGATTCAGAAACTCTTCCTTGCTCACGATCACGGTGGATGCGGGATCATCGGCCGCTGTCGGCTTCGGCGCCAAAATCGAATCCGAGGCGATTTCAAACAATTCGCCGCTCGAGGAACCGATGTCTTCTAGTTCCTGCAGTTCGGGCAGTTCATCACCTTGGCTGTCGAGCGTGAATTCGTCCACGGGACCCGCAGCGGCCCGTCGGCTGGCTACACGTTCTAACTCATCCTCCTTGAATTTCCAGGTACTGCCATCGCGATATCCGAAGATTTCGCTGCGGCTGCGCATTTCGGCCAGTTCGTCGGGGGTAACCCCCAGACGACTGGCAGCTTCTTCCATGGGAATCAATTTGGCCATGACGAATCCTCTCCCACGAATCGGCAGACGCGCCCCGCGCCGACCAACACTCGAAACCTGTTCTGTTTCTATTGCGGCGGTTGCTGAATCAAATCTCGAATTTCCTGGGGGGATGGATTGCTGGAATTGAATTCATCCATCGCCAGATCCCACTGCAATTGACGCACGCTTTTTAACTTTATGGCGCTTGTTTTTGGGTCGATCTGATAAATGCCCATCACGCGTCGTTGAGGATCGATCACGACCAGCTGCCGGCTACCGTCGGCCGCCGCCCCATCGAAGGCCAACAGCGGCCCCCCATCGACTCGCCCCAACCCGCCCTGCCCTCGCGCCCCCGGCGGGCTGGGATAGCCAAGCCAGGCACCGATGGCCAAGGTGACGAGTCCGATTCCAACCAACCAATGGCGACGCATGGGCTTCCTCCCCGGGGGGAGCCTCCTAAGTTCCTAAGGTTCACTCCCAATACTTCATTCTAAAAGCACGGCCTGCGGTTGCAAGGGAATATCTTACCCAAATGACGTTTCCCATCCAACGGGAAGCCCATGCTGGCAGCCCCAGCCCCCTTCATTCGTCGCATTCGTTACCGTCCGACGTTTGCGGCAAGGGACCTACCGTCGTCAATCGGCCTAGGCCCACCACCGGGCCGCCCTGTATGCTCCGAGGACAGGTACCCCATGCCAGCTGACCAACCTCGATGGATGTCCCAATTCGCGCTAGCTGCGTTCTGGATCGCGAGTTCGCATCTATTGGTCGATGCCTGTGCCAACGCCATCCCAGCCGTGCAAGGACAATTGGAGGTCCGCTGCGGGTTGACGCCCCTCGAATCCGCCTGGTTTGCGGCGATTGGCGCTCTGGCCTCAGGCCTGTGCCAACCGCTGTTCGCCTGGCTGTCGGACCGCCTGAACACGCGTCTCTTTGCCGGCTTGGGAATGGCTTGTTTGTCCCTCTGCTTCTGCAATCTGGGCTACGCCCGCTCACCGATGACGCTATTCGCCATCTACGGCGTCGGCATGCTAGGAGTGGCCATGTACCACCCGATCGCAGCCGCATCGATGGGCCAGCTGCTACCCGGTCGTCGCGCGGCGTTGGTGAGTTTGTTTTTCGTTTCGGGGATGGCCGGCAGCGCGCTGGGCGCGTTGGGCGGTCCCTATTTGGCGGATAGTGACGACGGCTTCGCATGGCTCAGCCGCATGACCGTGCCCGGCATCGTGGTGGCGTGGATCCTACACCTAGCGATTGCCAAGCTACCGCACCGCGCGGCCGAGTCCGAGCCGGGCCGAGCACGTCCCGAATTGCTGGACAACAAGCGGTGGCTGGTGGTCGTCCTCTTGTACTTTTCCTCGGTGATGAAATTTGCCGTCAATCTGGCGTTGTTTTATCTCTACCTGCGCTGGCTGACACAGGATGCGACTGGTCTGCATCCCGACTGGAATGATCAACAAGTATCGGACTACGTGGCGCCAACGCTGGGACAATTAATCGCGGTCACACAGTTCGGCATGGGGCTCGGCGGGATTGGCAGCGGACTCTTGTTGCGCCCGGGGCGTGAGAAATGGGCCCTCGTGGGGCTCCCGTGCTGTTTCGCACCGATGATTGTTTCGATCCCCTTGGTTCCCTTCTCGTGGGCCTATCCCCTGAGCCTATTGGCTGGCATCGGCTTCGCCGGAAGCATCCCCGTATCGATCACAGTGGCTCAACGATTGATGCCGGATCATCCCAGTATGGCCTCGGGACTCATGCTGGGGGGGGCTTGGTCGTTGGCCATGGTGGCCCCCCCCGTGACACAAGTCCTACTGGATTTCGGTGGGATCCAAGTTGCATTTCTGGCCACATCGTTCCTGTTGTTGGCATCAGGCTTGCTGCTGACACTCGCCCCCGGCCGCATTTTCCAGCTCGGCCTGGGCCTGGCCGATCGGCCCCACGGTTGAGTCGAAGACGGCACGCGAAACCCAGGGGGAAAAGTCCACGCGGAGACGCAGAGGTGCACAGGGGACGGCTCACTTTCGGTGGGCGAGCCGAACGTGTTATGATGAAAAACTTGTTGGTCGATCGAATTCGAGAAATCCCTGGTAAAACTGATGTCGATCCGACGCGGCCATTCGCGAAGCGCCCGACGCCCGTGGGGCCGCGTCCATTCCTTGTGGATTTGGCTGACCGGGTCGCTGGTGATTGCCATCCTGCTGGCCATCCTGCTGAGGGGGGGAGGCCGCCGTCAGTTGGCGGCTGAGGGGCAGTCTTTGGTGGTGTTGGCGGCTGCGGGGCTCCGTGCTCCGATGGAGGCGATTGCGACACAGTACGAACGGGAATTCGGTACATCCGTCGATCTACAATTCGGCGGCTCGGGAACGCTTCTCAATCAGATTCAGGTCAACGATTTTGCGACTTCGGACCTGTTCGTATCCGCCGATGAATACCATGCGCAGAAGGCATTGAGCGAAGGTTTGGCAACCGATGCGATTCCACTGGCAGCGCAGCGAATCGTGCTCGTCGTTCGTAAGGATGACACTCGTGCCATCGCATCACTGGACGATCTCTTGTCTCTTTCCGTGCGGATTTCGTGTGGGAGTCCCGACCAGGCTGCGGTGGGCCGCGTGGTTCGCCGCATCCTGGAGGGGATTCCGCGAGGAGATTCCAACTGCTGGCAAGCCTTCGAGCAACACGTCACGCGACACGGAGTTTTCAAGCCGACGGTGAACGACGTGGCCAACGATGTTCGATTGGGAGCCGTTGATGCCGGTCTGGTCTGGGACGCCACCGTGGCGGCCCGCGAGTATCGGGAAGCATTGCGCACGATCGATCTCCCCGAGTTGCAAGGCGCGACGGAATCCGTGCAAGTCGCCCTCCTCGCCAAGTCCCAGCAACCAACGCAAGCCCTCCGTTTCGCGCGTTACATGTCCGCACGCGATCGGGGATTGGCCACGTTCGCCGAACACGGATTGCGGCCAGTCGATGGAGATCAGTGGGCCGAAACGCCGGAAATTACGCTATTTTGCGGCGCCGTCAATCGACGACCGTTGGAAAATCTGCTCGATCAATTCCAGCGGCGCGAGGGTGTGGTGATCCATACCGTCTACGATGGCTGCGGCGTTTTGACGGCCCGTATGGCCGGCATTGTGGACCAACGGCAGGCCGCTGGATTTCCAGATGCCTATATGGCCTGCGATCGACATTACCTGGAACCCGTACAACAGTGGTTTCAAGAGGATGTGGATGTATCCGATACCGAAATCGTATTGGTCGTACCCAAAGGCAGACGATCGGTAGGGTCGCTGCAAGACTTGATCAAGCCTGGTATTCGCGTCGCAATTGGCCGCCCGGACCAATGCACCATTGGCGTGCTGACACGCCGCCTGCTGGATAGCCAAAATCTCTATGAAAGTTTGATGCGGAAACAAGGCGAGCCGGGGGAGGTGGTGGTCGAAAAGCCATCGTCATCACTGCTGATACCGGATGTGGCAAGCGGTCACGTGGACGCGGTGATTGCCTATGAATCGGATGCGTTGCCCAATTTGGATCGGGTGGACGTGATCCATCTTGACTCTTCGTTCAACCGGGCCGTTCAACCGTTTAGCATTGCCCGCAACAGCGACCACAAGCAGCTCATGCGACGGCTACTGCACTATATCTCGCAGCACGCTGCGGACTTTGAAAAAGCCGGCTTTCATTTTCGACTGCAGGCACCCGCCAAGGATCTTCGTCCCGTGTCCCATCCCTCAACAGGTGCCGTGACCACAAGGGCTGGTCAACCATGACGACGGGGGATGCCCACCCGCGCGAGACGTCCCCCCGCGTCGGCGGTCCCGATGCGTGGGGCCGCCCCCATTCGCCCGGGACCCTAGCCCTGTCCAATCGCTTGTTCTTTGCCGCTTTGGCCATCCTCGGCGGCACCTATGTCGTCTTGATCGTGGCCATGCTCGCCGCCGATGCGGCGTTCATGCTGCAGCAATCATGGTCGCGCGCGATGCGGGACCCCGCGGGGTGGCAATCAGTTCTAGCACATAACCCGATGCTCACCGCCCTGCGAGATCCGAAGATCCAATATTCCATATGGCTGAGCATGATCTCCTGTACTGTCACGGCAATCCTGTCCTGTCTGGTCGCGGTACCGTTGGGCTACTTGATGTCGCGCACCCGGTTTGCCGGACGGCAACTCTTGGACGCCATCTTGGACATTCCGGTGGTCTTGCCACCGCTCGTGATTGGGTTGAGCTTGCTGATCCTATTTCAATATCCCCCCTGGTCATGGACCGCCCGCTCCATCGTCTATCAAGTGCCAGCCGTGATCGTCGCACAATGGGCCGTGGCCAGTGCGTTTGCTGTGCGCACCATGAAGTCGACTTTTGATCACATCGACCCGCGTTGTGAGCAGGTTGCCATCTCGCTGGGTTGCAATCGCCTCCAGGCGTTTGCCTGGGTCGCATTTCCCGAAGCCACTCGTGGTCTGGTCACGGCCTTCACCCTGGCTTGGGCCCGTTCGTTGGGGGAATTCGGACCCTTATTGATCTTTGCTGGTGCAACTCGCATGAAAACAGAAGTCCTATCGACGACAGTTTTCCTGGAAATGAATGTCGGCAATATTGAGGCGGCGGTGGCGGTCTCGCTTTTGATGGTGATGGCCGCCATCGTGGTACTGGTGATCACACGTGTTTGGGGTGCATCATACGAAGAAACCATCAGCGGCCATACGCCACATCCGTAGGGGTAAGTCCACGATGATTGAGATGCGTCAAGTTTGCATCCGTTCGGGCGCCTTTCAGCTCCTCGATATCTCCCTCCGCATTCCCACCGCCGGCTACGCCGTCCTAATGGGGCGTACCGGATCGGGCAAGACCACGCTGCTCGAAGGAATCCTCGGGCTGCGTCCGGTCACCAGCGGACAAATCGAGCTCTGCGGCATCGACGTCACCGCGCACAGTCCAGCACTGCGGGGTATCGGCTATGTCCCCCAGGATGGGGCCTTGTTCGCACGATTGACGGTCGAAGAACATCTGGCCTTCGCCCTCCGCGTGCGGCACGTACCCGCGCCCCGACGTAAACAGCGGATTGCAGAACTGGCCGCCCTGCTCGGCATCACACACTTGCTGCCACGCACACCAGCCGGCTTGAGCGGCGGTGAACGTCAACGGGTTGCCATTGGACGGGCCCTGTCTGGTCAGCCCAGGGTCCTCTGCCTGGATGAGCCCCTGAGCGCCTTGGACTCACAGACCCGTTCCGAGATCTGCCAGTTACTGCGCAATATCCAACAGCAGACCCAAGTCACAACGTTGCACGTCACCCACAACCACGATGAGGCCGAGACGCTCGCCGATCATCGCTTCGAGTTGATCGACGGTCGCCTGCACACCCAATAGCCGATTCGTCCCGAACTCCCGTGGCCACTCCATATCTTGACGTGGCATGTGCCCAAGGCTACGCTCAGACTCGGGATCAGGCCCAGAAAGGGCACGCACAGACGCAGAGACGCAGAAGCCGACAGGCGCAGACGCTGAGATAGAGACTTAGAGGCAGAGACACACAGATCGAGACGGACCCACGGCCATGGCCAGCGTTAGTAACTTCTGGGTAATGGGTCACGCGCGACGGCTCCTTGCATGGATGGCGGCCTGGGTCGCGTGGCTCGGCGCCATGCACACCCCCAGCGCTGCCTGTGACAATCCCGTCTATCGCTACGCGTTGGAGCATTGGTCCCCCGCTGACTACGAGCTGGTTCGCGTGCGCACCGCCGAACCGACGGCGGAAGAAACGGCTGGTTGGGAATCGCTGCAGCAACTGGTCCAAGCACCAGCCGCACGTCCCAACTTGCGCCTGCGCGACATTCGGCGGGATCAGGTCGACAACCCGCTGCTCGCCCAACAATTGACCGAGAGCACCGGTGCGCTATTGGTCTTGTTGGCACCCGGTGAACGGTCCACGCCACGAGTCATCTGGCAAGGCCCCTGCAATCCCTCGGTCGTCGAATCGCTGGTCCGCTCACCCGTTCGACAGCGGATTGCCGAATGTCTGCTGGGCAATGACGCCGTGGTCTGGATCAAAATCGTGCCAGGTACCACCAGCACCTTGACCACCTCTCCATCGGGCTCTCCAGCGGGCGAGGATCCCCTCGAGAGTGCGCTGACCAAGTACGCTGCGAACGTTAATGCCAGCGATCGCGATGCTACGCCCGCGGTCGCGGACCCGTCCACAGCCAAGTCGGCTGCGAAGCCCGACAAATCGCTTTACTGGCCCCCGCGATTCTCGGTGTTGACGGTGGGTGCCGACGATCCGCAGGAAGAAATTCTCGTGGCCATGTTGCGGGGTCTGTTCCTGGAGGGCGAGAGCCAAGCGAAACCGGGAGATGAGACGGTGTTTCCCATCTTCGGCCGCGGCCGGTCATTGGGTGGTGTGCCCATGACCGCCGGGGCCGATGGCCCGCGCGCCGCGTGCGATTTTCTCACCGGCACGTGCTCCTGCCAGGTTAAGGAAATGAATCCCGGACACGACCTATTGTTAACGGCCGATTGGAGCGTGGTGC
>SXGT01161243.1_pt1 | contig 31733 bp, 19 predicted proteins | sample 3176221 | NCBI WGS metagenome assembly SXGT01 (sample SAMN11356862, study PRJNA531348) | freshwater metagenome | isolation source: freshwater sample F1-120 | place: China: Fuxian Lake, Yuxi | collected 2017-12-25
TACCCGACCGGAATCAAAGTCACCGACGACGAACTCGCGTCGGTGAATCTTTGCCCAGCAAAATTCCACGGCGAGTGGAACTATACGATCAAGCCGTCCGGTTGAAGTTGTACCATTAATTTCCGGACGGCCCCTTAGATCACGCAAGGCGCCGCCAGACAAGGGACTCTTTGGTGCGGGCGCTAAACGAAGGCCGGCATCCTCATGTCGTGGTCACCACTTCCACGCCGAACTGGCGATCGAAAGCGGTAAGCACCAACTTGGTGATGAACCAGTCCGTGCCGTCCTTGCCAACCAACGTGCTTTGATAGACAAAGTTGCCGACGCCGAAGCGAGGACCGACGCCGCCGGCAGTTTGCCCTGGGTGAACGACGATGGTCGTGCCGATCTTGAGTTGGTTCGGCCCCGCAGCCTGCAGGGCGGCGATCCGGTTTGCGTAGGTATCGGCGTTCTGCCAAATGCCGAGGATTGCTTCCAGCGCGATGGTGTTGCCATCGTAGACCGTTCTGCCGTTGATGAGGAGATCGTCCGCAGCGCCGCCCGTGACGCTGTTGACCCCATAGCCGCCGATGAGAACGCTGCGGCCCGCCCCGCCGGTGATGGTGTTGCCCTTGTTGTGTCCGACGAGGACGCCGCCGTTGGCGTTGCCTGTCAGCTTGTCGAATCCTGTCGCGCTGCCGATCACATTGTTGAAGCCGCTGATGCCGCCGGTGATGCGTGTTGCGGCGCCAGTAGCCAGGTTTACGACGACGCGTCCGACCGCGGCGGAGTAGTCGAGCCAGTTGCTGCCGTCGCCGCCATGGACCTTGCCTGCAATGCTTCCGAGTGTGCTGAACCGGAAGACATCACGGCCAGCGCCGCCGGTCAGGTTTTCGATAGTTGCAAAAGACACCAAAAGGTTACTGACGTTGCCGGCGCCGGGAGTGAGGACGTTCCAGGTGTTGTCGGCATCATCGGCGACGAATGTGTCGGTGCCGGCGCCGCCGTTGTAGGTCAATCCTGCCAAGGGGATCGGATTACCGCCGGCGTCGCTGAATGTCAGGGAATCGTTGCCACCGAGCGTGTTGACCGTGATACCCTTGGGGCCGGTGATGGAAGCGAGCGGCACATCAACAGTGTGGTCGTCCACCTGCGTTGCGCCGGTTTGGGCCTCCAGGATGTTGTTCGGATCGAAGAAGCGAACATTGACGCCGTCTCGTGTCACGGTGAGCGTATCGCTCTTTCCAACCGCGGCGAAGTCGGTGACGACCAGATTGCTCGCACCATCCAGCGTCACCGTGGTGACGGCATCCACAAGGCTGCTCAGCTTGGACACGGTCCATGCGCCACGGCCAAAACCGCCGGCGAGGAGCACGTCGTCCTTCGCGTCATAACGGAGATCCCGCACGAGATAATTGGGGAGATTCGTGCCAAACTCGATCCACGTCGCAGCCGCACCGGCCTCGGGGTTCGCCGTGGCGTAGACGCCGCCGAGGCCGCCCACGAAGAGTGCATCGGCGAGATCGGGCGTGGCGTTTCGGCTGTAGAGTTCGATAGTGAGTAGGTTGGTCGAAGGAGTCGGCAGCAGGCTCAGAAGATTGTTCGTGATGTTCGTGAAGGCGACGCCCGCGTTGGTCGTGCGCCAAACGCGCCCTGCCGAATCCAGGACATACGCCCGCTTCCAGTTATCGGGGTCGAGAGTGATATCGCGAATCGTACTCCCCGCATAGGCGGTGAGGACCGTGAAGGGACCGGCCGCGGCGGTGCGGAGCCGCAGCGTGACGCCGGCGCTTGCATAGATGACGTTGGGATTGGCGAGCCCTGCAAACTTTCCGCCGTAGGCCAAGGCGCCGATGGCGCCTGTGCCGCCGTAGTTGAGGTCGGTGAGGAGGTCGCCGCGATTGACCGATTCATACAGGTCGGAGGTGCCGATCAGTATTCGTTTGGGATCGATGGCATTGAGGACCCAGGGCTGAATGAACTGGATGGTGGAGTCGTATTTCTTGAGCGTCTTGCCGCCGCTGCCGTTGACGATGAGGCCGACTGTCGCGGCGCTGACCTGGGTCCCGGTTTTGTTGAAGGTACGGCGTGTGAAGCCGCCGAGGTTCTGGGAGCTGGTGTAAACGATGGCGTTACCAGGGCTCGATGTGACATCCACATGGACAACCCCGCCGTCACCCCCCTGGATGGTGTCCCAGGGAAACTCGCCGGTGGTTTGTTGCCTGAGCGTGCCGACATCCTGCGTGCCGCCGAAGACGACGTTGTTCAACGAATCGTAGGCGACGCTGTAGAACTCGGTGACGCGCAGGTTGCCATTGACGGAGGACCACTTGCGCGTGGCCGTGTTGGGATTGGTGAGGCGATAGATGCCGCCGTCGTCAGCCTCGATGATGTTGCCGTTGGCATCGAAGACCATTTCCCGCGAGTCGGCGTGAGGCGAGGTACCATTGGCGCCGTCGTTGGGATTGCTTGCCAGACCCGTGGCATTGATGGCGTACCACTGGGTGCCGGCGGGTTTGGAGGCGTCGCCGCGGAAGTGCCGGCCTGACGAGTTGTTGGCGCCGATCGAATTGGGGAGCGTATCGTCGTCGTTGCCGGCGATTCCATCGGGGCCAGGATTGGCGGGCTGCCGATCGCCGCCGACGTAGATGACAAATTCGTTGGTGCGATCTGCCAGCATCGAAAAATGCGTCGATCCCTGGCCGCCCGGATTATCGGGCGCGCCGGTCCCGATAGGCTTGTTGCTCGGATGCAAGCCAATGCTCAGGGGGCCTTCGTTCGTCTTCACGATGTCCATTTTCACCCAGGTGTCGCCCCCGTCGTCGGAGCGAAACATGCCCGATAGCTCGCCGTTGGCCTGGGCGATGACTGCACAGTAGAGGGCCTTGCTGCTGTCGCTGGCATCGTAGTGAGCAGCCAGTTCGATGCGCACAGCCGCGCCGCCGAGCCCGGTGATGCCGGTGCTGACGTTGGTCCAGGACGAACCGCCGTCGATGGTGCGATAGACGCCCTGCACCGCGGAATTGATGCCGATTGACGCGTAGAAAGTGCTCGCATCGGCCCCGTCGGCGACAATGGAGAAGCAGCCGCCGAACGGCAGGCCGCCGGTCCCCGAAAGCTGGACGAAGGTGGTCCCACCGTCGGTGGATTGGTAGACGCCGCTGTTGACCGAGCCGACGAAGACTACATCGCCGCCGCCGAGAGTGGTCGGCCGAACGGTGCGAATGTGCTGGTTGTCGAGCGTCGTGCCCCCGACCTCGGCCCACGTTGCCCCGCCGTCCACCGACTTGAGCACGCCGATGCCAGCCCCCCCCGCGCCGCCGCTACTAAACGAACCGGTGCCCGCGTAAAGTACATTGGCGTCCACCGGACTATAGGCAATCGAACCGATCGACAGCGACGGAAAATCATCGGTCCGCGGCGACCAGGTCGGACTGGCGGCGGTGGCGTTCGTCGTCGTCCAGATGCCGCCGTTGACGGTGCCGATGACGGCAATGTTGACATTGGTCGGATGGGCCGCAATCGCCTCGACGGCGCCGGACGTCGGATTGTTGGGTAGGCCTTCCGCTTGGCCGTTCGAATTCGGTCCGGGGCCTTGCTCGATCCAGACGGGGGCCGCAAGCGCCGGCGCCAATCGATCCTCCAATACCTCCACTACCAGCCGGTGCAGGTTCTGGGCATTGCGGCGATAGGATGCCTTTGCGGGCGGTCGAACCCAGTTGGTCAGGCGACGAAAAAATGACATGGATAGGATCCCTTTCAGGTCGGTCGGGCATCCTATGTCGACCCGTAGCGAGGCTCGCCGGGTGGATGCGCGCATGGGGCACTATCAGACTCTCGTGGCCGGAGCGAGCCAGACCTTGCATCGTAATTCCACCGACGCCGTGAATCAAGCAGAATAGCCCAAACTACCAAACAGCCCCGCATCGAGAGGCGAGACAACCAGCAAACCCCGTCAAGTTTGCGCCGTGGGATCGCTGACACATGATCAAACCGCGATTCCCACGCCCCGGCTCCCTCGACGGCAGCCCTTTTTTGATTGCTTGGCCATCCGCATCCGTCTAGGATGCATGGAGGCGAGAAACGCTTCGCTTCGGAGTGGGAGGTCCGCCATGCGTTGGGCTTACTGCATCACGTCGGTAACGTTGTTCCTGATGCCTTTGAGATATGCCGCTGCCGGCGAACCGAAGTCGAAAGCCGGTATCTCGGCCTGGGACTCCGTACGGCCTGCTCCGCCCTCGCTCCCCCTTGCGAAAAACGATTGGACGGCAATCCCGCTCGGCAAGACGGTGGATGGGTTCAAGGGGGACGCGGTCCTGAGCAATCACCGGATCGGTCTCATCGTGCGGCAAAAGGATGCCAGCGTGGAGATTCATGCTGTCCAGGCGGCGGGGTCAACTCCGCGCTCCCGTTTGCGGCTCCAGACGAATGCCGGAGCGCCGGCCGTTTCGGTTGAACGCATTGCCCTGGTCGAAAATGCCAAGGGGAGCGCCACCCTGGCGGCAACATTCAAGACCGCAACAGGGGTCGAGCTGTCGGCCCGTTTCCGCATCAAGCGCGGTGACATTGCTGTACAGGTCGAGCCAGGGGTCGGGGCCGGCAAGCTGCGCGTCGAAAGTCCAGGGCGATTCGTGATCCTACCGGACTTCTTCGCGGACGATATCACCCTCGACGCCACCAAGCTGCCGCTCGGTTCACTCGACTTGCCGAGCGAGAACTTCGTGCTGCACCCGACCGCCGACGGCAATGCCATTACGATGTGCGTGTTCGAGAATCGTCAGCAGGACGTCAAGGTCACGCTTGCCGGCCAAGGCGCCGACCGCCAGGTTACCGGCTCCGAGATTGGTTTCGAAAAGAAGAAAATCTGGGTCGCCCTCATGGAAGCGACGCAGATTTGGCATCAGCATCAGCTCACAGCCAAGGACACCGACAAGGTCATCAGCCTCGACTGGCGGATGCCTTTCCCCGCCCAGTGGCGCGTCGATTTCCAGCGTGCCAACGACATGACCGATAGCTGGGAGATGCTGCTCCAGGACTCGGGCTACAGCACCTACATGAAGCACTCCTGGCTCGGCGGCGAGGATGAGGTCATCGCCGCCAACCGCGAACGCTGGAACACGGTGCTAGGAACTTATTCCTATCCCTGCTGGTCCGACACGCAGGGGCGCGGATACTTGCAGCCGATCCGGAGCAAGCAGCTTCAGTTCGCAGGGCCGGCGTTGATCTATCCGATCCACCGCGTCAAGCAGACGCCGCTCGACGCCTTCACGGTCGTCGATGTGATGCGCAACACGCTGGGCGTGGGGCCGTGCGAGCATATCCTCGATTTGCAAGCGCATAAGGAAGAGTACAAGGGACGCGCCACCTGCGGCGTGCGCGATCGGCTCAATCCCATCTACGCCGCCGGCGACCAGAAACTCCGCCGCGCCGAAGTGGACAAGACCCTCGACGATGGCTTGATCTTCGTCAAACACATCCGCGGACGCATCAACGACTACATCGCCTTTGGCCAAAAGATGCGTAAGTACCTCGCCGAGCAAAAGAAAGCCCATCCCGAACTGGCCGACGTTATCGGGGAATTGGACCGGCTGACACAAGAAATCGACAACAAGGTGGCGGCCCGCGCCGACAAGATCAAGACGCCGGAGCACGTTGCCAGGATGAACGCCGAGTTCCGCAAGAATGTGCTCGGCTACGACGGCCCCGATGCCCTGGATCGCTGCAAGGCCTTCACGAAGGCTCTGGTGGCGATCGGCGACAATCAGGACGAGCTATCGGGTGAATGCCGATGGGCGGTGCGAAGCTTGCGGCAGCGCGCCGGCATCCTGATGGCCCTTGACCCGCGCGTGGCGCCGATCGCGACGGAGATCCGCAACCGCACCCAGGAAGTGCTGCGCAATCCAGCATGGCATGAAGGGGCAAGGCATTAAGATTTCGTTGGATGGGTTGAGCGTGCGCGTTTTCTTGCTAGCCCTGTTGTATCTAATGTTCGCTACCATCGGCGCCGGCTGCCGCCGCTCCGACCCCGCACCGCCTAACGTCGAGTCGCTGCCGGTCATCCAATCCAAGGCTGGCGGCGAGTTGATACTTCTCTCTGCGGGCACATTCATGATGGGCGACACCGCCGGTCGTGAGGATGAGACGCCGCACGAGGTCAACGTCAGCGCGTTCTATCTCGACAAGCTGTCGGTGACGCAGGAGCTTTACACGAAGGTCATGGGCGTCAACCCGTCGAAAAGGAAGGATCCGAAGTGCCCCGTCGAGAAAACGCAATGGACCGATGCGGTGCGATTCTGCAATGAATGCTCCAAGCTGGACGGACTGACGCCGGCCTACAACCTCGACACCTGGGAGTGCGACTACACCGCGGACGGTTATCGGCTGCCGACCGAGGCGGAATGGGAATATGCGTGCCGCGCCGGCACCACCGGCAAGTACGGATTCGGCGATGACGAGAAGGAATTGCCGAAGCATGCCTGGCTCAAACCGGGGTCGCTCGGCAAGACGCATCCGGTCGGGCAGAAGACGCCCAATCGCTGGGGCCTTTTCGACATGCACGGCAATGTCTGGCAATGGTGCAACGATTGGCACAGCGATACTTACTACAAGGAAAGCCCCAAAGAAAATCCACAAGGTCCGAGAGCCGGCAAGTCGCGCGTGCTCCGCGGCGGCGCCTGGGACTCGACGCCGGAGAAATGCCGGGCCGCTTACCGTAACAAAGAGTTTCCCGCCTTCACCGACGCCTGCTTCGGCGCCGACAGCTACGGCTTCCGCCGCGCCCGCAACGCCAACCCAAGCCCCGGAGTGAGCGCAGCGAATTCCGCGGACAAGAAGCCCGCCATTGACAAGAAAATCGAAAAGCCAGTTACGCCGCTACCGACGTCAGGCAAAATCGATTTGGCCGCTCTCAAAGGCACCATCATCTTCGTCAGCGATCGCGGCGGCAGCATGAAAATCTGGTCCATGCACGCCAACGGCAAGAACCCCAGGCAACTCACCCAAAGCGAAGGCGCCGACGCCGACCCCCGCTTTAGCCCCGACGGCAAACGCATCCTGTACACCACGCTCCGTGGCGGCTTTCCCGAAATCTGGCTCATGAACCGCAACGGCGCCGAACCCAAATTCGTCACCAAGGGCTCACAAGCCAGCTGGGCCCCCGCCGACAAGTCGATCGTCTTCATCAACGATAACCAGACGTTCATCCGTGAATTGGATACCGGCAAAGAACGCCTCGTCACCCCCAAGACCTGGGAGCGCTGCGGCGTCCCCGCCTTCAGCCCCGATGGCAAACGCATCGCCGTCGCCAGCCGACATCTCGGCGATATCCGCATCTTCCTGTTGGGCCTCGATGGTAAAGACCATATCCAACTCAAAACTGAGGAGGCTTGCTGCACCCCGGTCTGGTCGAGGGACGGCAAAAAGATCCTCTACCAGACGATCAATGGCCACATCCACGAAGTCGGCATCGATGGCAAGAACGCCGAGCAACTTACGTTTGGCGCCGACATCCAGCACGATGCCCGCTATTCGCCGGACGGCACCATGATCGTCTTCAGCCGGGCCGCGAACCCAAATGGCCCCTGGCAGATCTGCGTTCAGCGCAGTAACGGCGAGGAAGATTTCGTAGCGCTGACGAAAGTGGGCTCCAATCAGTTGCCAGACTGGCATGGGGACGAATAAACTCTTGCTGCGTGCCAACGTCGCAGTGTACCGGCGCTGGCCCGCACGGAATTTCGCTCCATGCTCTTCCACACCTGGGTATTTCTCGTCTTCTGCCTGATCGTCTTTCCGGTCTACTTCCTCGTCCGCAAGAACAATCGCCTCATGAACCTCTGGTTCCTGATCTCGTCTTACACCTTCTACGGCTGGTGGAACCCCTGGTATCTGCTGCTCCTTTTCGGCACCTCGGCCATCGATTACTGGATGGTCCTGCTTATGGATCGCAAGCAAAGTACACGCAAGCTTTGGCTCATCATCAGCCTGGTTAGCAACTTCGGATTTCTTGCTTACTTCAAATACTCGAAGTTTATCACCGAGAATCTCAATGGACTCCTTGGCCGAGAAATGCTGCCCGATCCGGCGGCGTATCCGAATGCCATGCTCAGCTTCTTCGGCGCCCCCGAAGATTGGCTTTTCGAAAAGGTAATTCTGCCGATCGGCATCTCGTTTCACACGTTTCAGTCGATGAGCTACACCATCGACGCCTATTTCGGCTCGATCAAGACGGAACGTAGCTTCATCCGTTTTCTGACGTTCGTGTCGTTCTTCCCGCAGTTGGTCGCCGGGCCGATCGAGCGGGCGGGCAATTTGCTGCCGCAGTTGCAACGGACGCCGATCATCACGCGCCAATGCATTGCCGACGGCCTGTCACTCTTTCTCGTCGGCTTCTTCAAGAAGGTGGCGCTCGCCGACTACCTCGCCAAGTACGTCGATCAGGTTTACGACGCCCCAAGCCAGTTCCAGGCGCCGGCGTTGATCCTTGCGACGGTCGCGTTCGGCTGGCAGATCTACTTCGATTTCTCCGGTTATACCGACATGGCCCGCGGCATCGCCGAGATGATGGGTTTTCGGCTCATGCTCAACTTCAATAATCCGTACACGGCGACGGGCCTCGGCGATTTCTGGGCTCGCTGGCATATCAGCCTTTCGACCTGGTTCAAGGACTACGTGTACTTTCCGCTGGGCGGCAATCGCGGCTCGCTCTGGGAAACCTATCGCAACATGTTCATCACCATGGTAATCTCCGGCATCTGGCACGGGGCCGATTGGGGCTTCATCATCTGGGGGGCGTTGCACGCAATCGGCCGCTGCGCGACGCGCGACCTGGAGCTGACCTATTTCTACAAGGAACGATTGTCGCGGATCGTCAAGCAGTTGGCGGTCTTCACCTTCGTCACCTTCACGTGGATTTTCTTTCGCGCTCCGAAATGGGAAGATTCGTGCCTTGTCATCGAGCGCATTCTCGCAACAGGGTGGGACGGCCCGCTCGACCCGAAGTTCCCGCTGCTGCTTGGCGCATTGGTGTTGGCCGTGTGGATTTATCAACTTGTGTACACGAGCGAATCGCCGCTGCGGCAAGTGCTCGAATGGAACTCGGTCAAGGTCGGCCTGAGCGCATGCATGATTTTGTACCTGCTGATCGTCGCCCAATCGAGCACGAAGCAGTTCATCTACTTTCAGTTTTGACCCGGCGAGCCGAGCCCCGTCAGGGGCCGGTTGAGGATTCTGCAACCATGGACACAACCGACCGCATCGCGATCTCCAACAGCATGCGTCTGAGCCCTGGGCAATGGTCGGGCATCGCTGTATTCACGCTCGCGTTCATGCTCATCTCTCCGCGTCTATGGACCCAATACGAGGAGTTCGCGATCGAAACCGACTACCGCATCCCACACGAATTGAGCCAGGACTACTGGCTGTTCGAGCGCTACGCCGGCCTGGCAATTCAAAAGTACGACAGGCTAATCCTCGGCGATTCCGTCGTCTGGGGCGAATATGTTACTCGGCAGGAAACGCTGTCACGTTACCTCAATCACCCGACGGGCCGCCCCGAGTGGTATGGGAACCTCGGCATCGGCGCGGCGCATCCCTTGGCGCTTGCTGGCCTGATCGAACATTACGGCGGCAGCATCGCGAACAAGGATGTCGTGCTGCATTGCAACCCGCTTTGGCTCAGCTCACCGAAGTCCGACTTGCAGGACGAGAGGTTCACCGACTTCAACCACCCGCGTCTCGTGCCACAGTTTTTCCCGCGCCTTCCGAGCTACCACAAGGAGGAAGTTTCGCATCGGCTCGGCGTGCTCGTCGAACAGCGATTCGCCTTCAGCAAGTGGACGAATCACTTGCAGCAAGCCTACTACGAGCGCAGCGATATCCCGGCCTGGACCCTGGAATATCCGTACGGGAACCCCATCGAACCGTTGACGCATGGCTTGCCGCCTTCTGATAACGCTCGCCGCTATTTGCCGGACCCCTGGTACAAGCGTGGGCTGACCAAGACTGATTTTACTTGGGTCGAGATGGAGACTTCGCTGCAGTGGCCAGCGTTTCAGCGGACGGTTCAGACCCTACAGAGGCGAGGCAATCGTGTCTTTGTGCTCGTCGGCCCGCTCAATGAGCATATGATGACGCCGGCGAGCCTCGAGCGATATCAAAAAGTGAAAGGCGTGATCAAGGCATGGCTCGTGGAGAAGCGGATCGCGCACCTCGTGCCGGAAGCGCTGCCGAGCGACCAGTACGCCGACGCCAGCCATCCGCTGGCTGCCGGCTATGAAACGCTAGCCCGGCAAGTGATTGCGGCTCACAAGTAAAGGACTGAACATGCGAAGACAGATCTTGCTCGTCGGCGTCATGTTGGCGTGTCTGCCATTCCGCGGACAAATCCCGTTCGCCGAAGCGCAGCAAGCCAAACCGCCGTTCTACGCCGACAAGGCGGACTTACTCTACTATTTCGATGGCGACAAGAAGAGGCCGGTAAAAACTCTGGCCGATTGGCAGAAGCGGCGTGGACACATTCTGGCCAACATGCAGCTCGTGATGGGACCACTGCCGGCGGATTCGGGAAAAGTCCCGCTCGATCTCAAGGTCGAATCCGAGGAGAAGCTCGCCAAGGTGATTCGAAAGAAGATATCGTTTGCTGTTGGAACGGGTGATCGAGTCACTGCGTATTTGATGATGCCGCGCACCCTCACTCCCGGACCCTCTCCCGGGGGGAGAGGGGAGCAGAAAGCGCCGGCCATGCTTTGTCTGCATCAAACCACCGGCATCGGCAGCGGTGAGCCAGCCGGTGTTGGCGGGCTCAAGAATCTGCACTACGCCCTGGAGCTTGCCGAGCGCGGCTACGTCTGCCTGGCTCCCGACTATCCCAACTTCGGCAGCTACAAGATGAATCCGTATGCCAACGGCTTCGACAGCGCGACGATGAAGGGCATCTGGAACCACATGCGCGCCGTCGATCTCTTGCAATCGCTGCCGGACGTGGACGGCACGCGCATCGGGTGCATCGGTCATTCGCTCGGCGGGCACAACTCGCTCTTCGTTGCCGCCTTCGATCCACGCATCAAAGTCGTTGTCACCAGTTGCGGGTTCAACTCGTTCTACAAATACTCCAATGGCAACCTCACCGGCTGGAGCCACAAGGGCTATATGCCGCGCATCGGCACCGAGTACGGTAAAGACCCCGCGAAGATGCCGTTCGATTTTACGGAGATCCTCGGCGCCCTGGCGCCGCGCGCGGTATTCATCAACGCGCCGATCAACGACAGCAACTTCCCTGTCGCCGGCGTGCGCGATTCGGTGGCATCGGCAACACCGGTTTTTCGAATGCACGAAAAGCTCTCCAATCTAGAAGCTTCCTACCCAATCGCTGGCCACGATTTTCCGCCGGATATTCGGCTCAAGGCGTACGCCTTCATCGATAGGCACCTGTGGCCGCGCGCGGAATTCACGCGTTTGATCGCTCACTGGGCCGAGTACGGCGAGGCCGATTACCTCAGGTTCGTCGACGACGCCAAACCCGATGTCTGCCAGATTGGCTTCTACGGCGGGCACTTCTACGGGCTCGCGCACACTCCGCAGTTCAACGGATACCCAGCGCATTTTCCGGTAAAAGGGCTCAACGAGTGCGGCAAGTGGTTCGAGGACCGCAATGCCGAGATTCACAAGCGCGGGGCGAAAGTCGTTGGGCACTTCAATGTCACGTTCCTGGTTGGCGAGCCGGAAAGCAAGGACGGCCCGCGCGGGTTCTTCAGGTTCTACAACGAATTGTGGGACGAGAAGGAGTTCGGTCCGAAGCCGGTCGCCGACCCGCTCAAGCTGCTGGCGCGCAACGCCGATGGTACGCCGATGGCGTCCAAGCAATACTCGATCGGCAATATGCGCGAGTACACGGCGTGCCTCAACAACCCGCACTGGAAGGCCGTCCTCAAGGCCTGGGCCAAGCGCGGCATCGAACGTGGCGTCGATGGCTACATGATCAACTATTTCTATCGTCACAATTGCCTGTGCGAACATTGCCAGGCCAGCTTCCGCGCCAATCTGTCGGATCGCTTCACGCCGCAAGAAATCAAGGATCGTTTCGAGATCGCCGACGTCAAGACGCACAAATTCACGGAGCTCGTCGGCTGGCACGATCCGAAGCAATCGACGCCATTGCGCCGCGAGATGCTGCGCTGGTCTCAGATTTCCTGCAAGCAAGCGTTCGACGAGGTCTTCGTCCAGTACGCGCGCTCACTCAAGCCAGGGCTGCTGCTTGGCCAGTGGAACCACCTGGGCGACTTCAGCCAGATCAACGGCGATGAACGCTGCATGCTTCCCGCCGAACTCTGGGGCCGCGATGAGGACTACCTCTGGTACAGCACCGGCAGCGCGGCATTCTACACCGATCTGGCCGCCGGTTTCCTGGGTGAAGGCACGCTTCAGGCTCGCTACATCCGCGGCGCCTTCGACAACAAGCCGTTCACGCTGGGCAAATACGAATCGACGCGCATACGCGTCGCCATCGCCGAGTTGGCCGCCAACGGCGGTGCGCCGATGGGCTTCTATACCAACTTCAAGAAGGCCGACACCCGTGAAGAAATCGTGCGCTACTATCGCTTCCTCGAAAAGAACGATGCCCTCTATCGAGGCAATCGCCCGCACGCCGAGGTGTTGCTGCTCTATCCGCGCAAGAAGGTGCACGACGGAGACGTGGCCGCAGTCGATCAGTTCAAGCGACTCGGCAAGAAACTGCTTGACGAACACATCTTGTTCGACGTGCTCCCGGACGATCATCTGACGTCCGCACGCCTGGGCGAATACCTCCGCGTTGTCGATGTGTCCAAGCCTGGGGAGATGACGGTCAACCTGAGCCGATTCGAAGCGCCGGCGACCGTGCGGGTGTCCGCTAGTCGCCCCAAGGCGAGCGAGGAGATCGTTCTGCACTTCGTTAACTACAACCGCGAGGAGCCGAAAACAAAGAAAAGCGCCGGCGGCGGCATTCAGGACGAGAAGCCGATTGCCGTCGAAAAGGTGGCCGTTGACTTCATCCTACCCAAGGGCGTCAAGGTTGCACGCATCCTCGTTTCGTCGCCCGAGAGTCCAGACCCCATCGAAGTGAAGCACACCATCCGCGACGGCAGGCTACAGTTCACCGTGCCGCGGTTTTTGGTGTATGCGATTGCCCGCGTGCAGCCTGGCTAGCCTGACAGGACCATCGGTCTGGCGTGGAAGGTACTCGAATGTCGGGCTCGAGCGCCAACCGAGGGGTTATTGGGTGTCCCCGAAAGATTGCGCAAGACCGGCGGGCACGATTTTCTAATCCGATTCTTGCCGCAGCTCGTCAAGTTCTTGCTCAAAGCGTTCCTTGAGCATTTCCGCGGCACGGATCAGGGCTTGCAGGGTCATCTCCTGATCCAGCCCGACTTGCAGCGGGAAAGTCGCTTCGAGCATGGCGCTCAAGAAACGGTCATGGAGTTGTCGGTCGGCCTGAGTGAGTTGCATCGGCGTGCCCCTTTCGGATGGATCCCTCTCTTCTTATTGTACCAGGGAAGTCAAATCCCATATGGGTTCGGCGATGATGGAGCTGCACCATGTACGACTTTTGCCCGCACTGTGGCCAAACCCTCGAACACGACCAGGTCGCGGGGCGCATGCTGGTCTGCGCCCATTGCGGCAAGGACATCGGCTTCGTCGGCGCTGTGCAGTATGCCAATGTTGACGGAACCGAGGATTTGATCCTCGCGGGGACGGCCGCGCGCTGCCCTGTTTGCGCGCAGGCGGTCCAGGTCAAACAGAGCGGCGAGCGGAAGACGCTCGTGCCACACTATGGTTCGAAGGACCCTCGCAAGATTTGCCCTGGCAGCGGCAAGCCTGCCGTTTTGCCGACAGGTGCGCCGGTGCCACCGAGTCCGGCGCGGGCCGGCAAGGATCTCAGCGCCTTCATGACCCGCGATGTGCTCAAAATCGTGCTGGCAAGGAAGAATGCTACGCCGACCATCGAGGTGCTGACGCTGGATTACCTCGACAAGACCGAGCGAGTCCGCATTCAGATCGAGGCGCTACGCGAGATGCTGGGGACCGAATTTCGCATGAAGGACTATCCAGCGAGCTTGCATCGGCCCCATCTTGGCATTTGGGCGAGTGCCGATGCGTGCGTCGTGGCGAAAAGGCACGAGCGCGGCGGATTCGAGTCTGTGGCCGATGGCGAAGTCGCCGGCGTGCTGGCCGATCTGAAGAATCAAGCAGGATTGTTTCACTGCGCCTGACGATCGCCTGGAAAAGAAAGCCCCGATCGTACCGCTCTCGGCTGCACGCGTGCAGTTCGCCACGCGAATAGACGGCCTTAATCAGTCGCGAGCAACGTCCCCACCTCTTTGCACAGCTTCTCCGCGTCGCTGGCCCGCGGCGCCTCGGCGATCACGCGGACGATTGGCTCGGTATTGCTGGGCCGTACATGCACCCAGCGATCAGGCCAATCGAGCCGCAGGCCGTCGAGCCGATTGGGCTTGGCCTCAGGCCAACGGGCTGCCAACGATGCATTCAAACTTGGCAATTGCTCGCGTGGCACCGTGTACTTGTCCTTGACGATGGCGTAGCTAGGCAAATCCGCCACGATTTGGCTCAACGGCTTGCCGGCGTCGGCGAGCAACTGCAACACCAGTCCCATGCCGATGTACGGATCGCGGACCCAGCCGACGCGTGGATCAATGACGCCGCCATTCCCTTCGCCGCCGATCACGGCGCCGACTTCACGCATCTTTTCGACCACGTTCGCTTCTCCTACCGCAGACCGATGGCATACGACGCCGAACTGCTTGGCAATGTCTTCGGTGACGCGCGAACTTGACATGTTGATGACCACCGGACCGCGTTCCTGCTTCAGCCGGCACATCACCGCGAGAGCAAGCGTCAATTCTTCACCGATGTAATTCCCTTTTTCGTCGATGATGGCCAATCGGTCGGCATCGGGATCGAGGACGAAACCAGCGTGGGCCTGATGCCGCGGTACGAGCGGCAGGATGGTAGTGAGGTTCTCGGCGAGCGGCTCAGGCGGGTGAACGAAATGGCCGTCGGTATCTCCGCCTTGCAGAACGATTTGGGTGTGCAGGGATTCCAGTAGCGATTTGCCGAGCGGACCCCCGGCGCCGCCGTTGGCGTCGAGCAGCACACGGAAGTTGCCGGCGCGGATGCGGGCGGCATCGACGAGTTCCAGAACGCGCTCACGGTGCCAATCGTTGGGGCGCTGATTTTCACTAACTATGCCGAGTCGGTCGTGTAGCACCAACACGAAGGCTGAGGCATCGAACAAATGTTTGATGTCTTTGCCTTTGGCTGCCGTCAGGACCGCACCGTCCGAACCGAACAGCTTGAGGCCATTCCACGGCGCAGGGTTATGGCTCGCCGTGATCTGAATGCCGCCGGCCGCGGCGAGTTTACGTACAGCGATGCCGACCGTCGGCGTCGGCGCGATGCCAAGGTCGTGGATCTCACAACCGCACGACGCGAGCCCGGCGATGACGGCATGGCGCATCATCATGCCGGACGGGCGGGAATCGCGTGACAGCACCACGCGGCCGCCTTTCAGGTAGGTGCCCAACGACTGGGCAAACGCCAGCGCCGTCGCGGGCGCCAGCCCGGCGCCGATGATGCCGCGGATACCGGAGACGCTGACGATCAGCTCGTTGGTCGGGTTTGCCATGTTGGCCTTTGCAATGGTGATCCCCAGGATTCGCAGCGCTCATCCTGGGGCCTGGTGGCGACAATACCAACCTCAAGGTCAATCAAGTCGGAGGCCGATGAAGGATGAACGAAGCTTTCCGGCCCACATCATGTCCGGTGTAGAGAATCTATGAAGCCTGGTGAACGCTGGTCATCCTGGAAATCCTGCTCGGTGTCGCTGCTCGCGCTCGTGCCGCTGTTCGTGGCCGCGCCGGGTTGCGTCAAGGATCGCGCCGCGGTTGGCAAGAACCTGATGACCCCGCAGAACGCCCAGGTTCAGGGGGAGGCGGCGCATCACTATCGCGTCGGCTGTCCCGACGTCGTCGAGATCCTCATCCCGCTGCGTAAGGAGTTCAACGGGCGCTACGCAATCCAACCCGATGGCCGCATCGAACTGGGCGAATACGGCAAGCTGCGGATCGAAGGCAAGACTCGCGCAGAGATTGCCACCGTGCTCGCCGAGGAAGTCGGCATCAACCCTGCGTCCATTGATGTGCGTATCCTCGAGTATCGCAGTCAACACATCTTGTTGTTCGGCGAAGTGATCGGCTGGCAACGGAGTGTCCCTTATTGTGGTCCCGAAACCGTGCTCGATCTCTTGCAGCGCGTCGGCGGCATAACCCCCGGCGCGGCGCCCCGCGATGTCCACGTTGTCCGGCCACGCCTTGGCGACAATCAACGGCCCGAAGCTTTCCACGTCGATCTCCACGCCATTGTTCTCAAACACGACCACAAGACGAATATCCGCATCCAGCCGTTCGATCAAGTCTACGTCGGCGAGACACGGAAGGCCCAAATCGAAAAGGCGATCCCGCCGTGGCTAAGAGGCGCATACCAGGCAATCTGGGACGCCAGGCCGGCGGCAGAAACGACGCAAGACGGCCGTGAAGTCAAATCAGTCTCACGCAAAGACGCGAAAACGCAAGGTGGATCAGATTAACCAGGGGTCGAATGAAACCGATCGCTAACAGTCCTCTTCTCCTCGCCTTTGCGTGAAGTCTTTTTCGCCTTGTTTGCGCCAAAACGTTTCGTTATAGCCTAGCTCTCTTTGCAAATCGGAAACGGATTCCGGGCCAACCCGGGAGGAGAGAGGTCATGCGGAACCTGATAGCGAAACTTCAAGGCAACCCCTGGCTCATCAAACGCCTGGTCGTCATCGCGCTTCTATGCGCCGTCGGCGCCGGCAGCTTCTGGTGGGGGCGCAAACAAGCGAACAGCGTTGCCAACGGGAAAACCGATGGGACCGATGATAAGACCGCCAAATCGCAAGGTGGCCGCGTTGTCGCCTACGTCAACGGCCAACCGGTTTCGCGCGAGGAATTCGGCGAATACCTGATCGCCCGCTTCGGCACGGAACGCCTCGAATTCATGGTCAATCGCAAGGTCGTGGAGGCCGAGTGCCAGAAGTACAACATCTACGCCACCGAGGCCGAGATTGCCCATCGACTGGATGTCGATCTTCTCGCGTATGGCGGCGGCAGCGTGAAGATGGATGTCACGCAATTCGAGAAATCCGTTCTGAAGAACTTCGGCAAGACGCTCTACGAATGGAAAGAAGACGTCATCCGACCCAAGATCATGATGGAAAAACTCGTCCGTGGTCGAATCAAGGTCTCGGAAGAGGATGTCAAGAAAGGCTTCGAGGCCAAGTATGGCCCCAAGGTCGATTGCCGTATGATCGTCCTCGATGGCAAGTTCCGCAGCGCCGCGCAGAAAACTTGGGAAGAAGCCAAGAAGGGCCGATCGGCATTCATTGCGGAGGCCAGCAAGCAGTTCATTCGGCAACTCGCCGAGGCAGGGGGCAAGGTACCGCCGATTCACAAGCACCTAGGCGAGAGAAGCCTTGAGGAAACTGCATTCGCCATGAAAGAAGGCGAAATCAGCGGCCTGCTCGACATGCGCGATGGCACTCTGGTGATTTTGATGTGTGAGAGGCAGCTGCCCGCAGACATCAGCGTCAAGTACGAGGACGTTCGCCAGCAGTTAGCCCGCGAGGTCACGGAGGGGCAGGTTCAGCAACGGGTCCCGGAAGTGTTTGCCGAGCTGCGCAATGCCGCCAAGCTGGAAATATTTCCACTGACCCAGCCCACGTCGAGCATTCAAACCACCTCATTCACGCGCGAGTCGAACAGCAAGGTACCGCCGGCGCCGCAGCCGGGCCCCGTGTCAATCGCGCCGGGAGTCGAGAAGGCCCCATCGCTGCCGGAATCGGCGCCCGTAGTCCCCAAGGACCTGCCGAAACCGAGCGAGGTGCAGAAGAAGTGATGTTTTTCGCGTGCCGCTTGCGGTTTAGCGCTCGCAGGGCGCCTTGCGAGCGCCAAGCCGCAAGCGGCAAAAATCACGGCTCTAATGAAGGAAGATTCTCATATGCTTACGCGCCGAATCTGGTTGGCCATGCTCGCCGGCCTTCTCGTGACGAATACTCTGTATGCCCAGGGGGTCAACCTGACCGAAGCACCGTTGCCTGATCGCTGCTTCCGCAACGAGCTATCCATGCAGCTCGAAGGCAAGATCACGGTCAAGCAGGACGGCAAGGATGTCACCTTTCCGCACAAGGCTCAGGCCAGGCACGTGTTCATGGAACGAGTCCTTGAAGCCAACGACGGCGTCGGCGACAAGACGGCCCGCCAATATGCGACTGCCGAGAGCACGATTACCTTCGACAACAACGAGCCCTCCAAGCGATCGCTGCGGGCCGAGCGCCGCTTCCTGGTCACCCAGCGCATGAATGGCCACGCCGTCACGTTCAGCCCCAGCGGCGTCATGACACGCGAGGAGATGGAACTCACCGAGCACTTCGACACGATGGCCGTCAGCGGCCTGGTGCCGGGCAAGACCATCGACGTCGGCAAGAGCTGGAAGATTGCCGACCGCGCCGTCGCCGCCCTGTGCGAACTCGATGGCCTGACGATGCACAACCTCGAAGGCAAACTCGAAGCGGTGAAAGGCAACATCGCCCAGATCAAGATCGTCGGTAACGTCCAGGGGATCAACCTCGGCGCCCAGGTTGCGATGATCATCAACGCGAAGGCCGACTTCGATATCAAGGCCCAGCGCATCGTGGCCCTGGAATGGGTCGAAACGGACGCACGCCATCAAGGCCCCGTCACCCCCGCGCTCAGTGCGGAAGTGACCATCAAGCTGACACGCACGCCGATCGAGGAGCCCGAGGAATTGAACAAGATCGCGCTGGTAAAGGTGCCCCTCAAGGCCCCGGCAGCCGAGTTGACAAACATACGCCACGAAGACGTCAAGAACGGCTACACGCTCCATCATTCGCGGAGCTGGCATGTCGTCAGCCCCGAGGATGGTCCGCAGCTCGTACTGCGCCATCTCGAGCGCGGCGAATTCCTGGCCCAGGCGACGATCACAACCTGGAAGAAGACCGATCCGAAGAACGTCATGGCGCTCGGCGATTTCGCGGACTTGATGGCCAAGACGCCGGGCTGGGCCGAGGACAAAGAAGTCGAACGCAAGGAGTTCAAGGCCGACGAACGGGGAAAGGGGCATCATGCCGTCTATCGCGTGGTCGCCTCGGGTTCGCTGGACGGCGTGGCGACCGTACAGCACTTCTATCTGATTGTCAGCCCGCAAGGGGAGCAGCGTATCGTCACCTTCTCGGTGGTGCCGCAGCATGTGCAGCGGCTCGGAGCACGCGATCTTGAATTGATCCGCGAGCTGGCGTTTCCGTGACGCCAGCGAATGAACCACGGAGAAAAACGGGGAGCACGGGGAAAGAACTGAGTGATTCTACTCGGTTTCTCCCCGTGCTCCTCGTTATTCCCCGTGGTTTAGTTATTTGGCCAGCGTGGCGGCGGCGGGTTGCTCTGCGGATTTGGCGTCCTGGGCGAAGCGGGCGATGAACTCGGGCAGCTCGACGCCGCCGATATCTTTCATCACCTGCATCATCGGGGGCATGGTATGTGCCAGGCCTTGCAGGAATCGCGACGTGTTGCTTTTCCCTTCGCCGCTGCCATTTTCCCAGACGATGACTTTGTCGAACTTGATGTTGGAGATCGCCTGGGCCGACGCCTGGGCGAGATGATCGAGGTGCTCCAGCATCAGGATCTGGAACGCCTGCTGCGCGCCGCCGCATGCGTCGATGATGAGCTTGAGGCCTTCGCCTTTCTTGGCGAGGATTTCGAACTGCCCGCGCGCCTCGGCGTCGAGCTTGGCGAATGTCGCGGCGGCCTGGCCTTCGGCTTCGATACGGCGCTTCTCCGCCTCGGCTTGAGCATCGACAATGATCTTGGCCTTCTCGGCCTTCGCAGGAGCTTCGACTTCGGCACGGCGTTCAGCTTCGACACGCTCGGCATGCGCGAGAGCGGCCTTGGCCTGGGCCTTGTGCTGAGCTTCTTGCACGGCAGCTTCGGCCTCGCGTTTGCGCGTCTCGCCGAGCTGAAACGCTTCTGCTTGTTTGACCTGCAAGTTAGCCTGGGCCAGCGACACTTCGGCCTGGGCTTGAGCTTCGCCGGTGATCGCCTTGGCGTTGGCGTCGGCGATGGCGATACGCATCTTCCGCTCGGCGTCCTTGACCTGGGCCTCCTTCTCGAAGGCAGCATTTTGTTCGCCGACCTTTTGTTCCTTGTCAAGGTCGGCGATACGCACGGCCTGGACGCGCTGGGCCTCCTTGATCTGGGCCTCGCGCTCAAACGCCGCAGTTTCCTGACCGACCTTGGTTTCTTTCTCGAGCTGAGCGACACGGACGGCCTGCTCACGCAGCGCCTCGCGGGTGCCGATCTCGCGCAGCTTGGTGGCGTTCGCCACCTGGATCGCTTTGACGCGATCGGCCTCCGCGACACCGATTTGGCCGTGCTTCTCCTGCTCGGCAACGTCGATCTTCGCCTGCTGCACGGCCTGCGAAGCGGCCTTGCGGCCAATTGCTTCGATGTAGCCCGACTCGTCGGTGATGTCGGTGATGTTGACGTTGATCAACACGAGGCCGATCTTCTTGAGCTCGGGTTCGAGCGACGTCTGGATGCTTTGCAGGAATTTGTCGCGATCGCGGTTGATTTCGTCGATCTTCATCGACGCGATGACCTGGCGGAGTTGGCCGACGATCATGTCGCCCGCTTGCTGCTTGATCTCGTCGATATTGAGGCCCAGAAGGCGGATGGCAGCGTTCTGCATCACCTCCGGGTCGGTGCCGATGGCGACCGTGAAGACGCTCGGCACATTGATGCGAATGTTTTCCATCGATAGCGCGCCTTTGAGCGGCACCTCAATCTGGATCGGTTCCAAACTCATGTAGGCGTGATCTTGCACGAGGGGCAGAACCAGTCGAGCGCCGCCGTGCAGACAACGCGTCCCCGTCGGGCTACCGGTGTATTTGCCGTAAATCACCAGCACCTGGTTACTCGGACAGCGCCGGTAGCGCGTCATGAACATGAAGGCGATGATGAAGAAGACCATCGCCACGATGCCGGCAAGAACGAGATAAGGCCAATCGAACGGCAGGCTCAAATCACCTTTGCCGAGCTGAGCGAACAGGATGTTGGACATGGTGGATCCCTTTGTGTGTTTTGAGGAACATCATTCGTGCGCCGGCACAACTTCAACCGTATCGGATCCGATCACCGCAACAACGACGACCTTGGCGCCGACGGTAAGTGCGTCCTTGGAAGTTACCGCCTGGTATTCCATGGTGCGGCCCATGACGCTGAGCTGGACCTTGCCCACTCCCGCATTCGCGCCGGGGATTGGCAGGTACACCGTGCCCACGCAGCCGACGGCTCGGTCGATGCGCACTGTGCCGTCCATGTTCAGTCGGCTCAGGAACTTCATGATCCAGCCGACGAGAAAGAGTGCTCCGACTCCCGCCGCCAGAGCGGCTGCGGCCGTGACACCCTGGTCCCAGCCCGAGCGAACGCCGATGGTTCCGACCAGCCCGAAGAATGCCAGACCCGCTGACACGGTGCGGAACGTCAGGATGCCAAGAAACCAGGTGGATTCATCGGCATGGCCGCCGTGGTGATCGCCACCGCCGTGCCCGCCAACGTCGACATGATCGCCGCCGCCGATGTCGTGGTGGGCGCCGATGCCGAAGAGCGTCATCACGAACTGGCAGGTGATGAGCGTGCCGCCGACGATCGCACAGATCAGAAAAACTGTTTCCATGTGCTTTGCCTCGCTTTCGCTGGAAATCCGAGGACCCGATCGCCATCGATTATCCGCTTGGCAAATGCCACGTTCAAGGGCCTTTGCCCATTCCGCTTGCGAAATCTGGGTATTTTGTGCCGATTATGCGGGCCGTATGCTCGGTAGCCCCTTCCACCTATAGTTCGAAATCGGCCCGGGGGTATTTGAGCAAATTGGCAGTCCGAAAGGGGATCTACGAATCGACGGCGGCGTCCCAGCAGCGGCACGCACAGGACGTCGCACTGGCGCTCAGCCTCGGGTTATTTGATGCGGATCAGGAAGTGCTGGTCTTCATCAATCTCAAGAAGCGTATTCTGGCCGAGCAGATTGGTGTTGACGACGCCGCGCACGCGGAAGCGTTCCTGCGCTTCGATGACGCGACCTCTGTCAGCGTCGAACAGGATGGCGCCTTCCGCTTGTTGCGGCTGAAACTGCGCACCATTGATTTTCATACCGGCGATTATGCCGGCATTCGGCGCGCGGTACGCGAGTTGTAAACCGTAAGCAACTTTGTGCAAATTGGCTTGCTGGCCGACATAGCCGTAGTTGATCTTGCCGTGCCAGGAGCCGAGTCCGCCCCAGTTGTGCGTCATCGGCTTCGACCAGCGATCGTTGACCTTGAGCGGCTGATCGAACTGGAAGAAGGTGACCTGGACGAGTTCCTTCCAGCCATCGCGATCGAGGAGCGAGGCCATCTGCATGGCGGCGCCGCCGTTGAACTTGCCGACCTTCGGCCCGCCGGCGCCGTTTTCGAATTTGGTGACGTCCATCTTGGCACTCAAGTGCAGTGTGTGGGTCGTGCCCGGCAATTGACCGACGGCGCCGGCGAGTGTCGAGCGCGTCAGATCGTCGGCTTGCAGCAGCCGGGCCCCTTCGACTTTTTGCATGACGACCAGGGAGCCATCGGCATCCGCCTTCACCACGGTGAAGCGTGACACGATCTGATACTGCAAGAGCGACGCCACCGCGATCCCTTGCACCTTGAACGTCGGCTTCTGCGTCACCGTCAGTTCTTGCAGAAATGTGTCGCCAGCCTTCAGCTTCCACACCAGCTTGAGCGGCTCCATCACGTTGGGCTTCTTCACAACGACCGGCGGATCTTTCTCTTTTTCCTTCGGCTTGATCGGCTCCTTATCCTTGGGCTTGACGGGCTCAATGAGCGGCGGTTCTTTTTCCTTCGGCTTGATCGGCTCGATCACCGGGTCCTTCGGTTGGATCGGTTCGAGCACGGGACGCAGCGGCTGTTTGGTTTCGGGTGGATCGGGTTCGATCGGAGCGGGGGGACTTTTCTTTTCGGGCGGCAGGGGTTCGATCGGCCGTCGCGGGTGCGGGTTTTCGTCGTTTTGTGCGATCGGCGTCGGCTCAAGGGGCCGTTCGCGGGTTAGCCACCATGCAATCCCGGTTCCGGTCAACAGAATCATCAACGCACCCAGCTCTGCAACCACGGCGGTGAACCGGCGCGACGCGGGCGGGGGTGCAATGAGTTTTGGCTTCGATTTCGGCGCCGCCAGTACCCCCATCGCCGGAACGGTCAGCGTCTTGCCACAACCCGCACAGGCCAGCGTTTGTCCCGCAGACACATTCGCGACGGATTGCTTGTGGCCGCAAGTGCAGGTGAGGGTGATAGGCATAGATTTGATGATAGCACACACGGAGTACAATCAGGCAGCCAATTCTTACAATATCGGACACCTCCGTTTTTCGTTTAAGGACATGCTCATGCGTACCGCCATCCTTGCCCTCGTGGTTTCATCCATGGTTTGGTTCCCGTCGATTCTGTCGGCCCAGACTCCGGCGATTCGCATTCTTTTCCTCGGCGACAACGGCGGCCATCGCCCCAACGAGCGTTTTCGTCAGTTGATGCCGGTGCTTGAGAAGCGAGGCATTGAGCTGAGTTATACCGACACCGCCGACGCGCTCAATGCCAAGACGCTGGCGCGCTATGACGGTCTTTTGATCTATTCGAACCTCACGAAGATCACACCGGAACAGGAGAAAGCGCTGCTTGATTACGTCGAATCCGGCAATGGGTTTATTCCGTTGCACTGCGCGTCATTCTGCTTCCTCAATTCACCGAAGTATGTCGAGCTGGTCGGCGCTCAATTCAAATCGCACGGGGCGGGCACATTTCGCACTCAGATCGCGGAGCCGAACCATACGATCATGAAGGGGTACGCCGGCTTCGAGAGCTTCGATGAAACCTATGTCCACACCAAACACAACACTCAGAATCGCACCGTTCTCGAATATCGCGTCGACAAGAAGGGCAAGGAGCCATGGACGTGGGTGCGCACCCACGGCAAAGGCCGAGTCTTCTATACCGCGTGGGGGCATGATGAGCGTACCTGGGCCAACACAGGCTTTCACGATCTCGTGGAGCGAGGCATTCGCTGGGCGGTCAACCGGCCCCTTACGGGGCTCGGCTCGCCGGTTTTTCGAGATCGCCCCGAGATGACCAAGCTTGCCAAGAACGTCAAGCCGTTCGAGTACAAGGACGCGAAGATTCCGTTCTACGCCCCGAAGTTCGGCGCCAAGGGCCCGCTGACCAAGATGCAATTGCCGCTCGATCCGGCAGAGTCGATGAAGCACTTCATCCACCCGACGGACTTTGAGCTGAAGCTGTTCGTGTCGGAGCCGCAGATCAAGCGGCCCATCTGCATGAACTGGGACGAGCGCGGCCGGCTGTGGATCGCGGAGTCGGTCGATTATCCCAACAATCGCGGCGAGGGGAACGACCGGATCGTTATCTGCGAGGATACCGACGGTGATGGCCGAGCCGACAAGTTTACGGTATTTGCCGACAAACTGTCGATCCCGACGAGCTTTGTTTTCGCTTATGGCGGGATCGTCGTCACGCAGGCGCCGCATACGCTGTTCCTGCGTTCCACCAAGGGTGATGACAAGTGCGACGAACGCAAGATGCTCTTCAGCGGCTGGGGCGCCGGCGACACGCACGCGGGCCCCAGCAACCTGCACTACGGCTTCGACAACTGGATCTACGGCATCGTCGGCTACTCCGGGTTCAACGGCAGCGTCGGCGGCGAGCACCACAAGTTCGGCCAGGGCTTCTTCCGTTTCAAATTAACGTCCGAGCCTGAAGCGTCAGCGAAGATTAGCGTCACGAAGCTCGAATTCCTCCGCTCCACCAGCAACAATAGTTGGGGCGTCGGCTTCAGCGAAGAAGGCCTCCTCTTCGGCTCCACCGCGAATGGCAACCCCAGCGTCTTCATGCCGATCCCGAATCGCTACTACGAAAAAGTCCGCGGCATGTCAGCCAGCGTGCTGCCGACGATTGCTGAGAGCAATCGGTTCTACCCGATCACTGACAAGGTTCGACAAGTCGATTACCACGGCGGCTTCACCGCGGCCGCGGGGCATGCGCTCTACACCGCGCGGACCTATCCGAAAGAATACTGGAACCGCGTCGCGTTCGTGACGGAGCCGACAGGGCATCTCGTCGCGAGTTTCGTTCTCGACAAGAATGGCACCAACTTCAGCTCACGCAACTCGTGGAACCTGTTGGCTAGCGATGACGAATGGTCGTCCCCGATCATGGCCGAGGTCGGGCCGGACGGCAATGTCTGGATCATCGACTGGTACAACTACATCGTCCAGCATAACCCGACGCCGCCCGGCTTCAAGAACGGCAAGGGCAACGCCTACGATACGCCGCTGCGCGACAAGACGCACGGCCGCATCTATCGCCTTGTCATGAAGGAATCTGGCGAGCCGAGGGCCGTAAGGCCCCGGGTGCCGGACCTGAGTTCGCCGGAGAAAATGGTCGCGGCACTGAAGAACGACAACCTGTTCTGGCGCAAGCATGCCCAGCGGCTGTTGATCGAGCGAGGGAATTTGGATGTTTTGCCTGGCCTGCTGAAACTCGTCGAAGACCCCTCTGTCGATGAAATCGGACTAAATGCTGGCGCCGTGCATGCAATCCTCACCCTTCAAGGTCTTGGGCTTTTCAGAGCCGAATCCCCTGACTCCGATGCCGCGCTAAGCGCGGCCATCAACCACAAATCCGTGGCCGTCCGTCGGAATATCGTACTGGCAGCGCCTCGCAAGTCGTTCACGGCACGCTTCCTCGGTGAGCGAATGCTCGTAGAACCCGACCCTCAGGTCAAACTGGCCACGCTGTTAACGTTGGCCGAGATTTCGAATCACGGTGAAAAAGTCTCTCAACAATTGTCTCGGGCGGCAAAATCAAGGGACTACTTGTCTGACCGCATCCTGCGCGACGCCTTGATTATGGCCGCCGCCGCCGATGCGCAATCGTTCTTGCAAAGCAAGGCCGAGGAGAAATCGCCCGATCCCGCCTACCTAGACATCGTCCGCACCGTCGCCGCCCACTACGCCGCCAGCAAGGATAGCCAGATCGACAAACTGCTGGCGTCGTTGCCGAAAGCGCATCCCGATTACATCGATGCGGTGCTCGACGGCGTCCTCAAGGGCCTGTCGAAGTATCGCGAATTCAAGGACCCGGACCAGTCGGCAAACGCCATGAAGGAGATGTATCTCAAGGTTTCACCGGCAAGCAAGGGAAAAGTGCTGCGCCTCGCGAAGTTGATGAGCGTCAACGCACTCGACAAGCAGGTCGGCGAGATCACCGCGGCCTTGCTGAAGACGGTTGCGGACGAGAAACAGAAAGACGACGCCCGCCTCAGTGCGGCACAGCAACTCGCCGATCTGCAAACCGAAGATGCGAAATTGCCCGAGAGCCTGCTCGATTTGATCACGCCGCGTTCGAGCCCACAGTTCAGCGCCGGTATTCTGGAAGTCGTGGGAGGCCAGCCGTCCGTTGGTCCCCTACTTTTGAAGCGAATCAATACCTTCACGCCGCAGGCCCGTGCTAGCGCATTGCGAATCCTCCTGAGCCGTTCGGCTTCGACGCGCCAGTTCCTCGACGCTGTGGAAAAGGGCACGATGACATTCAGTGACCTGGCGCTCGACCAGAAGCAGGCGCTGACTGCACATCCAGACAAAGGGATCGCCAAACGTGCAACGACTCTCCTGGCCAAGGGAGGCGGGTTGCCGAACCCGGATCGCCAGAAAGTGGTCGAGGAATTTCTGCCCCTTCTCAAAAAGTCCGGCGACGTCGCCAGCGGGAAGGCCGTGTTCAAGAAGCACTGTGCCCTTTGCCATATGCATTCGGGCGAAGGAACCAAGATCGGCCCCGATCTCAGCGGCGTGGCGGCTCACACCAAGGAGCACCTGCTCATCGATATTCTCGATCCGAGCCGATCGGTCGAGGGCAACTACCGCGTCTACAGCATCGAGACCAAGCAAGGCAAGACCCTGAGCGGCTTGCTTGCCTCCGAAAGCAAGACGACCGTTGAACTCTTCAATACCGAGGGCAAGAAGATTGTCATCGACCGCGACGACATCGACTCCCTGGCCGCCTTGCAGAAATCGCTCATGCCCGAAGGATTCGAGAAGACTCTCAAGCAAGACGAACTGATCGACTTGCTTGAATTCCTCACCGCGCGCGGCAAGTTCGTGCCGCTGGCGCTCGACCGGGCCGCCACCATCGTCAGCACGCGCGGCATGTTCAATTCGAAGGAATCCGGGATTGAAAGGCTCATCCTGCCTGACTGGTCACCCCGCACGGTGAAGAGGGTGCCGTTTCAGTTCGTCGATCCACTCGATGACAAGAAGCCGAACGTGATCATGCTTTTCAGTCCCCATGGCGAGGTATCGAAAAAGATGCCGAGATCCGCCAAGCTCGAGTGCAATCTCCCGGCACGAAACCTGCACCTGCTTTCGGGCGTCAGCGGGTGGGGCCATCCCTTTGGCAAAGAAGGGGACGTGGCGATGATCGTGCGCTTGCATTATGCCGACGGAAAGACCGAGGACCACCCGCTGAGGAATGGTGAACACTTCGCCGATTACATTCGCAAGGTCGATGTGCCAAAGTCGGACTTCGCGTTCATGATGCGCGGTCAGCAGATGCGCTATCTGACGGTGACGCCCGGGCGCGGAGAGGCGCTGACGGCCATCGAGTTCATCAAGGGACCGGACCCGTCGGCGCCGATCGTGCTGGCGGTGACCGTGGAGACGAGGTGATTTGCCAACCAGCCCCTCGCGCAAGCGAGGGGGTTTGCTATCCCCTCGCTTGCGCGAGGAGCTGGTTAAGAAGCATCGATTATCTTGAGCGCCGTGTGCAGGTAATACGCTCCCAGTTGAGTCGGGTGCAGGTAGCGATCCCAGTACTCTCGGCTATTCTGCACGATCTGGTTGCGCTCGTCTTCGTGCTCCAAATAATACTGACATAGCTCGACAAAATCGGACAAGTCTTCCTTCGCGTATACAAGGTGCTTGCGATCTTCGAGCGGCATGGGGAGGATCGTGCGGTGACGGGCTGCGACCACGCACGCGCCGATGCCGAGGTAGTCGATCAGCCGAAAGCAGAAGTCGCCGTTGCCAGGCAAATCGATGCAGAGGCGTGACCGGGCGGCTTCCTCCAGCGAGCGCGTGTAGCGCACCGTTTGCAGGCTCCCTTCAAAGTGAAATTGCTTCTGATCCCACAGCATCTGCACGGCTCGCTTGCGAACCTCCGGCGCGAAGTCGAGGCTGAATCGCCCGTAGACATCGTATTCTGCAAGCTGCCGATCCTTGGTCCCGCGAAGCCAGCCCAGGTAATGGCAATAGTGCTCGGAGAGATTCACATAGCCGCCGGGGACGATGCGGTCGTTGCCGTAGCCGTCCTTGTGAAACTGCATCTTGAAGTAGACCACGGCCTGGTCCAGCGCGCCCTGGTCAAGCCGATCCATGAAGTCGTGCGTATCGATGGCAAGTGTGTATGATTTTCCGCCGCGCACGAGTTCAAGAAAGTTCGCCGACATCTTGGGTTGCTCGATCGGCACGATCTCGACGCGCACATGCCGGCGCAGCCCAGTCAGAATAGGAAAGAGCCACTGGTGTAACTCGCCGCCGATGCGGCTAGCGGGCCAGCGCACGACAAGGTTTTTCAGTTCGTCGGCCGGCGGCAGCGGCCAGGACGGCGGATACGGAGACTCGTGAGGGGCAAACAGCCTCAGGTACCTTTCCTTCAAGACGTACTTCCATGAACGCAGAGCCTTGAGCAGCCGATTCGCAGTTTCCGTTGCCGTCATCGTCGTCCTACCCGCACCCAAATACATTAGTTGGGGAACCGGACCAATATTACCAACATACCGCCGCGGCGCACAAACGCAACGCATTCAACATCGAGGGCTGTTCATGAACGTCTCCTGGCAAGGCATCTATCCCGCAGCAACCACGCAGTTTCATGCCGATCAATCGCTCGATCTACCCTCCACGCTCCAGCATGTCGAGAAGATGATCGCCGCCGGCATGCACGGCATCATCATGCTCGGCTCTGTCGGCGAGAATACGACGCTTGAGTACAGCGAAAAACTCGACGTGCTCAAGGCGACGGTTGAACAGGTGCGACGGCGCATTCCCGTGGTGACGGGCGTTGCCGAGACGACAACCCGGCTCGCCTGCCGATTTGCCACGGACGCGAAGAAGGCCGGCGTTGATGGCCTGATGGTGCTGCCGGCAATGATCTACAAGGCCGACCCGCGAGAGACGATGACGCATTTTCGCACGGTTGCAAGGGCGACCGATCTACCGATCCTCGTCTACAATAATCCGCCCGCCTACGGCGTCGATATCACGCCGGCGATGTTCGGTGAGCTTGCGGACGAGAAGACGCTGGTTGCCATCAAGGAGTCCTCGGATAACGTGCGACGCATCACGGACATCAAGAATCTCTGCGGCGACCGCTACATCGTGATGTCGGGGGTCGATGACCTGGTGCTGGAGAGCGTCATGCTCGGCAGCGTCGGCTGGGTGTCCGGGCTCGTGAACGCGTTCCCGCATGAGACAAAACGACTTTGGGATCTGGCGACGGCAGGCAACTATGCGGAGGCGCTCAAGATCTATCGCTGGTACACGCCGCTCTTGCATCTCGATACGCACATCAAGCTGGTGCAGTACATCAAGCTGGCGGCAGCGGAGTGCGGCTACGGCAACGAAGTAACACGAGCCCCGCGGCTAGCCTTGGTGGGGAAGGAACGCGAAGAGATTCTGACGATCATCCGCAAGGCGGTGGCAGCAAGGCCGACTTGCGTTTAGCGCTCTCCGGGCGTCGGGCGGGCGCCAAGAAAGCTGTTTCAAAACCGCTGCGGCGAATTTCCTCCCTCTCCCCCTGGTACTCCGGGGGAAGCGGGACGGGGTGAGGGGGGACAAGATGCCTCGCGAAACCTTGAGTTTTCCGCAGGCGCCAAGACCCCCTCACCCACGCCCCCTCTCCCCCGGAGTACCGGAGGAGAGGGGAGGATGATGCGATCGCGGTTTTGAAACAGCTAATAAACGTAAACCTAGAGCTACTTCACGCTCCAGATTTTCACCGTCCCGTCGTTGCTGCCGGATGCGAGCCATTGGCCATCCGGGCTGAAGCTGAGCGTGGATACGGTGTCGAGATGGGCCTTGATGGAGCGGACTTCTTTGCCGTCGGCGGTATTCCAGATCTTGATGATCTTGTCCCAGCCGCCGGTGGCGAACTTGGACCCGTCAGGACTGATGGTCATGGCCAGCACGCCGTCGTGAGCCTTCACTTCTTGGAGTTCCTTCTTGCCATCGACGTCGTAGATCTTGACGACGCCATCGAGGTTGCCGGCTACGACCTTCTTGCCGTCGCTGGTGAAGACGGCATGGGTGAATTCGCGTCCTATTTCCTTGGTCTGGATGGTCTTGGCTTTCTTGGGATCCTTGGCCTTGGGATCCTTCGTTTCGACGGTCCTTTCGACCTTGAAGCTGGCGATCTCTTTTGCTCCGGCGATATCCCATACGCGCACGGTCTTGTCGAGGCTGGTGGTAACGACTTGCTTGCCGTCGGGGCTGAAAGCCACGCTGGTGACCGAATCGGTGTGCCCCTTGATGGTCTGGACGGACTTCCCCTCGGCCAGATCCCAGATCATGACCGTCTTGTCTTCGCTTGCAGAGGCGACGAACTTGCCGTCCTTGGAAACGGCTAGCTCGACAACATCCTGCGTATGCCCCTGGAGCGGCTTGCCTGGCTTGGCGCCTGCCGCGTCAAAAAGCTGAACTTCGCCTTTGCGTTCCTTCTTCTTGATATCCCAGTGGCCGGTGCCGACGGCAACTTGATTTTTGATGTAAAGCAGACCACGGAAGTCGGCGAGTCCGCGGGTATCGGCGGAGGCTTTGCCCTTGATGGTCTGCACGTCTTTCTTCGCGTTGATGTCCCAGATCTTCACAGAGTGGTCACGATAGCTGGCTGCGACGGTCTTGCCATCGGCGCCGAAGGCGACGGCGAACACCCAGAAAGTCTTATCCTTCTCGACATGTTTGAACTCCAGCTGCGCCGGATCGGGTTTGAAGGGGGGCTCCTTCTTTTCTTCTTTCTTGTCTTCCTTCTTATCTTTCGTCACTTCCTTCTTGTCTTCTTTCTTGTCTTTCCCCTCTACCTTTTTCTTGTCCTTATCTTGAGCAAATGCATCGAAGCTCGATGAGATCAAGCCAGCGGAAACGAGGCCGGCGAGAAGGAGAAACACGATTCGGGAAATGCGCGACATAAACATGCTCCTAGGGGTGGGACTCAAGCGATATGGTGAAATTGTCGCAGACTGGCGGGCAAGGTCAAGCGGCAGCGTCAAAATAATTGCCACGCAACGCGTCGCGTTCGCATTGCGCCTCGTGAATACAAAACGGCAGCAGGCGGCAGCATAGGCGCAAAAAAACATCCGGAAGCGTGCAAGTCCCAGGGGGGCTAGGAACACCCCTCGGAAACACAAGAAAAACGCCCATTCCCCAAACAGGCGGCGCAAAATCCGGCGCACTTTCGGTCAATTCTTTGCAAATCGACCCCGACTTGGCCCGGTTGATGGACGCCTGGCCGACTCTATCCCCGACCGTGA
>SXGT01217988.1_pt1 | contig 31713 bp, 26 predicted proteins | sample 3176221 | NCBI WGS metagenome assembly SXGT01 (sample SAMN11356862, study PRJNA531348) | freshwater metagenome | isolation source: freshwater sample F1-120 | place: China: Fuxian Lake, Yuxi | collected 2017-12-25
CCCTTCGGTGCATTGCGGGGTTCGAGCAACCAAGTGCCGGGCGGATCTTGCTCGACGGCACCGACGTCGCGAACACCCCACCCCACAAACGACCGGTGAACACGGTGTTCCAGTCGTACGCGTTGTTCCCGCATCTCACGGTGCGCGACAACGTGGCCTACGGATTGCGCTGGCGTCGAGACGTTCCGAAGGCCGAGCGTCGCGAACGGACCGAAGCCGCGATCGCGCTTGTGCAACTCGACGCGTTCGCTCATCGAAAGCCTGCACAACTCTCGGGCGGACAGCAACAACGCGTCGCCCTGGCTCGCGCGCTCGTGTTGCGTCCGAAGGTGCTGCTGCTCGACGAACCTCTCGGCGCGCTCGACGCGAAACTGCGCAAGCAACTCCAACTCGAGTTGGCTTCGTTGCAAAAAGACGTCGGCATCACGTTCGTGTACGTCACGCACGACCAGGAAGAGGCGCTCACGATGAGCGACCGTCTGGCGGTGATGGACAAAGGACACGTCGTGCAACTCGGATCGCCGCGCGCGGTGTACGAGAACCCGGCGAACGCGTACGTCGCGGACTTCCTCGGCGTTGCGAATCTCCTGGAGGTCGACAGCCTCGGAGACGGACGGGTTCGTTGTGGCGACGCGGTGCTGCGCTGTGGCGCGGGTTCTGCGCCGATCGGGCCCGCGAAGATCGTCGTGCGCCCAGAGCGGGTGCGCATCGAGGCATTCGGCGCCACGGGCGCGAACGTGCTGCACGGGATGATCGACCGGCTCGTCTATCTCGGCGCGACCTCGCAAGTCGCGGTTCGGCTGCCGCACGGTGCAATCGTGCATGCTCTGGTCACGAACGCCGACGGAGCGATCGACCTCGCATCCGGAACGCCCGTGACGTTGGAACTGCCCCCGAGCGGTGTGCGTCTGCTCCCGATGGAAGACGCGGTGATCGACCTCACCGAAGACGAACGTGCAGAGCTGAGCTTCTCCGAAGCATGATTCGGCGGTGACCACCTCACCGCTTCGGCTCGGTTTCATCGGCTGCGGGATGATCGCGCAGGCCCACGCGGCTGCGGTGCGCCTGTTGCAAGAAGACGGCGACGTTCGACTCGTCGCGGCGGCGGATCCGGACCGTTCGGGGATCGATCGGATCGCCGCGATCGCCGGCGGAATCGAACATTGCTTCGTCGATGGGCGCGACGTCATCGAGTGTGAGGATGTCGACGCGATCGTGCTGATCACGCCGACGCGGTTCCATCGCGACGCGATTCTCGCAGTGTGCGCGGCGGGGAAGGCATTGTTCACCGAGAAGCCGCTCGCCCCGACGTTCGATGTTGTCAGCGAGATCCGAGATGCAATCGTCGCGAGTCGGATCGCGTGTCAGGTGGGTTTCCAATCTCGGTTCCATCCGATCAATCGGGCGTTGCGAGCCCTGGTCGAATCGCACGAACTCGGATCGGTAATGGGCTACACCTTGCGCGACGACCAATACTGGCCGACGGGTGACGTGGTTTCCGGACACACGAGTTGGCGCAGCGAACGCTCCGAAGCGGGCGGGGGAGCGCTGCTCGAACATTCGATTCACTCATGCGACTTGGTGTCATGGTTGTTCGGCCCGACATCGAGCGTGTACGCCTTGACCCGAAGCGTCTTCGGGTACTCGGTCGAAGACACCGCTGCGCTCACGATCCAGCATGCGAACGGCGTCGTCGGCAACCTTGTCACGATCTTCAACGGCGTCGAAGGTCGCGAAGAGCGCCGGCTCGAAGTCTTCTTCGAGCGGGGATCAGTCGAGATCACGACCGACTTCATCGTCGGTGCGCCCGAGGACTCGATGCTGATTCAACGACCCGGTCAGCCCGCAGAACGCATCGACGTGGTGGCCCAGCGCCGCGCCGACTTCGCCGCACAGGGCATCGATCCGGACCGCGCGATCTGGGTATACCAGTACCTTGCCCACCGAGCGTTCGCGCACTCGATCCGAACGGGCGGCGCACTCTCCCCCAACGTCGACGACGCGTTCGCCGCGCACGCTCTCGTCGACGCCGCGTACCGCAGCGCCTCGGCCGCGCTTCCCGTATCCGTACCGGCCCCCTGAGGCACCGGGTATCGACCTCTCGGCGCGAGTGCGATGTCGGTCAGAGGTCGAGAGCGGCGAAGTCTTGGATCGCGCTCCCGGTCTGCGACTTGTCGCCGCGATGCAGCAGACGCGGGATGATCATCGCTAGCGCGATCGAGACGAAGGTGATGAGCATCATGATCGTCGCCATCGCGTTGATCGACGGCGTCGGCGCTTTACGAGCGGACTGGTAGATCCGCATCGGAACCGTCTCGGTGTTGATGTCCTGCGACAGCCACGACGAAATGACGAAGTCGTCGATCGATGTCGCGAACGTGATCATCAAGCTTGCGAAAATGGCGGGACCCAACAGCGGCAACAGGACGGTGCGGATGGCCTGCAGCGGTGTGGCTCCGAGGTCTTGGGCGGCTTCTTCGACGTCGCGCCCGATCGTGAACAGCCGACCTCGGGTGATCACGACGATGTAGCTGATCGTGAACGTGACGTGACCGATGAGTTGTGCATCGCGCCCGAGCCCGATGCTCGTGAACATCGTGGTGAACACGAGAAGCAACGCACTGCCCATCACGAGTTCGGGCGTGACCAACGGAATCAGCATCAACATGTTGGCCGGTCGTCGGCCGTACCCGCGCCACCGCGCCAGGCCGATCGCGAGCGCAACGCCGATCGGCGTCGCGATCAACATCGTGCACACGCCCAACCACAACGAGTTCTTCATTGCGTTCAGGAGATCGGGATTGTTGAGGGCCGAGTCACCCGGACCCGTCCACCAATTGAGCGACCAACCTTGGAAGGACGAGCGCGAGCGACCCTCGTTGAACGAGATCCGGATCGATACCAGGAGCGGCAGGAGGGACCACGCGATGTAGAGCCAGGTCGCCGTCGCCAGGAATCGGGGCTTGCGATGGGGATCGGCGAACCAGTCTCCGAACCCGCGGCGCGCTGACGTGGCGACGGGATTCATCGGACCTCTTGCGCGGCGCGGTTCGTCGACCACAGGTAATAGGCCATCAACACGGTCAGAAACGTCGACAGCACGATCACGAGACCCGCACCGAGTTGCTTGCTCGCACCTTGCTGGAGCGCGTCTTCGATCTGGTTGCCCAGCATCTGGGTCTGGGGCGAACGGGACAGCAGGTCTTGGGTGTAGTAGTCCCCGAACATCGGCAAGGCCGTGATCGCTCCGGCGGCGAGCAGACCCTGGCGCGAGGCAGGCAGCGTGACTTGGAAGAACGTGCGGATCGGACCGATGCCGAGGTCACGCGACGCTTCGATGAGCCGGCCGTCGATCCGATCGAGCGCGGCGTACAAGGGCAGGATCAAGAACGGTATGTACCCGTAGACGAGACCGAGGATCAAGGTCGACGACTTGCCCGAGAGCCAATCGCTCGGATCGACGAACGGAAGTGGATCGAGGACATCGTTGACGTATCCGTCGGTCTGGAGCAGGTTGATCCACGCAAGCATCCGCATGAGGTAGTTCACCCAGAACGGTGCCAGGAGCAACAAGAGCAACAGACCCTTGTTGCGGCCGGCTATGCGCGAGACGTAGTACGCAACGGGGTAGGCGATCACGAAGCAGAGTGCGAGCGCCACCGCTACGTAGACGACGGTGCGCTCCATTGGATGCCAATTCGTTCCTCCGGGAAGAACAGACTCGAACGCGTCGATGATCTGGGCGCTGTCCCACGCGAGTGGGTTCCACTCAGGGACTGGTGAAGCGAACTCGTCGAGCCCGCCGCCCGCCATCGCGAGCACGGCGTAGAACGGAACGACGAAGAACGCGCACAGCCAGAGGACTCCGGGCGAGGCGAGGAACGGCCACAGCAGGCGCGGCGGTCGCGCGTCGCGCCACTCGGCGAGACCGCGCTGTCCGAATGCGAACCGAGCCCGCGATGGTTCGCGAACGCGGTTCGAATCGACCTGTGTCATCCGGCCTTGAACTCGGCGAAGATGTCGTCCCAGAGCTTCTCGGCGACCGGCGTGAGTTGCATGAGTTGGCGGCCGGCTTCGAAGTCGGCCTGCTCGACGACGGCCGCGCTCAGGTTCGCGGGAATGAACTCGTCGGCGATCAACTTGTCGGCCACGATGTCGTTGAGTGGCGCTTGGTAACCGTTCCATGTCATGTTGAGCAACGCGTTGTCGGTGTCGAGGATGAAGTTCAAGAACGCGTGCGCAAGCACGGGGTTTTCGGCGCCCGCCATGATCGAAACCGCGTCGCTGCCGATGACACCGCGACCGTCGGGTTGGTCCCAGAAGCGGAGTGTGGTTGCGTCGACGCCGTCGGGGAGGTAGCCCGGTGCCGACAACATGTCGCCCGACCACGTGGCGTGGATCGGCGAGGAGCCGTCGGCGACTTTTTGGTACGACTCGGCGCTGATCTGCACGCCATTGATCTCGCGCAGTGCGTCGAGTGCTTGTTCGAGCAACGCACGATCTTCGGTGTTGACGTCGTCGACCCGTCCCATGCGCACGATCGGCATCGCCAGCGTGTCGCGGTCGTCGTCGAGCACCCAGATCTTTCCCTCGAATGCCGGATCCCACAGCATGTCCCAGCCGTTGTCGTAGTCGTCGGGTGTCTTGTCGACGAGATCCGACCGCCAGCCGATGCCGTCGCTCCACAACACATACGGAATCGAGTAGCGCGAACCGCGGTCGTAGAACGGATCCTGCAACTCGGGCCACACGTTGTTGAGGTTCGGGATGTAGTTGAGGTTGAGCGGCTGCAGGTATCCCTTGGCGACGAGCGTCGCGATGCGGTCGATGGTCGGGAAGAACAGATCGAAGTTCACGGCTCCGGTGTCGAGCTTGCGGACCGCCTCGTCCATGCCTGCGAACGACGTCCACTCGATCTTGACGTCGAATTCGCTTTCGAACTTCTCGAGCATGTCGGGGTTGGCGTAGTCCTGCCAGTTGTAGATCTTGAGCGGACCCTTTTCGATCGGAAGGTCGTCGGCGATCGCAGAACCCTTCAGTGGGAGTTCAACAGGGTGATCGGGGCGCGACAGGTCGATGCCCGCAACCTGCGGCCACGTGGTGTTCGACCCGTTCGCGTTTGTGGTCGTCGAAGTCTCGTCGCCGCCGCACGCGGCCAACAACGCGGCGGCGCTCGGAACGGTCAGCGCCGTTCGTGCGCTCCGCCGCAGGAACTCGCGGCGGTCGTAGCCGGTCAAGCGTGAAGGGCGTGGGGTCCACAATCCGGACCGTCGTTCACGCGGGTGCATCGCCATCGAGATTCCCCCTCGATTCGGTGGTGCTGGTGTGGGAAGGTCGGATTCGCCACGGATGGTTGTCATCCGAGTGGAGCGGCCGGTACGCTACTGACTCACGAGTCAGTAAGCCAGTGCCGTGCGAAGGATAGAACCCAAAGCGGGTCATGCGCACGGCACCCCGACACGATCTTCGGGTGTTTCAGAGCGAGGAGCTCGCGGTGGCCCACCAACGCACCAATTCGGGCAATGCCTACGAGGCCATCGTGATCGGAGGTGGGCACAACGGGCTCATCGCCGGTGCCTACCTCGCGAAAGCGGGTCTACGCACGGTCGTCCTCGAAGCGCGCGACGACCTCGGTGGTGCCGCCCGAACGGAGCAGCCGTTCGGACCGGATTTCAAGGTGACCGCGCTCAGCTATGTCATGAGTCTCATGCCGCCGACAGTGCAGCGCGACCTCGACCTCGCGCAGCATGGGTACCACGTCGTGCCGATGGGTCCGTCGTACTTCGCGTTTCCTGATGGACGTTCGCTCATGCTCGAGGTCGGCGACGACGCGGATCGCAAGCAGATCGCCAAGTTCTCCGAGAAGGACGCCGAGAACTACGACGCGTACTGGGCCTGGCTGAAAGGAGTCGGCGACGTGCTCGCGCCGCTCCTGTTGACGACGCCCCCGAAGCTCGCGTCGAAGCGTCCGAAAGATCTGCTCGACCAGCTGCGACTGGCCTGGGGGTTACGTGGGCTCGACGTCCGCAACGCGGCCGAGGCAACGCGTCTGTTCACGATGAGTATCGCCGATGTGCTCGATCGTTGGTTCGAGTCACCCGAGCTGAAGGGCGCAATGGCGGTCAATGGCATCATCGGCACCTGGGCCGGTCCCGAAGAGCCGGGCACGGCCTACGTGATGATGCACCACACGATCGGTGATGTGGGTGACGGACAGATGGGATCGTGGGGATTCCCGATCGGGGGGATGGGCGCGGTCAGCGAGGCGTGTGCTCGGTCGGCGCGCAGCTTCGGATGCGAGATCCGCACGAACGCACCCGTTGAGCGGATCACGACCCGCAACGGTCGCGTGACAGGTGTGGTGCTGCGCGGAGGGGAGGAGCTTTCTGCCTCCACGGTGATGGCGGCGACGCATCCGCAGATCACGTTCTTGCGTCAGCTCGATCGTGCCGAGTTGCCCGCCGACTTCGTGCGCGATCTGGAGGCGTGGCGCAGTCGCAGCGGTGTCGTGAAGGTCAACGTTGCGCTCAGCGAGCTCCCTGACTTCATTGCCGACCCCGGAACCGAGCAAGCACCTCGACACACGGGAGCGATCGAATTGTGCCACTCGATCGAGTACCTCGAGCGTGCGTTCCAAGATGCACGTTCGGGGCAGGCGTCGACGAAGCCGTTCGCCGATTGCGTGATTCCGTCGACCCTCGACCGGACGATCGCGCCCGATGGTTGTCACGTGATGTCGATGTACTGCCAGTGGGTTCCGCACACCTGGGCCGACGATGCCGACGACGCTGGGCTCGCCGCGTTCGCGGATCGCGTCGTCGACGGTTTCACCGAACTCGCGCCGAACTTCAAACAGTCGATCATGCATCGCCAGGTCATCGGTCCTCACGAAATGCAATCCGAGTACGGACTGATCGGCGGGAACATCTTCCACGGCGAACTCAGCACCGACCAGTTGTTCCACATGCGCCCCGCGCCGGGGTATGCCGACTTCACGACGCCAATCGCCGGCCTGTATCAGTGCTCGTCCGCGACCCACGGGGGCGGCGGCGTGACGGGTATTCCAGCGTTGTTGGCAACCCAACGGGTGTTGCGCGATCGCAAGAAGGCCGTGCTTTCCGGCAAGCTGCGCCGAAACAAGGAGTAAGCGATGTCTCTGGGCCACCCCCCGATCGATCGCGTCGGACTCGAAGCTGTGTTGGAACCCAACAGCACGGGCCGCATGCTGCCCCGTGACGCGTACACATCCGCTGAGGTGCTCGCGTGGGAACGCGAGCACCTGTTCGCGAGATCGTGGGTCTGCGCGGGGCGCTCGTCGCTCGTACCCGACGTCGGTTCGCGCGTCGCGGTCGACGTCGCGGGCGAACCGGTGTTGCTCGTTCGTGACGAGTCGGTGGTGCGCGGGTTCTTCAACGTGTGCCGTCACCGCGGGCATGAGTTGCTCGCGTGCGGAGCGTCGGCCAAGCGGGGCGCGATCAACTGCCCGTATCACGCCTGGACGTACTCGCTCGATGGCGCGCTCACCCGCACGCCTCGCTATGAGGCTCCGCAAGATTTCGACAGGTCGGAGCACGCGCTGGTTCCGGTGCGCGTCGAGGTGTACGAAGGTTGGGTATTCGTCAACGTGTCGGGCGATGCGGTGTCGATCGACGAGCATCTCGGAGCGTTTGGCGAGGTGCTGGGTCGCTATGAGCCCGGTCGACTCGTGGTCGGTGCGACGCACGAATATCGCAGCCCCGCGAACTGGAAGTTGCCGATCGAGAACTATCACGAGTGCTACCACTGCTCGGCCATTCATCCTGAGCTGTGCACCGTTTCACCGCCTGAAAGCGGCGACAACATCAAAGCCGCTGGAATGTGGGCGGGCGGGACGATGGTGCTCGACGACCATGCGGTGACGATGTCGCTCGACGGGCGGAGCGGCGGCGTGATGCTCCCGGGATTGAACGACTCGCAACTCCGCGAGGTGATCTACATCGGGCTCTACCCGAACATGTTGATCTCGTTGCATCCCGACTATGTCATGACGCATCGCATCGAGCCGGTCAGTGCCACCGAGACGTGGGTCGAATGCCAGTGGCTCTTCGATCCGGTGGCCGTGGCCCGGCCCGACTTCGACCCGAGCTACGCGGTCGACTTCTGGGACATCACGAACCGCCAAGACTGGGCCGCGTGCGAAGGCGTCCAGCGCGGTTTGGCTTCGCGCGGATTCCGACCGGGGCCGTTCGGACAGAACGAAGACGCAGTGTGTGAATGGGTGCAGTGGGTCGCGCGCTGCTACCTCGCGGGCGAACTCCAACCCGCCGCGTCCTGAGGTTCGACCAGCTCGATGTCGGGAGTCCCCGCGGGTGTCGACGACTCGCAAACGTGCCAGACGACCGAAAACGTTGCCATCGGACCCGATGTCCGATACCCTTACTGACTGATGAGTCAGTAGGTTTCTGCTGGCCCGTCAGTCAGTACCAGTGCGCCGAGGTCGGCGCCATCCCGGTCGCAGGGACGCGACTGGGACGGCGGCGTCCAGAGCAAGCAACGACGCACCGACTCGGTTCACCGAACACGGGCGAACTGGGCACGACCGCCGGCACCTCGCCGAGGGAGCGCACGCCGCTCCCGGAAGCGCCAGCCGGTTGTGAGTACGGCCTGACAGGTGAGTATCGGAAACCGCGGGATGGTCCGGGCTGAAAGGGCTCGGCCGAATGCGAAAGAAGGTGGCCTTCATGGCCCTCATGAGCCCGCCGCCCTTGGATGATTGGGCGGCACTGGACGGGCTGATCGAGCAACAAGAACGGTTGCTCGTCGAGCGGATTCCTCGCAGCCTCGCGTTACGCGCCGAGGCGAGGGAGGTGTTACCAGGTGGCGTCGCGAGCAACTGGCAGGACGCGCCACCGCAAGCGGTGTGGTTGAGCCACGGGAATGGTTCCCACGTCTTCGATGTCGACGGCACTGAGTACGTCGATCTCCATGCTGGATTCGGCGCGATGTTGTGCGGGCACGGACACCCTGCGATCGTCGATGCGGTGTCCGAGCAGGTGCGCCGGGGCACCCACTTCGCGCAACCGACGGCCGGGCTGATCGATGTCGCTTCGGCACTCCGCGAGCGATTCGATTTGCCGAAGTGGCGGTTTTGCAACAGCGGTACCGAAGCGACCATGGAGGCGATCCATCTGGTGCGGGCCGCGACGGGTCGGTCGCGCATCATCAAGGTCGAGGGCAGCTATCACGGTCACCACGACCACACACAAGTATCGGTCTATCCCGAAGCAGGTCACACGGGTCCCCCGTGGCGCCCCCTGACCGTGCGCGAGCACCGAGGGGTTCCCTTGGAGGTCGCGCGACTCGTCAGTGTCGTGCCCTTTGGCGATCTCGCCGCGGTCGAACGAGTGCTGCTCGAATATCCCGACGAGATCGCGGGCATGATCATCGAACCGATCATGATGAACATCGGGATCATCACACCGCCAGATGGTTACCTCGCGGGTTTGCGCGAACTGCTCCACCGACACGGCGCCTGCTTGATCTTCGACGAAGTGAAAACGGGCCTCGCGGTTGCGCCAGGCGGCGCGATCGAACTGTTCGGCGTGACCCCTGACGTCGTGTGTCTCGCCAAAGCGATCGGTGGCGGGCTTCCCTGCGGAGCAATCGGGGGCACGAACGACCTGTTCGGCTTTATCGCCGATGGCACCTACGAGCAGGTCGGAACGTTCAACGGCAACCCTCTGACGCTCGCCGCGTCGCGCGCGACCTTGCGCGACGTCCTCACGGATGACGCGTATCGCCATTTCGATCGGTTGCGTTCGGTCATGGTCGATGGGGCGTCGCAGGTTCTCGCTCGTTTTGAGCTTCCGGGCTACGTCCAGGCGTACGGCGCGAAGGGCTGCATCGTTTTTCACGACGAACTGCTCCGTAGCTACCGCGATTTCTTGGCCTACGACGGGCGGTTCGGGCACGGGAACTGGCTGTTCCAACACAACGGCGGGGTGTTCTTGCCGCCGTGGGGAAAGATGGAGCAGTGGACGCTGTCCGTGCAGCACACCGAGATCGACGTCGCCCGTTTCGTCGCCAATTTCGAGGTGTTCGCCGCCGCCGTGCGCCGTAGCGCCGTTCGCGCCTGAGCGTCGACGGATCGGCCGAGGGTCATCAACCGCGCCGCCTGGCGACCGATAGGGTCGGAGAGCCCGCACAGACCGCAACGGGTGAGTGCTTCGTGACGAAGGTGGCTTACCGATGACCGAGGTGTTCGATCCCGGGGTAGCGCTGTTCTCATTCGAGGCAGCGGCCGACCCTCAACCTGTCTACGAACGGTTGCGGACGCAGTGCCCGGTTGCGCCGGCGAGCGGCTTCATGGGTGATGGGACGACGTGGTACATCTCTCGCTACGAAGATGTGATCTGGGCGATGCGCCACCCCGAGATCTTCTCGTCGGGCGCCGAGGCGGTCTCGGTTGGGAATGAACACCCGCTGATCCCGCTCCAAGTCGATCCCCCCGAGCACGCGCACTTTCGTCGGATCCTCGACCCTGAGTTCTCCCCACGGAAGATGGCCGACCTCGAACCCGACGTGCGCGCGCTCGCCCGCGAACTCGTCGAGCGGATCGTCGACCGTGGCCGCTGCGACTTCCACACCGACTTTGCGACGCCGCTGCCGAGCACGGTGTTTCTTCGCTTGCTCGGATTGCCGATGTCGGATGTGGAGCAGTTCATGGAGTGGCGCGACGCCACCGTTCGCCCCGCGGGGTCCACGCCCGAAGAGCAGCACGCGGCGCGCGAAGCAGCCGGGGCAGCAATCACGCGTTACTTCGAAGCCGGGATCGACGCGAAGATCGCGAATCCGGGCGACGACTTGCTCACTCGGATCGCGCACGGTTCGGTGAACGGCCGCTCGTTGACTCGGGCCGAGCAGCTTGGCATCTGTCACCTGCAACTGCTTGCCGGTCTCGACACCGTCACCGCGACGCTCGACTGCATGGTCGCGTACCTCGCGGCGCACCCCGAGCGGCGGAGGGTGGTCGTCGAGCAGCCCGAACGTATCGACTCGATCATCGAGGAGTTGCTGCGCACCGAAACTCCAGTGCAGATCGTGCCGCGCATCTTGAAGCAAGACGTGGAGCTGCGCGGGCAAAGCATGCGCGCGGGCGATCACGTGGTGTTCGTACTCGGAGCCGCGAACACCGACGACACCGAATTCGACGCGGCGGCTGATGTTTCGTTCGACCGTGCGGCCAACCGACATCTGGCGTTCGGTGGCGGGCCGCACCGCTGCCTTGGATCCCATCTCGCCCGCATGGAGCTTCGGGTCGCGCTCGAAGAGTTCCATCGTCGCGTCCCGGAGTATTCGATCGACCCGGAAGCGACGATTCTCTACTCGCCGGGGATTCGCCAGGCTGATCATCTCCCGCTGATCTTCGGCTGATCGGCCGGATCACAGCGCGACGAGCACAGGCCTGAGGATCACGGGCCCGACGATCACAGGCCGACGAGCTCCAGGCTCACGCGCCAGAGCCGCTCGCTCGCGCTCCGGTCGAGCGCGACGGAGCCGAGGTCGCTGATCTGGTGTTGGTGGTCGTCGAAATACGCGCCCGTGGTATCGCTGAGGAGCGGATCCGAAGCGACGGCGACGCTGGTGCGTGCGCCTTCGTCCGCGCTGAGCGGCGTGCCCAACGCTCCCAGATCGATGTTCCCGATGGTGCCCGAGGTTTCGAGTTGCGCGGGCTTGGGCTTCCCACCTTCTTCGGGCCGTCGGTATCCGAGCTCGGTGTCGACGAATCCGGGGTGGAGGGCGTTGACCGTCACGTGTCGATCAGCGAGCCGGTCGGCGAGCTCCCAGGTGAAGTACAGGTTCGCGAGTTTGCTCGCGCCGTAGGCGGCCCAGCCGTCGTACTCGCGGCGGTTCCACTGAAGATCGTCGAAGTCGAGCCCGTGACGTGCCATCGCGTAGCCCGCACTGCTGACGTTGACGACGCGCTCGGTGATGCGATCGCTCAGCAGGCTTGTGAGGAGCGCGTGACCGAGGTGATTCACGCCAATCTGTCGTTCGAATCCATCGGCCGTTTCTCGGCGTCGACGACCAAGCACCGCGACGCCGGCGTTGTTCACCAAGACGTCGATCGGTTGCAGAGCAGCTCGAATCGTCGCGGCGGCCTGCCGGATGTGTGCGAGCGAGGCGAGATCGAGTTCGACGACGTTGACCGCCGTGCCGGTCGACGCTTCGATGTCTCGCTGGGCGAGCGCGGCGCGAGTCGCATCGCGACACGCGATCGTGACGTGCGCGCCAAGCGCAGCGAGTTGCCTGGCCGTTGCCCGACCGATGCCCGCATTGCCCCCGGTAATCAGAACGTGGCGGTCGGTGATCCAATTCATGGCCCGAGCGTTCGCTGGAGGAATTGCCCCGCGAGGCGCACGGCTTCGCCGGGGATGTCGACGTGGCCGCCTTCGTACACGAACATGCGCTTCGGTCCCGGAATCAACTCGAACGCTCGCAGGGCTTCGGCGAACGGAAACGACTCGTCGCGCGTCATGCTGATCATCAGTACTTCACGATCGCCGAGCGCGCGCAGGCCGGCTTCGATCAAATCGTTGGCGCCCTCGACCCTCCCAGGCCCGACGAAGCCGCCCAAGGCGAGCACGACGGGGCCGACGAAAGGCATGTCCTGCAGGATCGACGCGCCAAAGATCGAGCCCATCGAGAAACCGACGTACGCGGTGCGGTCGTCGATGCGGGGATCGGCGGCGCGTGCCGCGCGGGCTGCGGCCGTCCATTCATCCGCCAACTGATGGTGCACCGCCGCGTCGGCCATGTTGCGTTCGACGCCTGCGAGGTAGTCCGCGTCCGAGTCCGGTCGGCGCTCGCCGTGTCCGGGGCAGTCGATGACCAGGACCGCCGACGGCAGATTGCGCGCGAACGAGCGACACAGGACTTGCATCATTGCATCGTCCTTACTCGTGTGGGCGCCATGGCCGAGCAAAACCAGCGGCAGCGGGTCACTGCCCGCCGGCGCGAACAGCAGCGCCGGAACGTCGTTGACCTCGAGACGAACGGGTTCGATGGACGGCATGGGCAGATCCGATCACATCGGGCCTGCGGGTGTCGACAACGCACCTGGCGGTGCGGCACGATGCGGTCATGACGACGACCGCTCCCTACGCATCCGGACGGGTGTTCCGCGACGCCGACAGCCACCTGATGGAGACGCACGGTTGGTTGGAGCCCTACGCGGACCCAGCCATTCGTGATCGAATTCGCCCGCTCCATCTCGGCGGCGCCGGGGCGGTCGCGGGCGAAGCGGTCGACGAAGCGACGCGCCGCGCCGCCGATGAAGCCCGGATTGCGGCGCTCGAAGCAGACATCATGCGGGACAAGGGCTGGTCGGCGCTCGGTGCCACGGACAAGGCCGAACGCAGCCGAGCGCTCGATCGACTCGGGTTCGAGTCGCAGCTCGTGTTTGCGACGTTCGCCGCAACGCAGTTCGTGTCGAACGACCTCGAGTTGCTGTACGGCGGTACGCGCGCGCTGAACCGAGCGATGGTCGACTTCTGTAGCGAGGACCCGCGATTGCTGCCCGTCGGTTTCGTGCCGCTCGTCGACCCGCGACGCGCCGCGGTCGAGGTCGAGTACGCGCTCGAACTCGGCGTCGCGACGATCCAAGTCCCTTCGACTCCCGGACGTGATTTCTCGCCGACGCACCCCGACTACGACGGCGTCTGGGCGCGACTGCAAGAGGCCGATCGGCCGTTCATGCTGCACATCGGTGGTGGTGGCCGTGGCCTGCATCGCAAGTACCACGAGAACGGCATGGCGAAGCCGACGGACTTCCTCGGCGGCGGCGAGAACATCCGAGCCAAGGACTACATGGTGATCGGGCAATCGCCCGAGAACTTCCTGTCCTGCATGATCCTCGACGGGATGTTCGATCGCTATCCCGGACTGCGCGGCGGTTGCATCGAACAGGGCGCGCTCTGGGTGGTGCCGTGGCTCCAGCGTTTGGACCTCGCCATGACCTTCGCGAAGACCGAACCGATCCTGCAGTCATTGTCGATGAAGCCGAGCGAGTTCGTGCACGGGCGTCTCTGGTTCACGCCTTTCCCGAACGAACCGGTCGGTTGGATGATCGAACAAGGCGGTGACGACCTGTTTCTCTTCTCGTCCGATTATCCCCACCCGGAAGGGACACGCGACCCAATCGCGCGATTCGAAGCCACCATGGCCGACGTTTCTGCCGGAGCGCGTGATCGCTTCTACGAACGCAACTTCGACGCGATGATGGGAAGCTGACCCAGGCGGAGCCCGATCGCGTGGCTGGGGTCGTTCAGGCGAGCTGGGTCCACACGTTGCCGCCCCGACAGAACCAGAGTCGCTTCGAGGAGTCGACGAACAGATCGCCGGCCTTGCCGGCGGCGGGGTGATTGCCGGCCGCGGGCACGAGACGGACCTGCGCCTTGGCCCCGGCGAAGTGGCCGCCCCGGCCGGAGGTGCTCGCACCCCACACGCCGACGCCGGTCGAGGAGTTGACGCCCTGGATCGCAGGGCCGGTCGTCGAGTTCATTCCCCGCACCCCGGGGGCGTCCGTCGCACTGGTCCCCAACACGCCGATGCCAGTGCCGTAGCTGAAACCGACGACTCCGGCACCGCTTCCCGCCGTTTGGCCGATCACGCCGGACGTGTTTCCGGCGGCGTTGGTCTGCACGAACACCGCGCCAGCGCCGTTGCCGTTGTGCGTGCCGGCAACCGCGGCGTTCGCTGAGACTGCGTTGAAAACGGTGCCGATGATCGCATGGCCGGTGCCAACCGTGTGGCCCACGACGCCGTGAGCGGGATTGGCCGCGTCGGTGACCTCGCCACGGAGCCCCGTACCGTTGGTGCCACTGTTCGTGCCCGTGAAGGTGGCACTCCCTGCGGACGAGGTCAGTTGGGTCCCGCTGTTGTCGGCGTCGTTCACGAGGCCGAACTGGAGATTGCCGGTCGCGGCGGCCGCGGGCTCGCTCCGTAGCAGGGCGACGCCTGCGATCGCGGCACCCCCCGCAAGGAGCGAGCGGCGCCGGAGCCGTGCCGCCAACGGGTCGGATTCGAGTTCGTCTCGTTCGCGCATTTGCGGATGTTCGACCGGCCGCGGCTGGATCTGGAGGGGTGATTCGCGGCGGCTACTCCGACGTCGCGGACGACACGACCCGGTCGAGGATCTCCAACACGGTGTCGGCCTCGCCGGGTGTCATGACGAGTGGTGGGCACAGCCGGATCGACGATTTGCCGCAGGTGAGCACGAGGAGCCCCTCTCGATAGCAGTCTTGCTCGACTCGTTCCGCGAGATCGTGATCGATCAGCTCGACGCCGATCATCAGGCCGCGGCCGCGTACGTCGACGATCGTGTCGTGGCGTTCGGCCATCGCTCGGGCACCCTGCAACAGCCGCTCGCCGACCTCGGCCGTGTTGGACATGAGCTCGGATTCGACGAGGTCGAGCGTCGCGAGCGCAGCCGCGCACGCGACGGGGTTCCCACCGAACGTGCTGCCATGTTGGCCGGGTCCCCAGGTCATGAGACCCTCCCGAGCAATCAACGCGCTGAGCGGGAGCCCGCTCGCAAGGCCTTTGCCGGCGAGGATGATGTCGGGGTCGACACCTTCGTGTTCGATGGCCCACATCTGTCCGGTGCGACCCACACCGGATTGCACTTCGTCAGCAATCAACACGATGCCGTGGGCGTCGCAGATGCGCCGAAGCGCGGGCCAGAAGTGGGCGGGCGGAACGACGTAGCCACCCTCACCCTGAATCGGCTCGGCGATGATCGCGGCGACGTCGTCGGGCGCGCACACGTGCTCGAACAACACCTCTTCGATGTAGTCGGCGTCGCCGTAGGGCGCGTGGAACACGCCCGGCGTCAGGGGACCGAAGCCGCCGCGGTACTTGCTCTTGCTCGCCGTCAGACTGAGCGATCCGAGGGAGCGACCGTGAAATGCTCCGAAGAACGCGATGACGTTGTGGCGCTTGGTCGTGTAGCGCGCCAACTTGATGGCGGCTTCGACCGCCTCGGTGCCGCTGTTTGCAAGGAACACTTTGGCGGCACCCATGCCGTCCGGCGCGGTTGCGACGAGGCGTTCGCAGAGCTGGGAGTAGATCGGGAGATACCAATCGCTCGAGCAGTAATGCAGCAGCCGTTCGCTTTGCGTTCGGATCGCCTCGACGACAACGGGATGGCAGTGCCCAGTGCTGTTGACTGCGATCCCGGCGTTGGCATCGAGGAACCGATTGCCGTCGACGTCCTCGATGACGCAGCCCGATGCCCGAGCCGGAACGAGCGGATAGACCCGCCCCATTGAGGGGCTCGCGACGAGGGTGTCGCGAGCGATGGCCGCCTTCGCCCGCGGCCCGGGGAGGTCGGTGACGAGATGCGGCGTCGGCAGTTGTGCAAGGTCGCGTTCGGGGAGGGGGGTCACGGCGCTCATGTTGTCGGTCTCTTCTTTCACGTCTGTCTGGTTATTCCACGACCGTGCGCGACTGTTCACGCAGGTATTGCGGCACGTAATAGGGCCCGCCCCCGGCCTTGCCGCCGGTTCCGGACCCCTTCCATCCCCCGAACGGCTGAACGCCCGGCCACGCACCCGTGGTCGCACCCGCCCGACGGTTGACGTACACGACTCCTGCTTCGATCGATCGCAAGAACTCGTCGATCTCGGTGTCGACAGTCGAGAAGAACCCAGCAGTGAGGCCGAGCACCGTGTCGTTCGCCAGATCGAACGCCTCGGCCAACGAGTCGACCGCCATCACCGCGATGAACGGCGCGAACAGCTCTTCGCGCCACAGGGTGCTCGTCGTCGGAACGTCGACAATGGTCGGTGCGACGAAGTTGCCGGCCGCAAGTGGTCCGTCGGTGAGGCGACGGCCCCCGGTGAGGACGCGTCCTTCGCGTGCAGCTTGTTCCACCGCTCGTTCGTATCGTCCGACTGCGGTCTCGTCGATGATCGGACCCATCCAGGTCTCGCGGTCGAGCGGGTCTCCGATCGCGATCGATTCGGCGCGTGCGACGAGCGCCGCCACGAACGCGTCGTAGACCTCGCGTTCGATGTACGCGCGCGATGCGGCCGAGCACTTTTGTCCAGTGAGTCCGAACGCCGAGCGCATCGTGCCTTCCACGGCGACGTCGAGATCGGCGTGACGGCTCACGATCACCGGGTTCTTGCCGCCCATCTCGCAGATCGCAGGTTTGGGGTACGCGCCGTTGAAGGCGCGATGGATCTCCATCCCGACGTCGTAACTACCGGTGAAGGTGATGCCGTCGACGCGAGCGTGCTGGACGAGCGCGCGGCCAACGGTCTCACCCGGTCCGAACACGACGTGGAGGGCATCGCTCGGTACGCCGGCGTCCCAAAACGCCTTGGCCATGTGCAAGCTGGTCAGTCCGCCGATTTCGCTCGGTTTGAGGATCACGGTGTTACCCGCGGCCAGCGCGGCGCCCATCGGACCGCCCGAAAGCGCGGCGGGGAAGTTGAACGGCGAGATGACCGCCCACACGCCGTAGGGGCGCAAGACGTCGCTGGTGTTCTCCGCTGGGTTCAAGCGTCCCATCGGTTGCGCGAAACCATCGTGTTCGCGCAGTTGGTGGGTGTAGTAGCGAATGAGGTCTGCGGTCTCCTCGACGTCACCGAGGGCCTCGAGTCGGTTCTTGCCGACCTCGATGGTCAACAACGCAGACAACTCGTTGCGGCGTTCACTGATCAGGTCGGCAGCCCGATCGCAGATGTCGCATCGTTCCTGCCACGAACGATTGGCCCAGGCGCGGCGCGCAGCACGGGCGGAAGTCACGGCGGCGTCGACATCGACCTCGTTGGCAGTGGCGAACGTCGCGACGGTGACATTGCGGTCGGTGGGGCTGACGGTGGTGAAGTCGTCGCCGTGGTCGGTCCCGGTGCCGTTGATCACGCTCGGGTGACGTTCGCCGAGCATCGAGCGCGCGATGTCGATACCGCGATCGAATGCCGCGTGGAGTTCGTCGTTGTCGGCACTCAGGGTGGCGTAGGTGACTCGGAAGGCCATGTCCAAACCTCCGGTTACTTGATCGGCCAGCGCGGGCTGGTCGTTCGGGGTGGAAACAATCGGGCACGAACGTGCAACAAGCGAGGTCGGCCGGCCGTGAGCGCCCGGACGAGTGCGGCTTCGTAATCGTCTGCAACGCCGTCGACGAACTCGCCGTCGATGCCGAAGCCCTTCGCGACGGTCACGAAGTCGACCGGCTCGAGTTCGCAACCAACGTGTGCTTCGTGAGGGTGTCGGAGCATTCCGTAGCCGCCGTCATCGACGACGACGATGGTGAGCGGGAGCTGTTCTTGGGCCACGGTGGCAAGTTCGCCGATTGCGAACAACATGCCGCCGTCGCCCATGAAGGTCGCGCTCGGAATGCCCGCGGCCGCGGCGCCGATACTGGCAGGGAATGCCCACCCGAGTGTGCCCCAGCCCATCGGGTAGTGCAATCCGCGCGTGCGATGCACCGCGAGGTGTCCGGCGAGCCAGTAGCCCGCGACGCACATGTCGGCAAACACCATCGGGTCGTCATTCGACTGGAGTGCACGTTCGGTGTGTTCGAGGAAATCGATGCTCTCGGTGGTGTTCGGATCGGCGCGTAACTCGTCGCGGAGTTCCTCGCTGAGCGCCGCGAGATCATCGAACCAGGGCTGGTGAGCGGCGAGGGACTTCGTCCAATCGTCGATGCGGATGGCGTCGACGATCATCACCTCGTCGATCGCGTAGTTCTTCGTCGCGTCGATGGGGTCGAGGTTGATGGCGATGCGGGGACTCGGAAGCGGCAGACGCCACGCCATGGTGTTCATCGCATCGAGGTCGGAACCGATGACGATGGTGCAGTCGGCCTGCCCGATCAGATCGGTGACCTGCGGTTCGTGCGGCGGTGCCGGCACCAGGTGCGGGTGTCCTGCGGGCAACACGCCTCGTGCCGAATAGGTGGTGATCACCGGCGCGCCGATACGTCGAGCGAGCGCGTCGACCTGCGAACCCGCATGCTTCGCGCCGCCGCCGACCCAGATGAGCGGCCGTTCGCCGATTTCGAACTCGGCGCTGAGGCTTCGAACGCCGCGGTCGTCGCCGACGTCGGGGTGATTCGAGGTCGGTGCCGCCTCGCGGACCAGCCAATCGGTCGGAACCTCGAAGTACGCCGGTCCGTGAACTGGTGTGCGCGCTGCGGTGATGGCGTTCGCGAGATCGCGGGTTTGCACCTTCGTCACCGGCGCGAACAAACCCGCCTGGTCGGTGCATTCGTGCAGCACGCCTTTGTACGCGCCATCGACCCGTTGCGTACTCGGGATGTCGGTTGCGATGACGACCATCGGGCTCTTGCTGGCCCAGGCCTCGCCAACGGCGCCGAGGGTGTTGGCCGCGCCCGGTCCGGTCGTGACGAGCGCGACGCCGAGGTTGCCGGTCGCGCGGGCGTAGCCATCTGCCGCGTACGCGCAACCCTGTTCGTGACGGCTCCCGACGATCCGAATTCCAGCGGCCTCGAACGCCGGCCACAACGCCATGTTGTGCACGCCCGGCAATCCGAACGCGATCTCGACACCCGCTCGCCGCAACGTCGTTGCGATCGCCTCCGCCCCGTTCGTCACGCCACCCCCCGACCAGCATGCGTCACGAACGATCGGTATCCGACGTTGCCGGACGCAAGTTCGGTGGGCGGGCGGGTCATGTGAGGGACTCGCGGTTGTCGATCTGGGCCTTTTGAAGACGGCCGCTGTAATCGATATAAACCGACTTCGTCTCGCTGAACTGTTCGAGGCCGCGGGTGCCGGCCTCTCGGTAGCCGTTGCCGGTGTGCTTGTTCCCTCCGAACGGTAGGTGGATCTCGGCTCCGATCGTCGGTGCGTTCACGTAGACGATTCCGGTATCGAGGCGGTGCACGGCCTGCATCGCTCGGTTGACGTCGCGCGTGTAGATCGCCGAGCTCAGGCCGTACTCGCAATCGTTGACCGTGTCGATCGCCTCGTCGAACTCGCCGACCTCGAGCACTGCAAGCACCGGGCCGAACACTTCATTGCGGGCGATGTAGCTGTCGCGGTGTGCGCCTCGCAAGATCGTCGGGGTGTAGAACGAACCGCCTTCGCAGCCGGTCGGCGCGACGATCTCGCCGCCGAGCACCAGCTGGTTGCCTTCACCGACGGCTCGCTCGACCATGGCGTGAATTCGCTGGGCTGACTCGGCCGTGATCACGGGTCCGACATCGGTCGTCGCGTCCATGGGGTCGCCCACTCGCAACCCCGCAGCGCGGGCGGCGATCCGGTCGACCAATTCGTCGGCGACCGCTCGGTGCGCGACGAGACGCGAGGTGCTGGTGCAACGCTGACCAGCCGTGCCGAACGCGCCGAACAACGCGCCGTCGACGACGAGGTCGAGGTCGGCGTCGTCCATCACGATCATGGCGTTCTTGCCGCCGAGTTCGAGGCTCACGAGTTTGGGGCCGACTTCCATTGCGGCAGCCGCAACGCGGCGGCCAGTCGGTACCGAACCGGTGAACGACACCGCGCGCACTCCCGGGTGCGTCGTGATCGCAGCTCCCACGTCGCCGAATCCGTGGACGACGTTCACGAGGCCGTCGGGAACGCCAGCGTCGACGCAAGCCCGAACGAACGCGTCGCAGCACGCCGGCGCAAGTTCGGAAGGTTTGATCACGACTCCGTTTCCGGCGAGCAGCGCAGGAAAGATCTTCCACGAAGGGATCGCCACCGGGAAGTTCCATGGTGTGATCATCCCGACGACGCCCACCGGGTGGCGCGTCGTGAATCCGAACTTGTCCGGCATCTCACACGGGTGGGTTGTTCCCCACGCAGCGCGTCCTTGGCCGGCGATGAAGCCGGCCATGTCGACCGCTTCCTGCACATCGCCGCCCGCCTCGACGAGGATCTTGCCGGCCTCGAGCGTCACGAGTCGGGCGAGGTCGGCCTTGTGTTCGGCGAGGACGTCGCCGATGCGTCCGATGATCTCGGCCCGCGCGGGGACCGGAACCCGAGCCCAGGCCAACTGGGCCGCGGCGGCGCGGGCCACCGCGGCGTCGACCTGCGCGGCGTCGGCGAGGTCGAGGATTGCGACGACGTCAGCGGGGCGGGCGGGGTTGCGGCTCTCGAAGCTCGGCACCGTTCGGGACTCCTCGGTTACGCGCCGACCAACCCGGGAACGGGTGGCAACCCGGGAAAGCGGCTGGGATCATCTATTCCATCGGCGCAATTCAGTGTAACATTCATTCCAATGACTGTGGTCCGGTCCATCCATGAGCTCGTGACCGATGCCGCCCCCCGGCTCACCGCGGGCGAGCGCAGAGTCGCCGAGGCGGTGCTCGACGACCCCAAGTTCGTCGCGTTCGGTACGGTCGCCCAACTCGCCGGCCGCGCAGGGTCGTCAGGCCCGACCGTGATGCGGTTTGCCGCCAAGTTGGGCTTCGAAGGCTTTGTCGACCTCCAGACGGCGGTTCAAGAAGAAATCGCCGATCAATTGCGACCCGCGACCCAACGCATTCGCGAACGTCAGCCCTCCGATGTCGTCGGGCGTGCGCTCCAAGCAGACCTCGACAACGTTCGCCGGACGATCGACGACATCGACCCCGCCGAGCTGCAGGCCACGATCGAGATGCTCGCGGACCGGCGACACAAGGTCTTCGTGTTGGCCAGCGAGATCAGCGGCGCGATCGGGCTGGCGCTCGCGACGCAGCTCGACCAGCTGCGCGAGGGAGTATCGACAATCGGCGGGTCGCCGCTCGAAGTCGCGCGTGACCTCGTCCGCGTCGAAGCCGACGACATCGTCGTGGTGATGGATGTTCGCCGTTACGAACGATGGTTGCTCGAAGCGCTCGAACGCGCGCACGAGCGCGGCGCCCGAGTCATTGCTCTGACCGACTCGAGACTTTCACCATTGGCAACTCGCGCGAAGCACACCTTCGTGTTGCATGCTCGCGGGGTCGGTCCGTTCGACAGCTCTGTCGGCGCCGCAACACTGGTGCATGCCATCACCGCTGCGCTCGCCGCCCGCCTTCGCCGCAGCGCCACCGGACGACTCGACGCGATCGAGTCCGCCTGGAACGACGACAACCACCTCGTCGACGGCTGAACCGGTTCTATCGACGCACCCGAATTTCGGCGCGGGCAACGCCGGCGCGAGGGTGGCGAGCCTCGACGCGCAGCGTGACTTCCGGCTCGGCCTCGACGAGCCACTCGGCGATCGCTCGATCGGGAGTTCCGTCGGTGGTCGAACCGAAATCGTCGACCATGGTCGTCGCTCGCGACCGGCCTGCGAGCTGGCCCAACTCGATCAGCGCGTGACCGCGCAGCAGCCGCGCACCCTCTGGCAGCGCGATCTCGGCGAGCACCTCGCCGACGATCTTGCGGTCGATCGCGCGCTGGGTCACGTTCGTGGGCAACCAGCCGTCGTTCTCGACCGCCACGCGTACTCGCCAGCATCGCTCGCCCACCGGCTCGACGCGCGACTCGCGTACCACGAGACGCGGCGCGCTGAGCGCGCCGAAAATTTCCCATTCGGTGTGCGGGGCGACTTCGGCTTCGAGGAGGTGATCGGGTGGGTTGGTCCAGAACCGGAACCAGTTCCAACCGCCGATCTCGACCCGACCCAGCTGTGGGTGATCGAACGGGTACCAATCGACGAACCCGGAGCCGTCGAGTTGTTCGTCACTGAAACGCAGCAGGGCGAGGTCGTCGTCGATCGGATGTTCAGCGAACCAGTTGATGAAGTGGAATTCGGTGATGCCAGCCTTCGGTAAGGGATTCCAGAATTCGGTCGTCCAGGCAAAGACTCCGAGGTGGTCGTATGCCCAACTGTCTTCACCGCCGGTGATCACATCCTTCGGGTCATACCGAAAGTCGTGGTACACGCTGACATGCCGGTACCCGGTGAGCTCAGTGCCTTTCGCACCCAGGACCCCGTAGCGCTTCAGATCCGCGGTCGGCATGTCATCGTCGGGTCGATCGTCGAACGGTCGCAGAATCGCCGCGCTGAACGTGTGATGGCAGTAGTAGAGGCAGATGTTCGGACGTGCAATCACTGCGTCCGCGACCGTTCGCGTCTCCGGCTCGCTGAGGGGCGCAGGACCGGCTCCGGCCTGTTCGCCGTGGACGCGCCATCGCGCAGGAAACTGTCGGTTGAGGTCGAGCGAGCGACGTTCGGGTGCGATCGGAATCGTCATGCCATCGTGGTCGCGGATCTCTCCTTCCAAGAGCAGGCGGTAGTACGGACCGTTGCCGAAATCGTCGGGTGCGCGAGCGACAAGCAATCGCGCATCTCGCTCGCTTGCGACCCACGGTCCGTTCGGATCCTCGACGCGCATCGACAGGATGCGGCCGTCGCCGTCGACATCGCCCTCGACGAGGCCCGGCGCGTCGTCGGTACGAGGCCAACGGCGCGTCGAACTACGCAGGTAGGTGGGCGAATCGGCGAGTGCGAGTTCAGCCCCGTCGGGATTGATGCGCGGCACGACATAAAAGGTGCGGGTGTCGAGTGCGTGGGTGACTTTCGGGTCGGCGCCGTGGCGTGTCACCAGCGCATGGACCAAGTGGAGCGCCGCCACCGCGCCGGTGTGTTCGACCGAGTGGATGTTCGCACCGACCCAGATCGCCGGTTTGTCGGTGTGGGGTCCGGTCGCGGAGTTGGTGATGGTCGCCAGCCAGATATCGCGACCCTCGAACGACTGGCCGATCGACTCGATCGAACAGAGGTCGGGACGCAGTGCCGCGAGATCGCGGAGCGCCGAGGTGAGTTCGGCGTAGTCGTAGAGGTGGTCGAACGTGATCGGCACGAATTGCGACGCTAACGCGCCACAGTGGGAACAGGCTCGAGTCAGTTTCGACTCGTCGGGATGAATTCCCCAATCGGTAGCCTGCCGCACATGACTGGCGACATGAAACCCCGATCCCGCGATGTCACCGACGGCAACGAGCGTGCCCCGGCGAGGGCGATGCTTCGCGCCGTCGGCATGACCGACGACGACTGGGGCAAGGCGCAGGTCGGGGTCGCGTCGAGTTGGAACGAAGTGACTCCGTGCAACCTTCCGCTCGACCGACTCGCCAAGCGGGCGAAGCAGGGCGTGAAGGACGGGGGAGGATTTCCACTCGAGTTCGTCACCATCGCGGTGAGTGATGGCATCTCGATGGGCCACGAGGGGATGCGCGCGTCGCTGGTGAGCCGCGAGATCATCGTCGATTCGGTCGAGTGCGTGATGCACGCCGAGCGCTTCGATGCGCTGGTGACCTTCGCCGGTTGCGACAAGAGCTTGCCCGGCATGTTGATGGCCGCGGCGCGCCTCAATTTGCCGAGCGTGTTCTTGTACGGCGGTTCGATTCTCCCCGGACAGCACAACGGCGAGGCGCTCGACATCGTCAGCGTGTTCGAAGCGGTCGGCGCGTGCGCAGCGGGCACACTCAGTGTCAACGAACTCGGCGAGATCGAAAAGCGCGCGTGCCCGACGGAAGGCAGCTGCGCGGGGATGTTCACTGCGAACACCATGGCGAGTGTCGGCGAAGCGTTGGGCATGTCTCTTCCGGGATCGGCGAGCCCTCCTGCCGTCGACCGCCGGCGCGACGACTTCGCCTACGAGTCGGGCCGCGCGGTGATGAACCTGTTGGCGATGGACCTGCGACCGCGCCAGATCATGACCAAGCAAGCGTTCGAGAACGCGATCGCGGTGGTCATGGCTCTGGGTGGCTCGACCAATGCGGTGTTGCACTTGCTGGCCATTGCTCACGAGGCGCGAGTCGCCCTCGAACTCGACGACTTCAACCGCATTGGCGCGAAGGTTCCGCACATCGCGGACACCAAGCCGCATGGCAAGTATCACATGACTGACATCGATCGCATCGGTGGCGTGCCGGTCGTGATGCAGATGTTGCTCGAGGCTGGTCTGCTGCACGGCGATGTACCGACCGTCACCGGAAAGACGATGGCCGAGAACCTCGCCGAGATTTCCCCGCCGCCGGCAGACGGCGACGTCGTGCACCCACTCGGCAAGCCGATTCACGAGCAGGGTGGCATCGCCATCTTGCGCGGATCGCTCGCTCCCAACGGCGCGGTAGTCAAGGTCGCCGGTTTGGACGACCTGCGCTTCGACGGTTCGGCGAGAGTGTTCGATGGTGAGGCCGCAGCGATGGACGAGATCCTCGCCGGCAAGATCAAGCCCGGCGACGTCGTCGTGATCAGGTACGAAGGTCCAAAAGGCGGACCGGGAATGCGCGAGATGCTTGCGGTGACGGGAGCGATGAAGGGTGCCGGCCGGGGTGGCGATGCTGCCTTGATCACCGACGGCCGCTTCAGCGGCGGCACGCACGGATTCTGTGTCGGCCACGTCGCACCCGAAGCGGTCGACGGCGGCCCGATCGCGTTCGTCGAAGATGGCGACCGGATCGTGATCGACGCGGGCGCACACACCATCGACCTCATGGTCGATGCCGCCGAACTCGACCGTCGACGTGCGAACTGGAAGTTGCCCGAACCGCGTTACACGTCTGGATTCCTGGCGAAATACGCCCGCCTGGCGCAAGGTGCCGACCAAGGCGCAATCACCAACATCTGACAAAGGAGTTCGCTCGATGCACTCGATCGAACTGACCTACTGCGTTCCCTGAGACTATTCCGAGCGCGCCGTGAGCGCGATTCGCGATTTGCTGCACGACTACCAACACATGATCGACGACATTCGAGTCGTGACCGGCTCGAAAGGCGTGTTCGACGTGGTCGTCGATGGTGACATGCTCTACTCGAAACACGACGAGGGCCGGCATGCCAAACCAGGCGAGGTGCTCGAACGGTTTCGCACGAAGTATGCAATCGGGGTAGCGGTGTACGAGCGATGACGCGTTACGTCGCGCTGTTGCGGGCGGTCAACGTGGGCGGTCGCGTCATCAAGATGGACGCGTTACGGACTGCCTTTGACGAACTCGGATTCGACGAGGTCTCCACGTTCATCGCCAGCGGCAACGTGCTCTTCGGCGGGTCGGGCCCGCGCGCTTCGCTCGAGCGAACAATCGAGACTCACCTTGCGGATCGGTTCGGATTCGAGGTCGCGACGTTCTTGCGCACCGGCGCCGAGCTCGAGTCGACATTGCGGGTCGACGTCCCGAAGAGAACGGCGTGGAACGTCGCGTTCGCGAAGGCGGCCTTGACGACGGCACAGTCGGATGCGGTGCAAACGCTCTCGAACGACATCGACCGTTTCGTCGTCGACGCGGCCGAGGTCCACTGGTCGTGTACCCGGGCGCAACGGGAGTCGAAGTTCTCGAACGTTCGGCTCGAACGAACCATCGGCGCGCCGACCACGATGCGCAACATCACGACGGTGCGCAAGCTCGCGGACCTGCTGATTCACTGAGTGGCTGGGCCCTCGGGTCGGGGGGGGACGAGGTGCTTGCTCCCCGACGACGCCCGCCAAGGTGCCAAACGGGTGTAATCACCAACATTTCGCGTGACGGCCGGTTCGAAGAATCGTTCCGCGGGCCGTTGTGCCCCTAGGGTGAGAGGCACGGTCACCCAATCGAGGTCGGCCGATAATGAAAAGAGTTGTTCTGTGCAAGGCACTGTGAAGTTCTTCAATGCTGACAAGGGTTTCGGATTCATCTCGCGTGAAGGTGGCGACGATGTGTTCGTTCACTTCTCGGCGATTCAGTCCGACGGATACAAGTCCCTCAACGAGGGCCAGACGGTCGAGTTCGACACCGCCCAGGGTCAAAAGGGCATCGAGGCCAAGAACGTCCGCGTCATCTGACGCGATTCCATCGTCGTTCGAACGGCCGCCGGGCAACCGGCGGCCGTTTCGCGCCCGGATTCGATTCGAGCGGCCTCGCTACGGTGCGGGTCGTGCCCGAGATGCTCGAAGCCGAGATGGCGCGCGTCGTTCTGGAGGAGCGTGCACTCCGTCGACCGATCGGCAAAGCACACGCGCCGGATGCATGGTTCATCAAGCGCGGGGCCACGCCCGCGGTGCTGCGCTCCGCACTGGTTGGGCTCGAATTCGAACGGGCGCGACGCGTCGGCAAACAGCTGTTGCTCGACACGAGCAACGACGGCCCGACGCTCGGCTTGCACCTCGGAATGAGCGGCCGGATCATCGTCGACGAAGCCGAGGCCGGTGACCCATTGCTGTACGCAACGAACCGCGACGATCCGGCTTGGCGCCGGTTCGGCATCTCGTTCGCGGACGGCGGTTCGTTGTGGCTTCGGGATCCGCGGCGCCTCGGCGCCGTCGAACTCGACCCGGACGAGTCGCGTTGGGGCCCCCACGCTGCCGTGATCTCGAAGCGCCAACTCGGTGAGATCGTGGCGCGTTCCACGGCGCCGATCAAGGCAGTGCTCATGGATCAGGGCCGAATCGCAGGGTTGGGAAACCTGCTCACCGACGAGGTGTTGTGGCGGGTAGGGATCGAGCCCACGACGATCGCGAGTTCGTTGCACGACGCTGCCGTGACCGAACTGCATCGCACCATTCGCACAACGCTGCGCACACTCGGGCGTCGTGGCGGTTCGCACACGGGTGATCACATGCCCGCTCGGGTGCCGGGTGGCCTGTGCCCTCGTGACGGTGCGCCGATGCTGCGCCGACAGGTAGCAGGACGCACGACGTATTCGTGCGCGCTGCACCAGCGTTGAACGGGCGTTCGTCAGGCGTTGGCGCGCAGATCGATCTCGGGCGACGCGATGTGGACCCGGTCGCGACCGGCTCGCTTGGCTTCGAGGAGCGCGCTGTCGGCGACGCCCAACACTGTCGACAGCGTTCGTCCAGCGGAGGAGTCCGCGATTCCGAACGAAGCCGTGGTCGCCGGGAGCTGTGCCAATTCGAGGCCTCGGGCCAGCTCACGCCGAAGCCGTTCGAGTGCGTTGGCCCCTTGGTGTGCGTCGCAACCGGCCATGACCATGACGAACTCGTCGCCTCCGAATCGAGCCACGAGATCGTCCGGGCGGAGCGATCGTCGCATCGCCTCGGCGAACGTACGCAGGAGACGATCGCCGGCCTCGTGTCCGAACTCGTCGTTGACCTGTTTGAAGTGATCGAGATCCGCGATCGCGATCGCGAACGGCACACCATCGGCGACCAACGAACGCACTCGAGCGTCGAGCGCACGACGGTTCGCCGCTCCCGTGAGCGGGTCGGTCGCGGCTTGTTCGGTTGCGTGGTGCACCGCTCGAAGCAGCGAAATACGAGCGGCGGACTGCGCCGCGAGTTCCTCGAGCCGAACGATGGTCTCTGCCGACGGCGGTACGCCAGGATCGGAGTGCGTGTGTACGACGCCGACGTTGCGCCCTGCGATCGTCACCGGAACGCACACCGCGGCGCGGTCGCCCTCAGGCCGACCGCGAAGGTGTGTGCACGCGTCGAGCGTTCCCGCGCGGTCGAACATCGCGGTACGACCGTGTTGCACGGCACGGCAGCCGGCCAACGTCGCGACCGGACAGCCGCTCGCTGGCCCGCAGGTCGGCGTCGCGCTTGCCCGACGTAACGCGTCGGACCCGTCGTCGGCCACCAACAGCAGTTCGCCGGCGAGGCCGGGCGCGATTTCTGCCATCGCCGTTGCGACGAGTGTCGTGACCTCGCGTTCGGAGGTCGTCGACTCGAGTGCGCGAGCGAGGCGAACATCGAAGGTGCGTCGCGCCAGCGACGCGTCAAGGCGGTTCACGTGCTCGTCGCGCCGCGCGAGCTCCGATGTGTACCAGCGGCGAACGGGATCGAGCACGAACCTTCGCGCCCCAACGAGTGCCAACGAGGCCGCGAGCAGCGCGTGCAGCCACACCGTGTCGAAGCGTTTCGGAGCCACGGTCATGACGGCGGTCGCGCACGTCGTGGCGCCGACTCCGAGCGCGGCGAGTCAAATGCCGGGTCGAATCTCGAAGTCTCGAAGTGTTTCGCGCATGATTGCGGCCGTGGGGGTCTCGTGCACTCTGGGTGTTGCCTGTGGCTTTTGGCCTGTGCTTTCGGCCTGTGGCCCCGCGTCCGCCCGCGACTCGATCTGATCGGCGCCGAGCCGCCCGCTCTGAGCCTGACAACTCCCCCTGAGCTCGACAAAAGGTAAAAAAAGGATCTCGGGTTGCAATCGTGGATGGTTTCCGGCAGACTGGCCGCCCATGTTGACCTGCCTGGTACTCGTAGTTACCTAGCGCACGGCGACCACTCGCGCGCCCGTGCGCTTCCCGCCCCTCCCGACGGAGGGGCTTTGTTTTGCCCGCACACCGTTTCGCACACTGCACCGACGTATCGCAACGAGAGGATCACACGATGAAGCTCACCGGAGCGCAAGCGCTGATCAAGAGCCTCGAGATGGAGCAGGTCGAGGTCATGTTCGGCCTCCCCGGAGGCGCGATCCTGCCGGTCTACGACCCGCTGATCGACAGCTCGATTCGCCACATCTTGGTGCGCCACGAACAGGGCGCCGGCCACATGGCCAGCGGCTATGCGCACGCGACCGGACGACCGGGCATCGCGATGGTGACGAGCGGTCCGGCGGCGACGAACATCGTGACGCCGCTCGCTGACGCCTACATGGACAGCGTCCCGATGGTCGTCGTGACCGGACAGGTGCCGTACTCGGTCATCGGCACTGACGCCTTCCAAGAGTGCGACACCGTCGGCATCACGATGCCGGTCACAAAGCACAACTGGCTCGTGACCGATGCCAACGACATTCCGCGTGTTGTGCGCGAGGCGTTCCACGTTGCGACCACCGGTCGACCCGGTCCGGTGCTCATCGACTTCCCGAAGGACATCGCGAACCAGACGATGGAATGGCATTGGCCGGACTCGGTCGACCTGCCGGGCTACAAGCCCACGACCAAGGGCCACCCGAAGCAGATCAAGGATGCCGCGCGACTCATCGGCGAAGCGCGTAAGCCCGTGATCTATGCGGGTGGCGGAATTCTGAAGGCTCGCGCCGCCGAGGCGCTCAAGGCGTTCGCCGAACTCATCGGCGCGCCCGTCGTGACCACGCTGATGGCTCGCGGCGCGTTCCCCGACAGCCACGAGCTGTGCCTCGGCATGCCGGGGATGCACGGGAACTACACCGCGATCACCGCGATGCAGCAGTCCGATCTCCTGATCGCGCTCGGCTCGCGATTCGACGACCGGGTCACCGGCAAGGTCGGTGCGTTCGCACCCGACGCCAAGATCATCCACGTCGACATCGACCCGGCCGAACAGGGAAAGGTCCGTCGACCCGACGTGCCGATCGTCGGCGACTGCAAGCTCGTCATCGAAGAACTGATCAAGGCCACGAAGTCCGAACAGTCGAAGCACGGTAAGCCGGACCTCTCCGAGTGGCTCACGCAGGTTCGCGAATGGCAGCGCGACTTCCCGTTGCACTACGACCAGGAAGAAGGCGGTGCGCTGAAGCCGCAGTACGTGCTCGAACAGCTCCGTGACGCCTGTCCGGATGACACGATCCTCGCGTCCGGCGTCGGCCAACACCAGATGTGGGCGAGCCAGTACTGGAAATTCGATCACCCCTACACTTGGATCAACTCCGGGGGGCTCGGCACCATGGGCTACTCGGTGCCGGCGGCGATCGGAGCCAAGGTCGGTCGACCCGACCGCATGGTCTGGGCGGTCGACGGCGACGGTTGCTTCCAGATGACCGCGCAAGAACTCGTCACCGCAACCGCGGAACGCATCCCGGTGAAGATCGCGATTCTCAACAACGCGTACCTCGGGATGGTGCGACAGTGGCAGGAGCTCTTCTACGAAGAGCGCTACAGCGAGGTGTACCTGTCACCTGATCTGCCCGACTATGTGAAGTGGGCCGAGGCAATGGGTTGCGTCGGCCTGCGCGTCGACAACGCCGACGACGTCGCCCCCGCGATCGAGAAGGCGAACCAGATCAACGATCGACCCGTCGTGATCGATTTCCGTACTGACTACCGCGAAAAGGTGTACCCAATGGTCGCGGCCGGAACATCGAACGACGATGTCATCCTCGACCCGGCCACGGACCGAAAGGCCGGTCGCTGATCATGTCGTTCAATGCGCGTCACCACATCTTGTCGGTGCTCGTCGAGAACAAGGCGGGCGTGCTCACTCGCGTCGCTGCGTTGTTCTCCCGTCGCGGTTTCAACATCGTGTCACTGGCGGTCAGTCCGACCGAGGACGAGCGCTTCTCCCGCATGACGATCGTCGTGGACGCGGACGCGAGCCCGCTCGAACAAATCGTCAAGCAGTTGAACAAGCTCATCCCCGTCATCAAGATCGGTGAGATCGCGCACGACGAGGGCGTCGAGCGCGAGATGATGATGGTCACCGTGAAAGCGACCACCGAGGCGCGGAGCCAGGTCACCGAGCTCACGGCAATCTTCGAAGCGAAGATCGTCGACGTCGGTTTCGAGGCGATGACGATCATGGTCGCCGGCGAACCCGACAAGCTCGACGCGTTCAGTGATCTCGTTCGCCCGTTCGGCATCGTCGAACAGCAGCGCACCGGTCGAATCGCGTTGCCGAAGCTTGCCCGCCAACCGGTGAGGCTGCGAGCGGTGCGCGCCGCCCGCGCCTGACGCCCGTTCGCCCGACGCCCATTCGCCCGGGGCGTCGAAACCGGGCGATACTTGCTCAGTTTTCACGCCTCACCTCGACCAGGAGACCTTTGCGATGCCCGCAACCGTGTACTACGACGAAGCCGCGAACTCGGCCCTCATCGCCGACAAGAAGGTCGCGATTCTCGGCTATGGCTCGCAGGGTCATGCCCATGCCCTGAA